>Ga0315309_1002396_pt1 | contig 10939 bp, 14 predicted proteins | sample TDP4_MG_FD_203080 | JGI IMG/M metagenome (GOLD analysis project Ga0315309, IMG submission 203080) | Freshwater sediment microbial communities from Lake Towuti, South Sulawesi, Indonesia - TDP4 | ecosystem: Environmental > Aquatic > Freshwater > Lake > Sediment | place: Indonesia: South Sulawesi...
TATAACGATATTTCTGGCCGTCGCTGAGCTGATCATAGCGACGTACAAAGAGGAAGGCGTCGTTGAGGCCTACTCGAGAGAGGAGCTCGAGGCCCTCGTTGAACGTCTTTCCTAGGGTGTCGATGAGGAGTTTCGTGGGGTCGAATTCCGCGTCTGCCATGTCCACGGCTTCCGGTCCCAAGTCCTTCTTGAAGGCTTTTAAGAGCACGGATTTGCCGCTTCCGCTTTCGCCCGTGATGTACACGATGTCCTTGAGACCGATCTTTAGCTCCGCGTTGTCGTAGATGATGAACTCTTGTTCATCGGTGCCTATGCCGAAGGCCTCGGCGACCTTTATGGTTCGGGGTGTTATGTCCGTCGCGGTCTTGTATGAGAGGTTTATGATGAATTTTCCTGTGCGTCTGTCATATGTTCTGGCGAACTTTTTGATCTTAAAGATCTCTCGGGCTCGCATGGTTAGTACGCTCGCTGCAGGGTTCCTTGTCGTTGGGCTTTTGTGGCTGCGTAGACGCTTAGCCCGATCGACCAAAAGCGGTCGTCGTGTGATCCTGCTGGATGAGAGAAGGTGTAGACTTCGCTGCCTGGGCTTTGTTCCCACTGCACGACGTTCAGCTCGGCTTGGACTTCTTGATCGAAGGGCAGTTCAAAACGGCGCCTGGCGTCTTCCGGCGGCAGGTGTGCGTCGCTTTTCCGCGGGCTCATCATGAGCTGTTTTAGGGCCATAGCAATTCCGTGTTTGGTTGGTTTGGTGAAGTCGACGCCGACGAGCCCTGGGAAGCCTGCTCTCTCGATTTCTTCGTCTATTCCCTTGGTTCCGGTGTGGTCGTAGTATACTGCGTGGACGGTTTTCCATCGGTCGCAGATGGATTTGATGTAGGCCATCTGGGTGACGTAGGGTGTTCCAAGCTTGAACTGTTTGCAGTGAATCAGGCAGCAGATGTCTTCTCTTTTGTCTACAACCGAAATCACGCCGTGATCTCGCTCGCGCCCCAGGTCCCAGCCCACATAGAAGTTGCCGGTTATGTTTTCTTCAAAATTCGCAAAATCCAGCTCCTCGTTTTGGCATTTGATGATCAAGCTGGAGGGCAGGAAGGCGGTTTCGTCGTCGGCGAAGAGGGCATCCATCTCTCGGCGCCAGCGCCAAGGGTCGCCGGCGTACTGTTCTCGCATCGTTTCAACCTGTTCAGGGTCTAAAAGTCCCTTGGGTTTGAGGGCTTCTTCCCAACGCAGGTGGTAGCCAGGAAGCTCAAGGGGCGGCTCACCCTGGTGGTAAACGTTGCCTGAGAAGGCACGGAAGGCTTTGTCATAAAGCATGGCGTGATAGGTTGAGTTCTTGTTCCAAGGCGTGCTCGCTATGTTAATGTAAACTGTTTGCGTGAGGGTCATGGGCAGCAAAGCGCTGAGCCAGAGGTCTCTGTCTTTTCTTATGAAGTTCATTTCGTCGATCGATATTTTTCTTGGGCCGTGGCCTCTGATGGTGAACGGCTCGGGTACCTCGGCCAGAATTTTGGTTCTGTTTCTAAGTTTGATTATTGTTTGGAGCTCATCGTAAATGAGGTGTTCGTAGATCTCTTCATCCATGCTTGCCAGGTGCTCGTGAAAAGCCTGAAAATAGATTTCTTTTACCTGCTGGAACTTGGGCATTGTACATATAACCGTTGTTTTGGGTGTGTGCGCAGCGAACCAAAGGTCTTCGGCTGTCATCACGTCTGTCTTTCCCGCGCGTCTACACCAGTTTATCACTTTAAGGGGGCTTGGGTCGCGTAAGAACGCGGCTTGATATGGGGTGGGCGTTCGATGAAGAACGGCTTCGTAGAATTTCACTTTGTCTTTAGGAATGATGATGGGCTTAGCCCGCCGCTCTTGGGCCTCAAGAAGTTTTGCCCTTTTCTTCCTCAAGCGCGCTAACTTCTCGCTCAAGTTCCTTAATCTCCACGTCGCGAACCATGCCATAGCTTGTTCTGATTAGATCGGTGAGAACTTGCATGGCCCTCAGCCGTTGCCTGGTCTTGGTTTTCTTGGAGTTTATGATCTTCTCAACTCGCTTGATCATGGCGTTCAAGATTGCCACGTATTTCTCGCGTTCGTCAGCGGGCTTTATCGTGAATCGTAGGGCGACTGTAAGGGTGTGTTGTGGGTGTTTTATGGGGGGTTTTTGAATCCGAACGGACTTGTTTCCAAGCCTTTCAGCCAAAACAGAGCTCATTTCAAACCCCTTCTCAGAAAAAATTTTTCACGCCCTCTGTGAGATGAACACGCCTGTGATGGTGCCGATGAGGCCGGTGATGGCGCTGAAGACTTCGCTGTTCCATGACCTGAAATAGACCATGTGGACGACCTCAAGCGCTATCAGTCCGATGAGGCAGACTGTTGCGAAGTACACCATCCAAACTATGTGCTCGCTTGGCGGGAGTTCTATGTCCCGTTTCTTGACGTGAATGGTTTTTGTTAAGGCTCTGCGAATGGCGTTTCTCATCTCTCGGGCACCTCGCTGATCTTCAGCCTCATGTGTTTGCCGCGCTTCACGATGCGGACCTGGCCTCTCTCCCAGGCGCCTTTCAGCTGGGTGGCGAGCTTGGGGTTCAGCAGTCTACGAGCTATTACTCTGATACGTTTCGTTACTCCGAGGAGGATGGCTGTGGCGTCGATGTCGAAGTCTCCCATGCTCGGCCAGATGAAGACGTCTCGTGCTAGGACGATGTGTTTGGCTTCTTCGCCGGCTACGCCGAAGAATATGCCCACGGATTTGACGGGCACGTCGAAGACGAGGTATCGTTTTCTTCCCTTTGGCTTCAGTCGGATCTCTCGCTTGGAGTGGTCCCACCACTCCACCTCGATGAGGTCTCCGAACTGGAGCTGTGAAACCGTTTTAATTACGTCGTCGCTGCCTTTCATTGATGCGAAACCTCTTGGGGCTGGGTCTTCGGGTTTGGTGAGGGGAGGCCATTCAGCCACGCTCAGGAGAAAATGGAGAAATAAGCTGTATTTAAGTAATTTTGCTGAAAAGAGACTATGATTAAGTCTTATTGTTTAAAAGACTGTTAAAAAGAGATTTTTGTTTAATGATGGTCTTTGAATTGGTATCATCTAAACCGCAAGATGGCGACAATATCAACCGGTGAGTTAGAGGATGTAGAAGCTTTATAAGATGGAATATAATGAATCTGAAACCCGAAATTTATTGTTGTATTTTTTAATTGCCTACGCAATTTCTTGGGTCATTTGGAGTCCATTACTTGTGTTTGGCCAAGAGATTTCAGCAGCCAGTCTTCTTATCATAATTGGAGGCTTTGGACCACTTCTCTCGGCTGTTATAGTAACATGGATTGTCGAAGGAAGGGCTGGTCTTCGTGAATTGAGAAACCGGGTCAAGTGGCGTGTGGGCGTCGGATGGTACTTGGTTGCTTTGCTCTTACCGATAGTTATTGCTTTTCTTGTCTATGGTTTGTATCTATTGGTAGGCGGAACACCCGCCGATTTTTCCTCAGTCCCTTCGTGGTACATCTACCCCATCGGCCTTCTGTTTGTTTTCTTTTTGGGGGGAGGAAATGAAGAGCCAGGTTGGCGAGGATTTGCCTTGCCGAGACTTTTGACCGATCACAGTCCCCTGGTTACAAGTCTCATTTTGGGCTTGATATGGGCATTTTGGCATTTTCCATTGTTCTTCGCAGAAGGGTCTCCTCAGGCCGAATTGCCCTTTGAGTTGTACCTGCCTCATGTTCTTGGAATGACGATAGTCTTCACATGGTTGTACCTTAAAACTAATGGGAGCCTGTTTATTGCGATGCTGTACCACGCTGGATTGAATACAGTTGCAGGGTACTTTCCAATGGAAAGTATCGGTTTCATACATCCATTGGCGTACACTGTCATAGTAGAATGGGTAATTGCTATCATCCTAGTTATGGCGTATGGGCAGGCACGCTTCGTTGGCAAGGGCAACTTTCAAGAAGGATGATATCCCGGGTCCCTGTGATAACCGGTATTACTCCTCCTCCGTCGACATGGCCCCAATCCTACATTGCACTGATCTATGGCTTTACAACATCTGACTTGGTTTGGAGTCAGCTGTTCTCTTTTCTAGCGGTTCTAGGCTTGTGGAAGATGAAGAGCTGGGGTTGGACAGCAGCGATTATGGTAAACGCAATTTGGATATATACTATGACTTACTCTATAGTGCGGGCTTTGCTATGGACTTTCAGCTATGAGATTCTGCTCTTCACACCATTTGCAGTTTATGCGGGAATAGCCTCAATCTACCTATGGCGAATTCGATCACTATTCTGGAAAGGTGACAAGACGGTGACCAATGAAACATAGTGGCCATCGAACGACTATGGCTATTCCCCAAGGGCAATTAGAGAAATTATGAAGTGGTATGAATTGCTTGTAAAAGAGAGTCATGAACAAATATCAGAGTGCTAAATAGGGCTAACCTCGTTTTCTCTCTCTTTTCCCTTGAATAATAAGTATCAGAATTGTGGTTTCCGTGTTTGGCCATGAGGGTGGCTTGTCGTCTGTTAGCCAGATTCCATCCACAAGTTCATTTCGTTCTTGTAGACTTAATAGCTTCTCGGTTAGGATTGGAATGTTTCTGCTGGCTTTGGGGTCTTCATTTTTTAGATGGTGGGCCAGGATTAAGACTAATGCTAGCTTATAGTATTCATGTTCGTTTTCAGGTGTTGCCTTAGAACTGATTTCAAAGCATGGAGGGTTTACGTGGCTCTATTCCCGCATTTTGGGCATCTTCTAACTTCAAAGCTGTTCCAATGCCAACCGCAAGACTGGCAAATACGCAACGGAATACCATTAAATACCTTCTGAGTCATGGATAAGCCTCCTTATCTTTAGCCTCTCTTCACATTTTGGGCATTTCATTGGTTCTATTTTGATTTCAGCGTTAGCGATTTTTTCAGAGATTCTAATGGTTTCACTTAAGTTCTCAACACAATTTAAGGTTAGTTATGATGAAGAGATATATCCCCGATATATGGGTTACACGTCTCTGGTACTTCGATAGAATATCTTAATATAAGAAATATAAGACTGAAGGTTTTGGTAACTCTTTGGGGTTTTCATCATCGTCTTCCTTGTCTGGTAACTTTAGGGATTTGAGCAGTGTTCTAAGTTGCTGTTGAAAGTTTGGCGAGTTTACTTTTGCTATCTGTTCAGATATACACCCTGCTTTCCTTACAAGATTCCATATGCCCTTCTCCTTATAGAGTGGAATCTTATGTTTTTTGCAGTAGTCCATTAAAGAATCGAGAAGCACCCCAACTGTTTCAGCTAACTCAAATGATAACTCATATGTTTCCTTCCATCTGATTAGATTGTTTAACATTTTTTCCGTATCAGTCATGTCATGTCATCTCCACTTCTCTTTTTCTTTCTCTTCCGCTTCCCACTCCTCTCTCTTCTTTATAAGGTGCTTGGTTAACTTACCAAGCTCTTCGGCTCTTGTTTCGATCTCCTCCAACGAAGCATCAGAACTTAACCCTAAAATCACGATAAGGGTTTCTCTTAGAAACTTATTTTCTTTCTCTCGCTTTTTGATTTCTTCTCTTGCCCTTTTCAACCCACCTAACAAAAAATTGAGAGCTTCGATATGTTTTGCGTAAGTTAAACGCATATTGTCTAAATCTGATTTGGATAGATCAGTTAGCCACTTGAACTGCACAACAAAATATTTCTCTGAATCTTCCTTAGATAACCTGCCAGATGTCAATTTAGAAATGTATTTTTTGTACATTTCTACTCTTGTGTCCATCACTGCCTTATTCTTTTCAATTTCTATCATCGCTGACGTTGCTATCTGCTTTGCACTCTTTAGATAGGACTCAATCTGATTTATTACAGAATCTAAACTTTCTGTGTTTCCTTTTCCTTCGTTTTCTCCTTTATCCATTTTTCGATAGCCTCTTCAATTGCGATTTGAAGGTTTCCTTTTTTAAAGCCGAGAGTTTTTGCCACTGTTTGTCGAAATTTTTCATCTAACTCTTCTGAGATTGTTATGTTTATTTTCACATTTTTCGTCATGTTCTCACCATCATTAAATCAACTTTCGCTCTTATATACTTTTCTATCTAAGTGAATAAGTAGAAAGCCTTAAACAGGAGTTCGTATAAATAAATAGATAAGAAGATAGGAAGATGATGGAGGGTGTAAACAAATAATAAACCCCGTGAACTTAGAGGTTTGGCAATTCTTGCTATGGGAAGTCAAATCAAACGTATAGATGCATCAACTTACAGAGTTAAATCTCAAAGCGGGAATGGTTGGTATCTTGTTGTTAGGAAGGGGCTTGAGTGGAGTTGTGAATGCCCAGATCATGTTAATCGTCATGTTCTTTGTAAGCGTATTTATGCTGTGGAGTTTTCGCAAACCTTAAGACAGAGAGTTACATCCAAGAATTTAGGTCTTGAGGAAATAGTTGAACCTGAACCGTTATGTAAGAGATGTGGTTCTTCTCAAATCATTAAGCAGGGAATTAGAAGGAACAAAAGCGGAAACGTTCAAAGGTTTCTGTGTAAAGAATGTGGTTGCAAGTTTGTTGAGAAGGAATCGGGTTTTCATAAGATGAAGAATAAACCTAAGATAGTTACTTTGGCTCTTAATCTTTACTTTAAAGGAATTTCATATAGGAAGATTATAGATCATCTTAAACAATTTTACGGCATAAAAGTAAGTCACGTTGCAATAATCAAATGGATTAAAAAATACACTCAATTAATGAAAGAATACGTAGATAGTTTAATGCCTCAGACATCAGGGATATGGCACACAGATGAAATGGCGATCAACATCAAAGGTGAATATAATTGGCTCTGGAACGTAATGGATCACGAAACAAGGTTTCTGTTAGCAAGTCAAATCTCAAAGAGAAGAGAAGTTCAAGATGCAAGAAAGATCTTTCAGAAAGCCAAGAAAACGGCGAATGGTGAGCCTAAACTCATGGTAACAGATGGTCTTCCAGCATACGTTAAAGCATTCAAAAAGGAGTTCTTCACCCTCAGAAACCTATGCTCCCTTTTGCCTCCACCCAAACGACAACGTGACAGTCGCCTCTTAAAAATTTTAGTTACCACAGATCTAGATTAGCGTCGGTTTGGTCTTCTAAGAGAGTTACTCTATGCTTTATTGTAGTAGGCTTTATTTCTCTTCTTCCTCATCTATTCAAAAGGAAGCAGTTCAAGCGGAAACAGATGAGGAATTTTTTGAAGCATTGAAAGTTGGTGACTCGAGGCTGCTAAAGCTCTCAAGAAATTTGTTCGTGGAAAAGTGACGCATGGATGAAGATTATGTATTTTGGCGATGGATGCGAAATACCCATTTTCTTAGAATCTCAAGGTTTCCTTTTGATATAGATAGTAACCATTTCCCGTGGTTATATATGCTAAACATGAAATATCTTGCAATATAGGATATACATTTTGATTCTCTTCTATCATGCTAGCAAGGCGTTCAAGATAATCACAGAGTCTATCAAAGAAACCATCTGGAAAGTCAATTAGAGTGTCTCTACCCAAAACAATAGCATCAGCTCTTGCTTTCATGGTCTGGTATGTATAATTTAAGACATTATGAGCAAATAAGAGTTGTCGGTCAAAGTTAAGATTGAAAATCCGAAACATTTCACCATGGACAGCGCTGAGATAATAAATTTTTGTTCTCGGTTCTGTCTCGGTTCTCATCCTCTCTACAACAAACCTAATTTCTCTAACAAGTTTGCTTCTCAAATCCGAAGGTAGTTCCATTCATTTTCCTCCCTATATCCTCGAAGGCAGTCTTGACTCGATAGTCTCAACCTCGGAGGGCAATGTCACGCCACTTTTATTGGCATCGACTCTCGCTGAGAGATCTATCCCTTTGGCATGCCACAGAATTTTAGCAAGTTCCCGGTAAGTACCCGATCTGGACATACCCGGTATGAAAACCCAAATCCTCTGATCGAACGGTTCGCCATGGGTTGTCACTGGTGGTAACACGCCACAGATTGGGATCTTGATTACCTCAGACATTACCTGCACCAACTTTTCCGGCACATTAAGATCGGTTGCGAGTTCTGAAAAACTTCTAAATCCTCGTCTACTAATTGCGTCAACAACAATAGGAATCATTTCTAACATATGAGAGGGTCTAACCGTGTCTATAGACTCTGCGGGTAAAGAGATGTTAAGAGTTGATGCTCTTTCTCTGATAAAGTGTGTCATGTCGCCTAATTCTTCTTCGAGTTCTCTGATCAATCCTGTATGTTTATTTTTGGTCTCCTCAAACTTCTGGATAGTATTGATAAATGATTCAGGGCTTATTCCTTCGGCCATCGCTTTTGCATATGTATTTGACAGGTTCATTGATAAGAGTTCGACTGTAATCTCCTTGCTTCGTGCAAGAAGAAAATCTAGCGTTTTTTCCGGTTCAATTTCCATTAGAGCTTTCAAAACCTTTTTCTTAGTACTCAACTTTAAACTTCTTGCATCGATCCAGTCATATCTAGTCTTTCTTTGGATCCCGCATTTTCGGCAGGCCTCTGAAAGGCTTCCACATGCTTCCTCGAGGTCGTGAAACAGCTCTAATATGTCCTCTTTTGACAGTAAATGAGCATATCTCTCTGCTAAATAGGCCAATGTCCATTCCACCTCCATATGATTGTATACTATACTATACAGCAAGTAAATCTATAGTATAGTAATATAAATATTTTGTTACGGAAATATTATTATTATAACTATAGGTGGGTCTGATTGAGATGTTCAAGGGGTAGACGTTTTCTAGCGTCTATTAGAGACCCCGATGCCTTAGAAAGGCACCTTAATACAGCTATCTCTAACATTAGACGGACACTTTTTCGTCGCCCTGTCCCTTTGTTTTCTAGGTCTCCATATCATTTAAATGCTCTCAGAGGTATGGGATTCTACGTTCAATACAAAATCTATCAAGTGAATAGTCTTATTTGGCATCTTAATTTTCCTCCAGGTCTTCATGGCCGTTATGTTAACGGAAAGATTTTTTTGAAAGAGGGAAATTGGTGTCGTAAGACTCTTTATCATGAAACATTACATGGAGTATCAATTTTTATGGTAGCAAATGTGTATCGTTCTGTGACTCAAAGGCACCGGTTCTTAAGTGAGGGCCTAACAGAATTTTTAACGGGATATATACTTTTTAGAGAATATGATGAATGCTATAGGGCTTGGAAAACGAGAACTTTTGAGGAATGTAAGATTTCATATAGGAATCAGGTAAAATTATGGTGCACTTTTTGCAATTTCATTAGACTTGAAGAAGTTATAAAACTGTATTTTTGGGATGGTACTGGTAACTGGAACGAACGTTACGATCAGTTTTTAACCGCCATTCATGATGCAGGTTACCCAAATTTCCGTGATGTATTGACCTTGGGAGATAACTCAGAAATTCTATTTACACAAGAATGCATAAACAATTTCGGGGAAGATTTCCAAGATATTTTAGATTCAAGAAAAAGTCTTGATTTTACATCTGTCAGAGTATAGGAACTTTGAAAGCTTTGAAAATTATGACATAGTGTTTTAGTGTCGGTTTGGTCTCGTAGCCGCGCTCGATGAACGGCATGAGGTCTTTTTCCTTGACCTCATACGAATTCTCCTCCTCATCAAACTCGGGGTCTTTCAACCACGCTATAGATCCATTTCCGACGTTTCCTACGTGCACTTTTTAGAGCCATGTATTTACATGAGGGTAGTCTTTAAGGCTTAAAGGATGGTTCAGGTATGTCTGAGAGAACCCTTTATGTGACTGACGTAACTAAGCGGTTTCAAACAACCATACCCCCGACCTGCGGCATAAAAGGAGAATTACTGATTTTTATCTATTCTTCATTTGTAAAAAATGCGGATCGACTTCCATAAGAAATCGGAACCCTATTGCAGCCAAGATAGTTTTAAATTTTTACGACTTATAGGCTTTTTTCTGTTTTTGGACCTTTCTAAGGAGCTCCTACTGAGCGGGAAACGAAGACTAGAAAAATTGATTTAACGAAATTTGATGAAGCCATAAAACGTTTTGAGAGGCTGCCCCGATTCCGCTATGGAGTTGACCAGTGAGGAAGCGTTATGCGTTATTGATTTCTCAGTTCCCTAGCCCTTTCATAGCACTTCAAGGCCTCGTCAAATCTGCCTAGCCTGCTCAGGCAATCTCCCTTACTGTCCCATGCTCTGGCGCTTCTTGGGTTGAGCTGTATCGCTCTGTCATAGCACGTTAAGGCCTCTTCATGTCTACCCAGCCTCTCTAGGGCGTTTCCCTTGATCTCCCACACTATGGGTTCTCTCGGGCCTAGATCTATCGCCTTTTCGATGCATCTCAGGGCTTCCTGGCATCTACCCAGCCTGCTCAAGCAGTCTCCCTTGCCCAGCCATAAAGAGAAAGCGTTTTTTGGGTCTAGATCTATCGCCCTATCAAAGCATTTTAAGGCCTCCTCATGCCTACCCAACCTACCTAGGAAATCCCCCTTGAGGCCCCATGCGTAGGCGTTTCTCGGATCCAGTTGTATCGCTCTTTCAACATGCTTTAATGCCTCCTCGGGCCTACCTAACCCAGCAAGAGCGGCTCCCTTTCTGATCCATGCTGAGACATCTCTTGGGTCTATCTCCAACACCCTGTCGAAATGTTGTATGGCTTCTCTATCTTTGCCTAGCATCATGAGGGAGGCTCCTAAGCGCAGTAGCAACTCCTTGCGCGTGTCAGAGGACAAGTCGCCTATGCTTATCTCCTTGTAAGGGAATACGCGTCTTAGTGTCCATGGGTGGTCCTCACGGATCTCTTTAAGTTCCTTTTCCAGCTCATTAAAGGTCTCATATCTGTCCTCTGGACTTTTTTCAAGACACCTCAAGATGACATCTTTCAATTTCGTAATGATCGTTTGAGACTCGGTCGATTTTTCAGTGAGCATCTCGACCATTGT
>Ga0315309_1002397_pt1 | contig 10939 bp, 10 predicted proteins | sample TDP4_MG_FD_203080 | JGI IMG/M metagenome (GOLD analysis project Ga0315309, IMG submission 203080) | Freshwater sediment microbial communities from Lake Towuti, South Sulawesi, Indonesia - TDP4 | ecosystem: Environmental > Aquatic > Freshwater > Lake > Sediment | place: Indonesia: South Sulawesi...
TCAGACCACCTTTTCCTTTCAGGCATATCCATCCCCTCACGAAACCAATAGCGGCTAAGCTAGGCATCCTCTTTATGGCTGGAGTCCAGATAAGCTTAAGGAATAGGAATTCGACTCCTGGAGTCCCTGCAGAGCCCCTCGGACAACAAATTTCTCCGCAAACCTTGAGAAGGGGTGAATTCCCCGCCAAATGGACATGAAGTCCCTTGGACAGGTGCCGAGATTCACTAACGGTCGACTTCCGCCTAGAATCGTCTGGAACAACTGTGAATGGCCATCCAGATCTCGATATGAGCTTTTCTGGAAGGTGACATCCAAGGCACGAGCAGATTCTGTCGCTCCCAGCCCAATGTCAGGCTGATTTGCCTGCCTGTCAGTCTTCTCGTCTCTTCAGAACGACGATCCACAGAATGAGGCCGATCAGTGTGACAGCCATTGCTGTGAGAAACGTGGCCTTAGAGGACAGGATTAGAGCTTCCACCTCAGGAGAGCCGCTCGACTCGTACGCGTTCTTGAAGTATTCAGCCAAATAGCCTCCCAAAACAAGGGGCGGCAGGCCGAAGCCGAACAGAAACCTGACAGCGTTGAAGTAACCGAGGAACTTCCCTCTATTGTCGGCCGGTGCAAACTCTCCGGCCAGGGGGAATGCTGTAGTCTCTGACAGCGGCCAAGACATGCCTATCAGAGAGGAAACAAGTATGAAGTGAATCGGCACCTCCGAGTATAGAAGCACGGCTGGCGCCGCTGTGTTCACCGCTAGCGCGGCTACGTAGAGCTTCTTCTTGTCCACTTTGTCAGCGATGTAGCCCGCCGGAATTCCGAGGATCAGATTTGCGAGGTTTCCCGCTGCTGAGACTGTCCCGATCAGGGTTCCTGAGAAGTTGAGCCCGCTGCCCATGAAGATCATCATCAGCTGTCTTAGGCCGTTTACTCCAAACATGCTTAGGGAATTTGTTAGAACAAGCATCCTTAGCATCGGCACGTTGCCCGCGCTCTTCTCTGATTCGACATATGTTCCCAGATTTGGTTCTGTGGCCATCTTCCGGTCGTCTATCCAGGCCAACACTACCGCTGCACTGACGAACATCATCGCAGCGGAAATTACGAAATTGAGTGAGAACCCCGTTGTGTCGTACATGAGCCCGGCGGCGAAGACGCCGAAGGCCATTCCTCCAACACCAATCGTGTTGAGGTAGCCCATAACTCGACCCCGCTCCGAAGGTTTGACCACATCGATTATGAGCGCGGACCATGCGACGTTGCTCATCGACCAGAACCCCTCTAGAAGTGTCAGTCCAAGTATCAGGTACCAGACTTCTGTAAGTGGCATCATCGAAAGGTAGGCTATTCCAGCGATTGTTTCCCCAGCGATGATGAACAGCTTCCTTTTTCCGATTCGATCTGAGAGTCTGCCCCAATACGGTTGGGTAATCGAGCTAGCAACCATGGGAAGGGCGCTGAGAAGTCCAACCTGAACGAGATTTGCGTTGAGCTGCTGATAGGCGTAGACCGCAAGAAACGGGTAAAATACCCCACGCCTATTCATGGCTAGAAACTGGAACGTTCCCAGCCCAGCCAGTTCCCTCGCTCTCGTCTATGTTACACTCCGTCGCCACAGAAAGAGTTGCAGTCGAGAAAAGCCTTGCTACAGTAGGGAAGCGTTCCGAGATAGGTCAATTCAGTCTTGCTGACTTCTTCACGCTCGCCTTCTCTTGGAGCTGACAAAATATCCTGCTTCTTCCAAGATATCGCCGTGTCCGCGACCGAATCTTGTCTTTCGGATTTCTGAAAGCGGGACAAATCGTATTTCTGACCACCAAGGCTTGGGATGGACGTGACCCTTGGCGCGGAGTTCGTAGACGAAGCATATGTCCCAATGATTTCCTCTCAACTTCGGATTCCAGAATCTAAGGGGCCGAAGATGAGACTGAACCATCACAAACCTAGGAGTTCCTCTAAGCCCGGCCCATTGATGGGCGATTCTCCTGGCCGCGCCGTCTGGCGACTCCTCCATCATCAGATGCGTGGCAGGAAGCAACCAGACTCCTTCCTTTTCCAACTCGAACGCCTGCCATTTCGGATATCCACCTCTCGCGGGCCACGCGTCATTCCCGCGAGGTCGCCCAACAAGAATTGAGTTGCCGCGTCTGACAATAACGAACGCAGAAAGGCATAGGCCCGTCTGTACTGCGTGCATCAGCCTTCGAGGGTTATCGGGGCCTAGACGAGCCCAGCGCTTCGTGACAGGTAGGTGACTCATCTCAAGAACCAACGCAATGAAGAAGCGACTAGTCCTCTATTTGATCTTTCGCTGATCCACGTCAAGGACGCCATGTGTCGCACGTAGACTGTCGAGTATAATACCACGCAACTAGCGAACTCTACTGGGAGGAAAGGCTACATGGGGACTTCTATGAAGAGGCGTTCAAGAAGCTCCTTGTATCGATTCCTTATCGTCACCTCAGTGACGTTCGCTATCTCAGCGATCTCTCTCTGAGTTCTCCTCTCGTTTGTCAAAACTGTTGCGATGTAGGTTGCGGCTGCAGCTATTCCTGTCGGACCACGGCCGCTCGTCAACTTCATAGATTTAGCAATATCCAAGATTTTGAGTGCGATCGCTTCGGCCTTTCCACTTATCGTCAGCTTGTTGCTGAAGCGAGCTGCATAGTGCATTGAGGTTGAGGGAGGAACGAAGGTTTCCAACTCGCGAACCATGAACCTATAGCTTCTTCCGATGTCCTTCTTGTTCAGATTGGATGATGATGCAATCTCGTCCAGCGTTCTGGCCACTCCACATTGCCTACAGGACATATATATCGCGGCCGCCGTCACGTTGTGGATTGACCGACCACGAATCAGCTTCTTCTTGATCGCCTTCCGGTAGATGACCGACGCCGTCTCAAGGATGTTCTTCGGGAGGTTCAAGCCAGAAGACAGTTTGCTGAGCTCTGATAGCGCAACGGCCAAGTTCCTCTCAGTAGCATCCGAAACTCGCACTCGTCTCTGCCACTTCCTGAGCTTGTAGAGATCCAGCCTTTGAGCCGGAGTGAGACTCTTCCCAGATGCACGCTTATCCCGCCAATCAATGACCGTCGAGAGGCCCTTGTCATGAATCGTGAAGGTCAAAGGAGCCCCGACTCGCGCTCTTTTCGCCTTCTGCTCATCGTCGAATGCTCTCCATTCTGGCTTTGAATCGGCTAGCTTCTCAGCTATCACGCATCCACATGACACACAAACGATTTCAGCGGCGTCATAGTCCCTCATCAACTTTGAGCCGCCGCATTCTGGACAGACTCGGACCTTGGGATGGGCTTCAGACGTTTGCGTACTTGCTTCGGAATCCTCTAGCACACTATTCCACCATTGCCCCTAGCTCACAACATACACGATCTTTCCAACGAGAGAACTAGGATCAGGAATTGTGGGCCTTATCGAGATATATGGGGATTTGACAGGCCCAAAGATATCTTGTATGATACCTACATCCCTCAGCCTGCTGCTCAGAACTTTGGATCCAACCTCAACTGATGGTTCTGACGAGAGTTTCACAATGAGGCTACGGCTTTTTGAGAGGTGAAGAATCCTGCCGAGCCTCTTCAAGCTCACATCTTCACTCCTGAGTGAGAGCCGAAGGTTCGGAGCGCCCTTCTTAAACTTTGCGAGATACAGAAAATTCTTGCAAAGATTCGTATGATATTAGCATCGTTAGTACAAGGAAATTGAGTAAGACATCTCATGAACCGTCTGGCTTGGCCTCCACTTTTCGAGAATACGATGGTTTTAAGACATTCACATCACTCTTACAAATCTTATAGCAATCGGATGACTCATCTTGGGAAATCAGAGGACGTGAGACGAGAATGATCTCAGATACCGACCAAGAGATGGAGAAAAGAGGCCTCGGCGCGATAATCGTCGCCGGCGAGTCAACTTTCGGAAATCCTGAGCTGTACTATGTCATCGGAGCCGGAGTGCCCAGAGGTGGGATCTATCTCAAGGTGAAAAAGCGCGACCCGGTGCTTGTCGTAAGCAATATCGACGTAGGTAGCGCAAGGAAAGGTCAAGTCAGAGAGATTGAGACTTACTCTGAATATGATTACGAAAAGGTTCTCCAGCGGTACGGAAGAAATAGAGCTCAGACAATTCTGTATGACAAGATTCTGAGAAGGCATAAGGCAAAGGGAAAGGTCGGTTTCTACGGCAAGGTCGAAGTCAGCAGCTTCGTCTCGTTAATAGAATCGCTTCGGAGGAAGGGGCACAGAATAATCGGAGAGAAACGTCCAACTCTACTTGATTCTCTTCGAGAGACGAAGGATTCGATGGAGATTGAGAGGATAAACAAGGTTGGCGCAAGGACCGAAAGGGTCGTTGAAAGGACGCTGGAGATCCTGAGAAACAGTTCGTTGGAGGGCAGCGACGTATTCTATCAAGATAAGCCCTTAACAGTAGGCAGGGTGAAGACACACATTCGCCAGTTTCTAGTTGACGAGAACTTGGTCAACATAGAAGACACCATATTCGCGGCCGGTCCAGGGTCGGCGGATCCTCACTACCGGGGAGAGGAGTCCGACCAGATTCGAGCAGGAGAACCAATCGTCTTCGACATTTTCCCACAGGAAGTGGGCGGCTACTGCTTCGATACGACGCGGACATATGTTGTGGGAAAGCCTTCTCAGGAAATAAGATCTATGTATGAGGCTGTGCTGGAAGCTCAATCAGTAGCGCTTGACAATCTTCGCGAAGGAGTAAATGCGAAGGATGTGACCGGTATGGTCTGCGACCTATTCGAGAAGAGGGGCTACAAGACTCCGCGTGATCTAGCCAAAGGAGACGAGACTGCAAGAACCACCGGGTTCACTCATTCGTTAGGGCACGGCATCGGGCTGACAATAGGAGAGAGGCCTAACCTTTCTGTCCTATTCGACGAAACGCTGAGGGACGGACATGTGACATCGGTGGAGCCAGGCCTTTACAGGCCCGGCCTTGGCGGCGTTAGAATCGAGGATATAGTCGTGATAAGAAAAGGTGGAATACAAAATCTCTCAAGGCTGGAGAAGACCCTAGAGCTCTAGGATGCAAGAGAACCAACTGAACCGGAGAGTCAGCATCGTATTCCCTCTTGGGTTACCGAGCTGAGAAGAGACTTCCCGCTTGATAGCTCCCTGCTGAGCTCAGTCGTCTTGTTGGATCAGGAAATTGGGAATGCAGGTTCGCACCTGACACCTTTGTCCCGGCATATTGATTGTGTTCTAGCCGAAACGGTCCTCCAGTAGTCGGATTTCCCACTAAGTAGCGATGGCAAATCCTCCACGACTTCTGGTGCCTCCTTTGTCAGGAACGAAGTCAAGCTCTCAAGGACCCAAGGTCTAAGGTTTAGTTTGTCGAAGAGGATTCTGCTATTCGTTCTCTTGGCAAGGCAAACAATCTTCTCAAGGTTTTCATAGTCGTCGTTCACACAAGGGATGATCGGTCCAAGAAAGATCCATGTATCAACTTTCCTATCCGAGCAATCCTCCAGAACTTGCTGTCTCTCGTCAGGAGGGGATGCTCGCGGTTCAAGCTTTCTGGCCAGTTCAGGGTTCACGGTCGTGATCGTAACGCCAACATCGAATCTTGGTCCTGAGATCAGGTCGGCGTCTCTGAGAACGAGCGATGATTTGGTTTGTATAGATACTCGGAGATCGCTGCTTGAAAGGACTTTCAGACAACTGCGACTAAGTTCAAACTTGGACTCCGCTGGTTGGTAGGGGTCTGTGACAGTGCTAAGGCCGATCGTGCCCTTTGTCTTTCGACTGAGTTCTCCTTTCAGAACTTCTGCGATGTTGCTCTTCGCTTTGACGAAGGTCCCCCATCTGCGGGCTATCTCCTCGTTGCGAAAGATGGATCTTGAATAGCAGTAGAGGCAGCCATGCTCGCACCCGAAATACGGGTTCAAGGAGTATGTCAGACTCGGCAGTCTACTCGACGAAAGCGCGGTCTTGCAACGTGTTGTTCCGTATTCCATAGAGACCTCACGTTGACGCGTATTCCGTTATCTTTCGCTGGTAGAGAGCCTGCTTCAAAAGTGTGCTCCATTGGATCCATCTTGTGAGAGGAATCGATAACTGTGACATAGCGTGTTGGAGAGCAGACTGGAAGTTGTCAAACCTCCGAGGGGGAGCCCTGAGAGCTGATCTGATGCTCTCTCTTACGTTCCAGACGCCAACTGGGAGTATGTATCCCGGATGTATTTCTCTAAGGACGAGGGCTGAAGCCTGCCTCCGCTCCTTTCTCAGGGCTTCGGATACAGCCAGCCTACAGGAGTAGTAGCAACCTCCGACGCTTGCATAAGTACTCCTTCCCCAGTAGTCTTCGAAGTCGCCCATTATCAATGCAGAACCTGAACTCTCGCTTGGGTTCCATGTCGTTCCCGGAAACCAAGCCTCTATCCATTCGAACTTCCACTTCTCGGGAGTCAGAATGGCGACAAAGATGTTGTCTAGATTCTTGAACGTGTGAACTCGGTAATTGTCAATGGTATCATACTCCTTGATCTCGTTGACGAATCTGAGAGAAAGAGTGCTATCTACTGCAGTTATGCTCCAGCGAGTGGGCACCAGTCTGCGTCTTGTCCCCACTCCAAACATGCCAACGCTAAAGGCTCGCTGGATCTGAGAAACGAGCACTCCTCCCTCGTATAACTCAGAGATCGCTTCTGCAGCTCTGAGGTCCCTGTCGCAGTAGGCTTCTTCAATTCTCCTATCGACGCTTACGTTGGATGTCTTGAAGGATCGCAGGAGCGCTGACGGACCGAACGGTTGCGTTTCCTCGCTCAGGGTGAGGATCTTTCGCGGCTTTCGCGCAAAAGATGCTTCCGAATCCGTTGGGCATGTTCCCATAGCCAATTCCTGTAAGGTATCAAGGAGTCTCCCTCCTTGAGCCGCGTCGTAGATGTCACATCGCGACTTGCCTCTTACCAGCGAGAACCTGTAGTCGATTATGTCTTGGATCGACTTGCCGATCCATTGCTCGGGAACGTCTAGGATCTTAGTGTCTCCATGGTAGGGCGGTATCATCGGTCCGACATAGACCTTGGGATAGCCGATTCGACCGACAAAGACTGCGGGAGGACTTGATCCGTCGATATATTCCGAATCTATTGTCTCGCCGAGACGAGCCAAAGCTTGCGCCTTTGCGATCATAGGGCAGCTTGTCTTTCCACAAAGCATCCGTCCTCCTTTACAGTGCAAACAGAGCGAAGCGGAAGGTGGCCGAGAGATTTCTATGCCGTTAAGAGCCGGCATGCCCCCTAAAGTATTGGATGGAATAACGTCTGTAAGCCAGCGGATCTCTCGGACGGCCACCCGGCTCTCACCCTCTTTGGGGACGGATCTCACCAAGCAGCATATTCATCGACGAAGAAAAAGCATAGAGATAGGAGAAAGTGACGAAGGCGCCTGTTGGCTGGATGATTACAGAACTCGTGAGCTGTTCCACATCAGATTGAGGAACTCTCTAAAGTGGGCTGCTATGAACCGGTTTTCAACCCAACCACAAGCAGAGTAGTCAAGCAGACCGATCAATGCTTCGTTCCCATCTACTAGCAGATCAATTGCGAGCACAGGCCTTCGAAGCCTCGCTTTCTTTATCGACGATCGTGCCTCGCTGCTGTCGGTCATCAGTCGCACCTCAACCTTTCGTCTTTCCAAGTCCTGGAGCCTACGGAGAACGCTACTATTCAACTTCGAATTCCAGGGTAGAACAATCGTTACAGTCTTCTCAGCTCGGTCAAGCATCTCGAACATTTTTTTTAGAACTCTGTCTCTCCCCACCACTGTATAGATTATCTCTGCTCTCGGAGTCCTCGACGAAACGTCCCTGTAGATCCTGTCCAACTGCCCGAAAGCTTCTCTCAAACCAGTAATGGTTTCGATTCCTATGACTTTGGGAGCTCTTGGGGTGTATATTGTTGGCCTCGACGCCGCTGCCTCAGCCCAGCCCTTAGAGACTAACGTTTTCAAGGCATCATAGGCGCTTGGATACGGGATTCTTGCACGTTGAGCCACGTCTCTAGGAGTGGATGGCCCGAGTTCAGCGAGAGATATGTAGGCTCGGGCCTCATATTCGGTGAGTCCAAGTCTTCTCAGTGGATCCACGAGCCTCTCCAATTCTACGTCTCCGTTCCCTATCCTTTCGATATACTTATATTAATTAGTAGCGATCACTACTAAAGATGAGCAGTCGATGGAAAAACAGGACCTCCTAGTGGTAGGCGCAGGAACCGCGGGCACCACCGCCGCGGCAGAGGCAGCGAAGAAAGGACTTCGGGTCTGCATGGTCGACATGAAACCCAGCGAACTCATCGGACAAAAGGTCTGCGGTGACGCCATAGCAAAGCACCACTTCGACAGATTGAACATGCCATATCCTTCAGGCGACGAACTGGAGAGAGAGATGAAAGGGATGCGGGTCTTCTCTCCAGACCGAGAGACCGTGTTTGGAATTCATGGCGAAGGCGTAACAGGATTCATGATCAATAGGCATAGGTTCGGACAGAGGCTTTTGACGCGGGCTCTCGATGCGGGAGCAACCCTACTCGATCAGACAAGAGCTGTCTCTCCCTTGTTTCGAGATGGGCATGTCACAGGCATTGAGACGGATCGAACTGGTCCTGAAGGCAGATTCCAGATCTCTGCCTCCATCACTGTAGACGCCAGTGGATATTCAGGAGCAATAAGAAGCAGGCTGCCGCACGATTTCGGATTTGAATCAACTATCAGCAGCAGCGATATGAATGTACTCTACAGAGAGATCCGCACAGATGTCTCATGGGGTTCTGATCTTGGCGAGATCTATCTCACTCAGGAGTTAGCGCCAGGCGGCTACTACTGGATCTTTGACAAAGGCAACGGAAAAGTCAATGTGGGCTTAGGAGTACAAATGACGGGAAGGCACCCAAACCCAAAGGAACAGCTGTACAGGCATGTTCTCTCCCAGACTCGTTTCAAGGAGTCAAAGCTGGAACAGGGGGGAGGAGGGATAGTTCCTACACGCAGGCCATTAGACTCTCTCGTCTCCCACGGCGTGATGCTCGTGGGAGATGCCGCATGTTTGGTGAATCCGATTCACGGAGGAGGAATCGGACCATCGATGCTGAGCGGAAAACTTGCAGCTGAAACAGCCGTCAAAGCTTTGGAGAAGCAAGATGTACGAAGAGAAGCACTTTGGCAATACAACATCAAGTACATGCAGAGCTACGGAGTGAAACAGGCCAGCCTCGACGTCTTTCGTCGTCTGCTTCAGAGCACGCCCGACGACGAGTTGAACTTCGGAATGAAGAACAGACTTGTCAAGGAGGAGGACGTATTGAGGGCGAGCCAGGCAGGTGACCTTCGACTGAGCGCCAGAGACAAAGCCGTAAGAGCGCTGAGAGGTGCAGGGAAACTCGGACTTCTACTGAAGCTTGAGAAGACCGCAGATAAGATGCGAGAAATAAAAGCTCTGTATCAAGAATATCCTTCTTCAGAAGACTTCGAACATTGGAAGCGCAAGGTCAATTCTGTCTATGGGTCATTGGCAGACTAGGAATGAAAGCCCATAAATCATAGGCCTATCTCGTAGAGTGCCGGCGTTCGGTCCGTCAAGGTTTCAGCCTAGGATTCGAATAGATGCGAGAGAATGAATTTGAGGACAACGTAAATCTCGTGGAACCCTGCCTTGCTCGCCCCCATCTTCCTGTTCACGAAGTTTATGGGCACCTCAGAAACTCTCAGCCTGTGTTTCTTCGCAACATAGATCGTCTCGATCTCGAAAGCACCCATACTTCTGTTCTCCTTTGTCTCTTCAAGCACCAGTCTCGCAGCATCTCGGCTGTAGATCTTGAACCCAGCCGTCGGATCCTTCGCAGGCAATCCAAGAAATGTGCTTGCCAAGAAACACGCCGTTCTGCTTGCTATCCTACGAGTCAGTTTCCATCCTCTTGTTCCCCCTCCCGGAACATATCTTGAACCTATCACGATGTCGGCATCCTCGTTGAACATAGATGGAAGATATGATGGATCGTGGCTCAGATCCGCATCCATCTGCAGGAAACGTTTCGCATCCTCATCCTTCAGTGCTTCCCTCAGACCATCGCGGATGGCGCTACCAAATCCAAGTTTACTTCCCCGCTGAAGCACAAATACATTCCCGTATGTTGAGTTCAATGACTTGAGCACGGATTCTGTTCCATCAGGGCTTCCATCATCGACGACCACGATTCGGGAGATGTGTTCTTTTAGGGCTTCGAGTCGTTCGACTAGCAACTTGATGACATCAGCCTCGTTGTATGTTGGGATGACCGCTACAGACATCTCGCCACCTTTCCACCTGAGGGAACTGTCGGCCGCTATATCAATATCCTTGTCCTCAAGGGAACCGAGCATGTCGCTAGAGTAAACCGATGATTTGGCTTGACTGTTACTTTCACCCGGCAAGTCTCGAAAGGCTTAACAAATGCCCCAATGGACATTCTTCGGTGGCCAATCTTGGAGCTTAAGGCCGTCAGGGTCGAAACACCAAAAGACGCGCAACTAATCCTTGGAACGTCTCACTTCATCAAATCAGTCGAAGACCTCTACGAGTCCATTACATGTTCCGTTCCAAATGCAAAATTCGGGATTGGATTCTGCGAAAGCTCGGGCCCCTGCCTAGTGAGAGGCGAAGGAAACGACTCCGATCTTAAAGAGCTCGCTCAGAAGAGCGCCTTAGCTTTAGGGGCGGGCCATAGCTTCATCATATTTCTGCAAGGGGCATATCCGATCAATGTTCTAAATGCCGTGAAGATGGTTCCAGAGGTCTGCACTGTATACTGTGCTACAGCAAACCCTGTCGAAGTCATAATCGCTGAAACTGAACAGGGAAGAGGCATACTTGGAGTGGTTGACGGTCTAAAATCAAAGGGAATTGAAAAGGAGAAGAA
>Ga0315309_1002398_pt1 | contig 10937 bp, 10 predicted proteins | sample TDP4_MG_FD_203080 | JGI IMG/M metagenome (GOLD analysis project Ga0315309, IMG submission 203080) | Freshwater sediment microbial communities from Lake Towuti, South Sulawesi, Indonesia - TDP4 | ecosystem: Environmental > Aquatic > Freshwater > Lake > Sediment | place: Indonesia: South Sulawesi...
AGAACAATCAAGACAACTATCCGTTTATGAATCCTTTGATTCCGCACGAAATTGCAGCCACAAATATTACTCCTTCAAAAACCATCGTTGGAAAGGGCTTTTTGCTTTGCTTAAACTTAACAATGACAAATCGAGGCACCTGTACTGAAGCCGTCAACGTAACTATCTACGCTAACACGACAATTCTCGCTACGCTTACAAACATCACCCTAACAAACAGAACCGCCACAACCATAACCTTCACATGGAACACCACTGGCTTTTCTGAGGGATATTACGTTATTAGTGCTTATGTTTGGCCTGTTCCAGGAGAAATGGACACGATGGACAACGCTTTCATTGAGGTTATAGTGACACTTACCATACCAGGTGATGTTGACGGAGATTTAAACGTTGACATCTTCGACGTCGTCAGCATATGCGTAGCCTACTGCTCAAAACGGGGACAGCCACAGTACAAAACCAACTGTGACATAAACAGTGACGGAAAAATAGACATATATGACGTAGTCATTGCTTGCGCACACTACGGACAAAAAACCCCTTAATTATCCTTCCCTATTTTCATGCCAAGGCTAGTTATTGGAATCGTATGATAGATTTCATGTTTAACGTTTAGATTTTATTATTTTGCGAGCGAATGTTATATAACCTGTATGGCCAGTCATCAAGGTTTGAGGTCTCGTTTTTCCCCTTTCAATTTGCATCCCACGCATTAGACATTCAAGTGTTTCTATATCCACGAAGCCGTTTTCCTTCAGGGCTTCAACTGTTTTGACAACTTGGTCTATTGTTGGGCTGAAGGATACTATTGTTCCACAAGGCTTTAGGGCGTTGTAAGCGTGGGGGACGACAAGCCACGGCGTTGCCAAATCAAGTATAACTGCGTCAACATCGCTTTCATCTATCCCAGCGGTGATATCCTTATTCTTCAGTTCCACAAAATCTGTTAGGCCCACGCGTTTCAGGTTTTTCTCTGCTGTTTTTAGGAATTCTTCTCTAATTTCGTAGCTGTAGACTCTGCCGTCCGGCTTGACGTAATGGGCTAGGGCTGTTGTTAATGCTCCGGTGCCTGTTCCAGCTTCTACAATATGGCTTCCGGGGCCTATTCCGCTGAACATCACTATTAGAGCTATGTCCTTTGGATATGTTATCTGGGTTTTCCGCACAGACTTCATAACATAATCGCGTAAAAGAGGCCTTAACGCTACGAATTCAACGCCTAAGCTGCTTGGAACTGTTGAGCCGTATTCCTTTCCTATTAAATCGTCAAATTTTATGAAACCTTTATGGGTGTGGAAGCTTTTTCCAGCTTCAACCTTAACCATATAGGTTTTCCGCTGGCTTAGGTAAAGGAGAATGTAATCGCCTTCCCTTATTTTTTGGTTTGACAACCGTCATCCCTATGGTGTATATATGAAAGGATCTTCGACTACCTCTATTTTCTATGTAGCCACGATTCTTATATCATTTAAGCTTCGGGTCGAATCGCCGAAATCAATTGCATATACCAAAAACTTAGAGAAAATCTGAAATGCTTAAATTACCTAGAATAAACACACTAGGATGTTCGGAGGAGCTTTTTTGAATGATCTAAAGGAAAGATTGAGAATTAACGAAGATAATTTGAAAGAAATTAATGATTTTCTTCTGAGAAAGGATAACCCCCTCATAAATGGTTTGCTGGAAATTGTTGAGAAGCATGGCGGCGTTGACGAGATTAATCACAAAGCAAGGGAAGCCCGTAAACTCGAGAACCTCATGGGGAGGCTTGGAAAGAAAAAATCCACTTACATAAAGAATCTTGAGTGGCTAATTAGACAACGCGACAAAGAAGCATTCATCAGCATACCAGCCTATCGCAGAAAAATCTTGGGAAAGAAGGCTGATTCCATGAAGTTTGACGATTCTTTTGCTGTCACGTTGGAAATTAGCGCCTTTAACTTTTTCCCGTGGCTTATAGAAGAGGCGAAAAGGGCTATTGCAAAGCAAGACCTTATGCCAAGCCGCTACATTCGTGTTCGCGGCATGAAAGAGCAGGTTGAGGATGATGACATTCTGGCGTTTGCAGCGGCAACGCAAATCATAAGTGCTTCTTATGTGCAAACCTTGGATACGAAAGGGACCATGCTTGGACCAGACGGCAAACCCATCAACGTCCATTTGGGAGGCCCGGAAACCATTACTGGCTATTTAGGAGGCTTGGGTGTGCCGAACGAGTACACTTTGAAGTGGGTTGATGAATTCCTCCATTATTATACAGACTATGGCGTTCAGCAAGTTTTGAACACAAATTCGGGCACCGTGCTGCTTGGGTATTGGCTGCGGAAACTTGGAATCGACATTGAATTCAAGATTTCAGTATTTCTGGGAACTGACAATCCCTACTCAATCTTTTGGACGCTAATGACTGCAAAACTCTTCAGCAGAGAGGATGGCACAACCCCGCTCATAGGGTTTAACCTCTCCAACTCCGTCAACAACCAAACAATTGAACTTTCAGCCTACATAAGGAAAGCTTTCAACTTTGAGGACATCGTCCGCATCGAACACCACATCACAGAAGCCTACAAAAGCATCGTTAGACAACCATACGATCGCCTTAACGAACTCCTAGAATTAGCCGGCCACGTAAAAAACATAAGCGCCAAACACGAAGGCGGAATTCACGAGATTGAAAAAACTCGTGAACACCCATCAGACCTTCTAGACTACTTCATGCCCAAAAAAGACATAATCGAAAAGGGACTGATGCCAAAACTCCTTAGCAATTACCTGGACAAACACGACGCTGTAAACAGAACAGCCAAAGCCCTCACCGAAAGAGGCTTAACGTTTATCGCGGCTCAAAACCTTCATAAAAAATAAAGACAGAAAAGGGAGGAAACGATTACCAAATTTCTTTAGGTTTTCGCATAATCAGATAGACCGTCGTAACTACAAAGAAAACAGTTGTTATGGCTAAAATGGCTACTGCCCTTCTTGTGTTATCAAGTTCGTTTAGGCTTCTTTGGAGTGCTGTGTAGTTTTGCTTAAGCTCCCAGAAAGTTTGGTTAAGCAGCTCATAAGTGCTTTTCAAATTTTTAAGCTGTTCCTCCACATCTTTGAGGTATATGTTCTCAACATGGGTCATTGTAAAACCACAGGTGATTTGTGAAAACCTTAATTCCAAACCTCCAATATCCGCACGATACGTCAACGAAATTTCTCCGTAGGTTACATCCCAAACATTCTCCGGAACCTTAAAAGTGCAATTGTATTCTTTCGAAGCATCTGTTAGTGAAAAGTTATTGCCGGTTATATTGGCCATTATAACTTTGTCTGTGCCGTTTAAGAAGCCAAATATGCTCAGGTTAAAATATTCCATGTAAACAGTGGTTTGCCTTTTTAGGCTTAACATGACAGTAATGTTTTCAGCTGGTTGAGTTTCTGCGGTTGCGTTAACTTGAATTTTTATTCCAGGAATCCCAGAGTCGAAGAATGTTTTCATGTTTTCTGCTGGTGCTTGGGCTTTTACAGTGCAAAATAGTGCGGATGTAAAAGTAAAAACGATAAATACTATGCTTAGTTTTTCCAATTTATTCATCGTCTCACCTTCAGTATAAAATCTACTGACTAAATTTTATGGGAGCTTATTTAATTATTTTCTATTCTTCTTTTGTTATTTAGCGGTTATTTAAAAGGATTTTTTAAATTTTAATGCATAAAAAAGGGCTATTTTATTGAGCGGATGAAGCGTTGGTATATGTATATGAAATAAATAAGGGCAAAAGCCGTTAGAACTATTTCAAATATCAGGACAGCTGGGTTGTTTTCCACAGCCATAAAGTATCCATGTTGGAATATGTCTGTGAAGACTAGAATTTGGAGGAATATGGCTCCGCCTAGGCAGCTTAAGCCTAGACTGTGGAAGAGTACTCGTATGCGGCGGTCAAGCTTTGGGTTGGCTTTCATTCTTCATCGTGAATATCAAGAGTTAATACTTTGACTTATACGTTATGAATCCCCACACACAACAAAACCTAATAATCCACCCTAAATATCCAACATTAACAACCGTTTAAGTTTTGGAAAAAGTATAAAAGCATTCACGGACGTTTAAAAATGCATCTGTATAAATGACCAGTGTCACCTTTCGCGCGGTTCAAAGAGGGAATGATTAGTGAATTTGGAATTCGGCTTGCTTATGGCATTGATAGGCGTAGTCAGCGTTTTCGCCTCCCTAGCCGTGATCGCAGTCGCGTGTGTTGCGTTGAAAAAATTTTTTAAAGAAGAAGAAACCTTGGAAAAAGCCGAAGCTGCTGTGGAAACGCTTCCACCTGAAGAGAAAAAGGTTGAAGTTGCTAAGGAAACGGGAACTTTTAGGATTAAAATTGACGGCGAAGAGCACGAAGTGAAGGTTGAAGATTTTGGAATTGCCGGGAAAGATTCTGGGGAAATAACTCTTCCATCTGAGATTGGAGAAGAGGTTAAAGTTGTTGTAGGCAGTGAAGAGTATACTGTTAAAATTGAGGGCGTTGGAGTAAAAGCCGTTCCAGTGGTCAAAGAAATCGCCAGACCAGTAGAAGAAGCCATAACTGAGGAAAAAAATGTTATAAAGGCACCCATGCAGGGTAGAGTTGTCAAAGTTCCAGTTAAAGTTGGGGACAAGGTTGAGAAGGGAGCTGTTGTCCTAGTTTTGGAGGCGATGAAGATGGAGAATAATATTGAAAGCCCAGTTTCAGGCGTTGTGAAAGCGATAAAAGTTTCGGAAGGAGACGCTGTGAACGCTGATGACATTTTACTTATAATTGGTTAAGCAGCGTGTGATAAGATGAAAGAGCCTCGCACAAGAAGTGAAAAGGAAAGAGGTAATGACGATGGATATTAGTAAAAAGGAGGCTGCTGCAATATCAGCCGCTATAGCTGCCCACCTAGCCAAACCGCGCCTAACCGAAGCTTCTTCTTCGCTTCCTGAGGCCCAAAAAACTCTTGAGCTTTTGTTGGAAAAGGTTTCTCTGCTTGAAAAGCGAGTTGATGAGCTCACATCTGCTGTAAATGAGATTAAAAGTAAAGTTGAAGGGATGAGAAAGTGAAATTATGGTGCAAATAACTGAGCTAGCTTTTAGGGATGCCCAACAATCGCTTCTCGCAACCCGCATGAGAACAGAAGACATGCTTCCAATAACTAAAGAAATGGATCAAGTGGGTTTTTTCGCCTTAGAAGTTTGGGGAGGAGCAACCTTCGATGTCTGCCTCAGATTTTTGGCTGAAGACCCTTGGGAACGATTAAAAACCCTTAAGGCGCACATGCCAAACACGCCAATGATGATGCTTGAAAGGGGCATGAACATAGTAGCCTACCGCAATTTCCCAGACGACATAGTTCAGAAGTTTATAGAATATGCGCATAAAGATGGTGTTGACTATTTCCGAATTTTTGACGCTTTGAACGATTTAAGAAACATGAAAGTGCCCATAGAGACTGCGAAAAAAGTTGGCGCCCATGTGCAAGGCAGCTTATGCTACACTATCTCTCCAGTCCACACTGTAGAATACTATGTTGAAAATTTCAAGAAACTTGAAGCTATGGGATGCTATTCACTATGCATTAAAGACATGGCCGGAATGATATCGCCGTCCAACGCCTACCACATTATACACACATGTAAAGAAGAAGGAATCAAGGTGCCAATATGCTTGCATTCACATACAATCTCTGGCATGACTATGCTGGCGTACATGAAGGCCTGCGAAGCCGGCGTGGACATACTTGACTGTGCCATTTCTCCAGTTTCAGGCGGTTCAGGACATCCGCCAACAGAATCTATTGTGGCTGCCCTTAAGGAAACGCCATATGACACTGGCTACGACCTTAACCTTCTAATGGAATGCAGAAAATACTTCCTAAACATTTGGGAAAAATACCAGCACCTGCACAGAGAACAAGCCATGCTGGTTGACCCATCCGTAGTTGTACATCAAATACCTGGTGGAATGCTTTCAAACTTTATAGTTCAGCTCGAACAGGTAGGAGCGATGGACAAGTATTATCAAGTTTTGGATGAAACCCATAGAGTTCGGGAAGAATTAGGTTGGCCGCCATTGGTTACGCCAACATCCCAAATAGTTGGAGTGCAAGCAGTCATGAACGTTCTTTACGGGAGATATAAACGCGTCTTAGAAGAAACGAAAGACTATGTTAGGGGTATGTATGGAAAACCACCAGCAGAAATCTCGAAGGAAATTTACAAGCTTATTTTAGGGCCTAATTGGCATGATGAAATAATTGAAGCTAGACCAGCAGACTTGCTCGAACCTATGTATAAGAAATGTAAGGATGAACTTGAAGGTTTAGGACTTTTAAAGAAAGAGGAAGACGTCATTTCCTACGCTATGTTTCCAGAAGAGACGAAACGGTTTCTGAGCGGTCAGGCTAAGCCAGAATTTACATCGGCTGAGCTTCCCTTAGAGGGTGAAATGCGTGGAAGACGTTTTAGGGTATCGCTTGGCGGCGAAGAATATGAAGTAACAATTAGGAAGGTGAAAAAGTAGATGCCTGAGTCTCTTTTGCCGTTTCCCTTTGATCATATTGTGATGATTGCTTTTGGATGCATACTCATTTACTTGGCCATAAAGAAGGGTTATGAGCCACTTTTGCTTTTGCCCATAGGCTTTGGAGCGATAATTGTTAACATTCCATTTTCTGGCTTGATGGATGAAGGAGGAGTTATCTGGTGGATTTATCGCTACGGCATTTTAACTGACATTTTTCCAGTCCTGCTATTCCTCGGGTTAGGTGCCATGATGGATTTTGGAGCCTTGATTGAGCGGCCGTGGTTTTTGATTTTTGCCGCGGCTGGGCAAATGGGAATTTTCATAGCATTGCTAAGTGCATTAGCGTTAGGATTTGGCCCAAAGGAAGCGGCAAGCATCGGCATAATCGGCGCTATGGACGGCCCGACAGCCATTTTTGTAACTTCACAGTTTGCTCCAAGCTTGCTGGCGGCAGTCAGCGTTTGCGCATATTCGTACATGTCAATGGTGCCCATCCTTCAGATTCCACTTTCCAAAGCTTTAACCACCCGCAAGGAACGTCTCATAAGAATGGAGTACAAGCCTAGGGCTTACTCCAAAACTGTTCGAGTAATCTTTCCAATTGCTGTTACGCTTATAACATGTGTAGTTGCTCCTATGGGAACTGCGCTTATGGGTGCGCTTATGCTTGGTAATTTGCTTAAGGAAAGCGGCGTTGTAAGTAGGCTTGCAAAGTCTGCGGAAAGTGAAATTCCAAACGTTACGACATTACTTTTAGGAATAACGATTGGCGCGACAATGAGCGCAGAAAGCTTTCTCATATTGGACACGCTTAAAGTGTTCGCTTTAGGCATAGTGGCTTTTGTTTCCGCCATAGCCTTAGGAATCCTATTCGCAAAACTCGTAGGCTTCGTAACAAAAGGGAAGGTTAATCCGTTAATTGGGGCTTGTGGAATTTCAGCCTTTCCAATGGCGGCAAGAACAGCTCACAGAATCGGAAGAGAAGAGGATGCGGACAATTGGCTTTTGCCACATGCCATGGCAACAAATGTAGGCGGACAGATAGGCTCAGTAGTTGCAGGCGGAGTAGTTTTAACATACACGCCAATAATAATGAAAATGCTAGGACTATAACTGTAGATGGTATACTAGTTCACTGTGATGCTTCAAGTCCTAAAACATATGATTTATAGAAGAAAAATGAAAACAAACCAACAGCAGCAATGCTGAAGAGCGTACCCCAAATTAATGATTCTTGCGTTATATTTCCCCGAAAAACGGCCCAAAAGAGGAAAACTCCAAGGTAGATGGCCAATATTAGAGTAATGACGGTTTGCCATTTAGCCCATCTTTTAGGGTGTTTTGCGAACAACCATGTTATGAAGCTGGAATTGAACCAGAAATCCATATCCTCAACTTCATATACCCATTCATTGAAACTTACATCAAAAGTGTATATCACATAACTTAGACCGAATATGCCCAAGAACAAGAATATACTGATAATGGAAATGACAATTGTAGACCCTAAGGCGTTAAATATCCATGCTCCATTATGCGTGTACCAGATTGGCAAAATAAACAATGAAACGAAAAGACCGACAATTAAAAGAAACGCCATCAATCTAAAACGGTTAGATGACCGCAAGCATGTCACCAAATTTAATTGAACTTTTCATGAACAAAAAAGTTTCGCATTCCACTTCCATGCATTGCTTAAACATTGTATTCTTTATCTTTCTCTGTGAGCACAACTTGGCTTTTCAAGTTTCGCATGAACTTGGCGAATAAATCTGCATTTTCAGTGTGAACTGGGAAAATTTTTGTTGCATTAATTTCTTTAAGGATGGTTTTCAACTGAAGGGGCATTATATGTCCAGAGACATGCACGTGATATTGTGGTAAGCCGTAATGCCTAAGCCAGTTAACAAGCCTTTCAAAGTCCAATTCCATCTCCTCATTGAATGGTTCAGAAGCGGACAAAATGTAACAGCTGCCCGCCGTTGGCTGTATATCCACAAGCTCCTCCAAATCGTAAAAGGACATGGCCAAGATGGCGTTGCACTGACGCTTCGAAACTTCGAAAACATCAACAATTTTGCTTTTATACTGTTCAATTATATGGTTTTCCCACTTTTCATATTTTTTCTTCGACTTTCGAAAAATCAAAATGTTCTCATCGTTTAAGTCTGGAAGGCTTAAGCCCTTATCCCTACGTAGCGCCTCCATCAAGTAGGCTTGCTTAAGTGAAACAGCCAAACACCGCCCATTCTTCTTGGCAATTCGATAGAACGAATTCAGCCTGTCAACATCCGTATAAGCAAAATCGGTCAGCACTATGCCGCCTGCCTGCTCAACAATACTATTCAACTGACTTTCAACCCCAGCTTCTGAGGAAACGGATGCGCCAGTCATGTTTGTAGCTTCAGTTACAACAGCCACAGGCTCAGCTTCTTTCGCTTTTTCAACAAAATCGTATGTCATTTTAGGCTTGGCTCCATGGGCCCTAAAATCGCCAGTGTAAACAACAGCCCAATTAGAAGTTTGAATAACAAAACCGTAGGCGCCTGGAACAGAATGGTCAACATGAACAGGCTCAATCTCCAAATTGCCAACAGTGATTTTGTCACCAGTTCTAAAAGGCTTAAAGACTACGCCCTCAATGTCAAATTCCAAATCAGCCCTACGCATTTCACTTAACGCTTGCAAAATAATTTTCGTTGTTTCCCCACAATAAACTGGAATTTCACGATTTATGAAGGATAAGTAGGCTGAGTGATCCATGTGGCCATGAGAAATGAAGACAGCGTCAATTTCTGGAGCTGTCCCATCAAACCTGTAGACACCTTCAATTTTGGGCAGAATCCCTAGCTCTTGCAAACTTTTTTCGCTCTTTGGCGAAAGAAAAGGCGGAGAATAAAATTGTTTTTTCATGGCGAAAGACATGCCGAAATCAAAGAAAACTTTTGTGTCTCTGTCTTGGAGTAGGATTTTGTTTCCGCCGATTTCGTTTACTCCACCGTAAAAGGTTAGAGTTGTTTTTTGCTTAACCATGTTTATTCCTTCAATTGATCTATTTTTCTGCAGATATTAGAAATAACGAACATTATGTGTGGAAAAGTGAAAACGCTGAAAACTTTTGTGTATTTTGGATTTCCAGCTTTTTTGATGACGTTAGCATTTCCCCCAGCCCTCAGATAACCCCTAATGAAAGCCTTTGCAATAAGCTTGGCTGGACGGGTGCCAACAAACGGTGGAATGTAGTGGCCAGCATAAAACAAAAATTCGGCGACATCCCAAACTTTGTCACCATTTCGTGAAGCTTGCTCAAAATCCAGCAAGTAAATTTCACCGCTTTTGCCAACAATAATGTTTTCAGGTTTCGTATCGCCTAAAGCAACGCCAAGGGTGTGCACCTTAGCGAATTTTTCACCCACCCTATTTATTATGCTTAAGCTCTTCTCCATTTCGCTGGTGATCTTCAAATCAACAATTCTTTTTATTATTTTTTCAAGGCTTTCACCTTCCACATGCTCCATGAAAATTAAACGTTCACCGTGACTTACATGGAGAACCTTTGGAACGGCGAAGCCCTTCGCGTATAAAAGTTGGTTTATGGCATACTCTCTTTCAAGTCGTGAGCGTCCTAAAACAGCGAAAGTTCTGGTACCAACAGTCCATAATGTAAGCGGAAACCATTTAAAACTTGACCAATCCCTAAAACTTTTAACAACAATCTTTCTTTCTCCGCCATTCACTAAAGTCTTAACTAAATAGACATCGTTTAAAACACCGCCGATTTCCTCAATCTTAATTTCCACATCCTTACCTGCAGAGAGCATCCTCCTCGCAAAGGCTTTAATATCCATTCTGTTCGCTAATGGAACAAGCCCACTGGCGGTAGGCAAAAGCAAATACGTTTGAGGATCTTCAATTTGATGGATAATTTTTGAGTCTCCTTCATCAATCTTCTGAAGTTTAAAGAACACTCCTTTGTTCTGTGAAAGGAAGCTCAGGGTTTTTGGAAAAATGCCTAGCAAAGACGTAAATAAGGCCTTTTGTGCGGGTCTAAAGAGATTTATGAAACGAACTTTTCGACTTCTGGAAGCATCCGCAAACTCTCTAGAGATTTTCACGTAACCATCTGAAAAGTTAATTATTTTTTCTTCTTCTAACTCCTTTAATGCCTCTAAATATCCATGCAAAGCACATTCTGCATTTTCCTTTTTAACATCTTCCCGCATAAAATTTAGCAGGCTATAAATCATTGGTGGGAAAAGGCGGGCTCTACTAAGCATAGTTTCATACATGAAATATTCCGGTTTTATGAAAATTTCGTATGAAAGCTCTGGAAAATCTAAAACAAGGTTTTCTAAAAGCTCGGGAATTAAGCGTTTTTTCAATTTAACCTCTTGAAGGTG
>Ga0315309_1002399_pt1 | contig 10935 bp, 11 predicted proteins | sample TDP4_MG_FD_203080 | JGI IMG/M metagenome (GOLD analysis project Ga0315309, IMG submission 203080) | Freshwater sediment microbial communities from Lake Towuti, South Sulawesi, Indonesia - TDP4 | ecosystem: Environmental > Aquatic > Freshwater > Lake > Sediment | place: Indonesia: South Sulawesi...
CCAACTCCATCAAAAGAGTGCCCATCGCACCTATGGCGGAGGCCAACGGTTCAGTAGTGGGCACGACTGTATAGCCGACTATTACGCCGCGATCGAGTGCCACGGCCTTTGTGGAACTTCCGCCGAGATCGATGCCGATTATCATTTCATCTCAGCCAATGGTCAGGAGCTATTTATTATGAATGTATCGAAACACCTCGGGCCAACATCCCCGTGTTAAACCGCAACGATTTGGGCCAAGAAGCCTATTTTTGATGTAACTTATTGACGATCAGGAAGGCTGCCCCTAAGGCCATCATTATCAGGCCACCGCCCCCAAAGAGGAGCTGGAGGGTAATGGCCGAAAAGGAGCTGGGATAAATCATATGGGCCGGATCCAGAATTTCAGGTCTGGCAAAGAAGAGCAGTCCGAAAATAAGCACCAGACATCCACAGAGGATAAGGACAATTGAGACCTCTCGGGTTTCATCCCTCAGGGTGGCTCTTGAGACCTCTGGAGGTGCTAAGTCCGGCCTGGAACGGCTGATGATCCTAATCAATATTGGATCGATGACAAGGGCAAATGGAAGCATCGTGATGAACCAGAAAGCCGTTAAGCCAATTGTCAGGGAGAACCCTATGCCAAAGTCGATCCCCCCAGGTAAAAAGAGCGCAAAGAATACTGCCACTAAGGCCGCCGTTACAAGATTGGCGATGAAGAGTGTAAATGCACTCGTAAGGACGAACCTTCGCCAACTAAACCTCCCCCTGAGCAACCAGCCATAGAGGTAAAATCCTATGAAGTTCCCTGGCATTCCAGCTATTATGCCTGAGAGGAAGTACCCGGGCGTCAATGTATCCGTTATCTGTGAACCGAGAGCCCCCCCAACCCCCGCCACCCACGGACCGAAAAAAACTGCGAAAATTACCGGTACGATCGCCGCAGCCGGACGAAATTGACCAAATCCCCAAGGGGATTGGATGAAAGATGTTATGTAGCCTGTGGCACCATAGAGAGCTGCACATAAGGCAGTTGCAACCACCCTCTGAGACCTGGATATCGGGGGCATACTTACTCACGTCCTTCTTTGAAGTTATCGACCCACCATTTTTCCTTGGTGCTATTTCAGTTGTGTCGACCCATACATAGGCATTGCCAAGCATTAACTACATATAGTTTGGGGTGGAACATGGGTCAGTCACATGGTCCCATTGCCGTGGACATGTCTTCGGTCATGGTCATGTTTAGCTTGCGGAAAATGCTGCAGGGATTACACGCCGATACTTACAACCGTTGAGGGGATTAAGCTCTCAGGCAAATTCGGGGGAGCCATCGGGCCTTGCATTCGCGGTTATTTAATCAGAAAGGGGTCAGATCGGAGATGCGTATTCCAATACCGTTCAGGGCAAAGTTGGCTTTGCGGGATCCAGGACATTAAGCCAGGATCCTGTAGGCTCTGGCCATTCAAGGTCTGCAGGGAGCCAACATATGGCAGGCCCGAGGAGGCCCTTTTTAAATGCGCACATGGGGATCTCTACATCTACGTCGATCCCGGATGCCGTGGCATCGAATATGGCATCCCCTCGCGCGAATTCATCTACAAGATCATCCCGGAATTCATCGAGGTCGGTTTGGGTTCAAACAGGCAGTTTTATTCGACATCTCGATCGGCATCGATTACGACACCCCTGACACTAATAGCACGTATTAAATCGCCCACCAATCTGGTTTGAGGGATAATTGGCGTCTTGAGTGCCCCTTGGCTGGATTGCCGATTAACCGGCAGAACACCCCCTCGAAGATAACATTTATCTATAGATTGTCCGCCGTTCGGACCAAGAGAAGGAAGGAAAAAACGATGAGTGCACAAACAACGGCCGGGACGCCGGTACTCATACTCAAGGAAGGGAGCAGCAGGACGCGCGGAAGGGATGCGCAAAGGAACAATATAGACGCGGCAAAGGCTGTCGCTGAGATAATCAAGAGCTCGCTCGGGCCGAGGGGGATGGACAAGATGCTCGTCGACTCGCTCGGCGACGTCGTCATAACGAACGATGGCGCCACGATCCTCAAGGAGATGGAAGTCGAGCACCCTGCGGCCAAGATGATGGTCGAAGTGGCCAAGACGACGGACACCGAGGTGGGAGATGGTACGACCTCGGCGGCCGTACTTGCAGGGGAATTACTCAAGAAGGCGGAGGATTTGCTTGACAACGACGTGCACCCGACCATCGTCGTCGATGGATACGAGCTATCTGCAAACAAGGCGTTGGAATTCCTAAAGGAGATCGCCATCAACGTAAGCCCCAATGACAGCGAGACCCTGAAACGCATAGCCATGACCGCCCTGGCGGGCAAGGTCGTGAGGGAGAGCAGCGAGAAGCTCGCCGACATCTCGGTAGAGGCGATCCTTCGGGTCGCCACAAAAGAGGGTGACCAATACGCGGCAAGCCTAGACGACATCAAGGTGGAGAAGAAGGCTGGAGGATCTCTCGACGAAACGAAGCTCATACAGGGCATCGTCCTAGACAAGGAGGTCGTCCACTCCGGGATGCCGAAGCGCCTCAGAAACGCCAAGATCGCCCTCCTAAACTGCCCCCTCGAGATCGAGAAGACGGAGTTCGATGCGAAGATCAACATCGCAAGGCCAGAACAGATCAAGGAATTCATAGACGAGGAGCAGAAACTGCTCAAGGACATGGTAGAAAAGGTGAAGGCAACGGGGGCCAACGTCATAGTCTGCCAAAAGGGAATAGATGATGTTGCCCAGCACTACCTCGCGAAGGCCGGGATAATGGCCGTGAGGAGGAGCAAGGAATCGGACATGGAGAAGACCGCAAAGGCGACGGGTGCGAGGATCATAACAAGCTTGGACGACATGGCCTCCACTGACCTCGGTCAGGCTGGATTGGTCGAGGAGAGGAAGGTCGGGGAGGACAAGTGGGTCTTCATAGAGGAGTGCAAGAACCCGAAGTCGGTAACCATACTGATAAGGGGCGGGACAGAGAAGTTCGTCGACGAGGCCGAGAGGGCCGTCCACGACTCGCTGATGGTCGTCAAGGACGTCGTGACCTACCCACACGTAGTCGCGGGCGGTGGCGCACCTGAGGTCGAGGTCGCCCTCAGGCTGAACAAGTTCGCCGAGAAGATCTCAGGGAAGCAACAGCTAGCAATAAAGAAATTCGCCGAGGCCAGTGAGATAATCGCATCATGCCTCGCGGAGAACGCGGGACTTGACCCAATAGACATCCTTACGGAGCTAAGGCACAGGCACGAGAATGGCGAGGTCTGGGCAGGGGTCGACATGCAGGGCAGGAAGACAACCGACATGTATACGCTGAACGTATTGGAGCCACTCTCCGTCAAAGAGCAGATCATCAAGTCCGCCGGTGCAGCCGCAAGCTCGATCCTAAGGATTGATGACATGATAGCATCGGGCAAGCTCAAGGAGCCATCAAAGCCACCTAGGCCGCCGGGTGGGGAAGAGGGCGGGGAATTCGACTAGGGTCAGGCGCAGACAAAACCCATACCGGAGAAATCAAAGCGGGTGGCCACGCTCCCACCGTTCCGCTATACAAACCCCAAGGTGGAGCATGGTAGAGACGCTTGCCTACTGAGGAGAATCTAACTCGTGCGCAAGAGCTAGTCCTTTCCTCCCTCATAGCTGCCGCTTATGGGGCCGGGACAATAGCCATCGCGCCAATAGGATTCGGCCCCGTCCAGGTTAGGGTAACGGATGCCCTCATCCCGGTTAGCTATAACAAGAGGATCGGCAAGGCCGGCATCTTGGGCGTAACCCTAGGCTGCATCATAGCGAACATGATCTCGCCCTACGGCCTACCAGACCTCGTGATAGGGACGCTGGCAAACCTCCTGGCGAGTAGCGCCTCCTACATTTTCAGGCACATCGCAGGCTACAAGGGGAAGTTTTTAGCAACGTTGATTCCAGCCCTCATCATAGCGGTGTTCGTGGCCGGGATACTCCTCACGGTCATCTACGGCGCACCATTTTTCGCTACGATGGCCGCCGTAACTGCTGGGGAGCTCGTGAGTTGTGTCGTAATCGGTTTCCCCCTCTTAATGGCGTTGGAGAAGGCAACATAGTTCATCTCGCCACTGTTACTTTATCCTAGGGCGATCCCAACATTGACCCACTGTATTCCTATCAAAGGCCCAGCCCATCGCCGATGGCCTGAAGGGCTTCAAGGGCGATACCTAATAGCCTCTCGATCGGGATCCCTACGGATTCGCACATCGAGATGCGCTCCCTGCTGCACCCCTTGGCGAAATCAACATCCTTGAATTTCCTCCTTAAGGTACTGAACTTCAGGTCCTTCAGCTTCTTGGATGGCATGACGAGGGCGGAAGCGACCAGAAGGCCTGAGACCGAATCGGCCGATACCAGACACTTCTCCATGGGCGAATCCGGAACGGTGCCCGTATTTTCACCATTGTGTGCCCTTATTGCCCTTATTATCCTCTCATCGACTTTGCCATGCAGGATACATTCCGCAACCATGCCATGCCTCTTCGGATCGCCCTTGACGACCTCGAAGTCGATGTCATGGAGGAGCCCGCATACGCCCCATAGTTCCACATCCTCATGGAGGGCTTCGGCCAGCGCCCTCATTATGGATTCGACTGCAACCTCATGACGGAGCAGGTTAGTATCCGAAATATTCTCCCTTACTATCTGCAGCGCCCCTTCCCTGTTCATCCCATGTGAGCGCCGGGTTTAAAGAGATAAACCCCACTATCGCGAAGATATGCTCGGGGAAATATCTTTATCTACTGTTCTTGCCATCTCCGGCTGTGATTACGGATGGGTGAAGAAGGGATCGATTTACTGCTATGTGGCCAACTTGGGGCCGGGTGCACGGAGGTAGCTGACATCCTCGCTAAGAGGATGAACATGACCTTCTACAACACGGAGAAATTACTCCATCGTTTGGCTGCCGATTTAGACCTTTCCTTTTCCGGCATCGCTGGGAAGGCGACCTCGGGGGAGGTGGAGATCGATGAGTCCATCGCGGGCCTCATCACGGGCTACATGCACGACAAGCATATGAAGGGGGTGATAATTGAGGGGAGGACGGCATTCATGGCCTTCTTGGAACCAACTACAGTAAGGGCTCTCCTCATGGCTCCGATATATGTCAGAGCCAACCACATCGCACACGTGAGGGGAAAGGATTTCGAAAGGGCTAAGGAGGAAGTCGTGAAGAGCGATGAGGATAGAGGCACCCTCGTCAGGCGTCTGTGGAAGCTGGACTGGCTTGATCCATCACTATACGATCTGGTGATAAATACGGGGGCATGGAGTTATGAGCAGGCGGCATCGATGATAGAGGAGGCCCTGAAATCGAGGGGCTTCATAAAGGGGGCTTGAGAGAAATGCCCAATTACATCGAATTAACCGTGGCCCCGTCGTATGTGGGTGACATCTCCCGCGTGAGGCTTGATAACACGAGCATGGACATACTCGGGGTTAAGGAGGGAGGGGAGGTCTTGGTGACGCCCATGCCGCACTTTGGGATACCCTCTGGGACGCGCGTTACGGCCACGGTGGCCAAGACGAAGATATCGGATGAGGGGAAGGGCCTGATCAGGATTTCCCCTGATTTAAAGGACTTCAGCGTAGGTCAAAGAGTTATCGTGATGAAGCCGTTTTAACGCCATCTCTTGAGCACGAAGGACGTCAGGGTCCTATCAACGCCCTCTATGGCCCTCATGCGGTCTACGTAGTAATCGGCCAATGAGATCGAACTAGTCCTGATATTGACGAGGAGGTCGTATTCCCCGGTAACCTCGGCAATGCTGCTCGACTCCCGGATCTCCCTCCTGATATTCCTTGCGACCTCAGCTATTCGATTGGCCTTCACGTCTATGAAGACGATGACCTCCGTGGACCGCGGGAATAGGCGGCGTTTCGCAAGGTCCTCATGCCTGACCTTCAGTACCTTTGATGCTATCTCCTCGAACTCGCTATCCGATATGTCGTACCTGGAATCGTAAGCCCTTCTCCTGATCTCCTCCGTCAATTCAGTAACCACCTCGTCTGGCACCTTTCCTATGCCATATTCCCTCAGCTTTATCGAGGCGTTGCTCTTCCCGGATAGGCCTGAGAGGATTATGCTCCGCGACCTGCCCACCGCCTCCGGCGGATATGGTTCATAGGCTGCAGGATTCTCGAGGATCTTCCTCGCGTGAACCCCTGCCTTGTGGGAGAATGCATTATCGCCGGAGATCGGATCATGGGGATTCGGCCTCACCCCGGAGAGTTTCGATACGATCTCGCACACATCCTTCAACGCCTCGGTTTTTACACTGAGCCCCATCTTCTTGAATGCCATGGCCAGCTCCTCCGTCCTAGTTATGCCGCACCTTTCACCCAGTCCGAGGACGGAGGCATTAAATTTTCTAACGCCGGCTTGATAGGCCGCAAGGCAATTGGCCAGGGCAAGGCCCAGGTCGTTGTGGCAGTGCGCTAGGATCGGGATCCCCAATCCCCCTCCAACTTCCTCTACCACTTTCCTGTAATAGTCGGGGAAGGCCAATCCCACAGTATCGGCCAAACACAGGGTCTCAGCCCCCGCCCTCTCAATCCTCTTGGCGGCTTCCCTCATGAAGGCGATATCGGCCCTCGTGGCGTCTTCGAGCGTATATTTCCTGACCCTCATGCCCAGCCCCCTCGCATACCTGATGTCGTTCTCAATCTTCTCGATGGCCGATTCCCTCGTCATATTCATGGTTTTCAGATGGATATCCGAGATCCCGAGGTACATGGCTATCGGCGCACCGCAATCCCTGGATACATCTATGTCCGAAGTCAACGACCTGTGATGGAGGACCACTCTATCGGGGCCGAACTCCTTTACAAGTTCGGATGCCTCCCTGGACGTATATCCCTCATAACAGTGGAGTTCAATGGTCTGGGCCAACCCATTCCCAAACAGCGCCGATCCGATCTCCTTCTTCTCCTCCAAAGAAAAGTGAACTCCCTGCTCCTGTTCACCTTCTCTGAGGGTCGAATCCCAGAATTCAACGTTGTCGACCAATTTTAACACGATTCACAAGGCAAGGTAGATGCGAATTTAAGCACTTCCGAGGTTGGTCGCAGATCGGGGCCGGATCAGCGTGCATGGGTTCCTGCATTCGGTCTCATGCAATGAGTTCTGACATGACAAGGGGTAGAGACCCAAACCAGAAAAACCTAAATCAGTCATAAGCATAATGGACACCATGAGATTTTCGATCTGCAACGAGTTATTCGAAAAATGGGAGTTTGAAGAGGTACTGAAATTCATCTCGACAGTCGGCTATGACGCGATAGAGATCGCGCCTTTCACGCTATGTAACTCGGTCTTCGAGCTGGACGGGGAAAGGCGAAAGGCGCTAAGGGAAGCTTTAAGCTCCTTCGGGATCGAGTGCTCTGCCCTCCATTGGCTCCTCGTTAAGCCCGAGGGCCTCCATATCAGCCATCCGGATCCTTCCGTGAGATCGAAGACCATTGAATACCTGAAGGAACTCATCTCGTTCGCAGATGACATAGGGTGCAGGACTATGGTGTTTGGCAGTCCAAGGCAGAGGGACATCCAAGGCATGGACAAGTTCCAAGGCTGGAGGCTCGCGCAGGAAACCTTCGGGGCCTGCGTGAGGGCCTTGGAGGACCATGACGTAACGATCGGCCTCGAGCCACTTCGGCATGACATGACGAACTTCATCAACAGGGCCGATGAGGCTGCCCGTTTCATCGAGGCAATTGGGAGCGACAACTTCAGGCTCACGCTCGATGTCTTCGCAATGACTGGCGAGGAGGTGTCGCCAGCAGATACCATACGTAAACATGGGAGGTCATTGGTCCATTTCCATGCCAATGACGATAATGAACGGGGTCCAGGGACTGGCGGTGCCGACTATAATCAGATAAAAACGGCCCTCGAGGACGTGGGCTATGTGGGATATGCATCCATTGAGGTCTTCAAGTTCGATCAAGATCCAAGGGCCGTCGCACAGGATGCACTAATTTTCCTAAGGAAGCTCTTTGCTATGCGATAGCCATGGGATTCAGAATATGCCCATGTTCAAGGCCTGAACTCAAATATTACTATGAACTAGGACCGATGCAAGCGGCCTTGGTTAAGATGGGTTCGCGCTCTACGCCTGTTTGGATGACATCGCCAGTTTTTCCGTACGTCGCGCTAGATCCGTTATCCTATTCTCGGCGAAGCCCAATACCGCGCTTTCAACGCGGTCTCCCAACGGCCCTATCCATTCAGAGGGAAGCGCCTTTGCCCCAACCATGGCGCCAATGATCGAGCCCGATGTGGCCCCATTGCAATCGGTATCGAAGCCGCACATGACGCTCTTGGATATGGTGTCCCCAAGCCCCTTCCCCCCATATAAAAGGCCGATCAACACGAATGCCAGGTTGTTAATTGTGTGAACGGGATGGTATGCGCCATATTTCCCCATGACCTCCTTCCATGAATCCTCCCACCTCTCGTGCCTTGACCTCCAAGTCAGGACATCCCTGACGGCCTCTGCAAGCCTCGAATTCGATGGTATGGTCGAGAGCGCCCTCCTGATCACCACCTCGATGTCATCCATCACGAGGGCCTCAGAGAGTGCCGCTGCGATGAACATCTCCCCGTAGATGCCATTCTTCACATGGGAGAGCCTAGCATCACGGTGCGCGAACTCAGCCCCCAGCTCCGGTTGTCCCGGCGTGACATAACCCCATACATCGGCCCTGATCTGGGCCCCGATCCACTCCCTATACGGATTCAGGTATGTGGCTGTCTCAGTTGGTTTAAGGCCATTCACTAGGTTGCGATATGCGACCCTCTCTGCCGTATATACGAGCCCGTATGGCAGATGGCTCAGCCACTCCCCCGCGACATCCTCCGTTGTGAAATCCATGCCGTGGCCCTCAAGGATGTGAAGTCCCAAGATCGTATAATCTATGTCGTCGTCCCGCACCATTCCCCTTATATCGTCCTGTAAGTAACCGCTCAATGGATAGGAATTTGTGGATTTAAGGTGCGACTCTATCCTCTCTCTGCTCCAGCCTTCGACGGGTTTCCCAAGCAGGCAACCCGCACATCTCCCAAGCCATGCCCCGAGTAGCCTATCAGAAAGCTCTGCCTGAGGAATTTCAAAAGCCTCATTCGGGACGCGGCCACTCCCCCTCCTTATTTCCTCCAGTTCCGATGGCTCTGTGTAGGGATATGTCGTCGATGGTCGCAATGCAGAAAGTTCATCGTAGATGGAATAGATCCCTCGTAATGATCTGGCACGGATGGCCTCATCCATTTTGGGCACGATGCTTTTTACCTCGAAGCCTTCCTCCCTCCTCTGTATTATCTCGTCCCTAATGAGCTGCTCCATCTCCTGGAATTCCATCGCATCGTCCCCCACTAGCCCACTAATACAAGGCCATAATATGTCGGAGTCTCATCATGTGTCTTAACCACCTTAATTGGTAAGCCCGCCCCTCTCGCTGTGGCATACACATCGATCCCGCAGGCTTCCATCGACGGCCTTGCCTTTTCGGGGTTTTTACAGACGCCCTCCCTGACACTGCACTTCTCGCAGATCTCGCATGGGCCCGACGCAAGGCCGAGGGCCTTGTAATAGCCCGATAGGAAGACAGCCCTCTCGATGTCCGTGATCACAAGCCTAATCTTTCCAGGCCAGGGGGGTTTGAATTTCAACAGGATGGCCCATTCATACTCATCCAAGATCTTCCTCATGACATTTGGCGTCGGGCTGAATGGCGGACACGTTAGATGCTGATTGTAGCCGCCACAGCCAAACTGGCACTTCAGCCTCACCCATTCGGCAGTCACCACGTCCCTCGTTTTTATCACCTTTGCCTCGCTGGCCCCAAGTTTCACCGACTCTCTGCATAGCCTTTCCAAATCCTCAGATGTCATGCGATGAACCTCCCCCCAAATAACTCTCATAGAAGCTCATAACGCTTATCCAATTCGAGCAAACAAAATCGTTAGTTCCTATAAGGAGAGGCTCCGGTCAGTATAGGCGCAGGGGATCTTGTATTTCTGGGCGCACTCGAGGCATTTTACGGGATCGCAGAGTTGGGTGCTCAGATATTTCTCTCCCCCGTCTGGCAGGATTGCTACCATGACCCCCCTGTCGATCTTAGCGACTTCCCTGAGAGCCACATGCATAATAGCGCCCGAGCTCGGGCCACAGAAAATCCCTTCAGATAGGGCCAGGAGTCGTGCAGTCTCCTCGGCCAGATCAAGCGATACTATATGCCTCGCATCCACTTGAGAGCCATCCCAGATTTGTGGCACGTATTGGGTCTCGAGGTTCTTAAGGCCCTGTATCGGCGCCTTGGGATCGGGCTCAACGCCTATTGCCTTGATTCGGGGATTGCGTTCCTTCAGATATCTTGACACGCCCATTAAGGTGCCGGTCGTTCCAATGCCCGCGATTACGTGCGTCACCCTGCCCGCCGTATCCTTCCATATCTCAGCACCCGTCGTCTCATAATGGGCAAGGACGTTATACTTGTTGGCGAACTGATTTGGCATGAAATACCTTTCGGGATCCCTTGAGGCGATCTCCTTTGCCAGGTCCTCCGCGCCGTCCATCCCCATGGAACCCTTTGATAGCACTATCTTTGCGCCATAGGCCATCATGATCCTCCTCCTCTCCATAGACATCGTCTCCGGCATGACTATCACGAGCTTGTATCCCTTAACCGCACAGACCATTGCCAGGCCGATGCCCGTGTTGCCACTGGTTGGCTCTATGACTATCTTCTCCTTTGTAAGTGCCCCCTCTTTCTCCGCATATTGGATCATGTAATTGGCGATCCTATCCTTTACCGAACCGCTGGGGTTGAATTTCTCAAGCTTGGCATACAGCTCAACACCCTTATTCGGATTTAAGTTGCATATTGGGACCATGGGGGTATTGCCGAT
>Ga0315309_1002401_pt1 | contig 10933 bp, 13 predicted proteins | sample TDP4_MG_FD_203080 | JGI IMG/M metagenome (GOLD analysis project Ga0315309, IMG submission 203080) | Freshwater sediment microbial communities from Lake Towuti, South Sulawesi, Indonesia - TDP4 | ecosystem: Environmental > Aquatic > Freshwater > Lake > Sediment | place: Indonesia: South Sulawesi...
TGCGGCAAAGAGCTTCCACTCGGGGGCCTGAACTATGTGATCCATATCAAAGTTTTCGCTGGTTATGACGGACTGCTTTTGGAGCCGGAGGAGGAGATCGACAGCCAGTTGAGGCGGCTCATGGATCAGGTTGAGAAATCGGATCCAAAGGAACTGGAGAAGGAGGTTTATGAGGAGTTCACCTTGCTCGTCTGTAAGAGTTGTCGAGATCGGTTCGTGGACGAAATTGAGCATCCCTGGGAAGGGCCCTTTCGGATCCGGAAGGGTCCCGATCGAATGATTCATTGACCATCCCAGGGCCCGCCATCCTGCTCTGTAAACGGGTAACTTCCCAAGGAGAGCTACATAAAAGCGGTTTCTGGAAAAGTCCAGCAATCTGTATCATCAAGAGGGGGTATGGTCGTTTCTCAGGCTCTCGAAAAAATGTCTTGACAAAGGGCGACCTTTATGTTTTAAATAGGTTCAACTGAATCAATTGAATCAATAGAATGATGAAGAAGAAAATCATTTCATTAAAAAAACTAACTCCCAGTGTTTTGAGAGATGGATCGAAGGGGTTGACCGGCCGTTCCCGTGGCGCCAAGATCCGTGAGTTCATCGAGAAGATCTTAAGAGGGGAGAAAGAGGCGCTCCTCGTCATCCTCGATTTTTCGGGAGTCGGATCCATCGATTTTTCATGGGCCGATGAGGTGGTTGCGAAAATCATTTCGCGCTTGTGGGGCGGCGAGTATGGGGAGAAGTTTCTTGTTTTGAAGAGCCTCAACGCCTCTCAGATTGAGAATATCGGTGTGGCCTTGGAAAGAAAGCGATTGGCCGCCTTAGCGACAGGATCGGAAGGATGGCAGATCATCGGTTCCCTCAACAACTATTTGGTCCATACCCTGGATCAGGTGATGAAAAAGGGCCACATGACCCTGAAAGAATTATCAGAGGGAGAACGTATCGGGATGAATACGAGCGGAACGAGGCTTCTCAACCTCTATAAGAAGCGACTCGTGCTTAGGGTGGAGGGACTGGTGATAGGGAAGAACGACCTCCATCGAGGAAAACAGTTCATCTACCAACCTCTTCTCCCTTAGGAGGCCGCCTTGGCGGAGCTTCGAAGAGAGCCGATCACAAGAATGTGGGTGCTGATTACGACCGACCATCCCAAGGGCCCCGCTGACTATCTTCCATTTAAACCTCCTTATCAGCCTCAAGAGGGAACAGGAATCTGTCCCTTCTGCCCCGGCAATGAAGGGATGACGCCCAAAGAAACCTTCTCTTTGGGTCGCGAAGGCGGAGGATGGTCTGTCCGCGTCATTCCCAACAAATTTCCCTTCTTTCATATCGAGGGAGACTTCGACCGGAGACCTGAGGGGATGTACGACGTGATGGAGGCCATTGGAGCTCATGAGATTGCAGTGGAAGCACCGGAACACCATCAGAACCTTGCGACCCTGGAACCCTCTCACATCCAGAAGATCCTCTTTGCCTATCGGGAAAGGCTGATCGACCTGGAGAAGGATCAACGATTTCAGCAGTTTCTGATTTTGAAGAATTATCCGGGGGTTTTCAATCGCCACCCCCATTCCCATATTATGGCCATGCCGGTCATCCCCAGAAGAATCGATGAGGAGATCTGGGGAACGTTAGATTACTATCAGCGCAAAGAACGTTGCATCTTCTGCGACATCATCAAAGAAGAGATATCGATGAAGAAGAGGGTCGTTTTGGAGACCGTCTATTTCTTGGCGTTTGTACCTTTTGCCTCACGATACCCTTTTGAGACCTGGATCATCCCGAAGATCCATTCCCCTGATTTTCACCATATCCGGGAGGAAGAGATGGAAGATCTTTCTGCGCTGATTCAGTCCCTTTTCATCCGTTACTACAAATTGCTTTCTGATCCTCCCTACAGTCTCACGTTTCATACGGCACCGGTTCAGGGTCGATTTCATCGGTCCGAATACCATTGGCATATCGAGACCAGGTTACGCATCGGTTTGCGGGAGGGGTTTGAATGGGGGACTGGCTTTTTCGTAAATCCCACACCTCCTGAGGCTGCGGCTGTCTATTTAAAGGGAGCAGAGTAAAAAATGAAGAATGACGTGTGATGCCTTATGAATAATGGGTCACGAATCACGCATCACAAATCGCGAATAGAAGAAGGCCGGGAAAGGAAGCGGAAGAGAGGAAGGGTGATCCTCTCGGGAACGCTTCTAAGCTTGTGCCTCCTCCTGATCTCTTTTTTCATATTTTCTCCAAAAATACGTTTGCAGTTGGCAGATCTTGTCGGGCTGACCCGACCCTCGACCGAAGAGTCCCAATCACAGGGGTTTCAGCCCCAGGTCATTGAAGGGAGCGTGAAGGAAAGGAGCACTCTTTTCCAGTCTTTGGCGGAGAAGAACATACCGCTGCAGTGGATCGATCTCATCGTATCAAAATTAAAACCCTATGTCGATTTCAAGAAGATCAAAGGGGGAACTTACCGTCTGGTCAGCAATATGAAAGGGGACTTGGTCAAGTTCATCTTTGAAGTGGGGCCAACCGAGGTTTACGAAATCGAAAGGGATTCCCAGGGATATACCGCTCAAAAAAAGGAGATCGTGCTCGAGACTCATCTGGTGAAGGTCATTGGGGAAATTCGTTCTTCTCTCTTTGAAGCGATGGAGGCCATTGGAGAACAAGACCAGTTGGTGATCGCCTTCGCCGAAATCTTTGCCTGGGAGATCGATTTTTATAAAGATGTGAGGGAAGGAGATCGATTCAAGGTCGTGGTGGAGAATATGTACAAGGGAAACCAGTTCATTCGATATGGGCTGATCCATGCGGTGGAGTATCAAAGAGGGGAGAAAGCGGTTCAGGGGATCGGATATCAGGGTGAGTATTATAATGCGAATGGGGTTTCTCTCAGAAAGGCCTTCTTAAAGGCGCCCCTTCGGTTTAACCGTATCAGTTCAAGGTTCAGCCGGGCGAGAAGGCATCCCATCTTGGGTGGGGTTCGACCCCATTTTGGCGTTGACTATGCAGCTCCAACTGGAACACCCATATGGGCGGTAGCAGACGGAGCGGTCCTTTCGTGTGGTTGGAACGGAGGATTTGGAAAGCAGGTGGTGCTCCGACATCCGAATGGATATGTGACCTACTATGGTCACCTTTCTAACTATGGCCCTGGGATCAGGAGGGGAGTCCGCGTGAAGCAGAAACAGATCATCGGATACGTTGGCTCCACTGGTCTTTCGACAGGACCTCATCTTGATTATCGCTTGGTCAAAGAGGGTCGACTTCGAAATCCTTTGAGAGAGAGCTTTCCAGCAGGTCTCCCTATCAAAAAAGAGGAGATGGAAAGGTTTGAAAAGAGAAGGGAAGAAGTGATCGCATGGCTCCAAGGGGATACGCCTTACTCCAAGAGGATAGAGGAAGGTTGGAGAATACGATAGAGACTGGAGGAATCGGATTTTAAGGAGAGAGATGGGGCAGAAAAAGAAGATCCTCATCGTGGACGATGAGCGAGATATTGTCAAGGCGTTGATGATTCGGTTACAATCGAACGGCTACGAGGTCGTAGCGGCCTTTGACGGTGCGCAGGCCCTCTTCATAGCGAATAAAGAGATGCCAGACTTGGTCATCTTAGATATTCGAATGCCAGCAGGGGATGGGTTCAGCGTCGCAGAGAAACTGAAGCAATCAGATCAAACTGACTGGATCCCCATCATCTTTCTGACAGGAAGTCCAGAAAAGAATGCACAGGAGAGGGCCATGGGATTGGGTGCTCGATTTTATATTAAGAAACCCTACGACCCTGAGGAGTTATTGGATGCGGTGAAGAGGGCATTGGGGACAAGGCGGTCCGATCCCTGAATCCCATTGAGCGGCTTCAATCTTGCACACGAAGGTGAGATATGCTGAGGGAAGATTTTGTTATCCAATCGAATGTTCGACGAGTCCTGATCCGTAGCAACATCGATTATTCAGAGCTCACTTTTGGTACGGTGAGGGGAGTGATCTACGTTCAGGGCAGATTCAAAATGGGCGGCGCTTATGGAGGTGGGGGGGGACGAGAAGAGGACGAGGAATTCGTGGCGAAGACCCTCCGTTCGTTGGAGCTGAAGATCAGGAGCATCCCTGGTGTCGTTGACGTCAAATTTCAATTAGTCAATTGGAAGAAGGAAAGGGGACAATGGATACCGTCGAAACAAGCGGAATGAGCCGATCAAGAGGGAGGCCGGTTAAACTCTATCAGCAGATTTCGATTGAGATCGAGAAAGAGATCCAGGTTCACCCCAATTATGCGGATCTACAAAATCAGTTTGGCCTTCTCTTGATGGTGGAAGGGGACCCAGAGGGAGCGGAGAGCCGTTTCTCAGAGGCCCTTTCCATTAATCCAAGGTACAGAGAGGCTACCCTTAATTTAGGTTTTCTGTATATCGAAATGAAACGTTGGAAAGAGGCTGAGAAGATCTTTCTCTCCGAAGTAAAGAGACATCCAAAAGATGGTTTTCTCCATCATACCTTAGGTGTCCTCTACCTTCGGACCGGAAGGCCGGAAGAAGCATCGGTTCGCATTCGCAAGGCCACTGAGTGCCATCCTTATTATCGAGACTATTATCATAAGAAAGGGGTCTGGCGCGGGGGGAGAGTCCGACTTGATGAAAAAAGAGAAAAAGTGCTTAAGAAGATTCATTTGGATTACCATTATGCTCAGTTCCATAACTTTGTTGGCCTCTACGTTGCGAAGCAGGGTAAGTCGACTCAGGCGGTCCGAGAGTTCAGAAAGGCTGCAAAACTGAAGCCCGATGAATTTCTATTCCATGCTAATCTTGGTACGGTTTACTACTATCAAGGAGCCTATCAAAAGGCGATCCAGGAGTTCAAGGAAGCCCTGAAGATCGATCCTCTCTATGGAATGGGATATGCCAACCTCAGCTATGTCTACGGTTTGATGAGACAGACTCGAGAGGCCCTTCGATGTATGGAGAGAGCGGTTCGTTTGAATCCCCGTTATGCAGACCTCCAGTACAACCTGGCCCTCCTTTACAGCGATCGCAGACGATATGAAAAAGCCATTTCTATGTTGAAGAAGGCCCTTCGCATCAATTCCAACTACCTCTTTGCCCGAATCAATTTAGGCGTGCTGTATGAGGAACAGAAGAGATGGAATGAGGCAAGGAGGGAGTACCGGAAAATTCTTCAAGTCACACCGGATAATGAAGATGTTCGAAGGCGTTTGGAAAGAATCTCTTGACGAAGAGCAAGAGCATCGATTCCCTCTCCTCCTTTGGGAGGATCAGCTGGTTCGATCGGTTGTGGTGATTCACCAAGGCGCATTGGGCGACTTCATTCTCGCTTTGCCATCCTTTGAAACCATTCGAAAGACCTTTCCGCGGGCGAAGTTAGTCATCATCGGCTACCCGAGAATTCTTGAATTGGTGGATCAGCGCTTCTATGCCAAAAAGATCCTCTCCGTGGACCAGAAAGAAATGGCCTCCCTTTTCGTTCGTGGAGGGCCTTTGGACCCTAACCTTTCTCAGCTCTTTGGCCAGTTCGACCTCATCGTCCTTTTTGGAAGGGATGAAGATGGGACGATTATCGAAAATCTCGAATCGGTCTGCCATGGCAAAATCCTTCATATCCATCCCTTTCCCTCTTGGGGCAGAGAGATTCATTTGACCGACCATCTTCTGAGACAATTTTCTCGATACGGCTTTCTTATCTCTTGCTCGACTCCCAGGCTCTACCTTAAGGAGTCAGATCGAGATTGGGGAAGGAGGTTTTGGCAAGGAAAGGGCGTGAACATCGAAGAGAGGTCAAGGGCGATCATCCTCCATCCGGGGAGTGGGAGCAAGAGAAAGGTTTGGCCTTTGGAGCGATTTTTAAGCCTCAGCCAAATTCTTCGAGATCGTCTTGGTTCAAAGATTCTTATCATTCTCGGTCCGGCCGAGGAAACAGAAATGGAGAGGGTCTTCGGAGAAATGGACCCCCAGGCATTTATTCAGGCAAAAGGGTTCTCTCTTCTTCAGATTGCCTCGCTGATGGAGAAATGTCGAGCCTTCATCGGTAACGATTCTGGGATCTCCCATATGGCTTCTGCCTTGGGAATTCCTACGATTGCTATCTTTGGCCCAACAGATCCAGGGGTTTGGGCTCCGAGGGGTGAGAAGGTCTTGGTCGTTCGCAGGGAGACTCCTTGTTCACCATGCACTCGGGAGAGGCTCCTTCAATGTGGAGATCTTGAATGTCTGAAGGGAATTGGAACGGAGGAAGTTTTGAAAGGGTTGGAGAAAGTCGGGGTTAGCACTTAGGAAAGGAGGCAGAACGATGGAAGAAAAGAAGGTTGGTGAGGTGATCAAATTCTTTGGAAAGATTGGTGTCGCAGCGATACGGCTCACAGAAGGATCGCTCAAAGTGGGGGATACGATCCGCATCGTCGGTCATACGACCGACTTCTCTCAGCCCATAGACTCCATGCAGATTGAGAACAAGAATGTTCAGGAGGCAGGGCCTGGTGCAGATGTTGGGATAAAAGTGAAGGATCGCGTGAGGGAGCACGACGTCGTCTATAAAGTCGTGGCGTAAACCCCGTTAGAAAGGCGAGGCTTTAACTTCTCCCTTTGAATGAAGAACTCAATGGTTTATTTTAGAACATTACAGACAAATATGGCGGAGTTTTCTAACGGGGTAAAGGATTGGGTTTGAAGAAGGTTGAGGCACTGAAGGATAAGACGTGCCACCTTTGTGGAAGAGAGGTAAGTGACCTTTCACAAGCCCTTCCGGTATGTTTAAGCTGTCTTCGATCAGGAAAGGAGGCCATCCAACCGCTCATTGAAGAAGCCCATTCTCATTCCCGCATACCATTTCAACTACCACCCATGCCTCCGCGGGATTCCACCGGCACCCTTTGCCATATCTGCATCAATCGTTGTCAAATTCCAGAGGACGGTTGGGGTTATTGCGGTCTGAGGACTCGAAAAGAGGGTGCTCTCAAAGGCGTCTCTGCTGGTGAGGGAAACGTCAGTTGGTATTATGATGGGCTCCCAACCAATTGTGTAGCCGATTGGGTCTGTCCAGGAGGGACCGGCGCGGGATATCCTCGCTATGCCTATAGTGCTGGCCCAGAATACGGGTTTAAAAGCCTTGCAGTCTTCTATCATGGATGTTCTTTTGACTGTCTTTTCTGCCAAAACTGGACGCATCGGGAAAGGGTTCGTGATAAGAAAAGGATTACTTCGGAAGAACTGGCCAAAGCTGTGGACCAACGCACCAGTTGTATTTGCTACTTTGGCGGCGATCCGACTCCTCAACTTCCCCACTCGATCGAAGTCTCCAAGTGTGCCTTAGAAAAGGTCGAGGGAAGGATCTTAAGGATCTGCTGGGAAACGAATGGTTCTATGAATCCTGAGCTACTGGGTGAGATGCTCAACTTGTCTTTGAAATCAGGGGGATGTATCAAGTTTGACATCAAGGCCTGGAACGATTCTCTTCATAAAGCTCTTTGCGGTGTCTCGAATGCGAGGACAAAAGAAAACTTTGAGCGGGCAGCTCAATGGGTCGAGAAGAGACCGAAGCCGCCCCTACTTGTCGCCAGCACTCTCCTTGTTCCAGGTTATATCGATGAGAAGGAAGTAGAAGATATCTCGAAATGGATCGCTTCACTCGATCCGGAGATCCCTTATGCACTCTTAGCTTTTCACCCTCAGTTCTTCTTTAAGGACCTTCCCACCACTTCGAGAAGAATGGCCTTCCGGTGTAAGGATGTGGCTGAAGAGGCAGGCCTCCGGAATGTGAGGATCGGGAATTTGCATCTTTTATAACCTCCTGTATTATTCTCTCTCCCCTGAGAAGCGCATGCTACAAGGAGGGGAAAGGGGACACACGTTAGAAGAGACGAAATAAATATACCCCCTCCCCCTCGACGGGGGAGGGGCAGGGTGGGGGTGATGAGGGTGAATATGGATTCGAGAAAGGGAGCGCAAAATGCCTTTTAGATTAGGATTAGCAGAAAAGAGGAAGAGTCTTCTCGAAAAAGAATTGGAGAGGATCATTCCCCTTTTAATCAATTTAGGAGCTAAGAAAGTCATCCTCTTCGGTTCATTGTCTGTGGGTAAAGTTCATCGATCGAGCGACATAGATCTCATCATTGTTAAAGATTCAAATCAGCGTTTTTTGGACCGACTGGATGAATTTTATCAGGCGATTAAACCCAATTATGGAATCGATTTCTTTGTCTATACTCCGAAGGAGTTTGAAGAAATGAGTGTGACAAATCCCTTTCTAAAGAGGGCTGTCAAAGAAGGGAGACTACTATATGAAGTTGGAGCCAGTCGTTGAGGGCCGTCGATGGCTTTTCCAAGGGGAGCAGGATCTTAATGATGCAGAATTTAACCTTTCGGGAAGAAGATACAATGTTGCCTGTTTCTTGGCTCAACAATCGGCGGAAAAGGCATTGAAGGCTTACCTTTTTTCAAAGGGGGCTGAAGAGGTTTGGGGCCATTCAGTGGCGGAATTGTGTAAGGACGCTCAAACATTTGATCCAGGATTTAAGCAATTAGAAACGATAGCAGGCCCCCTTGATAAATATTATATCGCAACAAGATATCCTAATGTCTTACCCGGAGGCATTCCTTCAAAGGCTTTTGATGAAAACGATGCAAAGAATGCCATTCGATTGGCCAAAGAGGTGATTGATTTTGTAAAGACAAGAGGAGGTTTTTGATGGCCAAAGAAACCTCTTTTACTGTTCGTGATCTTCCAAGACAAGAGAGGCCTCGGGAAAGGCTTCAAAAATTTGGACCAGAGGCGCTTTCAGCCCAAGAGCTGTTGGCTCTGGTGATTGGACGGGGTATTCCAAAAAAATCTGTAATGAATATCGCACAGGAATTATTGGCAAAGTTTGGCAATATCAAGGCAATAAGTCAAGCAACCATAGAGGAACTCTCTCAAATAAAGGGAATCGGCCTTGCCAAAGCAGCCCAAATCAAAGCATGTTTTGAGCTTGGCAGGAGAGAAGACTTAGAACCAGAATTGATAAATTTTGATATCAAAAATCCTGAAACTGTTGTAAAAGCGATTCGCGCAGGTATCAAGGACAAAGCAAAGGAGCATTTTAAGCTCATCCTCCTGAATCCCCGTAATAAAATTATTGGCATATCCACTGTCTCAGTTGGCACCCTCAATGCCAGCTTAGTTCATCCAAGAGAAGTCTTTAAAGATGCGATTGTGCATAGTGCTGCTTCGGTAGTTTTAGCCCATAACCATCCTTCCGGTGACCCCGAACCTTCAGAGGATGATTTAACAATTACAAAAAGATTGACAGAAGCCGGTAAGATTTTGGGAGTCGAAGTTATAGACCATATAATTGTTGGCAAAAACGGGTTTTTCAGTTTTAAGGAGAAAGGGTTGGTTAAGAAAATTTGAAAATTATTCTATTTGCTTCATGTAAAATAGAAAAGACTTAGATGTTGGATATGCCAGGGATATCACAATTTGTGATAACCTTGAGGTGGTTAAATGAAATCCCTTATTCCTTTAGAAGTTATTGAACAAAGGATTTTGTGACCCTATATTAAGGAGATACCTTGAATGATTCAATCTTATCTGGCCAGGGATGAAGGCAAGACGCTCGAATTTAAGGAAAATTGTAAATTCCTGCAACACATCGTTCAGACTGCTGTCGCCTTTGCAAATACTGCGGGTGGGTCCATTGTTATAGGTGTTCGCGATCGAACGAAAGAGGTAGTTGGTGTAAAGGATCCGTTGGCAGAAGAAGAACGTCTTGCCAATGCATTTGCAGACGGAATTCGACCCCTTCTCATCCCTGATATTCAAATTCATTCCTGGCGTGATCGGGAAGTCATTGTGGTCATTATACCCCATGCCATTGGTCCTTATTATGTCCGATCAGAAGGATCGGAGTCAGGTGTCTACATTCGTTTAGGATCAACAAATCGGCGGGCAGGACCTGAAATGATTGGTGAAATTCGTCTCCTGGCCCGTAATACCTTCTTCGATGAACAACCATGCACGGAAGCGAGCTCGGAAGAGGTTGACTTCCGAGCAGCTTCCGAGTTCTTCGCAGCCGTATCACGTCCTCTTAATTCTCCTGAACGAAAATCCCTTGGTCTTGTTGTGGAATACAGAGGCCGAGAAGTTCCTACCAATGGTGCTGTACTTCTCTTCGGGAAGAACCGTCGTCGCCTTTTCCCAGATGCAAATATTCGCTGTGCTCGATTTCGGGGAATTGATACATCAAGATTTATCGATCAGACAGAAATCGAGGAATATCTCCCGAAAGCCGTTGAAAGCGCCGTTTCTTTTGTTGAACGACATACTCTGCAGGGCATCGAAATTGGTCGAATCCGCCGCAAAGAACGATCCGAGTATCCTTCTACAGCAGTCCGAGAAGCTATTATCAATGCTGTTGTCCATGCAGATTATTCAATAAGCGGCACTAACACGAAGCTGGCAATCTTTGATGACCGTATTGAAATCACAAATCCTGGCCTATTACCCTTCGGCTTAACAATCGAGGCCGCCCTTTCAGGAGTTTCTCGCTTGCGGAATAGAGTGATTGGGCGGACTTTTCGGGAATTGGGGCTTATCGAGCAGTGGGGGTCTGGCATTGGAAGAATGATTGCAGTGTGTACTGAAGCAGGCTTAAAACCACCCAGATTTGAAGAAATAGGAACAAACTTCCGAGTCACTCTCTTTGGAACAAGAGTTGCCGTCCCCATACGGCCTGATTGGCATAATCAGTTTATCCGTTATCTTTCCCAAAGAGGCAATATCTCCACGCAAGAAGCCGCCAGATTTTGGAAAACATCCGACCGCACAGCAAGAACACGCTTGCGGAAACTGGTTACAGATGGGGTGCTTGCCGAGATGGGAACAGGCCCTAAAGACCCCTATAGAACATATGTTCTAAAGGAAGGCCATTATGAATGACAATATGGAT
>Ga0315309_1002403_pt1 | contig 10929 bp, 11 predicted proteins | sample TDP4_MG_FD_203080 | JGI IMG/M metagenome (GOLD analysis project Ga0315309, IMG submission 203080) | Freshwater sediment microbial communities from Lake Towuti, South Sulawesi, Indonesia - TDP4 | ecosystem: Environmental > Aquatic > Freshwater > Lake > Sediment | place: Indonesia: South Sulawesi...
TGCCTCCTGCGGTGGGCGGAGGCTTTCAATTGCCTTTATATGTCGCGTTTATCTGGCTTGTATGGACATTTGCCACAGAAATCCCATTTCTAATCTTGCTTGGGCCTCCAGTATTGAAAGCTTGCTATCGGGCATTTCCGCATTTAAGGAGAAGTAAAGACAAGGAGTAACCTTATTTGAGTATGGCCAGAAAGGCCAAGGCTTTTTCTCCGGCGGGTATCTCAAGTTTCTTTGAGATATGCGATAGGACACCTGATGGAAAGCCCATAACCAATCTGGAACGCGTTGGTGCTAGAGGTGGAGGCTTTGGAGTTGGAAAGGGGGTTTTGACAGAAGTCAGCGTCTCGGACGCAGAGAAGACTGATGTAGAAGTCTATATTAACAGGAAGCCTTTCCCCGAGGCTGAAACGACAAGAACTGTTGTGCGGATGCTCTTAAACAAGGTGAGCGAAACCTATAGCATTGTTGTTAAGCACAGGGTTGATGTACCGATTGGTGCGGGCTTTGGTTCAAGCGCTGCCGGAGCCTTAACCACGGCTTTAGCCTTGTCCAAAGCGTTAGGTCTAAACCTGACCTATAATCAGATAGGCAGAGTTGCGCACGTAGCAGAAGTTAAGTGCAAAACGGGTTTAGGCACAGTCGGCCCCCTAATGCTTGGCGGATGCATAATCACTATAGAGCCCGGTGCGCCTGGAATAGCCGTAATAGACCGCATACCAATATCTACAGACTACGTGATTGTCGCCGGGGTCTTTGGGGCTATACCAACAAGGGAAGTCCTTTCTTCTCCTGAAAAACGTCTTGCAGTCAACAAATGGGGCAGGAAAACCTTGGAAAAGATTCTCTCCGAGCCTTCCCTCGAAAACTTTTTAGCCTGTTGCCGTGACTTTGCCAAAAAAACAGGATTCATGACAGAGCGTGTAAGAAAATTAATAAGGCTTGCTGAAGATGCAGGTGCAATAGGCGCAGCACAGAACATGGTGGGCGAGGCGGTTCACGCACTTACAACATTAGAAAGTGCCGAAAAGGTGGCTCATGCTTTTAAGCAAGTTTTGCCAACAGAAAAAATTCTCGTGGCCCAAGTTGACACTCAAGGCGCCAGATTCATAGGGTGAGAAAGGAACTTGGAGAAAAAGTTCAAAACAGTGGCTGTTGGCGGCACCTTCGACGAATTCCATAAGGGACACAGAACCTTACTTATTAAAGCCTTTGAAGTGGGCGAGCAAGCTTTAATTGGCTTGTGCTCCGACGAGTTTGTTAAGAAACTGAAAAAGCCGCATCCAACAGCGCCTTACCCGCAAAGGTTGGAGGAGTTGGAGGCCTTTTTGCGCGAACATGGGTTTCTGGAGAGAGCCAAGATTATTCCTTTGAATGATGTTTATGGAGTGACTTTGGCTAAAGGCTGTGTTGAGGCCTTGGTTGTGAGTAGGGAGACGGAACCCACAGCCCTTATGATTAATGAGAAGAGAAGGGAGCTTGGGTTTTCCCCACTTCAGGTAGTGGTTATAGAGATGATTCCTTCTGAAAATCACGCTCCAGTATCCACTACACGAATTCACCGTGGAGAAATCGACCGGGAAGGCCGCCTACTAAAGGCATGAGAAGATTAGAGAGAAATAGTTTAAACTTCTTCTGAATACATTCATATCTAATAGGTGTTGCCGTGCAGAGAACAGGCGTTGCTAGACTTCCGCTTCATTACGGCAAAGCGCCTAAATGGCTAGTTGTTCGAATGCGCAAACTCGCCAAAGAAATCGTCACAATCATCGTTGATGAGTATGGCACTGCAGATTTTCTAAGGCGAATCTCCGACCTCTTCTGGTTTCAGGCTCTGGGCTGCGTCTTGGGTTACGACTGGCATTCCTCAGGCGTAACAACAGTCGTTACGGGCGTTCTGAAACAGGCTATAGCTCAGGAAGAACAGGGTATCGCCGTCTGCGGCGGAAAAGGCAAAATTTCTCTGCAGGCACCCTTAGATATTGGAAATGTCGGCGAAAAATTTGGTTTCTCAAGCGACCAAATCGAGGCCTTGCGGTACTCGAGCAAAATGAGCGCAAAAGTCGATAACGCGGCTATCCAAGCTGGCTACCAGCTTTACCATCACGCATTCTTCGTAGCCGAAAATCGAAAATGGGCGGTTATTCAGCAAGGTATGTGCCCAAAAGACAAGACTGCCAGGCGCTATCACTGGCTTTCCGAGAACACCAGAAACTTTGTTGTTGAACCCCACAATGCAATAGTTGGCGACGCAAAACGAGATATTGCCTTAGACATGACTGCAAGAGAAAGCGAGGGCTGCAGAAAGACCTCTGTGGACATAGTCAAAGAATCGCCAAAAAAGATTATGCGGATGATCATGTCTGTTAGACCGGCTTATCAGAGGTCGCTTCAGGAGTGGCTGCCAAAAACCGCTGAGGCTGCATGGAAAGAGTATCCCATAGACGTTTTATCTATGCCAACAAACATAAACTGGAAAGCCCTGCAACAGGTTTACGAGTTTCAACCCCGCAACTACGAGGAACTGTTAGGATTCAGAGGCGTGGGACCAGCCACCGTCAGAGGCTTAGCCTTAATCTCTGAACTGATCTACGGCGAAAAACCAAGCTGGAAAGACCCTGTGAAATATTCTTTTGCCTATGGAGGAAAAGATGGCGTGCCCTACCCGGTGAACCGAAAAGCCATGGATGAGTCAATCCAAATACTTAAACAAGCGATACAAGAGGCAAAGGTTGGTGACAAGGAGAAAATTCGGTCTTTACAAAGGCTCAGGCTCTTTGTTCCAAGTAACACAGAACATTGATGGGAAAAAGCTTTTTGTAAAAACAAGAATAACTTGGCATTGTCAGAGGGAAAAGTTGGATGAAAATAGTTTCTCTCGAACCAGCCTTTGAGCATATTTTCTGGGGACATGTGAACCAAGACATCCCTCATCACTATTTCTTCGCATTTGACTGGAAATATAATAGAAACGAGACAAAAATCCTGTTGGCTTTGGAAAGAAACAGAATTGATGGAATGATGCTGGTTTACAGGCAGAGTGTAGTCCATTTAAGGGGAAGCTGCGAAACCGTAAAGGCTTTTTTGGAAAGGTTAGACTTGGAAAAAGTCGAACTGCAAGCCCTAGAAGAGCATAAACCCTACATCCTTGAGAGGTATAAGCCAACAATCACACATGAAATGATGCTTATGGTTCTTCGAAAAGGAGAAGAAAACCTTCACCTTAAACATCCAATAGTTAAGTTAGACGCTACCGAGGCCGAACAGATAACAGCTATCATGAAAAAGGCTGAACCTGAATTTTGGGGAACTGTAACCAGTCAAAACGTCATTGATGCCGTAAACCGTGGCGTAAGTTGGCTTGGAATAAAGGTTAATGGAGAACTTGTTTCAATTGGCAATGCACGCTTAACCGAGTGGGGAGGCCTTATAGGGGTGGTTGCTACTCATGAAGCCCACAGAAATAAAGGATATGCAACATCTATAGTGTCGGTGTTGGTTAGTCAAATATTAGAAAAACTGCCTATCACAATGATATACGTGTTAAGCGACAATCCCTCAGCCATCCGAGTTTATGAAAAAGTGGGATTTAAACGGTATAAGACCTACTTTTTCATGCGAGGAGAAAAACGCTAGTTCTTTAGTGAAAGGGTTCTCATTATGAACTCGAAAAATGATGTTTGGCTTAAAACATCAGGAGTTAGCGGTATCCTTGCCCCCATAATTGCGTTCACACTTATTTCACTTGCAATAGTCTCTTGTCCACAGTTTAGCTGGACTGAAGATGCCTTAAGCGATTTAGGCGTCCAAGAAGGTGTTACTGCCATTTTATTCAATTCTGGGCTGATGATCGCCGGAATTTTAGCCCTAATTTTTGCAATGGGCTTATTCATGTTTCTAAGCGAAAATGCACTGGGCAGAATCAGCGCTCTCATTCTTGCTTTGGCTGCTTTGGCTCTGATTGCGGTAGGAATATTCCCAGAAAGTGTTAAGCCAACACACTATTATGTTTCTGTGGCCTTTTTCGTGCTGCTTCTGTTATCCATGCTTTTCATGGGCGCTGCCTTTTTACGAGTGTCCAGAATGAAAGTGGGGTTATTCGCCTTTCTGACGGTGGCGGTTGCAACGGTTGTGTGGATAATACAATTTCTAAGACCATTCGTCTCAGGCGTAGCTATCCCTGAAATTATATCCGCACTTTCAGCGTCGATGTGGTCTATAGCTTTAGGATTCAGAATGCTCAAACATGCTTCACATCCAAACAAGCGACATGTATATCTATTCATTTTGTGAAAGACTTCCTAATTATAATACTTCGATTCGCTTCGAAAAATATTAAGCAATCATTTGGTAACATTTCGTGGACTTTTGATATCGGCATAGATTTGGGAGCAACAAAGTGAAGAGAAAGATATGCTATGTCCCTGATTTTCGGCGAATTTTATTGCTTCTTCTGTTGGAAATGCTATGGCGTTCACTCCGGCTTTTATGGCTAAAATGTCCGTTATCGCTCGGTGTTCACCTTTCGGTCGCATGCAACCCAAGACCAAAGGCGTTTTAGGAAACATCAGCCTAGCTACTGTTATAACTTTCGCTATATCCATGGGTCTTGGTGGTTCAACCCTTTCCATTTCTGTTTCGTGTATGGGCATAAGAGCAATTATGACCAGGGCTGAAGGCTTGTATCGGGATATCATCTCTAGGGCTTGGAACTCGCCATTCAGTTTTCCATAATGAAGCCCAACAATAACATGAGGCACAAAGACGATGCCAGCTTCCTGTAACGCCTTTAGAGAGTCTTCATAATCTTTAACTGCCACGTTCAGGTTGTAAATTTCCCTTATTGTGTTATCCGAACCTATTATGTCTATTAATGCTGCGTCAACTCCGACGTTTCTGAGTTTTTTAGCTGTTTCAGAATCAATTATGCCCGTGTGGACAAAAACTGTCAAGCCCAATTCACGTTTAACCTTCCCAATCACATCAACAAATTTTTCGAGAGGAACCGAGCCCTCTGGTAAACATCCGCCGCTTATCAGGCAGCCTAAAGCTCCGTTACGCTTGAGCCGCTCGCACAACTTAAGTAGTTTTGCAGGAGTGGTGGCCGGGTACATGGTCTCCAGAACTTTTCCACCGCAATGCTTACATCTTAGGGCACAGCCTCTGCCCGTCACTGATATCGTTGGAAACTCATTTTGCGAGGAACAGTAATAGCTTGTTTTGTAGTACATAAAACTCGGAGCGTAAAAATGGATTTTCTTTGATTTGGGAGCGAATGCGCCTGTATCTAATAGGTTTGTAAGCTCCTTCTCATTCATGGGCCAAATGGTTTCAGCTGAAATTTGTGTCATCGCCTTCTCTTAGAAAAACCCTTCGCAGTTTCTTTTAATAGTTTTCGTTTTCCTTAGCTTTCTTTTTCTTTTCCTCGGCGTCATCCGAAATTATCGGAATAATGTGCACAGCGTCATCCATCATCCTAACAGTGTTCGCCACCTTTTCGAGGTATTTCTGAAAGTCAAGGGTTTTAAGAACCGCTGCGCCCCTCTCAGTGATGGCGTAGAGCCTCTTCTTGCCTAAAATCCGTTCTTTTACAAGACCATTTTTGATCAAAAAGCCTAGTCGCTGCCTGAGAATGCCACAGTCCATGTTAGTTTCATATGCTATATTGTCAATATTTAAAGGCTCCCTGATTACGACTCCCAAAATGTCCTCGTAGGATTCAAGCTTTGACCTTCGCATCTTCATACGCTTCAGTTGTCGTTTAACTTACTTTGAATAAATTATTTATGAATCTCAAATCTTTAGTATAACGAAGATTAAAGTGGGTAGATTTTTACTGTAAACTCTCAAGGAGAGCTGTTATACCACTTGCAGCAAGCACCAGAAGTTCAAATATTTTGTATGCTTCAATGATGCTCTCAGCAGTGTACTCTACCTTCAATCCATCAACCCTTTTAATTATAGGCAGCAACTCGGCAGCATCAGCAAAATGACTTGCCAAGAAGGTTATTCCCATTTTTACTGGTTTTTTTGCTTTTAGAGGCCTAACATCTTTTCGCTTAAAGTTATCCACGGCTCTCTTAACAGCCTCTTTCAATTCTCTCTCGATTTTTACCATACTCAAACTTTTTGCTGACACTCTACTCAAAGAGTCTTTCAGAGCCACAGTTTCAGCCCATGGCGCATATTTCTCAACATCATCCCTCAGAAGCTGAGCCTCACCAGCAACGAGTATGACAGGCACGTTCAGCTCGCCTGCTGCGTAAGCGTTCAAAAGAAATTCGCTTACCTCGACCCCATTCACTTCCACCCTATTTACGGATCTACCGCTGTAAGTATGGTCAAATGTAGACTTCATTGTTCCAAACTTTGCATGAAAACCAAGAAACAAAGCAGTATCACATCCGTCTATCCCCGCAACCATGCTAAGCGGGCGAGGATATCCCCTAACAATCTCCACATATTCTGGCAGATCGTCAACCAAAAGGTTAACCATTGGTCCGTGGCTGTCGGCGACTACAATCTCGTCAAAGCCGTTTTTGTTCAGTTCTTCTGCCACGGTCAGTGTAACTCTTGTGGCGATTTTCCTAGCTTCAGAATATAGCGTTCCTTTCAGGTTCAAGTGACTTGGGATAACAACGTAGGGCATGCCTTCCATATCAACGGAAATAAAGGCCTTCATAGAGATCGCCCAATGATAATTTGTAGAAAGCACTTAAGGATTTTGACTTGAGGACTGCAGAGTGCCCCATGCAAATGAGCAGAAAAAGAGCCAAACAGTTTTTAGCGTTGACTTAAAACTAACTAATGACGTGGTACATGAAATCCCAGAAAGGACTGCCAAAGACAATTCGTGTGTCAGTTGGTTCCGCCATAGTTCTCGGTCTTTTAAGTGGAAAACTTGACGCCGCACCCACGACCGCTTATTTAATGACGTACAGAAAAGGCAAATGCACTGCAAACTGTGGTTTTTGTCCACAAGCCAAGGGAAGCCATGGCAGAGCGGACATGCTTTCAAGGATTTCATGGCCTATTTTCCCGACGGAACATGTTCTTAACGGAATAGAGCACGCTGTCAAGGAAGGTAAAACAAAGCGTGTTTGTTTTCAAGCCCTAAACTATCCAGAAGTGTTCATGCACTTGACAGCCCTCATAAAGGCAATTCGCCGAAAAGTGAATGTTCCAGTTTCAACCTCATGCCAGCCCCTAAACAGCGAAAACATAAGGCAGCTTGCTGAAGCCGGAGCTGAAAGAATAGGCATACCATTAGACGCTGCAACGGAAGAACTCTTTGACAAGGTTAAAGGGTTGTCTGCAGGAGGCCCATACAGCTGGAAAAAACAGTTTAAACTGCTAGGAGAGACCGTTAGGGTTTTTGGGAAAGGTAAGGTAAGCACTCATCTGATTGTCGGATTGGGAGAAAGCGAAAGGGAGATGGTTGAAGTCATCCAGCGATGTGTGGATATGGGTGTTCTTCCGGCGCTTTTTGGTTTCACGCCCATTATCGGTACGGCGTTGGAGAACAGGCCTCAGCCGCCAGTTGAAAGGTATAGGCGAATCCAAATTGCCAGACATCTAATAGTCCATGGAATCGCCAGGTATGAAGATCTGCACTTTGATAAAGGAGGCTGCGTAGATGATTTTGGGGTTGATGAGCAGACTTTACGGCAGACTACTAAGAAAAGTGAGCCTTTTCTTACCTCTGGATGCCCCGACTGCAACCGTCCATACTACAACGAGAAACCCAGCGGTCCCTTGTACAATTATCCAAAGGATTTGACAGAAAAAGAATTTTCCATAATCCAGAAGGAATTGGGCCTAATGCGGGGTACGAAATTTTGAATGCTCTATACCTTATCGATGCAGCAGTAACCGAAGCAAACTCGATAAAACTTAAGTTTTTAACTGCCGATGGAAAAATCGAGGAAGTCATTGATGCCGATTACAAGCCTTATTTCTTAACACCACATCCTCCAACAAATGAAGACAAAGAAGTCATTAGGTATTACAGCGGTGAAATCGAAACCGTGGAAAAGACTGATTTGTTCACGGGCGAGAGAAGAACCTTAGAAAAGGTTTCTTGGCCAAATCCGAAGATCGCCTCGAAAGCCGCCAGAAGATTCCACCAACTCTGGGAAGGCGAAATCGATTTTCCAAAATCATACGTATACGATAAAGGATTAATTTTCGGAGCGTTGCACTCTGAACAGAGTTTAAAACCAATTCTGGAAGCGTCAGCGCAGGTGAGGGAAAAATTTCAAGAAAACTTCAGGGAGTTGGAAACAAAGGATTCGCTAAAGTGTTCTCAAATTCTTCATTGGTTTAATCTTCTTCTTCAACCAATCCCAAAGTTAAGTTCAGAGTTCTTTGGAGTTAAAGAAACAGTCCAAGAAAGGGTTTACTCTGCATGGATGCTTTCCAGATTAGCTAACATTCCCTTAACTGAAGCCCTCACCAGTAGACATGTAAGCGATTGGATAAAATCCATAATTTACACGCATTTAAGAGGGAACAATGTTCTTATGCCAACCTCTGAGGAGTTGAGAAGGGGGAAACCCACCCACAGGGTGGTGGGAGCTCTGACCGTTTCGCCGACTCCTGGAATATATTTTAACACTGTTGTCTGCGATTTCGAGAGCCTGTATCCAAGCTGCATTGATAGCTTCAATTTATCCTACGAGACGGTTGACTGCATCCATCCAGAATGCAAAACCAACAAAATCCCGGACGTTGACTACCCCGTGTGCACAAAGAGGAGAGGCTTCTACTCTGTACTTGTTGGAGCCCTAAAGGAACTGCGGATAAAACTGTTCAAACCAGCCTCAAAGAACGCATCGCTACCCGAAGTGGAGAGAAAAATCGCTAGCGCAGCGGCAAAACTGTTGAAGTTGATTACGGTTTCCAGCTATGGCGTAACTGTCAGAATACACGGATTAGCCTGTCCACCACTCGCCGAAGCAATAACTGGTTATGGGCGTTATGCGCTTAGAGAAACTTGGAACATTGCAGAGGAAAAGGGTTTGCGGCCACTTTATGGCGATACAGACTCACTGTTTTTAGATGGCGTTTCTAATGAGCAGGTTGAATGGTTAATCAGAACCGTTAAGGAAAAATTTGACTTAGATTTGGCTGTTGAAAAACGTTACAATTTATGTGTTTTGCCGAAAGCGAAGAAAGCCTACTTTGGAATACTGCCCGACGGAACGCCAGACATTAAGGGAGTTACGCCAATAAAATCTAACGCGCCTAAATACATAAATGACGTTTTTCAGAGATGTGTCAGTGAACTTTCCGCTGTGAAGAACCAAGAGGAATACACGCAAGTAAAGAAGAAAATTAAAGAAATCGTTTTGAAAGCGGTATCAGATTTAAAGAACAGGAAAGTTTGGTTAGAGGATTTAGCATATTCTGTAAGGCTTTATTTTGACCCTAACGAGAAAATAAGCGATATGAAGACTTCGCCTCAGCCGTATCAATGCGCTTTACAGCTTATTGACGCTGGCAAGAAATTGAAAAGAGGTGACACCGTTTCATTTATTAAAGTTAAACCCTTCAAATACGATGGAAAAATCTTCACGGTAAAACCGGCGGAGTTTGTGACGAACCTAGCTGAGATAAACACAGAAGATTACGTTCGAAACTTACTAACAGCCTTAAAACAAACTCTCAAACCCATGGGCGTTGAACTGGAGACGGAAAAGGAAACAGAAATTTCAAGATGGTTGATAAGCTAGAATCACGAAACTTTTTGTCCGAAGAATCAACAAACTACAAAGTTGTATGAAAGTGATTCTCGCAAAGTTCAGAATCTGAAAACAGAAAAATCTAAAATTATTGTGGACGGAAGTTCGAACTTAAACAGGGCTACCATGAAACCCTAGTCAGGGCACGGTTCAAATTATCGGTCTCATTTTCATAAGCGCATGAACTCAATTTCGCCTTTGATGGTGAAATCGCCAAGTAAACTTCTCTTTTTCTATCAAACTGCGGGTATTTGCCATAATAGTAGGCTCCAGTCGTAGAAGAGATGGAAGATTGAGGATGGTATGATGTTTTGACTTCTTAACATCATGTATCCGTCGAGCAAGCTTGGTGCTAACCGCATTAGGGTACCAGCTAGAGCCTCCAAGATAACCCCAGAAAACTGAAAGTAAACCACAGGAAAATGCCAGAAGGCAAAAAGGAAAGAAGCAACTATCAATCCCTTGAGCGGACCACCATAAGCGACTAATTTTGTCTGAATGTAACCTCTAAAGATTGCTTCTTCGCTGAAACCAACAATCGCATAAGCGATAAATCCATAAGCCAGTGAAGAAGAGAAACCAGCGAAGCCTCCACCCAAAGAGGGAGCACCGAAGCCTGAAACCGCGAGAAAGATTACGCTCAATATGAAACCCAGCGCAAGCATTCGTCCTTTATTCTTCATGTTTATGCCTATGCTTCCAATGTTTTGTCCGGTACTTTTCATCGCCAGAATCATCGGCACCAAAAGAATCGCGTAGAAAATTGCGAAAAACGAAACAATGACAGCATCAAAGGGCGGTGGAAAAGGATAGAGTAGCACATTGCGTCTGAAAAATTGCCATGCGGAGACTACCACGAACGCACTTATATACACCAGAGACGCCAAAACTGCTTCCTTCCTCTTCTTTGTGACTGCAGGAGGTTCTGCAACCAACTTCAGGGCTCTTGACAAAAGATAGACTATGGGAGCTCCGATTACCAAGACGGCGATACTAGCCATGATGGCTGGCAAAGTTGGGAAAGCCAAGTCAGTTTTTCACTTCTCCATACACAGATACTATGGGTGATCGGTATATTAGACTTGTTAGAACTTTGGAAAAGTATTCCTCTGTGTGTTTTCAGTTCTGCATAAACCCTATTGCGCACGAGAAAAGTTTGAACGAGAACTGGATATATTCCGTGACAGCG
>Ga0315309_1002404_pt1 | contig 10926 bp, 8 predicted proteins | sample TDP4_MG_FD_203080 | JGI IMG/M metagenome (GOLD analysis project Ga0315309, IMG submission 203080) | Freshwater sediment microbial communities from Lake Towuti, South Sulawesi, Indonesia - TDP4 | ecosystem: Environmental > Aquatic > Freshwater > Lake > Sediment | place: Indonesia: South Sulawesi...
TATATTTCTCGATTATTTCCCACCACCTATCTGGTTTTGGATAGTCTGGTGCCCCTTCGTATACGACTATGGATGCTCCGTGCATCAGCGGCGCGTAGACGATGGAGCTGTGCCCAGTTACCCATCCTACGTCGGCGGTGCACCAGTATACACTTTCTTCTTGGATATCAAAGACCCACTTGTACATGGAGTTTATGAAGACCGTGTAGCCTCCTGTGCTGTGGACTATACCTTTCGGTTTACCTGTCGTGCCTGAGGTATAGAGAATGTAGAGTGGGTGGGTGCTTTCAACTGGTAGTGAGGGGACATCTGTTTCTGCATCGTTTGTTATTTCATTGCACCATAAGTCTCTTCCTTCCTTCATCTTAACCTCTTGGTCCGTTCTCTTCACAACAATGACTTTCTTCACGGAAGGTGCCTTTTCCAAGGCTTCATCCACAATTCCTTTCAGCTGTACAACTTTTCCTCTTCTAAACCCGCCGTCCGCTGTTATAACCACTTTTGCTTCCGTTTCGTTTACGCGATCAGCCAGGGCCATTGAACTGAATCCAGAGAATACCACGGTGTGTATCGCCCCTATTCTCGCTGTAGCCAGCATGGCGATGGGTAGTTCAGGTATCATGGGCAAGTAAATGGCTACTCGGTCTCCGTCCTTGACGCCTAGTTTTTGAAGCGCAAAAGCCAAACGGTTCACTTCTCTGTAAAGCTGCGAGTAGCTTAAGGTTCTTTCTTCACCGTTTTCTCCTTCCCAGTATATGGCAACCTTGTTTCTTCTCCATGTTTTTAGGTGTCTGTCGACGCATAGATATGATGCATTTAGCATTCCGCCTGGGAACCACTTTGCAAATGGTAGGTCCCAGTCGAGTACCTTATCCCATGTTCTGAACCACTCGAGTTTTCTTGCTTCTTGCTCCCAAAACTCTTCTATGTCATCGAGGGATTTTCTGTATATGTCCATGTACCTTTTTATTGGCCAATATTTTAGTTCAACTGGAAGGGATTCTGTCTGCATACGCTTAGCCTTCCTATGGGGTCTTGCGACTTAAAAGATTCTGTTTATATATCCTTTTTGGGGCTTGAACAGAAAATTGTTGATTCCTTCTGCGAAATTAGATTGGCACTACAGCCTTTCCGTATATTTCGTTTAACACTTCAGCCAGCGCGAGGTAGAATGCGCTTAATCCACAGATGATGCCTTCTACTCCGATTATGCGAGTGAATAGCTCCAGGTCTGTGGTTGTTATTGATGTGTAGGCTAGAAGCGCGGATTTGGCTGCGAGCAAGAAGAAGAGTATTGCGAGGCTCATGAAAACGAATTGCAGTGTACGATTGGCTTTTAGCGTGCCGAAGAACATGACGAAGGTGAATAGTCCCCACATGAAGAAGTAGGCTGCAAATGATTCTGGGCTTACTCGCCATGGTGTAACGCCTCCAAAGAAGGGCCAAACTCCGTATCCCGCAACGTCCCATACTCCGAGCCAATTCAGAGCCACATAAGATAACCAGAATAATCCATAGGATGTAAACGCCGTTGTTCCAAACGTGTTGCCTTTTTTGTACTCTAATATGCCTGCAATAATCTGTGCTAGTCCTCCATAGAATAGGCCCATTCCAAGAACCATGCCGTCCACTGGGCCCAGTCGGGCGTTATGTACAAACATGGCCAAAACCGTTGTCATTCCAAAACCCAATAATCCCAGTGGCGCTGGGTTTGCCAGCTTTTCACTCATAATTATTCTTCACACACTTTTTGTTGGATGGAAAGTGTCTTTTGAGAAACACTTTTGCATATAGGCTTTTCTGAAGGTTTAGCGCCATTTCCAGATTTTTCTGTTCATCAAGAGTTCTGGGAAGATGAAGAGTCCCCAACTGGCTATTCCTATCACGTATGCAAGGTCAGTTATGCTTAGGGCGGTTAAGTGGAAGAGCTGCTGCGTTATTGGTATGTAGGTTATTCCAAGCGTTAAGGCCACTGAGGCTATGTCAGCCACCACGAAGAACTTGTTCTTGAAAGCTTTTTTGCCCATTGTCCAGACACTGTGCTTTTCTGAACGGCAATTCCAAACGACGAAGAGTTCAAACATTGCAGCCTGTACGAAGGCGGTTGTGGTAGCCTCCCTGTATGTTTCAGGAGTCCCAAAACCATGTGCGGGCCAGACGTAGTATTCTAAACAGAAAACGAGAATTGTTCCAGTTGCTTGCAGTATGAAGGACGTTATAATAAAGCGCCCCATTCCATGGAGTATTCCCTCTTCGGGTTTGCGTGGGGGTCTTTCCATGACATCCACGTCGGGAGGGTCTGTTGCAAGCGCCACTGCCGGAGCGCCATCAGTTACTAGGTTTATCCACAGTATCATTGCTGGCAGGAGAGGCAACGGAAATAGTGTTTCTCCGTATATTCCGCCCAGAATTGCAAATGTTCCTATAACCAGCAGTTCGTCAAAATTGCAGGCTATGAGGAAACGTGCGTACTTGCGTATGTTGTCGTATATGACTCTTCCCTGTTCAACAGCCTTAACAATAGTCGCAAAATTATCGTCGGTTAGAACAAGGTCTGATGCCTCTCTTGTAACGTCAGTTCCGCTTATGCCCATTGCCACACCTATATCAGCTGTTTTTACGGCTGGGGCGTCATTAACACCATCGCCGGTCATAGCCACTATGTGACCTTTCTTTTTCAACGCGTTAACAATCTTTAGCTTGTGCTCAGGTGAAACTCTAGCGTAGACTGTCACTTTTTCAACAATCCCTTCAAACTCTTCACCGTTTAAGCTGTCCATCTCGATGCCTGTTAGGGTCATATCTCTATCCTTGTATATGCCTACATCCCTTGCCACAGCGATTGCCGTCAGCTTATGATCTCCTGTTATCATTACGGTTTTTATTCCAGCCTTCTGACAAAGCTTGTTTGCTTCAATCGCCTCCTCTCTTGGAGGGTCTATCATTCCCTGCAATCCAACAAAAACCATGTTATCCTCAACTGTTTTCTCGTTATACTCCTCTAAGGCTGCGGGCAGACTCTTATACGCCATGGCGAGGACACGCAGGGCGTCTCCGGCTAACTTTTCATTAACCTCTAGAATTTCCTTTTTCTTCTCTTTAGTTAATTTCTTCTCTTTGCCATCTTCGAGTAGACGGCTGCACCTTTCCAATACGATTTCTGGCGCTCCCTTCATGTAGGCAAATGTTTCATTATCAGACGTTTTATGAACAGTTGTCATACGTTTTCTTTCTGATGTAAAGGGGACCTCACCTACACGTGGGTAGGCTTTCTCTAAGACTTCCTCATCAAGTCCAGCCTTTGCTGCAGACACTATTAAAGCGCCTTCTGTTGGGTCGCCAAAAATCTCCCACGTGTCACTTTGGTCTTTCTTCCTCAGGCTTGCATTGTTGCATAAGGCACCTATTTTAAGTAAGAGTTCGAGGCTTCCTTCGGGTTTTACTGCATTTTCGCCTTGGCGAAATTCACCTTTGGGTTCATAGCCGACACCTGTTACGTCTATAAGTTTTCCATCAACGTATACTTGACGTACAGTCATTTCACCTTTTGTTATTGTTCCCGTTTTGTCAGAGCATATTACTGTCACCGCTCCCAGGCTTTCTGCAGATGATAGCCTTCGCACGATTGCGTTGCGTTTTGCGAACTCCCTCGCTCCAAGAGCTAATGCGATGGTCACTATTGCGGGAAGCCCCTCTGGAACAGCTGATATAGCCAAGGCTATTGATGACATAAAAGCTTGTATGAAACCATCTATTCTGAATGGTCCCTGTGAAAATACCTCGAAAGCTTCAAGTGCAAAAATTATCGCACAGACAGCTACAACAACTTTGGCGATTTTTCCCGCGAATCTGTCTAACTTTTTCTTAAGAGGAGTTTCCTCCTCTTCCGCCACTTGAACCATCTCAGCAATCTTTCCAAACTCGGTGTTCATGCTCGTTGCGGTTACAACAGCTTCTCCCCTCCCATAAACAATGTGTGTTGCTGAGAAAACCATGTTTCCCCTGTCGGAAACCGGCGTATCTTCCTTTGAAACTGCCAACTCCTTATTCACAGGAGTGGATTCACCAGTTAATACAGCTTCATTTGTTTTTAGCTCAATTACTTCTATGAGGCGAGCGTCTGCTGGGACATGGTCTCCCTCCTCTAAGGCAAGGATGTCTCCGGGCACAACCTCTCTTGCTGGTACAATCGTTTCTTTGCCGTCTCGTATTACGCGGGCTTTCGGCGCCGCCAGCTTCTTTAAGGCTTCCAACGCTTTCTCCGCTCTATACTCTTGTACGAAGCCCGTGACTGCACATAAAACGACAATTGCGCCTATGGTGATTGTGTCTGCGTATGCCTCCATGGATTCTTCTGCTCTTCCACTAATTAGCTCGTAGTACCCTATAACCGCGGAAAAGATGGTTGCTGCAATTAACAACATAATGAATATATCCTTAAATTCTTCAAGAAACATGTGAAGCGCGGTTCTGCGCTTCTTTTCCTTCAGTTCGTTGTATCCATACTTTTTCAGCCTTTCCTGAACTTCTTGAGAGGTTAAACCATCATGGGTTACATTTAAAGTACGCATGACTTCATCAGTTTCTAAGGTATGCCAAGGCTTTGACATATTCTCCACTTCTTATTCACTCGCATAGACTGGTGTATCTTGTCAGAGCATGAGTTATATTCCTTTCCGACTTGAAAGTAAAAGTCAATAAATAAGTTTATTAAAGATTTCGTAAAACACTCTAGGGGTATAAAAAATAGAATAAGTAGAGCAAAAGGGTGAAATGATGTTTGAGCCATGGTTAATGGCGCCTGTATCTGCCCTAATCTCGATGGTGGTTGGCCTTTACTTCTACCGCTATGTGGATAAGCAGGATAGCGGAACTGAAAGGATGCAGGAGATTGCTTCTGCAATAAGGGAGGGTGCAAACGCCTTCCTAAAAAGAGAATACACGACGTTAGCAATATTCGTAATAATCGTAGCCACATTTATATGCGTCTTTCTACCCTCACCTTTATGGACAACAACAGAACCATTGATAAACGTTCAATTGACATCAGCATACGTTTTTGGTTCTCTCTGTTCAGCGCTCGCGGGATTTTTGGGCATGAATGTCGCAACAAAGGCGAACACAAAAGCAGCCAACGCTGCAAAGGAAGGTTTGAACAGGGCGTTCCCCATAGGGTTCCGTGGCGGAGCGGTGATGGGCTTAGCTGTTGTTGGTGTTGGTTTACTGGGAATAAGCGTTGTTTATAGACTTACTGGCATGCCAGAACCCCTCCCTCCAGTGTTGGCTTTCAGTTTTGGTGCAAGTTCGCTTGCGCTTTTCGCTAAAGCTGGCGGAGGCATTTACACAAAGACCGCTGACGTAAGTGCGGATTTGGTCGGCAAAGTCGAACTTGGCATCCCTGAGGATGACCCTAGAAACCCTGCAGTTATAGCCGACAACGTAGGCGACAACGTAGGCGATGTCGCAGGCATGGGTGCAGACCTCTTCGACTCCTACGTAGCAAGCATAGTTGCCGTCATGATTCTCGGACAGATTCTGGGTAAAATCGAGATTCCACTAGTATTCGCCAGCATTGGCATACTAGCCGCTGTTTTAGGCGCGTTAACTGTTAGGGTTGGCAAGCAAGGCAATCCTGGAAAGGCGCTCAACATGGGCACATACGTTACATGCATAATCTTTATGGCGCTAACGTTTCTCGCGTCATATTATCTCAACTATGACCTGAGAATATGGGGGGCGGCGCTCGTCGGTGTGATCGCGGGAATAATAATTGGCGCAACATCCGACTACTTCACATCAGAGGATAAAACACCCGTCAAAAAGGCTGCAGAGGCAGCGCAGACCGGCCCAGCAATAAATGTTATAACTGGATTTTCGTACGGTTTACATAGCGTTTTACCACCATTAATTGGAATAGGTTTAGCATCAGCAATAGCGTATAAATTATGCGAACCCATCGGCGAAAACTACGCCGTATTTGGAATAGGTATGGCCGCGTTAGGCATGCTTTCAATCGTTGGGCTTATAGTCTCAAACGATGCTTACGGTCCAATAGTTGACAATTCTAGGGGTATAGCTGAACAAGCTGGACTAGGTGAGGATGTTATACGCGTAACAGACGAGCTTGATGCTGCGGGAAATACTGCAAAAGCGATAACTAAGGGATTTGCCATAGGCGCAGCAGGCTTAACTGTTATCTCGCTTTTAGCTGCATTCCAAGAAATAATCAGAAAGGCAACTGGCGGAAGCGTCGGCTTTGATCTTATGAACCCATTAGTTCTGCTCGGTGCGCTCATCGGCATCGCTGTGCCTGCGGTATTTTCAGCGATGGTTATGCTTGGCGTTGGAAAGAACGCCTTTAGGATGATTGAGGAAGTTAGACGGCAGTTTAGAGAGATTCCAGGATTAAAAGAGGGAAAAGAAGGCGTTAAACCAGATTACGCGCGATGCGTTGATATTGCGACTAAAGGGGCTCTGCGTGAACTCATGCCTGCAAGCGTCGTAGCTATTGGTGTGACTTTGGTTGTTGGCTTTGTAGGCGGGGTTCAGGCTTTGGGTGGATACTTGGCTGGGACCATTTTCTCAGGCTTGCTTTTCGCTTTGTTGATGGCTAATGCCGGCGGTTTATGGGATAACGCCAAAAAACTGATCGAATCCGGCGAATACGGTGGCAAGGGCTCGGACGCTCATAAAGCAGCTGTGGTCGGCGACACTGTTGGCGATCCATTCAAGGATACGGCAGGGCCTTCGCTTAACACTATGATCACTGTGATGTCTCTGGTTGCTTCATTGTTCGCTACGCTAATCGTAAAATATAATTTACTAGGGATGTTAGGTCTATAATCCATCCCCTTTAATATGGGTTATTCTTTAGATTATCTCAACAAAAGAAACTGGCGCCGGGAGTGGGATTTGAACCCACGCGACCCAGAAGGGCCACAGGCTCTCAAGGCCTGCGCGTTATCCACTCCGCCATCCCGGCACAGTCAGCTATTTCTAAAATCTCCACGTCTTAAATCTTTATGGGAAGTACAAAGCCGGGAAAGAAATGATTGGTAATCAACCGAAAGCCTATTTTAAAGGAAAGCTCATCAAATAGAGGAGCAGAAATCATGGGCCGGTAGTCTAGCTCGGTTAGGACATCTGCTTGACGTGCAGAAGGTCGTCGGTTCAAATCCGGCCCGGCCCACCAAAACAAATAAAAACGTGAAAATGAACCTAGAGAGCGCTATACGTTGTGAAGACTATGCCTTCGGAGATCTTTGACCCGGAAAAGTTCGTTGAAATAAGCGGACGCGCAGAATACTGTGCAGTAAAGAGGTTGAAAGATGTTGTGAAGTTGAAGCTTCGCACACCAAAAAGGCTTTACACTCTAAAGGTTGAGCCAGCGAAGGCCGAGGAACTCATAAAAAAGCTTCAGTGTGAAATCCGCGAAGTATGATTTACTGTGCCTCTAACACAACTCTCGCCAGGCGAATGGATTCTTCAAGACTTCTCATTATGGTGTCTGTCACAGTCGCCTTCACGCCCAGCTCCTCGATGCGCTCCCTGTGGCTTTCATCAACCCTATCTATGATGAAGTGGTCAAGGAAATCTTCATAGAACCTTGCCACACCGTACGCCGAGACTTCAAGTCCCATGCTCGCCATGACCCTGTCAGCAGGTCCCTTAATCGCTTTCCCACCCACAATCGGGCTCACACCCACGATGTACGCCCTTGTTTTCCTTAACTCGCTCCTAATAGTTGAAATTGAGAGTATGGGAGATATGCTCAAAATCGGGTTGCTGGGGCATACAATCACTCGTTCAGCGTCTTTTATCCCATCGATGATGCCAGGCGCAGGCTTAGCTTTTTCAGCCCCCTCAAACAACACGTCTGTGATATCATCTCTTGTCCCCCTTTTCACGAAGTATTCTTGAAATTCCATGGTCAGCTGGCCCGACACGACTATGGTTCGCACAGGGTCGTTGGTCATTGGTGTAAGCTTGGCTTCTACCCCTAACATCCTACAAAGCTCAGCCGTCGCTTGGGAGAGAGTCATACCCTCCCTCAATAATTTGGTCCTAACTATGTGGGTTGCCAAGTCTCGGTCGCCAAGCTTGAACCATGTTTCAAACCCAAGTCTATCAAGCATGTCGAGGCAGTTGAAGGTATCACCAGCGACACCCCAGCCCTTTGTTTCGTCGACAATCCCAGCTAAGGTGTAAAGGACTATGTCTAGGTCAGGGCTTATGTGGAGACCATAAAGCTCAACATCGTCGCCGGTGTTGCCAACAATAACCAAGTCTCGTGGTGGCGTAAGTTGAACAAGCCCCCTCAACAGCTTAGCTGCACCAACTCCACCGGCAAGGGCTACCACAAGTCCCATAAATCATCGCAGTCTAAAACGTTGGTCTAACCTCATAAAGTTAACCCTTAACCATCGGCTTTAAAATACGGGTTCCATAAAAAGCATTAAAGAGGTGTCAAGCTTGGATGCTGCACAGGTAATAAAGTCTAGGAGAAGCGTAAGGAGTTTCAAGCCTAATAAGGTTCCACGTAACGTCATTCGTGCCATAATGGACCTAGCGAGGTGGGCACCATCCGCCCACAACGCACAACCTTGGCGCTTCGCAGTGATTGATGATGAAGAGGTAAAAAGGAGGCTAGCCACCGAAATGGGTAAGGCGTGGCTTTCCGACATGCGCAACGATGGTGTTCCGAGGGATAAAGCCGAAAGGACGGTGAGGCTTGAAAGCTGGGATAGAATAACAAAAAGTCCCGTCGTTGTTATAGCATGCCTAACCATGGAGGATATGCACAAGTATTCAGACCGAAGGAGGCGGAAGGCGGAATACCTAATGGCTGTTCAAAGCGTCGCAGCGTATATCCAAACCATGTTGCTCACAGCCCACTACCACGGGCTTGGCGCATGCTGGATCTGTGCTCCTCTCTTTTGCCAGAACGCTGTGAGAAAAGTTCTGGGTTTGCCGAGAAAACTTGAACCGCAAGCAATGATTATTATGGGATATGCTAAAGAGGAACCCCCCGTGCCACTTCGAAAATCATTGGACAAGATATGCGTGTTTAATTTCTGGTCAAGTGCGTGTAAAGAGAGGATTACTCGTTTGCAGTCCTCCGCTTTTTACTTGAAAGCTTGACGAGCAAATTAAGGGCGGGCTCGTCCTTTTCGACAAACCTGGTTTTGATCACCTCGGCTTTTTCGGCTCTTTCGAGGAGTTCTTCACCTTGGTTTGTGCGTATGACAGCAAACGTCCAGTTTTCCAGCCCCAGGCCACCTAGGGATACGTCGGCTAACTCGGAGCTGAAGTCATTGCAAAAACCGCAGCTTTTTCGAGCGTATTGCCTTATTTCTGCGAGGGGGATTGTTTTAACCTCAGCTTTTGTCGTGACCAGCATTTTTCCCTTGATATTCATTTTTCTTATATCACTCAAGTTAATGCCTAGTGCCTCACGAACGTGTTTTTCCATAAGTCCTTCGTAAGTGAAGCATTCCGAACACATGAGCCCAATCAGAAATTTTAGAGGAGTAGTGTATTTCTTCAAACCAAACATTTGTATTTTTCTAAGCGCACGGATCTGGCACGGCGTTCCCACAAACGCCATGCTTGTCTTCTTCTGCTTGACTCCCTCAGCCAAAGCAAGGATGTTGGGGGAGTAGGAATACTTTGTTCCAGCACACTCCAAAATCTCTTCGGGAGTTGTGGCCAACTTCGGAATAGGGTGAAAGGGTTTCTCTCGGCTGATTCCGGCAACAATCGCCCCATCGACAAGCCCGTTTTCTAAACCGAACACCAACAGTGCGGTGGCAACGCCCCCGTCCTGGCAAACCTTCATTATTTTGTCGTCTTTTGCCTGAGCCATAACAAGTCTGCGATGAACCCCAAACTCTTCTTCGTTTTTCCTTTCTCTGCCAAAAACAAGGTTCTCCGCCTTTGACAATGACCATTCATATTGGGGACAGGTTTGTGGACAGATGCCACACACCTTACATTCTTTTATCAAAGTGGGTTTCTCTTCAGCGTACTCTAAACAGTTTAAGGGGCAGACAACCACGCATGTGCCGCAGCCAACACATTTTCCAGTTGCAATAACACTTTTGGCTAATGACTCTTCGAAGCTTACTTTACTAATGCTCATGGTTAATCCACTTATAGAGAAGGAATACCTGTATGTCTAAGTTTAAACTTTTTGGAATGATTCAACCGCTTTTCATAAAATAAAATAATATATAGTGGGAGCAAGGGCATTACTTTAAGGTGTTTAAATATGGCTCACGAGAGAATTGCCAGAAATATTCCAGCGTCTTCGTGGAGTGCAGCATCTGAAAAGCTGATAGACATAATTCTGAACTCTCCAAACGCAAGCAAAATGCCCAGCGAGCTCGCAAAAACGATTCTCTACCACTGGCAGAGAGGTCAGCTTGCCACGGAAATTGGGCTGGAACGTCTTCTTGAGGCTTCTGTGATTTTGGAGCCTGAGAAGACGATTAGCTCACTGGAAGAGTTAGGGCTGTCAGAAATAGCGGCAAAGCTGAAGGAAAAACTGTAGGAGGTTCTGTATGGTTGAGTTTGGAATAGAGTTTGTTCCCAGAGACCCTTACTGGAAAACTACATTCTACGCGATTCAAGCTGAAAAATTAGGATTCGATTACCTATGGATTACCGACCACTTCAACAACAGAAACGTGTACGTTTCCCTGGCTTTGGTGTCGGCGTACACTGAAAGGATAAAATTCGGTCCGGGCGTCACAAATCCCTACCTTGTCCATCCGGTGGTCACCGCCCAAGCCGTAGCAACGCTCAACGAAGTAGCGCCTGGCAGGGTTGTATGCGGGCTTGGGGTGGGAGATAAGACCACTTTGCAGATGGTTAACGTAGAGCAGACAAAACCATTGGCCACGATACGAGAATCGGTGCGTGTCA
>Ga0315309_1002406_pt1 | contig 10924 bp, 11 predicted proteins | sample TDP4_MG_FD_203080 | JGI IMG/M metagenome (GOLD analysis project Ga0315309, IMG submission 203080) | Freshwater sediment microbial communities from Lake Towuti, South Sulawesi, Indonesia - TDP4 | ecosystem: Environmental > Aquatic > Freshwater > Lake > Sediment | place: Indonesia: South Sulawesi...
CTGCGTTGTCTTCAAACTGAACCCATGTTCCGTCGGCACGATGGTACGGCTTTCTCTGTCGAACCAAAACAGCTTGAAAAATCTTCTTCCTCATGTCTGGAGCTCCCCTGCGAACAGAAACAACAACTATATCACCCACTGCAGCCGAAGGAACACGCCTCAGTCTTCCCTTGTATCCCATGACTTGAATGATTCTGATTTCTCTGGCACCTGTGTTGTCTGCGCATTTCACCACAGCCCCAGCCAATATGCCCCTAGATATTTTTGGTCGTTGCCCAAGCATGCCTTTGGCTATGAGAGCTCGCCCCTTAGCTCTTGCTGCCACCTCGTTCTCCCTCCAGTTTCTCGACCACTACAAAAGAGACAGTTTTGCTCAGTGGGCGGCACTCGGCTATTCGAACCCTTTCGCCCTCTTTCACACCCAGACAAGGCGGATTGTGCGCACTGATGTGACTGTGTCTCCGCTCGTAGCGCTTAAACTTCGGTACGTAAAGCTGATAATCACGACGCACGACAGCAGTCTTATCCATCTTGGCGGTTATGACAACTCCATCCAAAACACGCCCTCTTATACGGAGACCACCATGAAAAGGACAGTTCTTGTCGTCGCAAGACTTTTTTGGTTTCTTTAGAGTTAATGTCGCCGTCACCATCGCCTCCTGAGCCGTCTCTTCACTCGGGCTTCGGGGTGTCCTATGATTACGTTGCCATCAACCTCTACGATTGTGCCGTCGGGCGTGGTGAAATGAAAAACAGCCACGTTCTTCACGATTACATTGTCCTTGTTTTCATGCCTTATGACGAGTGTGTTTCGGGTTTCGTCGACGACCTTGCCGCTTATGCCCACGTAATCTGGATTTGTGCTCTTCACAACCTTGGCGTTCAGTCCAATAAACTCGTCTTGAACGAAGGACGGCGTGACCCTCATGTTTTCTTCTTCCCTTCTTTCCTCTTTTCTTCTTTCTTTGGAGGCGCGGGTTCGCCTTCTATTGTAAGAATACGAGCAATTGTCTTGCGGAGTTCACGCACTCGGGCTGGGTTTTCAATGGCGCCACCCGCCTTGATCATGGTTTTCAATCGTACGAGTTCGGTCTGTAATTCCCACAGTCTTTTTCTGCGGTCTTCAGCCGACATGTCGCGGATTTCTTTGACTCTCAAGATTGGCACGCTACTCCTTTGCCTCCTCCATTTTCTCTTCAGTTTCAGTTTCGGCTGTCTCGACCGCCTTTTCTTCTGCCTTTGCTTCTGGTTCTGCTACCGCCTCCGTTTTTTCGGTAGTTTCTGGCGGGATTTCTTCGTTTATTTGTACTTGATCTGGAAACTTGGCTTCTGGCGGCATTATTCTTACTTTGACTCCATAGATGCCGGGTTTCAATTGGACGTGCAACTCAGCTTTGTGCAGGTATTTTAGGGCGGGTTCTCCGCTCTTTGGAATGTATCCAGCTCGGAACTTTTCATAGCGCGCTCTCTCGGTCCGTAGCTTTCCGCTTATGATTATCTCTGCGCCTAAGGCTCCTGCTTCCATGACTTGCTGAAGCGCCCAAAAGCCGGCTCTTCGGAAGTGAATCCCTCGTTTGAGGGCAGATGTCACTCGAGACGCTATGACGTAGGCGTTGAATTCTGGAACCTCAATTTCAGCTACCGAAATCTGTGGGTTTGGCAGCTGGAATTTTTGTTCGAGAAGGGTTGCAAGTTCTTTGATGGTTTCGCCACCTCTCCCTATTATTAGTCCTGGGCGCATGGCGTAAACGACAATGTGTGTGCCCAGCGGCGTTTTTGCGATGTCTACGCCGCCGTATCCTGCCCTCTCGAATTCGTTTCGCAAAAATTCGTCGATTTCGGTTTTTTTCACGGCTTCAGTCACAAAATGTTTGACAACGGACATTTACGCTGTTTTCTCCTCGGTTTGTTCCAAAACTAGTTCAACATGTGTGAGAGTTTGAATCTTGGGCGACGAGCGTCCAAAGCCTCTGACCATGTACCGTCTCATCTTTATACCCGGGTACGCGACTGCGTGTATGATTTTCAACCTTTCAATGTCCAGACCTTTTGATTCGGCGTTTGCTTCGGCGCCTTCCAAAACTTTTAGTATTTTTTGCGCCGCTTTTACTGGGTATCTGCCTGCGTAGGTTTTTTCTAAGCCGTGTCTGTGTCCTGCCTTCTTTTTGTATCGGCGGAATGGGATTGGCTGTTTTTTTTGTATGACTTTGTTGAGGTGTTGTTTGGCTTGGTCTAGGGTCATTCCTTTTATTGTTTTGCAGACTTCTCTGGCTGCTTTATGGGATATGCTGAGTTCTCGACCGCTGGATTTGACTGTTGTTTCTGGATCTAAGTCTGTGATTGTGTATCCCCATTTTGGCATAGGATGGTTTTTCTCCAACTGTGCAAACAAACTGCTGAAGCCTAACATATATGCTTTTTGCGTATAGAATGGAAACAAATTTTGTGTTTGTGTGTGCGTACGAGCCTAGACCGCCCTCTATTAGGATCCAAATAGAAAGTGATACTGGGTGAGAGACAGAGAGACGGGTAGAGAGGGGTCTAGACCCGTCTATTAGGCTCCAAAAATGTTTGGGGTTGATTTTTGTGTGTTTTTTGGTGATGTTGATGCTTCTGTTCTTTTTTAGCGAATGTTGTTTCTAGGTTCTTTTTTGGAGTAATAGTAGAATGTATTTGAAGAAGTAAATGGTTATTATTAACCATAAGAGACTGCAGATGACAATCAGTACTCCGCTCTTTAGAAGGTGTATGTAGATGAATTCGTCAAGTGGCTTCATTTTAGTAATCACTTCTGCACAGACGCCCAACGGACCTTTAGGCCACGGGAAAAACGTGGCGTTATCAATGCTTCCCATGCAAGACCAACCGCCTGTGCTTCCTCCAAGAGCCCACATACTGGCCACGTGGTAAGCTGTAATAGTGTAGAGAGTTGCGTAAGTCGCCAAGATAACCAAAAACGTAGACACCACTGCTCTGTAACGTATGGGCAACACCAACTTTCTACCTAACTTTGTTAAATAAACAAAGCATTAATAATACTACAGTTTAGAACAGGTTCTGAGACATCATTAGTTACCAAAGGAAACTTTGTACCTAAAACGTGCAAATATCGTATCAAGCTTCATTTTCAGACAACAGGGTCATAGCTAGACTGCTTTGTAAAAAATTTCTTAGCTAATTGGACTCAGTAGCGGAACAACCAATCATTTTTTCCCCAGTCAATGTACCTCGATTTCCTCATCGTCCAAGATAAAGATAAAGCGCAAGGTGACTATAAAACGTTTAAACCAGAAGGCGTCTATCGTCATCGTTTGAAGGAGTAAAAAAGGCAAGTTGAAGGCGGAGATGACGAGCTTCGACGTAGCAGCGCTAGTCTACGAACTGAATCAAAAGATTGTAGGTTCCAGAATCGAAAACATATACCAACTCAACTGGGCTACTTTACTGTTTAGGCTTCATCTGCCAAATCAACCAACTCTGCAACTACTGTTAGAAGCGGGTAAACGAGCCCACCTGACCTCATATGTTGTAAGTAAACCTTTGAAACCGCCTTCGTTCTGCATGGCGTTGAGAAAACATCTGAGAAACGGCAGGATCAATGAGGTTCAACAACACGAGTTCGAACGAGTAATCAACATGAAAGTAGACACCAAAGAAGGCACATTTTTGCTTGTAACCGAACTCTTTGGAGACGGCAACATAATCCTCGTAAGCCCACAAGGCACAATTCTCTACGCGTTAACCTACCGACGAATGCGCGACCGCAACATCCTACGAGGAGAAAGCTTCAAACACGCCCCATCAAGCGGGAAAAACCCGCTTCGTCTCAGTCGACAAGGCTTTGAGGAGATTAAAAACTATGGACTGTTGGAAATAGTGCGAGCACTGACCAAGCTGCTGAGCATAGGAGGACTCTACGCCGAAGAAATCTTGCTCCGAGCCAAAGTTGACAAAAACAACAAATGCGACACGTTGACAAAACAACAAATCGACACAATTTTCACTCAGACACAGACTCTCCTCTCCAAAACAACCTCCGGGGAATTTGAACCCTCAATTGTAGTCGACGAAAAAGGCGAATGGGTTGACGCTGTTCCGTTTCCCTTGAAAAAGTACGCCCATCTAACTCTGAAGCCGTATAAGTCTTTCATCGAAGCCTGTGACGAATACTACGCCAAGGCTGTCACAACCCAAAAAGTTTCGAAAACCGAGAGCGAATTTGCGCGTCAACTGGCAAAACTAGAGAGAACGCTTGAAGACCAGCAGAAAACACTTGAAGAGTCAAAGAAAATAATGGAGCAAAACAAGATAGTAGGCGACATCATCTACGCTCACTTGGGTGAGCTTCAATTACTCGCTCACAGAATTATGGAAGAAAAGAGCCGCGACAAAACTTGGGAGCAAATCAGCTCAGAAATTGTAATAGAAAAGCAAGCACAGCATACTCCGTTCGTCTATTTCCAGTCTTTAGACGCAAAGCATCGTGTTCTCAACGTTTCCGTCGAAAACACAACTTTTTCACTCGACCTGACTCGCTCAATTCAAGCAAACGCAGCCAATTACTATGAGAGAGCAAAGAAAACTGGAAGAAAATTAGAGGGAGCGGAGAAGGCACTGCGTGAGACTCAAACAAAGATTCAAGAACTGCAGCAACGTTTGAAGGAAAAGACCGAGGAAGTGTTGGAAGCGGTTTCACCTAAGAGGAAAGAGAGGGCGTGGTATGAAAAGTTCCGTTGGTTCCATTCATCAGATGGCTTTCTCGTCATAGGCGGGCGAGACGCAACAACAAATGAAATCCTCATCAAAAAATATACAGAACCTAATGACACCGTCTTTCATGCCGACATAACCGGCGCTCCTTTCGTGGTTATTAAGACTGAAGGCAGAACTCCACCTGAACAAACCATGCAGGAAGCAGCCCAGTTAGCAGCGTCCTATTCAAGGGCTTGGAGAGAAATGCTCCAAGCAATCGATGTTTATTGGGTGCATGCAGACCAGGTGAGCAAGAGTCCGCCGCCTGGACAATATTTGGAGAAAGGCGCCTTCATAATACGTGGAAAAAAGAACTATGTTAGAAAAGTTCCTTTGCGTGTTGCCATCGGAATTACCATGGAAGAAAACCATGTAGGAGTTGTTGGCGGTCCACCAGAAGCCATTACAAAACAAACAAACGTGTACGCTAAAGTCATCCCTGGACAGCAGACGAGCGGCACACTCGCTAAACACATACGAAAATTGTTGGTTGAGAAAGCGCCTACAGAGTGGCGAAAGGAGATTCTTGAGACTTCATTAGAGGAGATTCAAGGGTTTATTCCATCAGGCAGGAGTGCAATTGTCTCCAACCCTATGTTCCATTCTTCATCTAATCGTTAAGCAAACTTTAAACAAGAGTTTAATATTTCTTTGATAATCTTTCGTATGGAGGACAACCCGTCATGTCTGAGATTGGCATAAGACCGAAAATGCTGGTAAAAGACACCATGACCAGTCCAGTGGTGACAATTGGCGAAAACGAAACCATTTACAAAGCGGCTCAACTCATGGACAAAAACGAAGTGGGCTGCGTAATAGTGACTGGCAAAGAGGAAAAACCCGTCGGTATTCTAACCGAACGAGACCTCGTCGCACGCGTACTAACCAAAAACACGCTGCCAAGCAGAGTCAAGGCTGGAAAAGTTATGACATCGCCGCTTATCACAATAGACCCAGACGAAACCCTCGCAGAAGCCGCACGAAGGATGAATCGGCTCAACGTCAGAAGGCTAGGAGTTGTATACAAAGGGAATCTCGTGGGCGTAATCTCCAGCAAAGACATATTAGCCGTCACTCCAGAGCTGCTTGAAATAATCCAAGAGAGAGCCAAGATCGAGAAAGAACCTACTGTAGAAGAAGAGACTCCTGAACCTCGACCCTTAGCTGGAAACTGCGACCATTGTGGACGATGGTCAGAGGCACTGAAAGAAGTGGAGGGTATGCTCCTCTGCGAAGAGTGTCAAACAGAAATGAGTGGCAGTGAATACTGAAAGCGCAGAGGTCTATTGTTTGCGTGTTCAAGACGTGATGGACCGAAATCACCCTTTCATATATGTCGACGAATTAGCCACAAAAGCCCGGGCTGTTCTCCGTGAACGTGGAGTAAGAGTTTTACCCGTTCTCGATGAAAACAGACGTCTTGTAGGTATGATTTCTCGCAGCGACATGATGGGCGTCACATCCTCGGTTTCAGCCATAAGGGTAAAAGGAATAATGTCAACTCATCCTTACGCTGCCACTCCAGACATGGACATTGTTCAAACCCTGCGGGAAATGATTCGCTTAGACGAGTGGTACGTTCCAGTTGTCAAGTCGTCGCAAGATTTGAGTTACGTTGGAGTGCTAGGCTTGGAACACTTCATCCTAAAAGTTTTGGAGAAAGACGTTGGTAGACTGTCAACGCCACTCTCAACGGTTATGTCAACTCAACTCTTTACGTGTTCTCCAAACGACGAGATTGACAATGTTTGGCAACAGATGAAAGAGCGTTCGTTTGCAGCTTGCCCGGTTGTTGCGAAAGGCAAACCTATTGGTATAGTTACCCAACAAAACCTGTTAGAAAGCGGCGGATTGCTTCCAGGGTTTGAAGCCAAAAAGGGACGTTTCAAGACACCCACTAAAATCTCTTCTGTCATGAAAACTCCTGTTGTTTCACTCAAACTTACAGACACTGTTAGAGACGCCGCTGTGCTTATGTTAGAAAAGAATATTGGACGTGTGCCCATAGTTGATGATAAAGGTAAGTTGGTAGGCATAGTCGACCGAGAAGACGTTGTGAAAACACTCGTAAAATAAAATGAAACAATGGAGATAAGAGTTAAAATGGCAGCTAAACGAGAAGCCTTTCGACGTCGCTTAAGAGATCAAGGACCGCTCAGTTTGAAGACACATCCAGCGCAAAAGCGTGAAGGAGAAATAATGAGCATAGCGAAGAGTCCTGTTGTCACCATGGCACCTACAACTCCAATATACGACGCCGTAAGAATAATGTCAAAAGAAGGGTTCCGCCGAATACCAGTCGTCGACCCTGGAACAAAACGGCTGCTGGGCATGGTCACCGCCACTGACATTGTCAATTTTTTGGGCGGAGGCGAAAAGCACCAGTTGATTCAACGCAAGTATGGCGGCAGCTTCTACAAGGCGATAAACGAGCCTATAAGGTCCATCATGACCCAGGATGTAGTCTCGATTCACACTTCTGGGAGAATCAGTGAAGCTTTGGAGCTGATGAAAAGACACAAGATTGGTGGGTTGCCCGTTGTGGACGACGATAAACGTGTTTGGGCTATTCTCACCGAAAAAGACCTGATTTCCCTCTTTAAGGGAAGAATAAGCGGAGTCAAAGTGGCAGAACTCATGACTCGGAGAGTTGTGACCGCAACGCCCAGCATGTCCATTTTCGAAGCTGAAAGGACAATGATCGAGCAAGGCTTCAGGCGACTGCCAATCGTGTCAGATAAAAAAGTTTTAGGCATGATCACAGCAAGAAGTATCTTGCGCTTTTTCGGGTCTGGTGAAGTTTTTAAGCATCTTCAGTCTGGAACCATGGCGCAGGTGTTGCAGACATCAGTGTTGGAGGCGTCGATTAAGGATGTCGAAGTGATAACAGTAAGCCCAGACATTGACGTAGGCGAAGCCGCAGGAATCATGAAAGAGAAAGACGTTGGCTCCTTACTAGTTGTAGAGAATGAGCGATTGGTTGGAATCATCACGGAACGCGACTTTTTCAAACTCATTGCTTAAGTAGCTAACTCTTGAGCCAAGGCTTTAGCATTCAGCTTCTGCCCTGTTGCTCGTTCAATTTTTTCTGGCCAGTCTATGCTTGACCCTGGTCCATAGTAGTTTTCGATGAGAAACTTGGAAACCTCGGTGTTGTTTAAGAGTCTTCCATACTTTCGTTGAAGATAAGCAATGGTTTGAGCGGCTATCATTTCGGCTAGGATGTAGTTTTGATAGTAAACTGGGTGTGTGGTATAGATTGACTGTGCTGCCCACTGTGGCGTAAGGTTTTCAGACACAAACAAGTATTTAGATCGAGTCTTGCTCCACATATCGTTCAAGTCTTGACTTAAGTCTTCCAAGGCGAGAAACTCAAAGGTAGAAAGCGCCAAAAGATTTCTAAGCCTCAACAAACGAGCGGCTTTTTCAGCCTTGACGAAGCGCAAAATTTCTCCTTCAGAAAGGTCCGTGTTAGCCTGCAACCATTCCGGGTCTGTTGCGAAGTTTTCAATGATTGTGGCCATTCCTTCGTTGAAGCATCCAGGGTCGCCCTGCAAAAAATAGTGATGTTGCTGTATTAGGCAGCCGTGAATGGCGTGGCCATACTCATGAAAGAGTGTGTCATAGAATCTGTGTCCGTCTCTTGGGTTGGACACAATCCTAATGTCGGTTGGAATCTTGATTGCGAAGCATAATCCGCCAAACGGTATGTCCGCTTGTTTGATTAAGATAGGAAGCTTTTCTGGAGTGATGCCAAACGACCTGACCAACTCTTTGACTTTAGGAATTATCTGGTCTTTTAGAAAGTATTGGTCTGGAGGCTTCACGAATTGGTCGATTGCATATGCGAGGTCCCAAGGCTCTAACTGGTCTATTCCCAACTTTTGCTTTGTTTGACTTAACACAGAGCGAAGCAATGGAGTTGTTAACTCTTCTAGTTCTTTGTAGAGTTTTAACAGTTCCTTTTTGTCTAATAGGTCTAAAGATAACGAGTAATCAACGAAAGTTTTGTATCCCAACTCTCTTGCGTGCTGGTTACGCTTGTCGAGAAGGTCAATCACCTGTTGCTCGATTCTGCGTGCTAGTACAGCCATGGACTCCCATGCTGCTTTTCGTCTTGTTGAGTCTGGGTCTTTGCGCAACATTTCATTGACATCGGTTCGGTCCATTTCCTTGCCTAAGACAACGGGTTTGAAGCCTATGTGTTCCTCGTTGATTTTGTTTCTTAAGAGAAATATGTCGTTGAGCGCTTCTACTCGTTCTCTCAAAAAGATTCGCTGTGCATTGCGAAGTCTCTTTTTCAATACAGGGTCGCGTGTTTTGGGTTGCCATGTCTTCACTATGTCAAAGTTTTGGTTGTTTAGCAGTATCTCTGAACGCCTTTTTTCGATTTCGTTGAGGTCTTTGCAAGGCTCGCGCAGGTATTTTTTCCACAGGTTTTCGCCGTATTCAATGTCGATCTTCTCCATTCGGTCTTCTAGCTCGTCCATGAAAGCCTTGAGTTCTGCTTCGTTGTTGATGTTCAAGGCTGGTTTTGTGAATTCAATCACCTCAGTTTTTTAATGGATGATAATAAGCTGACTTTCTTCTTATGCACTCAAAAGTCTTTGCATTATTATTAAACATCACGTTTAAGTACAGAACAACCACTAAGCCTTTGAGTGAAATTTAACCAAGAGAGGACAAACATTTGCCAGTTGACACGGTTCTCTTCAACGCTAAAGTCTACACTTCTAAGGGCATTGTAGAGGCAGGCTTAGCCGTAGATCACGGGCGAATAGTCAGAATCGCAAAGGAGACGAATCTTCCGCCAGCTTCGGCTAGGCTCAACATGAAAGGTTGTCTCGTGCTTCCTGGCTTGATAGATTCTCACGTGCACCTTCGAGACGAGCAACTGGCTTACAGGGAGGATTTCATCACTGGAACGGCTGCGGCTGCTGCAGGGGGCGTAACCACGGTTATCGATATGCCAAACAATCGACCAGTGACCATGAGTGTTGAGGCGTTGCGAGAGCGCATGCAACTAGCTGAAAAACGAGTATTGGTTAATGTTGCCTTTAACTCAGCCTTTCCTAACCGAACAGAAGAAATCAATCGCATAGTCAGAGAAGGTGCTGTCGGGTTCAAGTTGTATCTTCTCCAACAAATCGGAGGAATCAACATTGAAGACGACAACGCTCTCCAAGGCGCCTTTCGTAGAGTTGCAGAAACAAAAGTTCCGATTGCTGTCCACGCTGAAGACAGGGCAACATTAGTAGAGGCTGAGAAAAGCATGCGAGACGCTGGGCGAAATGACGCCGAGGCTTTCGTAGAAGCACACCCCGTCGACGCTGAAGTCAAAGCAATACAACGTGTTGCTAGACTGGCAAACTATTCGGGTGCACATGTGCACATCTGTCACGTCAGTTCTGCGGCTGGGTTGGACACGGTTCTGAAAGCAAAGAAAGTAAGTTTGAGCATCACTTGCGAGGTCACGCCGCATCATCTATTCTTGACATCTCATGATGTGAAAAGACATGGAAACTTGGCGCTGATGCTCCCTCCATTAAGAACCAAGACAGATGCTGAAGCGCTCTGGAAAGCCCTAAAGAAAGGCTTAATTGACACTGTTGCTTCGGACCATGCCCCGCATTCAATTGAAGAAAAGAGTGCCCATTCGATATGGGATGTTAAACCTGGCATAGCTGGGCTCGAAACTATGCTTCCACTTATGCTCAACGAAGTAAACCGTGGACGCTTAGCTGTTAACGAACTGGTTCGACTTATGTCTGAAAAGCCAGCGGAGATATTTCACCTCCGAGACCGAGGAAGCCTAAGCGAGGGATGCATGGCTGACATTTTGTTGGTCGACCTCAATCGAGAACACAAAATCGACTCGTCAAGATTTCATTCAAAAGCCAAGTTTTCCTCGTTTGACGGCTGGAAAGTCAAGGGCAAACCCGTAAAAACCTTCATAAATGGACTATTAGTGATGGATGAAGGCGAAATAGTGGCAAAGCCTGGAACGGGAAGAATCATACGGTGAAAGATTTGAAGTTTGTAACCGACGGCATGCTGGGCAAACTAACCCGATGGCTTCGCATGCTCGGACACGACGTGGTCTACACGGGTTCCATGGACGACAAGGAACTCATTCAGAAAGTCAAGAAGGAACACCGAATTCTGCTCACAC
>Ga0315309_1002407_pt1 | contig 10923 bp, 11 predicted proteins | sample TDP4_MG_FD_203080 | JGI IMG/M metagenome (GOLD analysis project Ga0315309, IMG submission 203080) | Freshwater sediment microbial communities from Lake Towuti, South Sulawesi, Indonesia - TDP4 | ecosystem: Environmental > Aquatic > Freshwater > Lake > Sediment | place: Indonesia: South Sulawesi...
CGCAACGTTATCCATCGCCGATAGGACCGGGATGAGGTTGTAGGTCTGGAATATGTACCCTATCTTCCTGCTCCTGAGCCAAGCCAAACTCTTGTTGCTCATCTTGGAGAGATCGATGTTATCGATCAGAACTGTCCCACCGGATGGCCTATCTAGACCCCCTATCATGTTGAACAGAGTCGTCTTGCCACTGCCACTTGGGCCCATCAGTGAGATGTATTCCCCCCTCGTAACTGACATCGAAATGCCCTTAAGTGCTTGAACGACCTCTCCTCGTAGTCGGTATTCCTTTCGCAGGTCCTTGACTTCAACGACAACAGGTTTATCGGTGCTCATCGTTCCCTCTCCTCCCCACGACAGATACTATTAAAAGTATTTCCACCTATGTTATCGAAGAAGTGCCCCAGATCGCCCCATAACCGTCCTTGGGGCCCCTACGTTCGCCTTCTATCCGGGGTGCCTTCAGCTAAGGTCGAAATAGCTTGCTCATCTGGGATGATGCATTTCCGAGGGTCAGCAGTATATCAGGGCCCCTCCCTCCACCAATTCGTATTGGATCCGATCGACGGCGTGGCCAATAGAGCCCCGTGCGATAGCGACCATCATCGCTTCTTCTCGAGTTGGACTGGGGAGAGCATCAGAGCCATCAATGCTTGCAGATACTCGCCTTGTCGAATGGGCACAGGCGTCGTGCCCCTTGGCCACTATGATGGCGACTCCAGGATGCCCCCCCTTCGCGCCAGCTAACTCGACGGCTTTCTGGAACCTGTCGGTCCCGCTGAGGACGAGGAGCAGTTCTGCATCGAGATGCTTTAGCTTGTTATATCCATGTCGGAATGCCGAGACCGCATTGAAGACCAGGAAGAGGACATGGGGAAGCCCTGCCATCGCTGCGGCGTCGACTACCTGAATCCAAGTCTCCATATCGTTGCCCTTCCATGATGCCAAAAGCTCGGTCCAGTTCTCAGGGACCCGAGGGAGTTTCAATGCCGAGACATAGACCCCCAACTCTGTGATCTCCACGGGCTCCATGGTGAAGGGCGATGGGCCCAAGCGTTAAAAAGGTTCTCCGGCTGGGATCATGCGATCCTATAATGAAGGAGGTGGAGTTCGAGACTCCCTCGTGGGACTACTTCTACCAGCTTTGCTTAGAGCTCGGGGACAAAGTCAAGAAGTCCTTCGACCCTGAGATATTATTGGGGATAAGTAGAGGGGGGCTCATACCATTGAGGATCATGAGCGATCTATTCGAAGATGCGACCGTCGCTACGGTCAAGGTTGAATTTTATGAGGATGTTGCCAAGACCTCGCAGGAACCAAGGATGACGCAGCCGATATCGGTCGACGTGAAGGACAAGAAGGTGCTCGTCATCGATGATGTCGCCGATACCGGGAAGAGCTTGGCATTACTGGTGGAGAGGCTTGAGGAGATGGGCGCGGAGGAGATCAAGATAGCGACGGTATACTACAAGCCTTGGAGCCTATTGAGGCCTGACTATTATATCAGGGACACTGAGAAGTGGATCATCTTCCCGCACGAAAGGAGGGAAACGGTCTTCAAGATCGCATCAAGTTACCTTAAGGAAGGGAAGAGCCTCAAGGACGTGACGGACAAGCTCATCCAATGTGGTCTCGAGCCGCTATTGGTGAGACGATTCCTGAACGAATTTAAGGAGGAGAGTGTCAACCGCCGTGGGAAAGCGGCAGTATGACGACCCTATCTATGCCTCCAAGTTCCATATCCATGATCGATTGGTCCGCGACGGAACCGTTCACGAGCACGATCAGGTACCTCTGCAGATCCTCCACTGAAACGGGCTGACCGAAATCGAGATCATCCCTGAGCACGGCCAACAGCGAGGAAAGGATCTCCCTAAGGCTCTTGCAGCTCCCCAGGGAATCGATCAGCTCCTTCCCCGCAATTATGCACAATTGGCCGAGCACCTCAATCGTTGCCAATCACACCAACCTTCTTCGGCCTCCATAGCTATGGTGTTAATCTCGTCAGAGTGTCCTTGTCCTCATAGGGCGTTCTGCCCTCAGTGCAGGTCAGTCCACATCATGCCATTTTAAATTAGCAAGGGCGAATATATATTCGTTCTTTATTTAAGAACTAGAATTGGAGACGGAATTGAGCACGAAAAGGCAAATCCCATTCAACAACTCGCCAACTTGGGCCATGTCCAAAGGTGAGAGCTTGCCTTCCTGGGCCGCAGCCAGACAGACCCTATAGAGGTTTGACAGCTTCAATATGGGGCTGCGCAACACGGCCTGAACCTGGTAGACACGACCTTGCGGATCCACCAGAGGCATGAAATGGAGTAACTTGTAAAATGCCCTAAAGGATTGGGACAAAGCCCTCTCGGTAAATTCCTTTGAGATCTTGTCCGATGAGGCATTCCTGGCCACTTCAAGCCAAGCTTCGGCCTCCTTGACGTATCTGTGAGCCCACCCGATCTGGACATCATCGAAGCCCAGCGAGAGGCCTCCGTCTCCTCCCATATCAGTCAGCCTGCTCTTCTGTCGTAGCGGCCTCTGGCTCCTCATGCCTTGAGTTCTTCATCCTCGTAATGTAACCTGCTATTTGATTGAGCATCTTCTTGGACCTTACGTCGAGGATGTCCCTTAGCACCTTCTTGTTCATCTCGTAATCACCCGAGAAGGCATCTGGCGACTTTTCAAAAGCTTCCTTTGAAATCCTCTTGATTTTAGACGTATATACTCGGCCCAACACTTTCTCGTTGGATCTCCGTATTACCCGTATCTTATAACCGTTAGGCACGGGGATGCCCACAAGGCAAAGGCTTCATCTCAGGCTTCTTGCTACCGCCGCAAAGCGTTATCGTCACAGGGGTTCCGCGGATAATAGATGATGGAAAGCCCTTGCTGAAATCGGCATACCCTGAAAAATTTATATTCCCTAGTAAATCGCCCTCTAGGCGTCTAGGTGAAATATTGACGATTGCCATACCCGCCCAAATCGGGGGACAACCGGTCCTGATCCTCAAGGAAGGCACCTCACGCAGAACAGGCCAGGAGGCCGTGGCGAACAACCTTTTAGCGGCAAGGGTTGTTGGCGAGCTGCTCAGGCCCTCGCTGGGCCCAAGGGGCCTCAACAAGATGCTGGTTGGCTCGGTAGGCGATGTAACGATCACCAAGAGCGGGGTAACCATCCTGAGCGAGGCCAACATTGAACATCCGATCGCTAAGATGATCGTCGAGGCATCGAAGTCCCAAGATAAGGAGGTGGGCGATGGAACTACGTCTGTGGCGATCCTGATATCCGAACTTCTCAGAGGAGCCGAGGACCTGTTGAGGAGGAAGATCCATAAATCGGCCATAATATCGGGTTATTTCCTTGCGGCTGATGCGGCTGTCAGCGCACTATCCAAGATCGCTGCCAAGATAGAGCCGAGAGACAGGGACTCGCTCAGGAAGGTCGCCTTTACGGCCCTTAACACCATGCTGCCAGTAGATGTATGTAACGCTTTTGCCAAGATGGCGACTGAGACTGTCCCGGAGGTGGTTGAAAAGCGTGGCAACAAGTATGTAGTGGACACCGATAACATACAGATCGTCAAGAAGGAAGGCAGGGGGGCGGATGATACGCAACTAATACGAGGCGTGATATTAGACAAGGAGCTCGTTCATCCAAACATGCCGAAGCGTCTTGAAGATTGCAGGCTTGCACTGATCGATTTCCCTCTGGAGATCGAGAAGACTGAGATAAGCGCCGAGATAAAGATCAACTCGCCCGAATTACTGAGGAGGATGAGGGATGAGGAAGCGAAGACCATAGAGGAGGTAGTTGGCAAAGTCGCCAGTAGCGGCACTAACGTAGTCATCTGCCAGAAAGGGATTGATGAGGATGCGCAACACTTGCTCGCTAACAGGAACATACTCGCAGTTCGACGCGTGAAGCGCTCGGACATGGAGAAACTAGCTCGTGCTACGGGCGGGAAGATCCTCAGCAATGCTGGGGAAGTAAACGCTGAGGCACTTGGCAAAGCGGGCTTGGTAGAGGAGAGGAAGATAGGCGAGGACAAGATGGTCTTCGTTCAGGATTGCTCCAACCCGAAGTCCCTGTCAATACTGATAAGGGGTGAGACGGAGAAGCTTCTCGACGAATACGAGAGGGCGATGAAGAGCGTTTTGTCCGTTGTCGCAGATGTTTATGAACGAAACTCCATCATCCCAGGCGGAGGGGCCGTCGAAGTAGAATTAGCCAAAATCCTAAAGAGAAGGGCCGCTCAACTTTCGGGTGGCCAGCAACTCGCTGTCATTGCATTCGCAGAGGCATTGGAGGAGATAGCCGTGATACTCTCGGAAAACGCAGGCGCGAATCCCATCGAATCGGTGACGCGACTCAGGAAAGCACACAAGGTGACATCGGGTAAAAATGTCGGGTTGGATCTACAGTCGGGCAAGCTTGTCGATATGCTGAAGCGGGGGGTGATAGAACCGGAACTGGTTAAGGAACGTTACATCAAGGCCGCCACCGAAGTGACAAACATGATACTGAGGATAGACGATGTAGTCGTAGCGAGCAAGCCGCCTCCACCGCCAAAGCAACCGACAACGTAATTATGCTCCGGCCGGGAGTTTCAGGCAGCTACCATTTGAACCCGGGTTTCGAGCTTACTCCATGTTTTCCATACGAGAGGCTCGGATGCTCTAGGCGTCCTTAACCTGGCTTTGCTTTCTTCGATTGACCGATCGAAATATGTGCCGCAGTTGTTCACGTCTACACAACCGGAGCATGGCAAGGGCTTCAAATTCCGATAATTAATCGTTTCTCCTCCTTCATTCATTGGAAGGTTTGACCCATGTTTGCTACCACGGGCGAGGAGGGGGAACTCCAACCGCGATTGGCCCCGAATGGTCTGCCAAAGGTCGGATTGGCCTCAATGCGGGATCTTCGGACACATACGATGGCCCAAGGGATATCTTCAAAAGGAACCGGGACTGCCGATCCTGAGGGATGCAGACAAAATTCCTGATCATCAGTGGGACGCCTGGAACTGGAAAGACGAGGGCGTCGAGATTGTTGGCAAGGACGATGAGGTGGCAGCACATCGATCTCGGGAAACTCGCGCTGCGGAAAAGGACGGTCAAAGGTTATGATAGCTACAGAAAGGTTCCAATCGTCGATTTATGCGGCATCGGGGCTGAGGTCGTGCGTATCGCGCGCATGACGAGTTCCAGGGTCATCATTCTGGAAGGAAGTTATTCACACCTTGTCCCGATTCGGAAGGGCGTTCTGGCCGTAATAGTCCTACGGTGTAATCCTGGCATTCTCGCTCGCAGATTGAGGGGGAGGGGGTGGGGAGAAGGGAAGATAAGGGAGAACATTCAGAGCGAGATACTGGGCGTATGCATGTCAGAGGCCCTAGGGAAGCACAGGATTGTGCGTGAGATCGACACAACGGGAATGAGGGCCGAACGAGTATGCAAGTCCGTCATTGCCTTATATGAGGGTGGATTCCCAAGGACGCCTACTACGGACTGGCTCACGAAGTTGATGTTTGATAGGAGGCTATTGAGGTGGATGGTCTAGATCCGAGTAGAAAATATTCGGTGTCCCAATGCCCGAGGTGTCGGAATATAATGGTGATTAATGTCGATCTGAAGGGACGGAAGTGCCCACGTTGTGGGTGTCGCGTAACGACTAAGAAGATGCTATCCTTCCGATGGTTCACGGCACTGGAGGCATCGAATGTCGCGAAGGCACTCAAGATGAGGGAGCATTCCCGATCGGTTGGTTAGGTGGCTCAATCGTGATCATGAATGGATTTGCGGCATCGCTTAAGTAAACTACAGCTTGTCCAGGCCTAAGGTACTTGATATTGGCGAATTGGGCTTCCGTCATCCCGATCAGATCCCTCACTATCTTCTCCTCTTCGACTCCCCCCATCCTGTGACAGATCCTAGTGCCAGAGTTCTTCAATATGCCTTGAGACACTTGAGAGGGGAATTGGCATATGACCACTAAACCTTCCCCGAATTTTCGCAGTTCGGACACCATCTTCTCACCTATGGCAGGCGGAGCCTTAGATTCCTTACACGGTACGATGTTGGGAGCCTCCTCGATGATGCAGACATGGCGTAGATTAGATTCCCCGGTCGCTATTCTGTAGTCATAGATCATCTTTAGGACAAAGGATGTGAATATCCTACGGACCTCCGATTCCCTGAAATGGCCTAACTCTATAGTTATGGTCTTCTCTAAAAGGCCCGGTATGCTCATCGAGGCCTTCCCGCCAAGGGCCCTGCCTGCCTGCCCTTCCGTCAGGGGCTTAAGCCTCCTCAGGAGCGCCATTTTCGTCTCATTGTCGTAGTAGGATCGGGGAGGCGTAGCCTCGATGACCTCTACGAGTTCGGAGAGCGTGTGGGAGCCCGTGGGATCCAACAGCACCTCCCTTACTGCCTCACGCAACATGAATGCTTGTGGGTGGGTGAGGGTGTAATTGTCAACGAAGATCTCAGTTGTCATTGCGATGTGCTCGGCCAAGTCGTTCATCGAGAATGGCCTCAGGGGGGAGATGGTGAGCCCATTGTCCTCAAGTCCAGGGGTATAGACCTCACCACAATGTGCCTGTATGAAGCCGCGATACTCATTGTGCCAATCGAAGACCAGAACGGGCATTCCTGCCTTAATGCACTCCTCTATCAGCCGCTTAGAAGTTGTCGACTTGCCACTTCCCGTAGAGCCTAGAATGACGACGTGTTTCGTCAAGTCCTCGAAACCGATGGTAAAGGGGCTTATCCGACGCCCAAGGCATTCGGCCCATCCTAAGTGAAGATTGTGTGAGGCTATGCTGACGGGCGGTTCGGAAGGAAACAAGGCGTGTGGATCCTGGAGTGCCTCGGTCGTGGGCAGGTTGAAATTCACGACCCGTGTGACGTCGTGTGGGAGTATAATTGGACCTTCTGAGGGTTCATCCCAGAATAGGGAGAAGAGGGCGTTTAGCAACTCCGATGGCGAGGCCCTTTCGACCGTGAGCTCTGGGAAGGCCGTCAAGACCGCTAAGATCGCCTTTTCCGCCGCCATGATGGATTGCTGCTCGAGTTTCTCAAGTTCCATTGCATTGCCGCGGAACTCTAGTAGAAGGAATTGGGACAGCTTCACAAAGCCATATGTCCTTGCCATGGAGAGCTTTCTTGCCAGTTGGTCTCTCTCATAGAAGGAGGTTTGGCGGCCCTTTTTATCTTCTTCGTACTTCCTCAGTTCTTTGCTTAGGGATTCTATCTCCTCTCTTGATCGCCGTGAGCCACTGTCCAATGGAGATAGGAAAACGACATACCTGATGGGAACGGCTAACCTCCGAAGGCTCACGAAGAGATCTCTATATCTTAGGAAGATCGGAAGATATTCATAACCAGAGGGCCGACCCCTCTGATATTCAAACTCGCCACTGAGCATAGCGTTCGGGTTGCCCGATACCTTGACCCCAGATATCAAGTTGATGCGGTTGTCCCTCTTCAGAGCCACCACACCGTTATGCCGTAGGAAGAGCTGTTCCGGCAGTATGTTGGATTGTTCCAGCCCATCCTTCAACACCGCTGATTTGAAACGCCACAACAACTTGGTTGTCAACCACGCCCTTTCCTTTGCTAGCATCAGAATTAGAAAAATGGGGAGCGCGATGATGCCAAGGCCAACAGTCCATGATGCACCATACTTAGACGAGATGTAGACAGCCATTACAGCCGAAGCTGTGCCCAAGACTGTGAACGTCTCGGTGTTGAGTTTTGGGGCCATTTAACCCGGGACCAGCCAACCGAAGAGCGACTTCGCTAGATCCCCAAGCCCCGTCCAGACATTTCCGAAGAAGCTGTTAACATTCAGGATGATGTTCCTGGAGACGGTAAAGACGGCGCCAAGCATCACAAGGGCCAATACGACGAGCAAACCCTCTTCGATCAGCTGCGAGGCTTTACGACGATTTCTCCTCTTCATCTTCATACATTTACTCACCTGCCAAGCCTCTTCAAAATAGGATTTAAGCCCCAATGAATCCGATCTCGGCCTATAATATCGCCTTCAGCAGCAGATATGTTCCAATATAGATGAGGAAGGAACATGCCGTCATTTTATTCACTGGCGACATCCTGAAGCCACGGCTCAAAAGGAGGCTTGAGGAGAGGGTTGATGCCAGGAACGCCATCCAGAGGTAGTTAGATGGAACTATTGTCCCGCGACCCATGAGAGATCCTGAACCTGAGACGAATATCTGGAGCATGGGGGAAATGCCCGCCAGTATCGCGATGGAGACGGTAGTAGTCGTAGCCAAGATCGTGGCCTTGAATCTGCCTTCCTTCAGGATCTGTTCCCGTTCCTTCGAAAGGATGGCGTTTCTCCTAAGCAATCGAACGAAGTCCCTTATCGTCTCGCAAGCGCCTACGGAGTCGTTCCTCAATGCAGATGCTGCTAGAGCCGCTAATTTCCTACTTGACCTATCACCATAGTTGGTTTTCAGAAGACACCTGGATATGGAATCGCCTTGTCTGATCCGAGATGAAATCCGATCCAAGGTAGTCGATATGTTCGTGTCCCGACATTCCTCAAAGGCCTCCTCGAAAGCTCGTTCGGGCGAACTTCGAAGTTCCAGGCGGCTGGCGAATAACGAATAAAAATGTTGCCATTCCTCAGAGTCCATTTGCCTTTGCTTACGATCCAAGCTTCTATAGCATAGGATGGCGACGAAGCTGGTTGAGCTGACAGAGGATGAAAGAGGCAAATCCCAAGTGATGGCCAGAGCCATACCGAAAATTATTCCCACAGCCATGAGAGAGACGAGGACCATGTAAAGGCCCTTCATAGCATGGTCACTTCCACTTTGAGGAGCATGGTAGATATCACCCACATGACCAATGAGAATACTGGGAAAAACACTGCAAGGAATGGAATTGCGAAGTCGTCCATCAGTGTCGAAAGGATCAAAGCCGAAAATGGCAAGAAGAATGCTGCGAAGAAGTAGGCTGGCAAAATGTCGTTCAGTCGCCGTGTGAACTCCGAAAAATTCCTACGAGCGAAATCCTCGGTCTGTTCCAGAATGGCATCTATATCGAAGAGATCTGGATTACACGAGAGGAGAAGCTCTACAATGTATGATGTGGGCACAGCACGCTGTAGGCGGAAGGAATTCGCCAGCGATGAGCGGACGTCAACGCCATCCAGGGACCTGAGTAGGCTCCTCCTCGCAAAGCCGGAGATATCGGAGTAGTGCCCTCGTGCCAAGGCCTCGGCCCCATTGAATTCTGAACCTGTAACTGTCAGGGAGAATGCCAGATCGGCTGTCGCACTCGAGAGATGCTTCCCTAATTCCATCGCCCTTGTGACAACTATCCTCTTGGCAGATGATTCGAGGAACCTGTAGATGAAGTAGAAAGATGACAACCAGACAAAAAGCCCAAATAGAAAGTACGATATGATTATCGGGAGGAATGCCATCGATATGAAGAGTGCCTTGATCGCTTGCTTGGACTTTGGCTTCATTGAGGCTACCCCTGTGGCCCTCCTCACGGGATAGTTCACCCTTTTCCCAGATCTTAATTTCATTCCAATGAACCTCATTCCGTACTCGCTAAGGCAACTTCGGATGTTGCCGGATCTGTAGCCTCGAAGAGACGGAACTCCCTTGCTATCTTGGCATTGAACGCATCGAACTCCTTCATGATGCCCACAAATGGTAAACTTCCCTGCTTGGCAGATAGCTGCGTTAGGAATCGCTTATACGAGTCCAGCACCTGTCCAACTTCGTCAATGCCAAGTGGGTAGTCCTCCATGATCTTCCTTATGATGGAGGAGCGAGAAATGTCGAACAGAGGCATCAGAGTGTCGCTCACGAAGTCATGATGAAATATGTCGGTTACTGCGCATTGAGAGCCTCCCTCGAAGTTGAGTTCACTGATCCTCGTAACCCTCCTCCATTTTCCACGAAATCCGAAAAAGTTCTTGATGAAAACGATCAATTCAAGGGATTTTAGATCTTCTTTCGAAATGCCGTGTTGGATCAGAAACCGCCTGATCAATGCCTCTGGCGACGATGCGTGGACGGTGTGAATCACCCTGAGCCCAGATGCGAGGGCCTGGAATAGTGCCTTGGAGTGCTCCGATGTTTGAATCTCCCCAAGCAGGACATATGTCGGATTCCTATGCAGCAGACGAGTAGTCTCCACGCTCTTCAGGCGAACTGCAGACCCTTGCTCAAGGGGTTCGACTTGGATTCTGACCTGATGTCTACCATAATGAAGTTGCGGTATGCTCTCGATTGCGTCCTCAACGGTAATTTTCCTCCACCAACGCGGTGCGCATATGTCTGCGGCATTGACGAGTGTTGTCTTCCCAGAGCTCGTTTCGCCAACCACGGTTATCGATCTCCTGAAGATCAGACAGAATAGGAGAAAGGCAGCTGCCTCTACACTTAGAGTTCTATTTAGAATGAGGTCGAGAACCGTCATGGGAACGCGTCTGAACTTCCTAACATCGAGCGCCGTTCCATCCCTTGTCAGTGGAAAATCGTCGATCGAAGTTCGTATGCTAAAATCGCCACATGAGAGGTCTGCTTTCATCGAAGGTATGGAATAATCCAGCCTTTGGTTTGTCTCCCTCCTAAGGTGAGTGATTAAATGTTCTATGTCCTTCCGGTTGAGACGGGTGTTTGTGAGGCAGCGATTCCACTTCTCATGATCAAGGTAAATTCTATTACTTGGCGCGTCTAAATAGAACTCATTTACCCTGTCATCAATCAGGAATGCATAATACTTTCTAAGCCCTATCGATGAGTAGGCTGCATGCGAGCATACGACCGATTCCAAGTCCTCGGAGAGGCTATTGGAAAGAGAGCGGAGGCAAGTTGAGGCGTATTTCTTCCTACAATCTATTAAATTATCAAAGTTTTTCTGGTACTCGCCCTGTAA
>Ga0315309_1002408_pt1 | contig 10916 bp, 8 predicted proteins | sample TDP4_MG_FD_203080 | JGI IMG/M metagenome (GOLD analysis project Ga0315309, IMG submission 203080) | Freshwater sediment microbial communities from Lake Towuti, South Sulawesi, Indonesia - TDP4 | ecosystem: Environmental > Aquatic > Freshwater > Lake > Sediment | place: Indonesia: South Sulawesi...
ATATTATGCCCAGATCTACATGCGCGTCATCAATAGTGGGCCCCAGCGACACTGCCTCCCTAATCAGTGACAGAGCGCCGTCAAGGTCACCGGTCGCTATCTTGTCCTCGCCGTCGTCAATCAGCCTATAAACACGGTGCATCACAAGCAGACGCCTCAGTTCGACGATGGGCTCGGGATGATCTTCAACCCGCAAATCAATGTAGCGGTCACCATAGCCTGCCCGTCCAACGTTCTTTCTCACGACCAGCAAGGCCGCGGATTGTCTTCCTCGAGCATCGCCACCACCTTCCTGACCACCCTCAAGCGCAGCAACGAGCTTGTCAGCTAGCTCACCTTTTGTTGATTCGAAGTTCTCCACCATCCCTTTCACGACATCCTCTCCAGCCAAGATGTTGCCCTGAGCAGCGTAGTTCTTCCCCACTGTGCTTCCAGCCCACTCTAAGCATCTACTTCCAGTGAAAGCGCTGGCACTGCCCTTGGAATCCACGATTCCTAACTGACGGAAATCCTTACCTTCGTCGTCCCGCGTGAGCCTACCGATGACCTCATCGACACTCAACCCCTCCTTGAGGAACTGAAGTCCTCGAGGTCCGTACGAGACGTTAACAAAGGACTGAGTTGCGATCGCTCCGACTCCAGCTTCTGCCCAAGGAACAACAGACCCAACGGAAAAGTAGCGCGACTGTACAGCGACCCCTAGGTCCTTTATGATCGGATCAAAAGCCACAATGGAAAAGGTCGAGGCTGACTGCCCTATTTTAGGAACTACATTGGATTTCATGGTGCAGATTAGCCCAAACTCACTATTTTAGAATTTCGCCACAAGTCGCTGCACGCTTCTTTACTTTCCTTTTAATACGATGGATCATTTTTAATCCAAGCGAAGCTTATCTCTTCCCAGATTCGCATTTCCAAACTCGCGATCGAATAGTCTCGCAACGTAACATGGAAAGAAAAGAAAGTTGTGGGGATGGCGCTGATATTGGACGCGAAAAGAAGAGCAACAACGTCAGGCGTAATCAGGCAGCTCAGAAGTTCATGGCATAACAAACGACAAGCAGAAAATTCCACAAAGTCAACGGGACGAAGTTGACACTTTAGTACGTTATTACTGACGAATTCGAAAACTTATGTGGACCTTGCGATCCAATATAGTTGCACGGACTATCAAGCCTAGAACACTTGCTACTGAACAGACATTTGCTCTTTTTTTCGCGCTTTAGTGAGGTCATTTCGCACACCCTGGCAAATGGTCTACTCTTATCGGGGCGTTAGCTCAGATATAGGTAGCAATCATCTAGGTTGTGTTGGTATCAGTTTGGATCATTATCAGGACTTTCGCCAAGGCAAGGATCGAAATTCTGAGGTGAAGCGACACTGCAAGCGTCAAATGGTTGTCAATGCCCTCTCTGCTGAGGAGAGGGCTTACTTGGCTTGTATTTCTCTGATGGCTATCTGAGGAAGCGTACCAAGTCGACGCATAACCTATTGTTTTCGCTTCAGGGCGATGAAGACGATATAGTCAAGAGAATTGTAGAGATGTTCAGGCGCTCAGGGCTTAACCCCACGATCGATACGACAAGAGGGAAAGTAAATGAGTATCGGGTGGAAGTTGTGGCTACAAACATCCTTTCTTTCTTCCCAGACAAGAATGAGTTCCTTTCCCTAGATGCTTCTGCTCTGAAGAACTGGATTGTGCACGAGGGTTTGGGTGGCAAATTAGGAGTACCATTTATTGCGGGACTTTTGGACGGTGATGGTAGCTGCCGCGTTGAGTCCAGGAGTAGTATCTTTGGGAGTATATGGATGAATTGGAGATTTAGACAAAAGAAGTACCCTTTTCTGGTAGACTTCCTCGGTCAATACATCAATAGCTTGGCCGTGGAGGGAGTCAGTGTGTCTTCTAAAGGTGGGGAACTAACCGCGCGCATCTTGACGAGTGGTAGGGACGCACTAATTAAAGCTGAGATAATGAAGTGGTCGTCTAAGGTTGTTGGATGTCTAAAGAAATATGAAAAGCTGAAGCGACAGATATCAGATCTCAGGTCGAGATTCTATACCGCGGCCGAAGTTGCTAGGAGGCTTAAAGTTGATGGTAGTTCAGTTCTGAAATGGTGCAGGCTAGGTTACATCAAACACCTACGCATTCGCAATATTCCTAGTAGATTGCGGTATTGCTACATCATACCTGTTGAGGAGGTTCAAAGGCTTGAACTTGAGGTGGGGATGAGCAAATCTGGGCTAGGAAGGCTAATGACATCGAAAGGACACATCACTGTGAAGCAAGTTGCACATGCGTTGGGTGTTGGGTACCAGTCTGTGTATCGGTTTATCAAGACGGGCAAGCTGAATGATGTCCCTTTTTCCACACTGGGCGGGGTGAAGAAGCACTTGATTCCTGCAGAGGAAGTTGACCGTTATCTTCGCGAAGAAATTAATCAGAGGAGATACAAAGATTAATGAGAGCGGCTTCAGCAGTCTTTTGATCAGTCTACTTACAGAAATCGAAGAGTCCTAAATCGAGAGGGACTCTCTCGGGCCGATAAGATAGAGAATCCTAGAGAAGCGCAGTGTTTCGGGAGAGACCACAACCAAGTTGTTGATGTCTGATGGCTAGCATGCGGAATAGGGCTTTTTCGGGATTGATTAGCCAGCTTAAGAAATCAAGGGTTCGTAAAGTTGTGAACATCCACATTGAAAAGGAGCAGTTACCTTCTTATGGATGCTCCGTCGATCAAACAGGATTCAGTAAACCAGTAATTGATGGCTTGAAGAGAACTGGAATCTCAAGGTTTTTTTCGTTTCAAGAGGAAGCAATACGCAGAATTCAGCAAGGAGAGAATGTCTTGATAGTTGCGGCGACAAGTATGGGTAAGACTGAAAGCTTCCTAGCGCCCGTCCTCAACTATGCTGTCAATAATCTCACGCGATGCGCAGCACTACTAATTTACCCGACCAAAGCCCTCGCGGCGGACCAGATGGACAGGATATCCAGATTGACACAAAGCATGTTCGGAGTCTCCTTTGCCAAGTACGATGGGGACACGAGTGACTCTGAGCGTAGCAGGATAATGGCGAATCCTCCCTCAGTCTTCATAACAAACCCCGACATGCTCCACTTCCATCTGAAAGATCCTTGGATCCAAGAACTTCTCTCCTCACTAAGGTTTGTGATTGTGGATGAGGTACACAACTATGCTGGAGTATTCGGCAGTCATGTGCACTATATCATCCAAAGAATAAAGAGATTCTTGAACAAGAAATGTCAATTCATAGCTTCCTCAGCTACGATCGGAAATCCGAAAGACTTTGTTGAGCTACTTTTCGGGGAAGAGTTCGCCGTAATAACTTCTGACAAAGACTGGCGGGGCAAGCGCTCACATATCATGCTCGAACCTCTTCACAGCAGGTATACCGAAGCAGTCTACCTTGCTGAGCTGCTCACAGAGAGCGGATTCAAAACCATGGTTTTCGCTGATAGCCATCTGAGCTCGGAACTCGTTAAGAGCATTGCCGATGAGAGGAGACTAGGAATGGGGATCCACCGAGCAGGTCTACTGAAGGAGCACAGGAGAACGGTTGAGAAAGCATTCAAAGAAGGCCTACTGAAAACCGTAGTAGCTACCCCCACGCTTGAACAGGGGATAGACATAGGTGACCTCGACGCCGTGGTCTTGCTGAAGGTCCCGCCCACATTCACCAGATACATTCAAAGAGTTGGCCGAGCAGGTAGAAAAGGAAGAGAATCAGGCGCACTCCTGATAATCGGCGATGACCCCATATCAAACTACTACGCAACGCACCCAGACGACTTCTACAACTCAACCCCAGAACCAACATACATCGACCCTGAAAACCCAGAAGTGCTTAAAAGGCAAATCGTGAGCATGGCCTACGACCGGCCCCTAGCAAGCAGTGAAGAGGAGAAACTCGGCAAAGAAATCATGTCACTAAAGACGGTAATCTCGAAACTCCTCAAAGAAGACTACCTGCAAAGAACGAAGAGCGCACTGACGCCCACGCGGAGAGGCGTGGGGCTTCACCGGGCAACTAAGCTGAGAGGGACAGGGGAGAACGTCCGGATCTACACCATGGAGAACAAGTACATCGGGGAACGAGGATTCCCCATGGCAGCCAGAGAACTCCACCCGGAAGCCATCTACATGCACGGAGGAACAGAATACCGAGTCATGGACTTCAATCCACGCAGAGTCGTAGTCGAGCGGATCCCATATCGAAGCAGATTCTTTACCATAGCCCGCTACCGTTCCGAAACAAAGGAATTCAAACAGGAGCTGAGAAGAAATGCTTTCGGCGTGGAACTAGTCTACGGTCCAGGTACAATCGAACACGTCGTCGACGGCTACTACGAGAAAGACAGAATGACAGAGAAGACTGTAGCAGAGAATGATCTGAATGAACCGATAACCTACGATTTTCCGACAAAGATCATAAGCTTCAAGCTGCCTCTCCAACTGACTTGGACTACTGTTCAGAGCGGAAGCGCATCACATGCAGCGGAGCACATCCTGATATCCGCAGCCGTGACCATCACGGGGGCGGACCCCGCAGAGATGGGTGGAATCTCCTACCCGGACGGTTCAATAGTCCTATACGACGGTGCATACGGCGGATCAGGGTTGACACGCCTACTCTATGAAAGAATGGAAAAGGACTTCGAGAGAGGAGCCAAAATGCTCGCAACATGCAAGTGTGGTAGAGAAGATGGATGTCCAAAGTGCACGTACTCACCATACTGCGGTAACAACAATAAGTACTTGTGGAAGGATGGAGCGCTCAGAACCCTAAAAATGATACTGAAAGGAAAGGCGACAAAAGTGGAGGACAAACCAGTAGGAAAGTCAACTGTATAAAGCGAGTAAATTTCTCTGAACAAGGAAGGTTTTTTGTTTCATGTGTCATAGATTGATTGAGCTATGAGTTCAACCACATCGACGGCAGACTGTAACGTTGTGCCGTACTTACGCGCTGAATCCTCTAAGTTTCTTTTACAGAATGGGCAAGCTGAGGCAAGTACTTCTGCTCCTGCCCCTTCGGCTTCCCCTATTCTTTCTTGTGAAATCTCGACAGCCCAATCCGGAAATGCTGCTTTAACTCCACCACCAGATCCACAGCACCATGCACTTGCTTTACTCCTAGGCATTTCAACAAAATGATTCTGTTCATTCGCTTCAAGTCAAGGATAGTTCCACCCTTTTGGGGTATGGTCAGCCCACCTACGTTGGCGCCCCCACATACGGAACTACTGCGATCTCCTTGTCGGCGAACTTCAATACCTTCTGAACCTCTTCGACAGAACTTGGGAGAACCACAAAGTCAGGCATCGTAGGGGGATTCTCGGTCATGTCTCCACCATAAGTGAGTAGAGTTTCCTCGTCATTGGTAACGTGCTCAGAACCGACTATCTCACCCAAATTTCTCAGAATTCTTTCATTTTCGCCACTTGAGTATGCTCTCTTCCGAAAACCACTGACTGTGGAGCCAGTCATCCTCTACTCTCACCTCTAACATTTCGTTAAACAATTTGACAGTCAATGAATGAACTACGAGATTACGAGAAAATACTTCTCCCTACGTTCTAACCTATCATGCAGATGAGTTACTATGTATAAAACTATTATAAAAAAGTGAACGCTTAAATAAACCAGTGCAACCTCGCAGAAAGGAAGAGCGAACGACAGGAACAGCTCGCGCTGAGAGACGAGCTGAGTGCGAAGTGCCTCAGATCATGGTAGACTGTTTCTCTTGTGGAGCCTCGGTTCTGGACGAAGAATCACCTTGTTTGTCCACGTTCGTTGGCGTTTCTTGCTTTGCGCCAGTTTCTTCTGTTGCCTTCTTTTTGCCGTGGCGCCTTCTGATTTTCTTGCCTGAGAGAGACATGTAGAGCGCCAGGTTTCCAAGCAATTGTGTCAGCAAGGCGAAGAAACCAACTATAATCACATCAGGAAGGACATTCACTAGACTGGTTCCTTTGATCATGACTGCTCTAAGTCCGTCCACAGCATAAGTCATTGGATTGACCAAGACGACTGCCCTTAACCAGTCCGGCAGTGACTGAGCGGGGTAGAATGCTCCTGAAAGGAAGAACACTGGGAAGTTTATCAATCCGTTAACGAATTGGAAAGCTGTTATCTCAATCTTTACGCTTAGAGCGATCGATATTCCCACGAAACCGAGGGAAAGAAGAATAACTAGCACGTAAATGTACAGGACCGTAAGAATATTCAAGGCCATGTGAACACCGACGAAAATAGCTATGACTAGAACGAACGTCGCTTGAGCAACAACTTTCGAGACTCCAGCTAACGTGAACCCGAGGACTATGTCTGTCCGGTTTACTGGCGTCGATAGCAACATATCGAAGTAACCTATTTCACGGTCGAGTATTATAGGCATACCTGCAGCGAAAAGCGACGTGAACAACACCGTCATTGCCAATATGCCAGGTGCAAGAAAGTCCATGAAATTATAGCCAGATGAATACATGTCAATATTGTTAACGTAGGAACCTCCAGTCGACATCGTAAAGTGTGTCTTGTTGTAGAACCATGATGCTACTCTCGTATCATGCAATGTCTGGTTTAGTGCCTGTGCCGCTATAGCTTGAAGTGCCTGTGAAACCATCATGTTCGTATTATCGACGGTGACATTGATCCTAGTGCTTTCGCTCGGAGTCACACCACCTAGAGGTACAGGAAGAAAACTCTTGCTGAAGTTGGCCGGTATCAATATGAATCCGAAGATCCTTCCATCGTTTATCATCGTATTTGCATCCTGCACTGAAATGTTAGTGGCAACGATGGTCAGAGCGGTCGAGTTCTGAAGCACTTGACCGTAGACTTGGCCAGGGGTTTGAGAATCAAGGTTGATTACAGCAACGGGTACGTTGCTAAATGTTCCAGAGTATGCATTGCCCACAACGATTAGGAAAAGCACTGGGAGAAGCAGTGAACTAATCAGCTGAACTTTATTTCTCCTCCACTTGCGCATCTCGCGCTTCCATACTGCTCTTGTACCTCTAAGCATGTCTTTCAAACCCTCCTTCTCATCTTGCCAATTATCTTGGCAACCTGTTTCCTGGTGTCTGCCGTGTCCTCCCCTCCTTCCCCTTCTTCTCTGATTCCTCTACCGGTATACTTGATAAACACGTCGTCAAGGGAAGGGCTCCTAACTGAGATCGAGTCAACCTCAGCTCCGAGGGACTCAATCTTATGAAGTATCAATGGCAGAGCTCTCTTCCCATCTGCGACAGCAACTCTCACAGCGCGCTCATGCATAGAGAGGGCGCTACCGAGATCCGAGGCTAACAGCTTGGATTTGAGTTGCTCGTCTAGACCATTTTCACTTCCCTTAATTGTGAGTTCTACGAGATCATTACCGAAGTCGCTTTTTAGGTCGTCAGGTTTCCCCATGGTCATTATGCGACCCTTGTCGATTATAGCTACGCGATCCATCTCATGTTCTGCTTCCTCAAGGTAGTGAGTCGTAGCAAGGATAGTCAGATTCCACTCTTTCTGAAGCCTATGAATAAACTCCCAGACTACTCGCCTAGTTTGCGGGTCAAGCCCCAGGGTTGGTTCATCTAAGAAGAGAACTTCGGGTGTGGGGAGTAAGCCTCGCGCTAGTTCCAGACGCCTCTTCATGCCGCCACTGAAATGCGCAACGAGGTCGTCTTTCCTCTTATCGAGTTCGACGAGTTCCAAGACCTGTTGTATCCTAGGTTTGATATCCTGTTTAGGTAACCCATAAAGCTCTGCAAAAAGCTCAAGGTTCTCGCTTGCGGTCAGCCTGATGTCTAGCGCTGACTCCTGCGGGACATACCCGATTTTCCTCCTAACCTCATCTTGTTGGGCAACGACATCAAGACCAGCAACCGTTGCTCTCCCGCTGGTTGGTCTCAGCAAAGTTATGAGCATTTGAGAAGGGCGAGATATTCGGATTGCTTGGGCCTAACGGCGCAGGGAAGACAACAATAATAAAATAGCCAAGCTAATCTTGTTGACGGCGACCAAGCCGTCGAACTCTTTCACAAGGTCGACCGTTTCCACCACGTTTGCCATTCTCTTATTAACCTCCACGAGATTCAAAAACCACTGGCGAAGAATTCACTGATTTGAAAACAAAGGGACTCAAAACGGTTTTTTTACGTAGTTCTCGAGGGCATGCTTTTCATTTTGATAGCGCACTTCGAGTATTTACGCTTTTTGCGACCCGCATGTGAGACGAGTTGAGTGAAGATGCATCCTTCCTTTCCTAAACGCTAAGCCCGCGTTGGTGAGACCGTCAAGGATGGCGACATCTTCCACAAAGACATAAATATCAGAAAAAAGAAAAAAAGAACGAAGAAGGCCCTGGGATCCGAGAGTAGTGCTTCTTTGGTACTATCCTACATCTACTCTTTTACCAGGGCTTTTCTTCCCTATAGTGACTCTGAGGATTCCGTTTTCGAGTTTCGCTTTCGCTGTGTCCGGGTCAACTTCAGTTGGTAAGGGAATTCTTTTCGTACGACCAAAAGCCCGTCTGGCATAGAACCACATTGGTCTAAACTCGTCTTCTTCCTTCTCTTCTTCAGTTTCCTTCTCCTTGAAGGTTATAACTAGCGTGTCTGGTCCAACGATGAGATCAAGGTCGTCCTTTGTTAGTCCTGGCAAAGGTACTTTGACTGTGATGTCTTCAGCGCTTTCTTCTACATCTGCGCCCATTAAAAGGTGTTGCAACGGGCCGAATCCTAAGAAACCCATTCGCGGACCTTTCCCAGCGAAAATGTGAGGGCCTCCACAGCAATCTTCACGCATTCTCCTTTTTCACCTCCTTCCATCCATTCTAATTTGAATCATGTGGTGTGCACGGTGCTCCACGATAGTCAACATTAATTAGAGAACGCCTTGTCTCTACTCGACCTCAACCTTTCTGTACTTCTTCTCCTTTTCTTTCAACTCGGTTAACTTTCTTTCAACGTTGTCGTGTTCGGCTTTCAACTGATCCCTGTAAGCCTCAAGTTCGCGAATGCTATCCTCGAGGGGGAGAACCTGCAGGGCCGCCTTAACAGCTTGCGAAGCGCCAGTCAAAGCCCTCTCTACAGCACCCTCAAGCCTCTTTAGAGCCATATTGTCGAAGGAGACCCAGACTGAATGATCCACTACTCCCATGAATCTGTCCATAAGTTTCTCCTCGAAGTCCATCTTTCCAATGATATTCCTCAGGGTCTCCACTCCCTTCTCTGTCAAAACATAAACCTTCTTTGGAGGATACTCCGCCTCACCTTTCACTCCTTCCTCTCCAACCTCAGCTTCTCTCAGCCTAATCAAGTCCTTCTCCTCCAACCTTGAAAGTGCAGGGTACACCGTTCCAGGCTTCGGAGCCCAAAGCCCGGAGAACTTCTTCCCAAGACTCTGCATTATATCATACCCGTGAGTAGGCTCCTCACTTAGCAGGAGCAGAACAAGGAATTCCACGGGACTTATCCTCTCAGTCCAAGCGCCTCTACCAAAGCCTCTACCAGCCCAAAACACCCCGATCAAACCTCTCATTACAATTGATTAGACGGTGATACGAACAGATGAATACTATGCATCTCTACATCCGGTGTGCAACTCTATATATAAAGCTATCGATATAACATAGGAAAGAGGAAACAAAGCTTGAAGCAAGGAACTGAAAAGAAAAAGAAAGGATATTGTTACGAAATCTATGTTTCCCTATGTCCCTCTCTTTCTCGCTCTCGTGTGGATGACCACGACCGAGGTCACGACTACGAGTGCTGCTCCAGCGATCAGTATCATGAACGCGCCGGAAAGTCCTGACGGCCCGCCCTGTCCTGAAGTGCTCGTGAAGACAGCGAAGTATGGGTCATGGACAATCCTGTAACCCTCCCATTGCGGGTATGATATCATGAAAACAGCATCTGTGTCAGTGATGGTTACATCGAATCCTCTTCCCTTGGGGTCGAAGAACTGCGGAACAAATGAGGCAACTCTGTGCACCGCGGCGTATATTCCCTGAGTATCATTGAAGATAGAGTTGTCAACTAGCCCCTTGAACGGGTATGTCTTCGTCGTTGTGGGCCAAACAGTACCTGCGCCAGTCGAGTACAACGTGTAGTTTCTCTTCGTGCCGAAGTCTGTTGAGGAGACCAGCTCATTTCCCACTGTTTCGTTGAAACCAGAGGCGCTTACATCCGCGCTGGCATTGCGTACGTTTGCACTGTTGCTCGTTACAGAGACTGGTTTCCCATACACAGATGTCTTCTGGTGTTGAAGGATGCTTATCTTCATGTTTGCCAAGAAGTCATGTGTGGATGTGGTGGTTGTGGAATTGAAGTACTCAATGTTGTTTGGGTAGTTCTTCACATACCATAGATGAGATACGTTTCCGATGACGTAGTCTGCCCTTGTTGTGATGCTACCCATCGGGCTTGCTGAAGTTGCGGGAACTATTGTCATATTATACTTGAAGGTTAGTTCATCGAAAAGCATCACTGCAAACGGTGAACCAGTGTAAGAGCCGTTTGAAGGGAATATTCTCCACCACATCGTGGTCAGATTCTCGTATTTCATTCCCCAGCTCCAAGTGTTGTTGCCCGAGGAGTGGGAAAATGGCAGAACGGACGCCCTACTGGTGATCGATGCTGGCACGGTCGAATCGTACGCGCGTAGAGTATCCAACACATCTTGTTTTCCGAGCGTGAATGATCCGTACATCTCGTCTGTCTGGTTGAAAACTGCTAGCATCGTGAAAGATGCTGCAAATATCGCGTCGTTGCCGTTGCGAGTCGTAAAGTGATGTATTAGTAGCTGTTCAGGCATTGTGAAATTAGTTACGCTGGAAGTGAAGTTTATGAAACCCGCATAGAACGTCTGAGTGTTGGACTGATTAATGTACACGCTGTAAAT
>Ga0315309_1002409_pt1 | contig 10914 bp, 7 predicted proteins | sample TDP4_MG_FD_203080 | JGI IMG/M metagenome (GOLD analysis project Ga0315309, IMG submission 203080) | Freshwater sediment microbial communities from Lake Towuti, South Sulawesi, Indonesia - TDP4 | ecosystem: Environmental > Aquatic > Freshwater > Lake > Sediment | place: Indonesia: South Sulawesi...
TTTCGAGCGTCGCCACTTCTTTAGGGGAAGGATAGTAAAGGTTCTTCTCAGCCAGGAATAAGGGCTCGGAAAAGCCGTACTCGTCGCTTCCGCCTACCTCCCACACTTCATCGGCATCGAGGAAGGGGCTCCCGATACGATGGTCAAAAGGCAAGAACATATGGTGCCGGTGATAGGGATCCTCCGGATTCGCGTAAAACTCCCGTTCCACAATAAACCGCCCGCGCGCCTTGAGCAATTGCTCGATGTCCTCAATGCAATAGAAATGCAGATTGGTCCATCGGTCGCCGCCATAGTGCAGCTTCAGACTCTTCTGGCCCCTGCCCTTGAACGACAACGTCAACAACGTCTTGTCGGTGACCCGCTTCTTTCCCTTGACGGATATGTTGTCCGAGAGGAAATCGATCTTCTCCAGATCGGATTTCGACTGCACCTCCACGTAAGCATCGGTGTCTTCCTGAACCACCATGGAGGGCAGAATGCGGATACCCAGATTGCCGGCTTTGTAGAGTTCCTCCCGAATCCCGTCGTAACTATCCACAAAAACAAAGCGCAATTGATAGGACCGTTTCTCTCCCGGTTGCAGAACCAGGGAGGTGTGCCCGTTCACCCAAGGGTTTCTTTCCCATCTGCGCAGGTTTTTCGTCGCCCAAGAATGGATGGCCAGGACGTTTGGTCCCCTCCACCAATATACATGTTCCGCAAAGGAGCTGCGGTCGCGATAGACACATTCAAACGGCGTATTCTGCCTGGTCTGCAAAAGAAGGAAAGGCGGGTTGCCAAGAGGGCGCTGAATGAGCACATAGGAGCTGTGCCCAGCAACAAAACAGTGAGCAAACACTTTTTGTTCGTGGAACAGTTTCTGGATGCGGGGAAATCTTTCATAGTATGCGGCAAAAGGGACGGCAGGAAATCTGAGCGGATTCTCTACCTCGTCGTCGGGATAGGGCCGCCCAGTCTCGGGGTTCAGCGAGAGCTCGCCATAATCGTCATTCACCATCAGCGGGAACCCGAGTTCGCCGATCTCCAGCACACCGTCCATAATATTCTGGAGTTCGATGTCCCAAAGCAGGGAGTCACCCTCTCCGACGTGATATTTCATGGTGAGATTAAAACTCCGGAGACCCTCGTCGTTCCCCGAGCGCCCCTCATATTTGACCGTGAAGGCTTCTGCGGCGAAGGCAACTTGTCGGATATCGCCAGATCTGCCGGTTAGCTCCCGCCTCCACTTTCCCGCCAGCCCGAACTGTACATCGGGTGTCCAGTGGCGATGGGCCGGGTTTGTGTCTTTGATCTCCCAAACGGTACTGACAACGTCTCCCGTCCATCGGGAGTTCGAAGGATCAACACCCGGGGTATTCTCCTCATTCCCTATGAAATTCGTCCCCAGTTCGTCACCCTTTTTCGTGATCGAGCAAATCGAGCCGTACCTTCGATCAAAGGCCACGACCATATCTCCCGCAGTCAGTTGAACAAGGCGATCTTCGTCTCGTGCCAGGAGCGCGTGCGAAGGGAAGGAAAGCGGCGCCTCGCCCTTGACCGCGTTCGCCGACGGAAGAGCAACCGGCTCTGCCTTTCCCGAACCAACGGCCAATATAGTCGTGGCGCCGGCTGTGCCCACATCCTTGAAGAGCTCCCGGCGAGTGATTTTCCTGCTCATGGTTGCCTCCTTGGTCTTGAATCGTCTGGTCTTCGATTCCTCGTGCTCTTCTCGCGCCTTGGACTCAGGCGTGTGCGCCTCGCCAAGTTCTTACCACAACGGCCGCCAATGGGCGAAAAAATCGGCGAATATCGCCCCGACGCCCTTCCGAGACAAGGGATCTTGCGGCGGTCACAGTCAGCTCGTCGGGACTTTCTCGCGGGAAGACGTCCTGGGCGTCTGGGGCTCCCTACGTTGGCAGGGGCGCGTGCTTCTGCCTCCGGCGGAGGAGAACTTCTCAAGCTGCGGCTGGAAAGACGCCGGCGGTACGACGGGCGCGCACCTGAGCGAACGAGGGCTGCGTCTCACGCCCGTCGCGGCGGGCGCGTTACTATGATGGCGCCTACGCCCCCTACGGCGAGAATTACGCGGAACTGGGCACCACCGACCGCTCGTTCACGGGCCAGGACCAGGACGCGATCAACTCCGGGTCTTACCCGCTTTACGACTTCCTCTACCGCGAGTACCACCCCGTCCACGGCCGCTGGCTGAGCCCCGACCCGGTGGCGGGCGACATCTTGAATCCCCAATCCCTCAACCGCTACGCCTGTGTCAGGTTCCGCTGCAACCACCGGAGGAGTTGACGCAAGCACATCTGCGGATGACGCGGGCAGTGATCACCCATTGCTCATATGCCCCGTAGGTCCGTCCGGTCGTTGACGCGTGTCTTGTAGCGTCCCGTTAAAAGGGACTCCGGGCAAGAAATCAGAGCCTTACAGTGTCCGCATTCCCGCTTATTCACGAAGGTCGGTCGGCTCTGGGATCGCCTGTCGTCCTGCTTGAGTGACAACGTCCATTTGTTGTGCAGTGACTGCACAACACACTCGGCCGGTGGGTGACTACGGTAAACGCGACGTCAAGGAGCAGGCTCGTGCGTACGACCGACCCCAGACGCTCAGGATTGAACCAGGATGCGGCGACACAGGGCATCACAGGTTTCGGGCCCACTAATCATAGTCATCTCAAGCCCCATCAAACCGGCCATCCGGCGTCCTGGAACGCGTCTGTACGGGCCTCCGTGTGGACATTGGACCATCACGAGTAATTTGGGATAGGGCAACTTGTTGAAGCGATTGGTCGGGACGGCCGGATTTGAACCGGCGACCACTTGCACCCCAAGCAAGTGCGCTACCAGGCTGCGCTACGTCCCGGCAAGAGCAGCTGTCACGTCCCGAGTGCCGCGTGTAAGCAAGACTACAGTCTTAGACACCTGACACCCGAAGTTTCACGCTAGCATTTCCGCGAAAGCGTTGTCAAGATAGCCTCCAGGTCGCGCCTGATGGAGCGCAATTGCATCCCATCCAGGTTCGCGCGGAACGGGTGTTTCTGCTGCTCCGCGCCCTTGGAATCTCCCGCCAGCTGCTTGCGCGCACCCTCGATGGTGAAGCCCTTCTCGTAAAGCAAGCGCTTGATTTCCAGCACGGTCTCAACATCCTGGCGCCGGTAGCGGCGGTGTCCAGAGCGGCTCTTCATGGGCTTCAAGGTGGGGAACTCGGTTTCCCAGTAGCGCAGGACGTAAGCCTTGGTGTGCGTCAAGTCGCTGACCTCTCCGATGCGGAAATAGAGTTTGTCGGGAATCGCGACCTCAGCGAGAGGAGGGAGACTCGGACGGACGGCGCGTGACTGGCGAGCTCGCGGCATAGGGCTCGGCGGGGCCAACTCTTGGCCTTCCGTCATCTTAGAGAACTGGGATAGGGCCGTCAAGCGCAGGGTCTTTGCCGGCGCTGACTTGCCAGCCCCTTAGGTGATCTAGCCAACGCCGTTCTCTAGTGCATGGCGGCGGCCCAGGAATATCGCGCTCCTGATAAAGAGATGTCGCCAGTCGCAAAGGGTGAGGTATACTTTCCCGCTTCAAGGAGCCGCATTCCTCGTCTTGACGCTAAACTCTGGATGCGAAAGACCTATCATGACTAATCGCCCCGCGCCCCTGTTGTGGGTCTTCTTTCTGGCTTATTTCACCTTTGGGATGATTACCAACATTCTTGGCGTTGTCATCCCCGAAGTGATCAGGCAATACCAACTGAGCTTGTTCGCCGCGGGCATCCTGCCCCTGGCGTTTTATCTCGCTTACGGGGTCTGTTCGATTCCTGCGGGGTTGTTGATGGAGCGACTGGGCGCCCGGCCCCTGGTCCTTCTAGGCGTGCTCCTCATGGCGCTGGGCTCGCTGGTAGTCGCGGGGGCGCGGAACTACCCCTTGACCGTAGCGATGATTTTCGCCGTGGGCGTGGGGGTAACGGTCCTGCAGACCGCCGGCAATCCGTTGATCCAGCACCTCGACTGCACGGAGAATTACCATCGCAACCTCACGCTCACCATCGGCTTTTGCGGGATTGGCGCGTTCCTGGGGCCCTTCATTCTGGCCTTCTTTACCGGCACAGGCCAGCCGTGGCAGACGCTCTATGTCTTTTTTGCTGTCCTCTCTTTGGTGCTGCTAATTCTGCTGGTGGTATCGAGGTTTCCCGAGCGGTCGGCGGAAAGCGCCGGCCAGGTGCCGCTCTCGCACTACGCTTGCCTGCTACTGAATCCCATCGTGCTTTTTTATACGCTCGGCATCTTCTGTTACGTGGGCGCGGAGGTGGGGACTGCCTCGTGGATCGTCAAGTTCTTCGAGCGCGTGCACGGGCTGAGCTCGGAGGTGTCTCAGGTCCAGGCCACCAGCCTGCTCCGCAAGGTGCTGCCCACGCTGCCCGCGCTCGTGGTGGCGCTTTTCTGGGGGTTACAGGGCGCCGGGCGGCTGGTCAGCGGCGCCGTCCTCAACCGTTTCGGAAGCCGCAGAATCCTGCGCCTCTATTCTTTCTTGGCCCTGGCGTCGCTGCTGGTGGCGACCCTTGGGACACCCACCCTGACGGCGGTGGGATTTGCCGCCTGCGGGTTCTTCACCTCGGTGCTGTTCACGTTGATCTTCAGCGGGACCATCAATAGTTTTACGGAAAACCACGGCGCTATTTCCGGACTGCTCTGCACGGCGTGCGTCGGGGGAGCGGTGATGCCTCCGCTCGTAGGGCTGGTGGGCGATCACTTCGGACTGCGCGCGGCCATGGCGGTCCCGGCGCTGTGTTTCGCCTATGTATTCGGTCTAGCGATGCTGGGCCGGGCCAAGTACGAATAAGGCAAAGCGGGCCTTTGGGGGCGGCAGGCCTGCCACCCGCCGCTGCCGAGGCCAAGTCGGCCTGAAGATTCTCAGGGGGGATCGAACGATGCCTCAGCTCATTGTGGGGATAGACATCGGGGGCACCAAAATCGCCGGCGGGCTGGTCAGCCGGAAAGGGCGTCTCACGAGATCGCTTGTGGTGCCGACGCGGGCCAGCGAGGGATTCAAGACCAGCTTTGACCAGATCGTTCACGCCATCGAGTGCTTGATTGAACACGCCGGGGGAAAGCAGAACATTGTCGGCATCGGCATCTGCGCGCCCGGGCCGCTCAATCCCAAGACGGGCCTGGTGATCAACCCGCCTAATCTGCCCGGCTGGCACAACGTTCGCCTTGCCCGCCTGATCGAGAAGCGGTTCGGGCTTCCCACCCGCGTGGAAAACGACGCCAACGCCGCCGGCCTAGCCGAGGTGCTCTTTGGTGCCGCCGTGGGGTATCGCGACATTTTCTATGTAACGGTCTCTACCGGCATTGGCACCGGAATCATCATCAACAAGAAGATTTACCATGGGAAAAACGGTGTGGCGGGTGAAGGCGGGCACGTTTCGATCGATTTTCGTAGCCCTTACCGCTGCGGCTGCGGGACCCTGGGTTGCATTGAGGCGCTGGCGGCAGGGCCCGGCATGGTCCGGCGCGCCCGCGTCCAGCTCGAGCAGGAACACGCCGCGCCGAGCCTCTTGCGCGACCTGACCCACGGCCACCTCAGCCAGATCACACCCAAGATGATTGAAGAAGCTGCCCGCGCGGGCGACGGAGTGGCCAGAGCCATCATCGACGAAACGGGTTTCTATTTGGGTGTGTGGCTGGCCGGGATGATCACGCTGCTGGACCCGGAAGCCATCGTCATTGGCGGAGGCGTGGCCCAAATCGGCAAGGTCCTGTTCGACAAGATCCGTGAGACGATCCCCCAGTTCACCATCAATCGCCGCTTCGCGGTGAAGATCCCCATCCTCACGGCGAAGCTACAGAAGAACGTCGGCGTTTTCGGGGCGGCGAGCTTGTTCCTACCCGCGGATCAGGGAACGGAAGCATCGTAAAGACCGATCTGCTTCGCGCCTCAGCAAGCGGGCGGTTAATTACGCCTCGCGATTTCCACCTGGGCGCGTAACCGCTGGTAACTTGCGCTCGTCTAAGGAGCGTGCGGATGTCGCTTAGCTCGCCGAAGGCCATCGCCTGGGTTGCCTGCAGAATCTGCCGTTGATGCTGGTATGAGGTTCGCACTGCGACTCACATTCCTCCTCGCCTTGGCGCTCACGCTGGGTGGCATATGCTACGCCGCCTCGACCGCTGCGGAGCCTCGGATAGTTGAGGCCCGCCGTACGCAAGGGCACATCCGGCTGGATGGGCGACTCGACGAACCAGCGTGGCGGGACGCCAGCGTGGCTGTCGAACTTGTCCAGCAGTCTCCGCATCCCGGCGCGCCCACACCCTTCAAGACCTCCGTCCGCGTCTTGATCGCGGACGATACGCTTTACTTCGGCTTTGAATGTGCCGACCCGGAGCCCGGCAATATCGCCGTGCACACCATGGCGCGTGACGGGTTCACGCTCGGGGATGACACCGTGAGTATCGTCTTGGACACTTACGGTGACCAGCGCATGGGATACTTGTTTCGAGTCAACGCCGGCGGCGCCCGCAGCGATGGCCTAATTTCCGACCCCGAGCACGAGTCCCTCGACTGGGACGGAATCTGGGATGCGCGCACGGCCCGCTCGCCGAACGCCTGGTCGGCGGAGATTGAGATTCCCGCGCGGACCTTGAACTTCAAGAAAGGCCTGAAAAGCTGGGGGCTCAATTTAGAGAGATTTGTCGCGCGGGAGAGAGTCATGCTCCGTTGGGCGTCGCCGACACTCGACTCTTTCCTGCTCGACCTGAGCCGTGCAGGCTCCCTCACGGGTCTTGAAGATCTGGAGCAGGGCCGTGGCTTGGAGTTCAGTCCCTACCTGATCGGCAAGACGATCGACAAGTTCTCCGCCGGCCCGCGCACTTGGCAAGGCACCGGAGGCCTGGATTTCACCTGGAGAATCACGCCGCATCTCGCTGCGGTCATCACGGGAAACACCGATTTCGCCGAAACGGAGGTGGACACGCGGCAGGTTAACCTCACGCGCTTTCCTTTGTTCTTTCCCGAGAAGCGCGCCTTCTTCCTGGAAGGCGCCAATCAGTTCGAGTTTGGCCTTGGTTTGGGTGAGGCCTTCATCCCCTTTTTCACTCGTCGGGTCGGCCTTTTGGAAGGACAGCAGATTCCCATCAATGGCGGTCTCAAGCTGAACGGACGCGTGGGTCGGTGGAACCTGGGCATCCTCGATGTCCAGACCCGGGAGACGACACTGGCACCAGGGACCAATCTGTTTGCGGGGCGAATCTCCTACGATCTTACCAATAAGTTTCGCCTCGGAACGATTCTCACCCACGGTGACCCGACAGGGCTGAGACAAAACACCCTTGTCGGGTTCGACGCTGTCTGGCGCACTTCGACTTTTCGCGGCCACCAAAATCTTCTCGCCGGTGGCTGGACGGCCTTCAGCACGGGGGACATCCCCCAGGGCCAGCGCGCGGGCTGGGGATTCAAAGTCGATTATCCGAACGACCTGACGGACTGCTACACGACTATCAACGAGTTCGGCGACGCGCTGGACCCGGCGCTGGGATTTCTGCCTCGCCCCGGCACCCGCCAGTATCAAGCCGGGTGCTCCTACAAGCCTCGCCCCTCTAAGACAGGCTCCTTAGGCTGGATCCGGCAATACTTTCTGCGCAACTACCACACGCGGGTGGACAACCTGCAAGGGATCAATGAATCCTGGCAGTACTCTGCGACTCCTCTGGAGGTCGAACTCGAGTCTGGCGAGCACATTGTTTTCAGTTGGCTCCCCCAGTATGAATTGCTTCCGGGACCGTTTGAGATCACGCGTGGCGTAGTCATTGCTCCTGGCCCTTATCGCTTTGACCGTGGTCTCTTCGGGTTCGAGACCAGCCATCATCGGCGCTGGCGGTTCGAAACCGAAAACTCATTCGGAACGTTCTACAGCGGTCATCTGACCCACTGGCTGAACCGCATCAATTGGACGTCGCCCAAAGGCGCGTGGCAACTGGGGCTGGAGGCGACGAACAATTTCGGTCGGCTGCGGGAAGGAAATTTCGTCCAGCGCCTTTGGCAACTGGAGTTCGCTCGGGCTTGGGGCCCCAATGTCGTGCTTACCAGCTTCATTCAGTATGATACGGAATCGCAGAGTATCGGCGCCAATACCCGCCTCCGCTGGACCATCAAGCCGGGGCGTGATGTGTTCATCGTCTGGAACCGAGGCTGGCAGCACCTGCTTAACCGTCCGGACCTGACCCTGCGACCGGATAGCGAATTCCTGGCTGCCAAATTGCGGTGGACCTTCCGGGAATAGGCCTGCCCCGCTGCGCGGGCGCTCCCGCCGGCTCCCCGCCGGCGTCGGCCCTCCGGCGGTCCGGCCCTCTCGCCCCTGCCCTCGGGCCCGAAGCACCGCCGGCAACCCCCAACCCTTCAAGCCAGCTCCAGAGGATCTCCGAGCCCAGACTGATCCGGAAGCGCTTGACAGGGATCTCCTTGGCGAGTTAGTCTATCAAATCGATAGACTATTTTCTGAATCGCTATGCGCATATCGAAAAAAGGGCTGTACGCACTGAAAGCCATGCTGCTGCTCGCGAAAAACTACCCGACGCACGTGACCAAGATTCACGAGATCGCCGCGGGAGAGAAAATCCCGGAGAAGTTTCTGGAACTCATCCTGCTCGAGCTGAAGCGCGCGCGCCTGGTGGACAGCGAGCGTGGCGCCAGAGGCGGGTACCGGTTGCGACGCTCTTCCCGGCAGATCTTCCTGGGCGAAATCGTGCGCACCATTGACGGCCCGCTGGCTCCTTTTGGCGACGCGGAGTTGCTCCGCCGGCTGGTGGCGCGGGACCGGAAACATCGGGCGATTTACCGTCTTTTCCTCGATGTGCGCAACGCCGCGGCCCGCATCATGGACCACACTTCGCTCGCGGACCTGTGCGCGCGGCGCTAGCACTCTGGGTCCCTTTGCAGGCAAGAAGGAGATGGCGATGAACAAGTCGGCCGTGGGACTGGCGATGGCCGTCATTAATCTGCTGGCCGCAGCTAGCCTGCCGGCGCAGAACACTCCCCTGATAGTTCGTGCCGGCCACTTTCCCAATCTTACCCACTCGCAAGGCGTTATCGGGCAGGCCACCGGGTGGTTCGAAAAAGCACTGGCGCCGGAGGCCCGCGTGGAATGGAAGATCTTCAATGCCGGGCCCTCCGCCATCGAGGCCCTCTATGCCGGGGCCATTGACCTCACTTACATCGGCCCCAACCCTGCCATCAACGGCTACGTGCGCTCGCAGGGGGAAGCGCTGCGCATCGTCGCCGGCGCCACCAGCGGGGGCGCAGCTCTGGTGGTGCGCGTCGACTCTGGCATCCGGAAGCCGGAAGATTTTCATGGCAAGAGAATCGCCTCGCCGCAACTTGGCAACACGCAAGACGTAGCCCTGCGTGGTTGGCTGAATGCCCATCAGCTAAGGCTGCGGGAGAAAGGCGGAGACGTGCAGGTGATCCCCATCGCCAATCCCGATCAGCTCACCTTGTTTCTCAAGAAGGAGATCGACGGCGCCTGGACGCCGGAGCCTTGGGCCTCGCGCCTGATCCGGGAAGCCGGGGGTCGCCTGTTCTTCGACGAGCGCGACCTGTGGCCGAATGGCCAGTTCATCACCACGCATCTGATCGTGAGCACGAAGTTCTTGAGAGCGCACCGGGGCCTGTTGAAGAAATGGATTGAGGCGCACGTGGAGCTGACGGAATGGATCAACCATAACCTTCCGGAGGCCAAGCGGATCTTGAACCAGGAGATCAAGAGAGAGACGGGGAAGGCGCTGCCCCCGGAGGTTCTGGACGATTCCTTCTCCCGTTTACAGGTTACTTACGATCCTATCCGCTCCTCACTGCTAACCTCGGCCCGCTGGGCGTTTGAGGCAGGATTCCTCGGCCGGGAGCGCCCCGACCTCTCGGGCATCTACGACCTCTCGATTCTGAACGAGGTGCTGACCGAAAAGGGAGCCAAACCGTTGCCGTGAGGGAAGGCGCCGAAACTGCGCCTGGGAGGACGCTGCATGCTGGAGCCGCTGCAAGCCTTGAGCCAGCCGAAGGGCAAACTTCGCCTGAGTGGTGTTTCACGTTCGTTTCCCACCGCGCGCGGCGCCCTCGTCGCCCTGGAGAATATCAACCTGGAAGTGAGCGAGGGGGAATTCCTCTGCCTTATTGGACCCTCCGGATGTGGGAAGTCCACCTTGCTCAACCTGATGGCCGGCCTGGATCAGCCCACGAGCGGAGAAATCTGGATGGACGGACGGCGAATTGAAGGCCCGGGAACAGAGCGCCTGGTCATATTCCAGGAACTGGGCCTGTTCCCTTGGCTCACAGTTCAGGAAAACGTGGAGTTTGGCCTGCGCATGCAGGGCCTATCGAAGCAGGAACGCCGCGCGCGGAGTCAACAGTACCTGCGCTTGGTCCACCTCTCGGGCTTCGAGACGAGCTACGTCCACCAGCTCTCGGGCGGCATGAAGCAGCGCGTCGCGCTGGCCCGCTCGCTGGTCACCGAGCCCGACGTGCTCCTGATGGATGAACCCTTCGCCGCCCTGGATGCCCAGACGCGCGACCTGTTGCACGAGGAACTGGCCCGCCTCTGGGCGGAAACAGGCAAAACCATCGTGTTCGTCACCCACAACGTGCGCGAGGCGGTCCGCCTGGGCGGTCGGGTGATCCTGCTGACCTTCCGCCCCGGACGCATCAAGAGCGAGTTCGTCATCACCCTGCCGCGGCCACGCCATCTTGAAGACCCTGAACTGGCGCTCACCGCGCGGGAAGTCCTGGCCCAATTGAAAGAGGAAATCAACAAGGCGGTCGAGGCGGAGTACAGCGATGCAGAGAATCGTTAGGCAACTGGCTTTCTATGTGGCCGTCGTAGCCCTATGGCAGCTCATCTGTGAGTTGCGAATCTGGCCGCCTTACCTCTTTCCCTCGCCCCTGAGCGTCCTCGCTTCCTTGC
>Ga0315309_1002410_pt1 | contig 10913 bp, 18 predicted proteins | sample TDP4_MG_FD_203080 | JGI IMG/M metagenome (GOLD analysis project Ga0315309, IMG submission 203080) | Freshwater sediment microbial communities from Lake Towuti, South Sulawesi, Indonesia - TDP4 | ecosystem: Environmental > Aquatic > Freshwater > Lake > Sediment | place: Indonesia: South Sulawesi...
AAGACCATGGCTCTGAGCTGGCGTATGTATCAGAAACGTAATGTTATTAAAGACGCTATCCCTTAAGGTTCAGATTCAAGGTGGAAAGCATAATGACCGAATTAGAGACCAAAGTGAAAACCGAAGTTGAAAAGATCGTTGACCCGGAGACAGGTCTCACATTTGGGCAGATGAACTTGATTCAGAGCGTTAAGGAAGAGCAGCCAGGCGTGGTCAAGGTTGATTTCATCCCGACCAGCCCGTTTTGTCCGATTGCCTTCAAGTTTGCCACAGACATCAAGACAACGGCTAAGAGAGTGCCGGGCATCAAAAAAGCCTTGGTCTATGTTCACGGTCACACGTTGGAAGAGACCATTAACCAGACGGTGAACAAGGCAGAATAGAGCCGCAGTGAGTTGACGTTCAAGGTAACCGTTAAATTTTTCACGACACTGCGAGAGATCACTGGAAAGAAAGATGAGCAGTTCGAGTTCCCTCGTTCCGTAACAGTGAAATCGTTTCTTAATCAATTGTCCAAGAAGTACGGAAGAGAATTCGACGAGTACGTCTACGATGAACTGGGTGATGTAAGGGGACATTTACACGTTCTTGTCAACGGTCGAAGCGTCACAGCGTTGCAGGGATTAAGGACCAAGCTTAGAGAGGGCGACCAAGTCGCCATTCTTCCTCCGGTTGGCGGCGGATAGAAGAGCCAACTAGACATTTATAGTTGAAAGCATAATGACAGATTCAATTCCATAAGCGAGTTGAGGCACTGTTTGAAGTGTCAGTTCTGCGGCAAGGAAGAGGCATTGCCTTTCAAGTGTCAATACTGCAAGGGACTATTCTGCGCTGAACATAGACTGCCTGAAAACCATGCTTGCACGCAAATTGAAAGAGCTAAGGCACCTAAAGAAGCGGCGCCTCCTGCTCCCTTTGAGTACAAGGTTACGTATAGTCCGCCTCGACGACTCGGTAAGTTCTGGTTCAGCCCTACAGAGATAAAGCACTTAGTTACAAGCGCGGTTTTGGTCATGGGCGTCGGGTTGTCATACATGCTGATGTCGCTAGGCACAGATGTTATTGAATTGTCGCCGATTGTTTGGGCAGCGGCTGCGCTGGTGTTTGTCGGACTCTTTCTACTTCATGAAATTGCTCACAAGCTGGTGGCTCAACGATACGGTATGTGGGCAGAGTTTCGACTAACCCTGGTTGGAGCACTAATCACACTGCTTTCAATAGTCGCTCCTTTCAAGATTGTCTCTCCAGGCGCTGTGATGATAGCAGGTTACGCCGAAAAAGAAAAGGTTGGGAAGACAGCCATCGCAGGACCAACAGTGAACATCGTGTTGGCCGCCGTTTCGTTGGTCCTTACGCTTGCTCCATTGGGCGACTTTGGGCTGGTTGCCGCGTACAGCGCGGTTCTCAACGCTTTTGTCGCGGTCTTCAACCTTATTCCGATCGGCATGCTTGATGGACTGAAGGTTTTCAACTGGAACAAGTCAGTGTGGGTTGCGGTTTTTATTGGGTCTTTGGCGCTGTTGATTATGATTTTCATTCCTAACCGGAGCATGCTCTGGTACTAAGCCAGCGCAAACACAGCAAAAAAACGAAATCTATAGCAGTTCGATGCTGACAAAAACCTCTTCTGGCACGCGAATTCTCATGATTCGGCGCATAACGCGTTCTTCGGCGTCTATGTCTATCAACCGCTTGTGGATGCGCATCTCCCACTTGTCCCATGTCTGTGTGCCCTCGCCACAGGGAGACTTCAAAACGGGCACTCGCAGGTGTTTTGTTGGCAACGGAACAGGTCCAACCATTTTGACCCCTGTTCTGTCGGCGATGGTCTTGAGTTCCATGCACACCTCTTCCAACTTCTTGAAGTCGGTGCTCGTCAGTCGAATTCTGGCTTTTCTTGCCATCACCGTGTGCCTCGTTCTAGGTTGCCTTAAATCCGCATTCATTGTTTTAAATACTTTGCCCCACAACCTATTCGACAAAGCTGATTTGGAACATTACGATGAAGATGAAGAGTGATGTCGTTTGGTCCCGCGAAAACTGCGAGTGAAAGCCCTGCTCATAGACTTAGACGGCACCATAGTGGATTCGTCGGAAGCCCTCAAAGAGGCGGGAAGAGCAGGGTTTGCAGCTATTGGTCTCGACGACGTCAATGATGAGAAAATTGCCCGTGAAGTGGCGCGTCGACTGGAGCAAGACTTGCCAATTGACGATTTATTCGCCGAGTTTCATTTGAGCGAGGATGTTGAGGAACGCTTTCTACCAGCCTACCTGAACGCCTATTACTCGGCCGTCATAACCAAGAGCAAACCGTTCCCAAGGGTGAAAGAAACACTGCAAAGTCTGTCGAGAAACTTCAAGCTGGCCCTGATAACCCTGCGCTATGCCGATAGGGAACAAGTAATAGATGAACTGACTCATCTCGGCATAAAGAAACATTTTCAGGTTGTGGTCACAGCGCTGGATGTGGATAAACCTAAGCCGTCACCGGATGCTCTCCTTTCGGCTGCTTCAAAGCTGAACACGCCAATCACGCAATGCGCCATAGTAGGAGACTCAATAGTCGATGTGCAAGCAGGCGAGACAGCAGGGGCCAAAACCGTTGCTGTCCTTACAGGATTGTTCGGCCAAGAGGAGCTGAAACAGCAGAGGCCTGACTTGGTCATCAAAGACATAAACTCCCTGCCCGGTTTCCTTGAAAAAGCCGGCTGAGTGGGCAGGTCACATTCGGGTTGTCAGCGCAGTCGAACGCCAGTTAGGTTCTTGTTCTGCCAGTTGTAGCGTCTGATGCGCGTGGATTCACCATAACCGCAGGCTGCACAGCGTTTTTTGGCTACATGGTAGGCTCTTCTGCCGCAGCGGCGACATCTGATGTGCAATGTTTTGCCCATCCGGCGACCAAATGAAGGCGTGCCTTTGCTTGTTCTTGGCATCTAAACCACACGTCACATATCGAATAAAGAGATTAGCGCGGCGGCGGAGAAATAAGGATGACGTTGTCGCCTCGAACTATGATGATGCCTAGTTTGCGCACGTTCTCCGCATTGGTGGTGTCCTCGGTCTCCTCTAAAACTAGGTTAAGGTGCTGGTCGTATCCCTTTAGCCTTCCACGCAGGCTCTTGCCGCCCTTCAGCCTTACAAGCACAATCTTGCCCAAGCTCTCTTCTAGAATCTGTGTGGTCATTTCGCTCATTTGAAACGCCTTCCATACCGCCTGCAAATCTCGCCTTTTATAGGTAACATCCAAATAATTTAAAGGTTGTTGCATTCTTTAAGGTGGTCGACACGGTGCCTCAGAGCCTTCACAGAGGTTTTCTCAGAGAAAGAGACGCTACCCAACTGCTGAGCAGTTTCGCCCAAAAACTGAAACTCGACATCAACCAGCTCTTGGACACCAATAAACCCAAGATTGAACTAGCCGAAGCAGGCGTAGCCAAAATCTACTATGTGAATGGACGCCCACTCGTAGCCAGCCTCAGAGACACGTTGGTTCCGACTCTGCTTTTCGAAAGGGCACTGATGCTTCTACCGAAGATCACCGTGAACATGGGTGCGGTTCCTCACATCTGCAATGGCGCAGACCTCATGGCGCCCGGAATAGTGAAAATCGAACGAGCCTTCAGCGCAGACGACTACGTTCTAGTTGTGGACGAAAGACATCACAAACCGCTGGCTATAGTTGTCGCGTTAACCGATTCACTGACCGTCCGAAGCCTCAAACATGGAAAGGTGGCAAGAAATGTTCACTATGTGGGTGATGGTCTCTGGAAGGAATTGAAGAAGAGTTGAAGGATGGCAATTTAATCTTATTTGTTTTACAAAAATAATATTTATTACTCCGTAAACACAAATATCCCTATCGAAGGCAAGGCTGGAGAGCACTATGGAAAAGAGTCCAGAGAGCTGTCCGGGTCTGTCCCAGTTTATGAGACCTACGCCTTCATACCTGAAATGCCCTAACTGCCACGGAGACGTCGAAATCTGGAGTGACGAAGAGGAGGCAGAGTGCCCCAACTGCGGAACCATGGTTTCCCGAGGCCACACACAATCATGTCTCGACTGGTGCGAGTTCGCTGACAAGTGCAAGGATTTGATTGACGTGAAGAAGAGGGAAAGAGGCGAACTTTAGGCTAGACGATGAAAGCGCCTCAGGTTTTGCCCATTTTTGTTAGAAAGGTGTAAATAATCCTTCTCAGACCAAGCTGCAATATTAATTTTCATTGATTCACAATCCGTTGCTGAACTGTTGGAACGCGGCGTGTTTGGCTTTTTGAATGTTAAGAAAGACTATATGTGGGTTCATAAACATTAAGAACACCGTTCAACAACTGTATATCCGTTAAACAGTTCACGTCATCGATAAAGAGGAAGATAGGCGATAAAGGTTCCAAGTGTGTATGGAGTGGAAAGGGTTTGTCAAAACTGGGTAACACGCTCGGAAGAGTCGTAATGAAGTTTAGGCGAACCGAGAAGCCAGCTGGCGTAGAAGAGAAACCAGACGTGATGCGTCCGGAGAAGGTCTATCTGAAGGCTCTGCCTCTGCGTCATTTAGAAGACGTGGAGACAATCAAGAACGAGGTCAAGTCTGGAAACATATTGATCTTGAAGGTGAGCCCGCTGGCTAGAAAGAGCGTTGACGAGGTGAAGCAGGCTGTTGATGAGCTTCTCGAATTCACGCATGGTCTGGGAGGAGACATAGCGCGTCTGGGCGAGGAGAGAGTGGTCATCACGCCGTCTTTTATCAGAATATGGAGAGAGAAAACGGCGAGTCCTGAAGGCCCTCTGCCTACAGCTGCTTAGTTACGTTGCGTCACGTTATTCTTAAGACGCCTTGGTTTGCTTTTGTGGCTGCCCACACGGCTAGGCTGAGTACCCACAGGAGGTCGTCGTGGCTTTCTCTTGGGTGATTGAAGTTTAAGGGGCCTTGTTCGCATACGTCTGTGGTCGGGTATTCGTAGTCGTTTTTGTTGCATTGCGAGTTTGAGGGCTTTCAGTAGGGCTTCTTTTGTTTGGACTGTGAAGGCTATGCCTTCGTCGTTTTGTCTGTCTTAGTTCTTTGGGTTCTTCTATTATGGGTTCTTCGACGCCTGTTTGGTCTATGATGGTTTTTTCTATGTTGAATCTCTGGTTAACCCGAACGAGGTGTACGATGACGTTGCTGTAGGGTGTGCCCAGAGGAAATTCGTATAGGTAGACAAGTTCTAGGGTGCTTTGTTCTCCTTGAGAGAGAAACTAGAAGATAGGCAACGCGTCTGAACTCGATTATGTAACCTCAGCTCCAAGCAGTTTCGTGGATAGTGTCAAAGATTTCGATTTTCGGGCATTTTCGAAATGACCCTATTCAAGTCTCAATCTTAGTTCTGGCATCTTAGGCTCCACAAACCCTGCTCTTCTGTAGAGGGGTTCAGCGTCTTTGGAGGCATGGAGATGCAGGTATCTGAGCCCCATTGACTTAGCTTCTGCAATCAGCTCGTTCAGCAACCGACTAGCAATGCCTCTTCGTCTTGCCTCTGGAATCGTATAGAAGTTCAGGAGGTATCCCACTCTGCCAGATTCAACTCCACAATATATCGCTGGCTTCTGCCACAGAACCATTCCACTCGTAGCAACGATTTTCCCACAATATTCTGCCACCCAAGCAACGAAATCCCCAGAGAGAATGGCTTTGGTGAAGTATTTCAGAAGAGACTCTCTCACAGCCTCAGTTTCGTAATTTTCAGGGTGATTACGAAGTTCTTTCAGAAATTGGACTCTAAGGTCAACCAAGACTCGAACATCATCATCCTCAGCACGACGGTAGACTATCTCTTTTCCAATTCTCATTATTTCTCCCACAAGTCACCTGATTCTTAACTGATGACCTTCGTAGAAATAAAGTTGGCTGGCTGGTTGGTTGGACAGAAATTCCATCTGGCAATCGAGGGTGAAAACGGTCGGCACGATGATTGATTAATGCATTTATAGCGTCTTGAATTGCCTAGTTTCGTTTGGCATGGTAAAGATTATGCTGTTTTCTGTGGTCTCAATCGATACTTTGAGATTCAATAGCTCAGTCAATGCTTGTTCAAAGAAGTTTTTGAGAAAAACCGACCATTTCTTGCCCAGCACATGATGAAGATAGAAGACTCGTCCCTTGTTGGTCTCGCTTACATCTGCATCGTACCATTTTGTCCACTGTCCCAGAAACTCGACAAGCACCGATTCAATAGAGTGTCTGTCGGTGTTCATTCCCAGTCTTGCTAAATTCTCCTTTATAACAGACGGCCCCAACAATGCGCCAGTTTTCGTTAAAGGCGTCTTCAGTCATGTTATCAAGCATGGTTTTGAAGACGTTTGGCTCCACCAGCATGAGATTATAGTGGAGGCAGTATTGGCAGCGTTTCTGATAATTCCAAATCATCCGAGAAACTATGGAATTGACAGTTATCTTTTCTTTTGCAGCCTCTTCCTCAAGCATTCTGTTGAGTCTTTCGTCAAGCCTAAAAGTTCGTGTAACAGTTCTTTGTCTCTGTGTTTGAGTTTTCAGACAAATTCACCACAGTCAATATTACAATAGGTTATTTCCGGTTCGATTTGTAATTACCCGTATACGTCCTCTTTAAGTTTCTCGCCAGACTCCCGCTTTCTGTAGACATGATGAAAAAAGGAGGTGAAATGGATGATGGTAAATAAAGAGGTTTGGGAACACCTGCAAAAGCACACTGTTTACCCAACAAATAGGAATGAGATCATTGAATCATGCAACAAGCTGATGGACATTCCTCAAGAGGACAAAGAACGATTCGAGAAGTACCTGCCAGACTGGAACTATAAAAACGCTGATGAAGTGATTAGGGCGATTCAGGTTGTGGAACATCTGGAGCATGTTGAATACCCCACAAACAAGAAGGAACTCATCAAAGCCTGCAACAGGATGACCGATGTTTCTAAGGGTTACCGCGAATGGTTTGAAAGGAGCCTGCCGGAACGAACCTACAACAAGAGGGACGAGGTCATAGGAACACTGAAGGGGATAACACACGTCCGAGAACACGTCAACTATCCAGCCACTAAGAATCTAATCGTGGAAGGCTGCATGGGCATGACTGAGATTCCTCAAACCGATAAAGAATGGTTTGAGAAAAACCTACCCGAACGAACCTACAAGAATGCTGAAGATGTGATCAAAGCCTTCAAAATCTAGGTATAAACGCTAGTTTCAGAGACTCTTTCTTTTCTTCTTTCTTCAATTTCTTGTGTTACGCGGGACTTTTTGCATGCTTGAGTTTGGACTCCTTTTTTATTGTTTTCTTAGGTGCATTTGCTGTTTGGAGTGATTTCTTGGCGTGGTTTGTCATCGTGTTTGTGTGCGCAGAACCTGGGTTGGTTGGATAGAATTCTATCCAAACCAAAACCTTAGTGCGCGCAAGCTTTTATGTCTGGCTCAGAAATGTGTTTCTGGAGTTGGAGCAGCCCTAAATGAGTCCAAAGGATGTGTTTGGAAAAGCCATCATGGACGTCTTCCAAGGCAAAAAAGTCACTATAAATGTTCGTCGAGACGATGGACACTTAGACCAAGAGAACGGAAGTTATTATTTCACGGATTTCGACCGATTTCCGACCATTGAGAAGGACTCGATGAATTTCGCACGGGGTTTGATACTTGACATGGGCTGTGGTGCTGGGAGACATGCTCTTTACCTTCAGACAAAAGGGTTCAGCGTGATCGCCTTAGACATCTCTCCTCTAGCGATACGAGTTGCACACCAACGCGGAGTGAGTAAACCCATTCTTGCAGCAGCGCCTTGGCTTCCGTTCCGAAGCGAAACATTCGAGACGTTGTTGCTTATGTTTAACAACTTTGGCATCTGTGGAGGCTATGAAGAAACCGTGAGGTATCTTAGAGAACTATGCCGAATCCTAAAACAAGGGGGATGCATACTCGCCTCATCGCTTCACCCTACACTGACAGACAACGAAAGCCATCTGAGATATCATGAGTCGAATAGGAAAAGAGGTCTACCAGTAGGATTAGTTACGTTACGACTAGAATACGGTGCCGATGTAGGAAATTCGTTCAAATTACTCTTAGCCTCACCAGAAGAGATGAAAATGCTCTCAGCAAGGGCAGGCCTCAAACTCACTAAAACGATTGGACCCGCCAACGGACCTTTCTACATCGGAGTAATCAAAAAGTGAAGCGCGCGCTTATCCTTATTCTACAATGCCCTGCTTAATGGTCGAGCACACAACCAGTTGCCGGAGCGTGAAAGTTCGTGGCAAAATCTTAAATGGTTTTTCAGCTTTCATCACGGCTGAGGTGACATGCATATGGTTGAGTTAGGTGCTCCTTGCGGTCTCTATTGTGGCGCCTGCAAGTTCTATCTGACTGAAAAATGCAATGGGTGCAAGGCGAACAGGAATATGCAGTGCACTATTTGGCAGTGCGCTGAAAAGAGAGGCTTAAGATTCTGTGGAGAATGCAACAGTTTTCCATGCGAGAACAATTATGCGACGCCCGCGATAGCCAAGGAATGGCTTGACGAAATAAAGAAGACGTTCTCAAAATAATTGCTGAGTTGTTTGGTGTACATGCGCCAAATCTATAAAGCTAGTCTACCAGCAAGACAGAGCAGACTCACCTAATCGTGTTCAACGGAGATCACTATGTTAAAAGCCTATGCTCACAACGACCCTGAGGCCAAAGCGGTTCTGGAAAAAGTCTCCAAATACACCCAACAAGCTCAAGCTATGAAACTGCCATACTGGGTTCTGGCTCGAGAAACAAATCCTGTGGGCATCATGGCCGTTGGAAAAGAGCCTGTGCAGCTCTTGGCTTCGCCGGGCACGCCTATGGCAATTATGCGCATAGTTGAGGCGTCACTGACTGAAGAGGACATAGCAGACTTTGCCACAGAAGCGCTAAGACTCGCAAAAGAGAAGGGCTCTGAATACGCGGTGGCAACGTTTTCTGATGAAGAAGAAGCTGCAATGAGGCAGTTCAAAACGGCTGGGTTCAAGGAGTTCGACGACTGTTACCGAATGATCTGCCAGCTGGACAAGAGTTTCAGCGCAGTTTCTGAGTTGCAGTTCAAACAGGTGCAGAGCGAGGAGATGCGTCGGTTTGTTGAAGTTGCTAAGAGATTTCTGAAAGGTTCACCCGATGTGTCATTGTCAAAGGCTTTGGAGCACACGCGTGAGCTTCCTGACGAATTCCTGAAATTCATTTATTCCCAAGAAAAGGCCTTTTTTGCTAATAGGGACGGGAAAATAATCGGAGTTCTACAGTTTAACCCTAGTAAAGGTTTGATCAGCAATGTGGGCGTTGACCCAGAGCAACGTGGCAAAGGTTACGGAAAGCAAATCTTGCGGTTTGCGTTAGAGCAATTGAAGAACAGCGGCTGCAAACAAGCTTATTTGAGAGTTCATGTTGAGAACGAGGCGGCAATTCACGTGTACGAGTTGTCTGGGTTTTCCAAAGCAGAACGATACAAGACTCTGATGTGGACTAGGCAATCTAAGCTGGAAGTTTGACGCAAGAGACCCAGCGTGTTCGTTAACAGACGGAAACTGCTAGGATTCCATCAGCCTCGAATTATTTGGCATTGTGGAAGTCAAAGCGGGAGGTTTGCAAAGCTAAGTTGATATGTCTCATTTGAACGTGTCAGCGCGCGCGATTACACTTTCGGTTTGTATTTAGGCCACACGCAAAAAGATTGAACGCGCTACATTGATATCGACTCGCTTTTAAGCGTCCTTAGCGACACCATTGAGAGAGTCTTTTGAACACCCTTCTTTCCAGACATGACTTCCCTTAGAAACTTGTAGTACTCTTCCTGATTCTTGGTTCTGACTTTCGCTATCAACTCCCACTCTCCTGTTACTACGTCTACGCTTTCGACTTCACTACACCTTGTCAACTGATTTGCAACGACTTCAGGGCTGTTGTAGGAGTCTGGAGAAAGAGCGATTAGAAGAAAAGCACAAAATCCTTCTTCAATCTTACCGTAATCAAATACAGCCTTGTAGGTTTTGACTGCCCCTTCCTTTTCAAGCTTCTTTATGTTGTAGTGTATAGTGGCTGGAGGTTCATCCATTGCTTTGGCTATTCTCGCAATCTGAGGTGTGCAGTAGCCCTCTTTGAATAATCTGATCAGCCTAGGTCGTATATCCTTCATGTTATTGAACAATATCCAATTTCCTAATAACTTTTTGCTCAATATTCGAACTTCGTTCAGTTAGATAATTATCGATGAAACCCACATGCATCTAATCGAAGGAGGTGATAGGAATGTTCCCTAAAAAGAAGAAAATCGGAAGCAGCTCAACCCTAACAAAACCAGAAAACCGATTGCTAAGATTACTCAGACCAGATACGGGTTTCCAAGCCTCTCTTATTAGTCTAGAGAGAACAGACCGAGAAGACGCTTGCAGCGAAGACCGAAAAATGATTGAGAATGCCATGCTAGAGGCCGAATACCAAAAAGCCAGGGCACTGCTGGCATTCCAAAACAACCAACGTTTCTCTCTCTAAAGTCTTCCTGTCGCCCTCACTCCATTTTTGTTCTCGCCGCATAAACAGAGCATGGTCAGTTCCTTGGGTTCGGATAGAAATTCTATTCTCTCACAGAATCCTTGTTTTCACGAAGGTTTTTAAGAATGTGCACCAAAATTGCATTAGCTTAGTGTGACAAGCCTTAGAGTGAATATCCATGAGGAAAAGCTTGATTCTTGTCACAGTGATCTTGTTGGCCATAGGCGCATTTCTTGCATTAGTTTTCTTGGAGGTTCCGCTGGGAGAGCCAAGGCTCCGGATAGAATTTTATCCACCTCCTCCTTGGCAAATGAGACCTGGGGAGTCTTTAGAAGTGAGCGTAGGTGTGGCGAATGATGCTTGGTTATTGGCTTGGGCTAAGGACGTTCGGGTCTCGGTG
>Ga0315309_1002411_pt1 | contig 10913 bp, 21 predicted proteins | sample TDP4_MG_FD_203080 | JGI IMG/M metagenome (GOLD analysis project Ga0315309, IMG submission 203080) | Freshwater sediment microbial communities from Lake Towuti, South Sulawesi, Indonesia - TDP4 | ecosystem: Environmental > Aquatic > Freshwater > Lake > Sediment | place: Indonesia: South Sulawesi...
CAGCGGCTCGGCCCGGAGATTGAGCAATGCAGTCAAGAATGCGTGTGTGGCGATTGGGAAGGATGCAGAGGCGAAGTCAGGGCTAAAGCCCTGACCCGCCAAACAGCGATGAGCCAAACGCAAGTCACGAATCACGGGTCACGAGTCACGGGCTAACATGGAGCCGCGGGAAAAAATTCGTATCCGGCTGAAGGCCTACGACCACCGCGTGCTTGACCAGTCCACGTGGGAGATTGTGCAGACGGCGAAGCGCACGGGGGCCATCGTCGCCGGGCCGATTCCGCTGCCCACTGACATCAGCCGCTATACCGTGCTGCGCTCGCCGCACGTGGACAAGAAGTCGCGCGAGCAGTTTGAGATTCGCACTCATAAGCGCCTGATTGACATCCTGGAGCCGACCGAAGCTACGGTGAATGCGCTGATGCGACTCGACCTGCCCGCCGGCGTGGACGTCGAGATCAAAGCCTTTGGCAAGGAGCACGGAAAGTGAAGCGACCTGCGAAGATTCCTTATACTGGTCGTCGGTCGCCGGGCACTGAGCACTGAACTATGGCCGTACCAGGACTTTTGGGCAAAAAGCTGGGCATGACGCAGGTGTTTGCCGAGGACGGCACCGTCATCCCGGTTACGGTGCTGAAGGCTGGCCCGTGTGTGGTGGTGCAGCGGAAGACGCACGAGCACGATGGCTACGATGCCGTGCAGTTAGGCCTGGTGGAGTTCATCAAGCCGCAGCGCGTAAATAAGCCTATGGCCGGGCACTTCAAAAAAACAAATGTAGCCCTGGTGCGCCTGCTGCGCGAGGTTCGCCTGCCGGCGCGGCCAGCAGAAGAAGTGAAGCCAGGCGATAAAGTGCTGGTGGAGCAGGTGTTCGCCGTGGACGACCGCGTGGACGTAACCGGCATCAGCAAAGGGCGGGGCTGGGCCGGGTTTGTCAAGCGCCACCACTTTCGTGGTGGCCCGGCGACGCACGGCTCCATGTCGCACCGCGCCCCGGGCGCGATTGGTGCCAGCTCTTTCCCGTCGCGGGTCTGGCCGGGACAACGCATGGCTGGGCACATGGGCCATGCCCAGGTGACGGCAAGGAACTTGCGCGTGGTCAAGGTTGACCCCGAAGAGCACCTGCTGGTGGTGAAAGGGGCGGTGCCGGGAGCGAATGGCGGCTACGTGCTGATCCGCCGATCAAAGAAAGTGACGAAGCAAAAGAAATAACCATGCCGGTGGTAGAGGTCAAAAATCTGGCGAATGAGAAAGTTGGCACGCTAGCGCTGCGCGAGGAAGTGTTTGGGGTCAAGGTGAACCAAGTGTTGCTCTGGGAGGCGGTGAAGCATTACCTAGCCGCACGCCGCCGCGGCACGCATAAGACTAAGACGCGCGCCGAGGTCAAAGGCAGCGGGCGTAAGCTCTGGCGGCAGAAGGGCACAGGGCGGGCACGCGTGGGCTCTATCCGCTCGCCATTGTGGCGTCATGGCGGCATTGTGCATGGGCCGCAGCCGCGCGATTACAGTTATCACCTGCCGCGGAAGGTGCTGCTTGGGGCCTTGCGCTCGGCGTTGACCGCTAAGCTACAAGCCGGCAAGTTGCTGGTAGTGGACAAACTGGAACTAGAAAACCACAAGACCAGAAATCTGCGCCAAGCACTCGACCGCTTAGGCGTGGACAAGACCTTGTTGATTGTTGAGGGCGACGAAAATCCCAAGCTGGAGCTCGCCAGTCGCAACTTAGCCGGGGTGAAGCACGTGCTTACGCGCGCTGTGCACCCTTACGACTTGTTGGCGCACGACCAAGTATTGTTCAGCCAGGCCGCAATCGAGAAGTTACAAAAGGCAATTATGCCGCACGCGAAGCGCACATGAAGAGCCCGTACACAATCATCCGCCGCCCCATCATCACTGAGAAGGGGATGACGGTCAAAGAGCAACAACGTACGGTGGTATTCGAGGTGGACCCGAAAGCTACGAAGACGGAGATCAAAGAAGCCGTGCAGAAGATTTTCAAAGTCAAGGTAGCGCGCGTGCGCACGGCGAATTTTGCCGGCAAGTTGCGCCGCCGGGGACGATTTGAAGGTTACCGACGGGATTGGAAGAAAGCCTACGTGCAATTAGCTCCAGGGGAAAAAATGATTGAATACACGGAGGCGGGTTAAGATGGCCATTAAAACTTATCGCCCCACTACCTCCGGCCGCCGTGGCTACACTTCAGTCGTGCGCAGCGAAGCGACGCGCCCGGAGCCGGAAAAGAGCCTGCTCGAACCACTACCCAAGACCGGCGGCCGACGCAACCGCGGCGACATTACTATCTGGTGGCGCGGTGGCGGCCACAAGCGCATGTATCGAAAGATTGACTTCCGACGCGATAAGCTGGGCGTGCCCGCGCGGGTGGCGACGATTGAGTACGACCCCAACCGCTCGGCCAACATTGCCCTGCTTCACTACCGTGACGGCGAAAAACGCTACATCCTCCAGCCGCTTGGGCTAAAGGTAGGCGACACAGTGATGGCCGGTGCCGATGCCGACATTCTCCCTGGCAATGCGTTACCACTGAAAAACATCCCCCCGGGCACCCTCATCCACAACGTGGAGTTGCAGCCGGGCAAGGGCGGACAACTAGTGCGAGCGGCAGGTGCAGCAGCGCAATTGGTGGCCAAGGAAGAGGACGAATACGTGCATGTGAAGTTGCCTTCAGGCGAAGTGCGCAAGATTTACGGCGAATGTCTGGCCACCATTGGTCAAGTGGGTAACCTCGATCACGAGAACGTGGCCTACGGCAAAGCAGGTCGCAGCCGCTGGCTGGGCCAACGCCCGCACGTGCGCGGCGTGGCCATGAATCCAATTGACCACCCGCACGGCGGGGGCGAAGGCAAGACCGGCGAAGGACGCATGCCGCAAACTCCCTGGGGCAAGCCTACACGCGGGCATCGCACCCGGCGAAACCTGCGCACAGATAAATTCATCGTGCAACGTCGGAGTTGATAATGCGTGTGCCAAGGTGATTAAAAATTGCGGACTCTACTGACTAAGGATCCACACTATGCGACGTCAGGCACGGCAGCAGTTTGATTGTCGATGCAGTAGCAAGTGGGACGTCTATTTTCGGTTTGTGAAGAGCGTGGGCCCGGGCGAGACTGTGCGCTGCGGCAGTTGTGGCCGGCTACTGGGGCATGTGCCGGGAGAGATTTTCGACATTAAGCCCCGCGGTGCGGCACTTGCCGCCAAGAGTAAGAAAACGGAGGGTAGCTGAAGTCATGGCGCGCTCACTCAAGAAAGGACCATTCGTTGATGGCCATCTGTTGGCCAAGATCCAAGCCCTGAACCGGCGCAGCGAAAAGAAGGTAGTGCGGACGTGGTCGCGGCGCTCGATGGTGGTGCCGGAGATGGTCGGGCACACGATTGCGGTGCACAACGGGAAGAAGTTCATCCCCGTTTACATCACCGAAAATATGGTAGGCCATCGCTTGGGCGAGTTCTCGCCCACCCGTACCTTCCGTGCCCATGGTATCAAAGGCGCAATGGAAAAAGCAGCGGCGGCGGCAGCAGTGCCCGGCGTGCCCCCGGGAGCCCCAGCGGCTCCCGCGACCCCGGCGGCGCCGAAGACATAGCAAGCGAGAGGAATCGTGCCACGAAAGAAGAAACCCGTAGCACCGGCAGCCAAAAAACCACACCGCTTCCGCTTGCCTGGCCGCAAGAAGAAGGAAGAAGCGGCGGTGGAAACGCTACCCGTGGAGGCACGGGCAGTGGCGCATTACGTGCGTTTTTCCCCGCAAAAAGCACGCTTAGTGATAGACCTTATTCGTGGGCGGAATGTGGGCCAGGCGCTGGAAATTCTGCATTTCACGCGTAAACGAGTGGCCAAGGAGATTGAAAAAGTTTTGCGCTCGGCGATTGCGAACGCAGAACAAAAATCGGAGACCTTGGACGTGGATCGGCTATACGTCAAGCAAGCCTACGTGAATGAAGGGGCACGCTGGAAGCGTTTGCGGCCAGCGCCGTTTGGTCGTGCCTACACCTACCAGCGGCGTACTAGCCATATCGTGGTGAGCGTGGCGGAGCGACCAGTGCGCCTAGCAACTGCTTAGAGGAGAAGAAACGTGGGACAAAAAACACATCCCTACGGTTTTCGCCTGGGCTTCAACAAGACTTGGCGCTCGCGCTGGTTTGCGAAGAAGGAGTATGCCGAGCTGCTGCACGAAGACTTGAAGTTGCGCGAAAGCCTGAAGGAAAAGCTGCGCAGTGCTGGCATCAGTTCCATCGACATCGAACGGGCTGCAAACAAGCTGGTGATTCGCATCCAGACGGCACGCCCCGGCATTATCATCGGACGCAAAGGGGTAGAGATTGACAAGCTGCGAAACGAGGTGCAGCAGCGTACCGGACACGAAGTGCATATTGACATTGCGGAAGTGCAACGCCCGGAACTGGACGCCCAACTCGTGGCGGAGACCATCGGCTTGCAATTGGAGAAGCGTGTGGCCTTTCGGCGGGCCATGCGCAAGGCGGTCGATTCGGCACTACGCTTTGGCTGCAAGGGAATCAAGGTACGCTGTGCGGGGCGGCTGAACGGGGCAGAAATCGCCCGCAAGGAATGGTACCTGCAAGGCCGTTTACCCTTGCAGACTCTGCGCGCTGATATTGATTACGGATTCGCTGAGGCACACACCACCTACGGGGTGATCGGAGTAAAATGTTGGATGTACCGCGGTGAAGTGCCGAAGCAGAAGGCACGGCGCGAGGAAGTCGCCGAGCCAGCCTTTGCGTTGCCTTGAGGAGCGGCAGCGATGCTGATGCCGAAGAAAGTTAAGTATCGCAAGCAGCAACGCGACCGGTGCACCGGGAAGGCTTGGCGCGGCTCCGCCTTGGCGTTCGGTGACTACGGGCTTAAAGCGCTCGACCCTGGCTGGGTTACGAATCGGCAGATCGAAGCGGCACGCGTGGCTATCATGCGCTGCCTCAAGCGCGGCGGTAAGCCGATTATTCGTATCTTTCCCGATAAGCCTTTCACCAAGAAGCCCGCCGAGAGCCGCATGGGCAAAGGCAAAGCCGCGGTGGAAGGCTGGGTGGCGGTGGTGCAGCCCGGGCGGATTCTTTTTGAGCTGTCTGGCGTGGATGCTGCCATAGCGAGCGAAGCCTTGCACCTGGCGGCGCAGAAACTTCCCATACGATGCAGGTTCGTCACCCGGGCCACCGCAGGAGCCTAAAACGCACTAATGAAGGCAGAAGAGCTGCGACAAATGAGCGACAACGAGCTGCGGGTGAAGGAGCAGGAGATGCGCGAACAGTTGTTCCGGTTGCGGTTTCAGCTTGCGGCCGGGCAGATGGAAAGTATTCGCAAGATTCGTGAGTTACGGAAGGACATTGCGCGCTTGCTAACTGTGCGTCACGAACGTGCACTGAAAGCTACCGATGACCGGCAATAACTCTAGCTCACCGCCACACCCGCGCCCCGCAGCCAGGCTGGGACGCAGACAAAAACGCATCGGGCAGGTGGTGAGCACCAAGATGAACAAGACGATTGTGGTGCTGGTGAAGCGGCGGGTGACGCACCCGCTCTACAAACGTGTTATCGAGCAGAAGCGGAAGTTCTATGCCCATGACGAGCATAACCAATGCCAAGCAGGTGATTGGGTACGCGTTGAAGAGACGCGCCCGCTGTCGAAGCTGAAGCGCTGGCGGCTGGTGGAGATTCTGCGGCGTGCGCACACATAAGGAAGAGTCACAGTCATGATTCAGATGCGCACCAGCCTGGCCGTGGCTGATAACTCCGGCGCAAAACGCCTGGCGGCCATTCTCCCCGTCGGTGGGCACGTGAAGCTGCGCGCAGGCCTCGGGGACGTCATCACAGCCGCGGTGAAAGAAGCAGCCCCAGATAGCCCCGTGAAGAAGGGTGAAGTAGTGCGGGCGGTGGTAGTACGGATGTGCAAAGAGCATCGGCGACGCGACGGCACTTACATCCGCTTCGACGAAAACGCCGCCGTGCTCATCAACGAAGTCGGCGACCCCGTAGGTACACGCGTCTTCGGCCCAGTGGCGCGGGAGTTGCGCGAACGGAAATTCTTGAAGATTGTGTCCCTGGCGCCTGAAGTCTGGTGATGTGAAGCTCAACCGAAGGTGAAATAACCATGGGGTGGTTAGTGAGCTTACGTAAGGGTGACCAGGTGAAAGTGGTAGCTGGACGTGACAAAGGCAAGAGCGGCAAAGTGCTCGCAGTAAACCAGGAGAAAGGCATGTGCCGGGTGGAGCGCGTGAACATGGTGAAGCGACACACGCGCCCGAACCCAGCTAAGGGCATCAAAGGTGGGATTGTGGAGCGCGAGAGTCCAATTCACATCTCCAACGTAATGATCCTGTGTCCGAGTTGTGGGCGCGCGGTGCGTGTGGGGCATCAATTTCTGGCCGATGGCACCAAGGTGCGTGCCTGCCGACGCTGTGGCGCTACACTCGACCACTAGAGGTGATGAAAGTATGCCGATGAGTCGGCTGCGGGAACGCTACCTGAAAGAGGTTGTGCCCAACCTGATGAAAGAGTTCGGCTATACAAACAAGTTAGCCGTACCGCGCCTGGAAAAGGTTGTGGTGAACATGGGCCTAGGCGAGGCTTCGCAAAACATCAAGATTTTGGACTCGGCCGTCAATGAACTGGCCATGCTCACCGGGCAGAAGCCCATCATCACCCGGGCACGGAAGTCGATTGCGAATTTCAAGCTGCGTAAGAATATGCCCATCGGCGCCGCGGTGACCCTGCGCGGCGAGCACATGTACGAGTTTTTAGACCGGCTGGTGAATATTGCCCTGCCCCGCGTACGCGACTTCAAAGGCCTTTCCAGCAAGGCATTTGATGGCCGCGGCAATTACACCTTGGGCTTGCGCGACCAGCTCGTCTTCCCAGAAGTGGATTACACTAAGGTGGATAAGATCAAGGGAATGAATATCACCTTGGTCACCACGGCCAAAACCGATGAGGAGGCACAAGCCCTGCTGCGTCATTTGGGCCTGCCGCTGCGGGCTTAGGCGAGAAAAGCATGGCTACCACCGCGCAAGAAGCTAAGGCCCGACGCAAGTTGAAGTACAAAGTTCGCCAGCACAACCGCTGTCGGCGCTGCGGGCGGCCGCGCGGCTATCTGCGCAAGTTCCAGCTCTGCCGCATCTGTTTTCGACAGTTGGCGCTGGGGGGACAAATTCCCGGGGTAGTCAAGGCAAGCTGGTAGAAGAAACCATGGGCGCACCAACCGATCCCATTGCTGATATGTTGACCTGCATCCGCAATGCGGTGCACGCCCGCCACCCTAAGGTGGACCTGCCGGCGGCCAAGTTGAAGATAGAAGTTGCACGTGTGCTCAAGGAGGAAGGCTACATCGCAGCCTTCAAGGTGATCGAGGAGAAGAAGAAGAAAGTTCTGCGGCTCTACCTGCGTTACACGCCGGACAAGCAGAGCGTGATTAGCGGGCTGCGACGCGTGTCAAGACCCGGGCGACGCCGCTATGTAACCAAGAGCGCGATTCGCCCCGTCTTCGGCGGCTTGGGAATAAGCATCCTGAGCACATCGAAAGGGATTATGACAGGACGGGTAGCACGCCGCACGGGGCTCGGCGGGGAAGTGCTGTGCGAGGTGTGGTGAACTAGAAGCAGAGGGGAGAAACCGATGTCACGAATTGGCCGCAGGCCGATTGAGGTTCCCAAAGGGGTGGTAGTAAAGGTCACGGCCGAAGCGGTAGAAGTCCAAGGGCCAAAGGGTAAGCTGACCACACCCATCCCCCGTGGCATCCGCTTCCTGCAACAGGATGGTCGCTTGGTAGCGTGGCCGGAGCGTGCTGCGAGCGCGCAAAGCCAGTCTGAGCTGCTCAAAGTTCTTAGCGGGGAAGAGAAAGCTGCCTGGGGGCTGGCGCGGGCGCTGGTGGCAAACGCGGTCAAGGGCGTGACAGAAGGTTTTCAGAAGGAACTAGAAATCGTCGGCGTTGGTTATCGCGCGGAAGTGAAAGGCAATGCAGTGCTGTTCAGTCTGGGCTACTCAAAGCCAGTAGAATTTGCTATTCCGCAGGGGATTGAAATCAAGGTAGAGCGGCAGCGTGTGAGCGTCAGTGGAATTGACAAACAGAAGGTAGCCCAGGTGGCAGCCGAGATTCGCGCCCTACGCCCGCCTGACCCTTACAAGCAGAAAGGCATCCGTTACGTCGGCGAAGCCTTGCGCAAGAAAGCAGGCAAGGCTGCGGCGACGGTGGCGAAGTAAACGTAATGGCCATACTGAGGGTAACGCGCAAGCCGGTAGCAAAGATTTCGCGCAGTGCGCGCCGGCAGCGAATCCACCTGCGCTTGCGGGCACGCATACGCGGCACGCGTGAGCGTCCGCGGCTGAGCGTTTTCCGCTCGCATAAGCACATTTACGCCCAGATGACTGACGACAGTCGCGGACTGACCTTGGTGTCGGCGAACTCACTTGACAAAGAAGTGCGCCAACAGATTCGCGGCGGGGGCAATGTGGCGGCAGCGAAAGTAGTGGGGAAGGTACTAGGAGAGCGAGCCGTGAAAGCAGGCCTGCGGCAAGCGGTGTTTGACCGTGGCGGCTACAAGTATCATGGCCGGCTCAAAGCCCTAGCGGAGGCTGCGCGTCAAGCCGGATTGCAATTCTAGCCTGCTTGCAGGAGTTGAATGAGTAAGACAAGCTTGAAAGTAAAATTGAAGCGCCAGCCACGCCTCGACGCCGGTGCGCTAACCCTCAAGGAGTACGTGGTGTCGGTCAGCCGCGTCACCAAAGTGGTCAAGGGAGGCAAGAACCTGAGCTTTTCTGCTCTAGTAGTGGTCGGGGACGGCAACGGCATTCTCGGCTATGGCCTAGGTAAGGCGCGCGAGGTGCCTATGGCTATCCGCAAAGGCATCGAGACCGCCAAGAAGCACTTGATCAAAATCAATCGCACGCCCCCAACGATTCCACATCCGGTGATTGGCCGTTATGCTGCCACCCGGGTACTGCTGAAGCCGGCGCCGGAAGGCACGGGGGTGATTGCTGGCGCTCCAGTACGGCCGGTGATGGAGGCCGCAGGCATCGAGAATGTCTTCACCAAGGTGATTGGCAATACCAACCCGCACAACGCGGTCAAAGCCACCTTTGATGCCTTGTTGAGCTTGAAGGACAAGCAGGAAGTAGCGGCCCTGCGCGGCAAAGCGCCGCAGGAGTTGTAAACTGTGGCCCAGAAGAAAGACAAGACGCTGAAGATCAAGTGGGTGCGCAGTACCATCGCTACACCGGAGAAACACCGGCGCATCATTCGCGGGCTCGGCCTGCGCCGGTTACAGCAGGTGGTGGAGCGCCCCGACACGCCGGCCATTCGCGGCATGGTAGCCAAGGTGCCACACTTGGTAGAAATTGTGGAGGAGTAAGTAGTGATTGAGCTTAGCAACTTGCATCCGCCACCCGGGGCGAAGAAGAAACCGATGCGTGTCGGGCGCGGCATCGGAGCGCGGAAGTCAAAGACTGCTGGACGCGGTAACAAGGGGCAACTATCACGCAGCGGTTGCTCGCAGCGCGCTGGCTTTGAAGGTGGTCAAATGCCACTCGTGCGGCGGCTGCCTAAGCGTGGCTTTACAAATATCTTCCGCAAAGAGTACGCGATTGTGAATGTGGGCGACCTGAACCAGTTTAGTCCCGACCAGCGCGTGACGCCGGAGCTGCTCCAGGCGCATGGGCTAGTGAAGAATTTGCGCGCCGGGTTGAAGATACTGGGTGAGGGCGAGTTGAAAGTGAAGTTAACGGTAGCGGCGCACGCCTTTAGCGCTAGCGCCCGCGAGAAGATTGAGCAGGCGGGTGGGCACGTAGAGGTGTTAGCTAAAGCACCGCCACCAAAGGAGGGCCCGCCAGCAGCGGGATAGTAAGCCATGGCTTTGTTTGATCGCATCGCCAATATCTTTCGCGTGCCAGATTTGCGCAAGCGCATCCTGTTCACGCTGGCGCTGCTGGCGGTCTATCGTCTGGGGGCGCACATTCCCACCCCGGGCATCAATGCTGACCTATTGCAACAATGGTTTGAGCAGAATCGCGGCACGTGGCTTGGTTTGGTGGACATCTTCTCGGGAGGCAACTTCCGCCGCCTGACCATCTTTGCCCTGGGTATCATGCCTTATATCACTGCCTCCATCATCTTGCAGTTGATGACAGTGGTGTGGCCTTACCTGGAACGGTTGCAGAAGGAAGGTGAGCTAGGGCGGCGAAAGATCACTCAGTACACGCGCTACCTGACCGTCTTCCTGAGCGCCTTCCAGGCCCTGACTATTGCTCTCACCTTGCAACGCGGTGCGGCGCAAGGCGTGCGGTACGTGCTCGCGCCGGGGCCGAGTTTCATCGCCATGACTGTGCTCACGCTCACTACCGGTACGATTTTCATTATGTGGCTGGGTGAGCAGATCTCCGACCGAGGCATCGGCAACGGGATGTCGTTGATCATTTTTGCTGGGATTGTGGTGGGTATCCCACGGGCTGTAGGAGAGATCAATGATAAAGTGCGTGTGACGGGGGAGTGGCAGGCACACCACCTGCTCGCGCTGCTGATTATGATGCTCGCGGTGGTGGCAATAATTGTCTTTGTCGAAGGCGCGCAGCGGCGCGTGCCGGTGCAATACGCCAAGCGGGTGGTAGGGCGGCGGATGATGGGCGGAGCGATGACCTACTTGCCCATCCGGATCAACACCGGCGGCGTTATTCCGGTTATCTTTGCCAGCTCGGTGCTGACTTTTCCGCAAACCTTTGCCCTCTTCCTGCCGGAGTCGCGCCACATGGAGCCAGGTTGGGTGCGCAGTCTGGTGCAGGGTTTGGAGAGTTTTCGTAACGCGCTCGCTTGGGGCGAGCCGCTCTACACCTTGCTCTACATCGTGGGCATCATTTTCTTCTGTTACTTCTACGTCTCCATCATCTTCAACCCCGACGAACTGGCG
>Ga0315309_1002412_pt1 | contig 10913 bp, 12 predicted proteins | sample TDP4_MG_FD_203080 | JGI IMG/M metagenome (GOLD analysis project Ga0315309, IMG submission 203080) | Freshwater sediment microbial communities from Lake Towuti, South Sulawesi, Indonesia - TDP4 | ecosystem: Environmental > Aquatic > Freshwater > Lake > Sediment | place: Indonesia: South Sulawesi...
TCTACACAAGTCTTGCGAATGGGTGTTTTCCATCCAGTCAGAGGAAGGAGCTTTCGTGGAACCTGAGGAATTGGCATGGGTTCCAAACCTCCCACCTTGGGTCCGACCTGGAAAACCTACACCCAATATGCCGCAACTCGTAGCCTACTTGCTGCAAGCTGGTTATCAAGATAGAGAAGAGATGACGAGAGCCATGGCCCACCTTGTACGCTACTGGCAAAATCCCGACGGTTCTTTCAAGGAAAAGTATCTGGTCTGGTGCTTGGTGGAAGTGTTAAAAAGAAGTGGGCTACCAGAGAACTCCAAACTGGTTCAAGAAGCTATGAAGGCTACAGCGCGTTACTTCCGAGGACCAGGCAGAAATAATCCACCGGCACTGGTGTGGTGTCTCGGTTCGCTTAGATTAGCTGGAATTGGGAAAGACCACGCATTGGTCAAGGAAATCTTTAGTCAGTTGAGGGCTGTGAGGAACAATGACGGAGGTTGGTCCAACGAAGACATCAAAGGAAAGATCCAGCGCCAAACCGACCCTCTCTTCACTAAAGCCGTCTTGGACACCCTCCGAGCTTATGAACTAGTTTGAAAAACCGCCAGAGGGAGAAATACCATAACAGTTTTCGATATTCCGTGCTATTTTATCGTCTTCTTAACCTATTCCGCTGCCAGGAATCTCAGGGTTACAAACCTGATGACCGCAGGCAGATTCCAAGTGATAATCAAGGATTTGGAGAGACCTCGCCATGAAGATATATATCGTGCACTAGCCACTAGCCTTCTTGCCGCTGTTTTCCAGAGGTCACTCTTCGTGGCTGCCAAGGTTTCTCCATTCTTAGGCGAACATAAATTTCATAAATAAAAAGATCGAAATGCAAAGAGCAGAGAGGGATTGACGTGATCGAACACAGACTTTCCCCCCAGCACTATGTCCTCAGAATCACAAGGGAAGAATGGTTCAGACAAGTTTTCACTATAAAGAAGTATTACCCAGGCGTTAGGAGAAAGTGGGAACCTCACACAGAGATTCTCTTGGTCCGCAACTCAGAGGACGGCGACTCTTTCGTGGGATATGGCACTTTACAAGAGTACATGAAGAGGGATCTCTTGCCTGACAAGGAAAGAAGGCTATGTGAAACAATGGGATGGACAGGCGCGCTTGTCTTTAAAGAGTTGTTCAAGTTTGATCCTCCATTACTGGTGAAGGATACGATATTAAGTGGAGGAAGGGCTCAGGGAAGATGCTTGCACGGGTATCCCCTAACGCAAAAACAGGTGGAGCTGATCCTAAACAAAGCTGCGGAGCTTTGTAACATCCAGAAGATCGATACCTAGGATAGTGCCCCCTCGATGAGGCTGAAGATTTCCTGGGCCGATTCCGTCTTGGCCCCATCGAAATCTTTATGACTCTAGGCTGGTAATATGGTGAAGTTCATCGAAATCGAAGCAAGAAGTATTCTGACAAAGCATAAGTTTAGAGACAATTGGTTCTGGGAGAGGTATGCCATTAATGCTTACCGTGGTTGTCAGTTCGCGTGCAATTACTGCGATGCCATAGCCGAAAAATATCTGGTGCATGAAGATTACAGGGACTTTTCTAGGGTCATCTACGTCAAGAAGAATGCTCGTAGACTTCTGGAGGAAGAGGTTAGAAAGGTTGAACCAGATGTTGTAGCCATGTCAGGGGTTACCGATCCTTATCAGCCTGCTGAAAGGAAGTACGAGTTGACAAGAAAGATCTTAGAGATCTTGGCAAAGCACAGATTCCCTGTTCATATCGGCACCAAGAGCAATCTGGTTCTAAGAGACCTCGACCTGCTTAAGAGAATAGCAGAACAGACTTGGTGCACAGTCACTGTGACAATCATAACCTTCAACCCGGTAATACTGCCACACTTAGAGCCTTTCGCTCCATCTCCAGAAATAAGACTAGAGACAGTGAGGAAATTGAATGAAGAAGGGATACAAGCAGGTGTCAATTTTACACCTATTGTCCCGTATCTCTTAGACGATCCCAACAGCATCGAAGAAGTGATCAAGAAAGCATCAAATTGCGCAAAGTATGTTCTGATCGGATCAGGAATGACATTAAGGAGCAATCAACGCCAGAGGTTCTTAGAGTTATTGAGGGAAAGGTTTCCGGAACTACTACAGAGATATGAGGATTTGTATGGACAGAATATGAGCCCTCCTCGAGATTATGTCATCAAATTGAACAGATGCGCATATGATTTCTGTAAGAAATACTCTATAATGAACTATATTCCGCCACCAAGTTTTGAAAGACCTCTCAAAGAGAATTTTGAAGTGGCAAATCATCTGTTGCTGATAGCCTTTTTCAAAGAATTCAGATCTGCGAATCCCTATTCAGCGTGGGCTTATCATAAGGCATCTCAGAACATAGAAGAGTTGAGCGAGAGTGTAAAGGACATATGTAGGAGAGGCGAGTTGAGGAGAATTCCCAGTGTGGGAGAGAGTATCGCCGAAGTTATCGATGATTTCCTTCTGCATGCGAGAAGTGAGAAACTGGAAAAGGAGATGATGATCTGATCAGGCAAATTATGGGAGTTGAGCTAACGATGTTGCTGACTTCGAGTTTTCCTTGAGATATCGTCAGTAGTACAGGATCTCGTATGCTTTCACAGCATGCCTGATGGATTCGGCCTTTCTTCCTTGGTCGATGAGTTTCCTCGCAGTCTGATACTCCATACTTGCTTGCTCGGTGCTCTGTCCTTTCTCTGGTGAGATTTCTATGAGTTGCTGGCCGGAAAGAGAATTTCATCAACTACGTCATAGTTCATGTATCGTAGGCTGAAGTGATACGAGATTCTCTCGGTTAGATACCATTCTACCTCTGCCTTCTCAAAGAGTTTTTCTGCCAAGTTCAACCAGAACCCTTCAACTAGAACGTCCTATCTTTTTAGCCATATGATCTAGCAATTATCCATAGCCCTAAACCGATTTTCTAATACCAACCCGTATGATTCTGACACAATAATGAGGATCATTCCAGAAATTGCCTATTGACACTTTTGGGTTCTGAGGATGTTTGACTGGGTCTGGGTTCCAGTCTACATCCGGTGTTGAACCTGCCATAATCGTTACCTTTCTGGATGGCGGGATTTCAAAGTGAGCTGAGCTCATTCCGGCCTCACGGAACCACTCATCGATTCCTTTAGACCACAAGTCCCACAGTATATGCTCTCCCCATAAGTTTTCAACCTTCATTTTCACTCCGGTTCTCGGATACTTCCACTCCAAGGGTTCAGCGTGCAGGATTACGTATCCGGGTGCGACACATGCACTTCCAATAACAGTCACGTTCACGATCGGTTCCTGTTCTGTGATGGTTATGGCTCCAAAAGGTGGAATGTCGAGCTCAACGCCATCATCGTTGAATTCAGCACCAGAACCCTCTCGTCCGAGCTCAACAACCACACTTGGGTAATTGAATGGAGCCCAATACTCATGGATCTCGGTAACGTACCTGTTCACCTTCTGTTTCTCTTTGTTCTCATGGATGCGAACAACCTCTAACTCATCTGGCATCATTTTGCCCGGTTCTCTATCAGGGTTACGCGGCATTGCACGTACACAATCATGCATGATCAAACACCATAAACCGAGTTTGTTCATTGCCAGCATATATCCTTTCTTACTTCATACTAGACGTATCACCATGATGTAGAGACATTAAGAGCCCACGAATAAACTCGAATCCAACAAAGAAAGGACTTGCTCAATCCCCACAATTCCTACTAAGTAGGAGAAAGGAACGTGGTGACTAATTTCTAAGCTCTGCAGGACGGCTAAATAACCGCAAAGCTTTTATGATTTGGGATCCAAAACTGAAAGCGGGAAGCAAAATAAAGTCGAGGCGAAATGAAATATGAAATCTCTCGGTAAGAAAGCTGTCATTAAGATGGCATGGGTTCTGATTCTTGCCGTTGTAGTCGTAGCAGCTGCAGGGGGATACTATTACTATCAGTATATATGGCTTGAGCAGCAGAAGCCCAAAGAAATAACGGTCTGGTGGAGTTGGGAGGTACTTCCCGCAGAACAAGTAAGGAAGTTCGAAGAACAAAACAACGTAAAAGTTCACATTCTGGTGTTAGGAGATGAATTAAGAGACAAGCTGGTGTCCGGATTTGCGACAGGCGAGGTTGCTGACGTATTCGCGATTGACGGTTGTTGGGTATGTGAGTGGGTAGCCAGAGGCCTGCTTGAACCGATTCCATCCGACATTGCCGATGAGTTTACAAGAACACATAATACGGCTGCATTTGTAAACGGCGCAGTGAAAGGTACATTATATGCTGTCACATTCGATATTTCGAATCACATCCTGATGTATAACGTTAAGCATTTCATAGATTCTGGTCTCGATCCAAACCGCCCGCCAGAAACCGTCGAAGAATTAAGAGAGTACGCTAAGAAACTAGCCAGATGGGATGAAAAAGGGAACCTCATGAGAGCTGGTTTCCTAATCAATAGAAGAGACTTCTACTTTGGAGATCTGATTCATTCACACGACGGCTCATTATACAATGAGGACCATAACGGTGATCCTAGAGACGGCGTATTTAAGGCAACCTTCAATGACGCTATTGGACGGAGGGTCATAAGGAATGTCGTTGCTATGTACTTGGAAGACAAAACTGCAGATTATACTTGGGCTCTACCTGAGACTTTCTTGGCAAACAAAACCTCGATGATGATCGTTTGGGGACCGGGATGGATCTTGGATATTCTTGCACTAGACCAGCCTCTTGAGGTCAGATTTGCACCGATACCCGGGGAAACTCCACACTCTGGAACTGGCGGAATGGCATATGCTGTATACAAAAATAGTCCAAACAAGGATCTGGCCTACAAGTTTCTCGCGTGGACGGTTGGTAAAGATGCTAAGAAAGAGTATTATCTGAACGTAAAGAAACAGACTGCTCTTGCTGAAGTTTCACAAACGACGTTAGAACTTCAGAATGATCCCGACTTATTTGGTGATTGGCCTACCGAGGTGAAAGGCGCTCGTATTCAGCCTAGAGAAGAGATGCAAGCCGCTTGCAGTATCCTCGATCCGCCGACAGGTGTCCCGCCATGGGTCAGGCCGAAGACGATTCATTACGCAGAGATACATGACAACATTTGGAATCCATGGATGGAGAAGATTCTCCTAGGACAGGTTTCCTGGGAAGAAGGCATTGAGCAAATGGTAACTGAAGTAAATAAGGTGCTAGAAAAAGGAGAGACGCCTTAAGAACTAGCAAATCATTAATAACTCCCCTTTTTTTATATGTGAGGATAGAGAGAAGGTGCAAAATGCCAAAAGTGACACTTCAGCACGTAAGCAAGTCCTTCAGAAACGTCAAAGCAGTCATAAACCTGAGTTTAGACATTAAGGATGAGGAATTCGTAACTCTTCTAGGGCCTTCAGGCTGCGGAAAAACTACAACTCTTAGGATTATCGCAGGGCTAGAATCGCCTGATGAAGGACAGATCTATATCGGGGACAAACTTGTAAACGATCTCCCCCCTAAGGATAGAAACATAGCTATGGTTTTTCAAAACTATGCATTGTACCCCCATATGAGTGTCCGTGAAAACCTAGCTTTCCCACTGAAAGCGACAAAAACAATAAAGGGAGAGATTGAAAAGAGAGTTAAATCCGTTTCGGATCTGCTTGGAATTGAAGACCTGTTGGAGCGGTATCCAAGGCAACTTAGTGGTGGTCAACAGCAGAGGGTAGCCTTGGGAAGAGCTCTGGTAAGAGAACCAGAAGTGTTCCTACTAGATGAACCCTTATCCAACTTAGACGCAAAGCTGAGGATATATATGAGGACAGAAGTGAAAAAACTACAAAGATCCATCGGGATCACTACAATTTACGTCACTCACGATCAAGTTGAAGCCATGTCGATGTCGGATAGGATAGCAGTTCTAAATGAAGGAAAATTGCAGCAGTTTGATTCGCCGCAAAGATTATACTTTCAGCCAGCAAATATGTGGGTTGGTGGTTTCATAGGGAGCCCGCCCATGAATTTCCTTGAAGGTACTCTGCATATAGAGGATGGAGGGGGACTGTTAGAAACAGATTACTTCACCCTCGAACTATTAGGCAAAAATGATCTAGCAGAGGGATCTAAAGGAAGTTTTGACATCTTCTTAGGAGTGAGGCCTGAAGACATAATCATATCCAGAAAGAAAGTGCCTAATTTTGCGGAGGCAAAAGTATACATGGCTGAACCTCTGGGCGCAGAGACAATAGTTGACTTTGAAATCGGAGGAAATGTTCTGAAAGCAAAATCAGATTCAAGCTTCGATGTTGATGTTGGGGGAAAAATATATGTAGGCTTCAAAGAGGAAAAAATTCATTTCTTCGATAAAAATACAAAAGAGAGATTTGTCGTATGAAGAAGCTAGACGTGTTTAGAAAATTGGAAGTGGAGAAGCTATTATACAAGTGGTACTTGCCCTATTTTTTCATTATTCCTTGCATCTCATGGTTTGTCTTCGTGCGGACTGTGCCAATAGCTCAGTCTCTCTTCTACTACAGCTTTTATCAATGGGATTTCCTGACCCCTCCCAAATACGTTGGCTTAATGAACTTCAAAGAAATTTTCAATTCAGAATTATTCAGGACCGCATTGATAAATACATGTTATTACGCTCTGGGCTATGTGGGGTTGGGCCTGCCGCTGGCTCTAATTCTAGCGTTGTTAATCAACAGGATGTTCAAACCTTTGAAGGTATCACTGCAGACAATGTACTTCTTCCCGACAATAGTCAGCTCCGTAGCAATAGCGATAGTCTGGAGATGGATATTCGATCCTAACTTCGGGCTTCTCAACTGGATTATCCTCGATATTCTAGGCCTACGCGCATTTGTTCCGACGCCTAAATGGATATTCGACTTCAACACGGTAATTCCCTCAATAGTTTTAATGAGCGTATGGAACACCGTCGGGAGTAACATGGTCATTTTTGTTGCTGGTTTACAGACAATTCCTGAGGTATACTATGAAACAGCGAAAGTTGACGGAGCAGGTCGGTGGCTCACATTTAGAAGTATTACGTTGCCCTCAATCAGGTTTACGACGACCTTCATAATGGTCATGATGACGATCGGTGCATTTCAGGTTTTCGATCAAATATATGTCATGACAGAGGGAGGTCCCGGAACATCCAGCTACACTCTAACCTTCTTAATATATCAATCGGCTTTCAGGTTCCTCCGAGTCGGGGAAGCGGCAGCAGTTTCACTTGTGCTCTTATCCATTGTAGTTGCCTTGAGCATAATTCAGCTTAAATGTACGCGCCAATTATGAGGTGAGAACATGAAGAAAAGTGTTGCTGATATCGTTTTGGCCATAGTCCAGTACATTTCCGTCGTGCCGCTTGGTTTAGCAATGGCGTTACCTTTCGCGTGGGTCGTCTCAACCTCTCTTAAAAGCAGAAGCGAAATATATGTCTATCCACCAATCTGGATCCCTTCCAGACTCAATACCGAGAATTTTCTCAAAGTGTGGAATGAATTCCCATTCTTTACATGGTTTATCAATAGCGCCATCATCGCGCTTGCAGAAGTCTCCAGTGTTGTGTTGCTCTCCACCCTTGCAGGATACAGCTTTGCTAAACATAGATTCCCGGGCAGAAACATGTTCTTTATCATGATATTGGCTACTATGACCGTACCGTTCCAGGTATACATGGTTCCTCTGTATTCAACACTTGTTTCTTTGAAGTGGCACAATACTTATCAAGGAATTATACTGCCCTCACTCTTGACCGGTTTCAGCGTCTTTATGATGAGGCAGTTCATGCAAAGTGTGCCAAACGATTATTTGGACGCTGCGAGGGTTGACGGGTTCTCAGAATTTGATATATATTTTAGAGTCGCGATTCCCTTGATAAAACCAGCTATCGCTACTGTGGCTGCATTGCATTTTATAGGAAGCTGGAATGAATTCTTGTGGCCACTCATTATCATAAACAAGCCTAGATTGATGACGTTGCCTCTGGGACTCCAATTTCTGCTGTCCAAATATGGGGCCGAATATCAAGGTCTGCCGTTATGGAACCTGATTATGAGTGCTTCTTTGATTACCATGCTCCCGACGGTCCTGATCTTCATAGTAATGCAGAAATACGTCATCCAAGGCATAACGATGACCGGATTAAAGGGTTAGTATAACAGATAGACCACTACTATTGCAGTTTTGATCTCAATCGTCTGATCCTAGTTTCATTAATCTATTGTATATTTTCTTTGAGAAAAACAACCAGATGTCATGAACAAAGACAACTATGAAGGGGCTGAACAGCGTGAGGAATGGGACTATGAACGAAGCCAACGGTAGAGGCAGAAACAGTATAATTGCTACTATCATAAGGATCAACGAAGCGTAGAGTACAGCGATTTCGTAAAGGCCGCCCTTGCTAATCTTCAATATTTTCAACGAGATCGTCTTTTCCGGATTTTCTGGAATCTGACCTGCAAAAGCCATGAGAGCGCCGATCATACCAAAAAATATAGCTGCTTCAACAAAAACAAAGACTGAATATATATAATTTGGCTGCGGAGGGACCCCATAACCGTGCGTTACTGAACGAATCCACTCGTACAGAAAGGTTATCAGATTGAAGACTATTAAGGACGCGGTTAATGTTGCAGCGATGAAGATTCCACCACAAAAACCGCTTACCATCGTTATTGTCTTTTCGTTCAACTTCATTGCTTAGAACACTAACCTAATTGTTTTTCATCGTTAATCATTATGGATGAGAGAGATAAATGTCTTCTTTCCTTGCTCTTTGTTTGCCAAGAAGCAAGAGGTTAGCGCAAAAGATGATATCGTGCTTTATGGTAGCCAAATAATTGCAGTTACTTCGCCTCATAACCAACTCCGAGCCGAAAATCTTATATTTAGAACAACCCACCCAGTGGATATTGAACATTTTCGGGTGGTCATTGTTGCCCGCATCTAGAGAACCCATAAAGGTAGATGAGATAGAGCATGTGATAGTTTATCGTAGGGATGATGAGTATGCTGGCTGGCCATTCAACGGTGGCCTCTGGAACTTCGGCGGAGGCGAATTACTCGTAGGCTTCAACTTAAATAAATGTTCGTACAGAGATTTGAGTGACGTGAGCCATGATAACATCCAGATGGATGACTGCAAGCATGTTACTCTACGTTCTAAAGACGGTGGCAAAACATGGCTAACCAAAGAGATGCAAACGATAACAGAGAGCAAAGCCAAGTTAAGGATGAAGCTAAATTGGCATAATTTGGACACATTTCCAAAACCGAAACCTATAGATTTCTCTGATCCTAACACCGCGCTAGCAACCGAGACAGTTTTAGGGAATGAACGCGGGCCCTCAGCGTATTTCCTAACACGCAATAAAGGGGATGTATGGGAAGGACCTTTCGTCCTTTACGACCCAGTATTTCAAACTGTAAACTCTCGACCCTCGTACGTCCTACGCCAAGACGGGTTGCTATTACTGTTCACCGATTGCGGAAAGTGGAGAAATCTTAGGGGCAGAGTTTATTCGGAGGAGGAAGAAAATTGCCCACCAGTAATTTGTGCCACTGACAATGGGGTTGACTGGCGCTTCCTCTCCTGCATAAGCATAGAACATGACTACATATACGGAATATGGGGAGGAATGGCTTCTCCCGCCATACTTCCGAACAGAAACGTAGTGGCGGCTATTCGAAGAGGATGGCCAACTCTGCCATTTCACTGGACAGAAATATACTGTTCAGAAGAGGGCGGCTTGACATGGCACTTCCTTTCCAGGGTAAGTGATTGGGGAGCTCCTGGACATCTGTTAGTACTGAAAGATGAAAGATTAATGTGCACTTATGGAAGGCGAGTTTCACCTTATGGGATCCGGGCAAAAATCAGTGATGACGGCGGAAGAATCTGGGGTCCCGAGATAATAGTTAGGGATGACGGCGGAAGTTGGGACTTGGGTTATCCTCGAACAGCTCTCCTGCCAGATGGGAAAGTCATTGCAGTTTATTACTTCAACGAGGCCAAGGATATCACACAATGCGACGGCGGGGTGCGCCATATAGCGGCATCAATTTTTGAAGTTCCCTACTAGAGCAAACCATAGAGCTGAAACATCTCTCGATATAACCACGAATTCACTTGTGAGGAGCCCTATCTGTTGACAAAGATTCCAATTGCATCGAAATTTGTTATGGGTCGTAGCATAGGGAATTTATGCCTCTAAGTCCCTTGCAGAAGAAGAAGATGGATTTCAGGGCTGATGTCAAGCCCTTACCCGTTCCTCTGGCCATAACGATACCTAAGGCGGGCTTCCCGTTCGAGTTGGCCATGCTGACTACGTGCATAAAATCCTTTGTCAATCCGTTTAAGTCCAAGTAGTAAACACGAGTCCCTAAAACGTAGGCGTCTGCCTTATCAATACTTTTGGCGAGTTTTCCGGGCGCCTCTTGCGGCTCCCTCTGAACCTTTAATCGCGCTAGTGACAAGCTTATTCGTCAAACCATCTCGATGAGGACTGCCCATAATTCCAAGAACCTTCATTATATGCACCTTAGAGGATTCTAGAGGCGCACAAGACTATTAACTTCATTCGACTAGCCAGTGAAAGGCACGATAAATGTTAATTTCCAAATGAGGATAAGCAAGGCGAAAAGGTCATTTTGAGCGTCGAGGACATTTCAGAAGTAGTTGAATACGCCCTAAACGCTTATTAGAAGTCCACAGAATCATATACAAGATTGAATGCAGCGAATTTGAGGCAATAGCTCAAAGGACAATTCATGACAGTGATTTTGGTTGGAATTAGAAAAAGGCATCGATACGACCGATACTCAAAGCGCTATTAAGGTAGGGCTTGAGGCACACACGCAGTTAACTAGCCTTAAGACTAAACT
>Ga0315309_1002413_pt1 | contig 10912 bp, 6 predicted proteins | sample TDP4_MG_FD_203080 | JGI IMG/M metagenome (GOLD analysis project Ga0315309, IMG submission 203080) | Freshwater sediment microbial communities from Lake Towuti, South Sulawesi, Indonesia - TDP4 | ecosystem: Environmental > Aquatic > Freshwater > Lake > Sediment | place: Indonesia: South Sulawesi...
TTTATTCGTTCACGAGTATTGGAGGAGAAAGAAGATTGACTGACAAGATTTTGTTGGGTGAGAATGTAAAGCTCGATTTGCAGGAGCTAATTACCGGACGCACTTTTCTGAGCAGCATTAGCAGATACGGCAAGTCCTGGACCGCTAGGCGAATAGTTGAGCAAGTCTTCGGGAGAACCGGCGTCATCATTTTGGATCCTGAAGGCGAATACTCGACGCTTCGAGACAAGTATCCGCTACTCATCATTGGAAAAGACGTACCTCTGGTCCCTGAGGCCGCGGAATATCTCGCCGATCAAATTCTTGAGCATGAGCTCAGCGCGATCGTGGACCTCAGCGATCCTCAACTTGAGATTCTAGCCGGCCAAGAGTTTGTCTCCCGGTTCATCGACCGCTTCATCGCGTTAGAGACGAAGATGAGGAAGCCATACCTCTGGATCTTAGAGGAATGCGACGAGTTCGCGCCGGAGAAAGGAACCTTCAAGTCAGCCAGTTTGCAGTCCGTAATCAAGTTGACGAAGAAAGGCGGCAAGCGAGGACTAGGCGTCCTGGTCCTTACGCAGCGACCGGCCTTCGTCTCGAAGTACGTTATCAGCCAATGCTCGAACAAGTTTGTCGGCCGCATGGAGTGGCCTGACGATATCGCCGTTATCAAACGATACCTCCGAATCTCAGATAAGATCAGCGATAAACTCAGCAAAGCTGACAAAGGCGAGTTCTACGTCTCCGGCGACTTCGTCTCGAAAGAAGGCTTCGTGAAAGTAGGACCTGTGGAAACGAAGCACCTGGGAGCCACGCCTGAGGTTGTACCTCCGGCTCCGCGTGAACTCAAAGAAACTCTCGCCAAACTAAGCGAGGCCCTTCCAAAGATCGTTCAAGAGAAACTTGCGCCAGCTGTGCCGAAAGTTGCTGAGATCGAGGCTCGGATCAAGGAGAAGCTTGAAGGCGCTTGGCAAGCGCGAGTTCAGCGGGTAGAGAAGGAAAGGGACGCTATCAAGAGAAAGGTCGAGGCCAAGTATGAAGTTGAAAACGCGGATCTCAGACGGAAGATCGACGAACTTCAGAAAGCCTTAGCTCTGAAAGAAGGCCCGATCGAGGATCTTCTAACGCACCCATTGGTAAAAGGGCGTCTCGAAGAAAAGCTTTCACCGCAAGAACGAAGCCTCGTTGAATTGCTTGAAAGGAAGGGACCTCAAGGCCCTGAGCAGATCGGATTATTCTTGGGCATTAAGCCGAAAAGCGCCAGCGTAGTCGTCAGCACCGCGAACAAGGCTATTCCGGGAATAGTCGAGAGTGTGCAAGGCCGCTACGTCAGCCGTCTAGCCAAACTTTTCCCGGTTACAGAGGAGCTGAAAGCGGAAGCCGCAGAGGTTGAGAAGCTGAAGACACAGGTTGCTATGAAAGATCTCCAAATCAAGCATTTAAGCGAAGAGGCGGCTAAGTGGAAGGAAACATTCCAAGAAAGAAACAGGCTTCTCAATGAAGCCAGAACGAAGATATCTCAACTTGAGGCTAAGTTGAAGGAGACGCCTAAACCTGTTGCGTTACCTACCTCTCTACCTACGAGGATCGATGAAGCTGAATTTGATAAAATAGAAACTTACATTCGAGAGAAATTCGATGCGAAAGTTCGAGAGATCGTTAGGGAAGAACTCTCAGCGCGAAGTGGATCTGGGATCCCTGTCGATGTCGCATTGAAGGGGACCCTATCGGAGTTCAATGTTTCCGTCAACAAAGAGGTTCTTGAGGTTGACGAATCATCTTGGATAGGTAAGCTTCTGGCCAGAGGAGTCGCCGGATTCTTCCAGGAGGAACAGGGTTTCGGCGCGATCATGAGCGAACTCGAGAGAGTCTATTCTGCGTCAAGGACTAGTGGAGGCACCAGAGACGCAGTGCAGAAGGCCCTCGAAGAACTCTGCGCGAAAGGGATTCTTGAGCGTCAACAGAAGGCTAACCAATGGATGTACAAGGCTACGGCTGAGTTTAAGGAGCGGGTGAGAAAGGGATGACCTTGATTTCCAGTGGAATGGGATACCCTACCCTATTCCTGTTTTAGATGATATCAGATAGATATCAGGATATCAGTATGATATCAAGAAAATCGAAGCTCTTCAGGATCAATCGAGGATTAGCCGCAGACTTCGAGAAGACATGTACGCTCCTAGGTGTCAAGGAGACTGAGGCAGTTCAACAGGCCATCCTAGACTGGATGAAGAAGAACGTCAATCAAAGTAGCTTGGAAACCTTCATAAAAGCCGATTCGCGGCCAATCGTCTTCCAAAACGTGAGCCTAATCAAGATGCAAGTCACGATCGTGAAGACCGAGCTCGAGCAGGCCCTAGAAGCCTTCCAGCGAGCCCCTGAAGAGAACAAGATCCTCTTCATGAAGGAGATTAAGAAGATTCTTCCAACCGCATTCTCACTTGCCGAGGAAACACGGGACCCTGAGCTTGAAGCCTTAATCAAGAAAGTGGAGGAGATGCTTTGACCGTATGCGAGAACTGCGGTTTCAAGTTTTCAGAGGCTTACGGTCCCAGCTGCGAGGGATAAAAAAACTAGAAGAGGTTTACGTGCTATCAGACAATGGATGCCAAGGCATTCTGTATCTGACCCTCGCGCAGAAAGGTTACGATCTGTACAGCATCGTTACTATCAATCACCTTTACGTTATATTCCATCGCTTGCTTCTTAACAGGGCCCAATTCCCCATAGGATGAGAAGATCACTGGAACAAGCTTTGTGGAATTTTCTTTGAAAAGTTCATCTTCCAGTCTTCTTGTCACATCTAAAATCCGTAGCACATCTTCGTCCGTTTTAGGCAGTCCGATTGTGCAGGAAGCTAAGATAACTAAGGATTTTTCTCTGCTATATGCAATGATGTCAACACTATCATATTCGCTCTTTCCTGCTTTCGGTTTGAACTTCTCATATTCATCGAGCTTGATTGTTTGGAATCCACAAAGAGCCAATAGCCATGAAACGGCTCGCTCAAAGATTTGGCCAGGGTCACGTTTTTTGCTTACCCCGACGCTCTGAGGGTCCTTGAGCTGATCGATCAACTCATCATAGTTGCAGAAGCGGTCATACAGTGAGAAGAATGGATTGACTGAGGTTTTCCTTCTCTCTTTGAATCTAGCTAGAGCCTCTTCTTTCCTGTCTATTTCAAGAGGTTCAACTCTATCGTAGACAAGTCTAACATCAAGAAAATCGGTAGGGCTCAAGAAGGGAAGCTCATGATCAACCTCGCATATCTGGAAGCTCGGATCAACATTAACCGGAATCTCGTGAACCAAGTCTTTCTTGGATGTGGAAGCTAGCTCATCCGTTCTCTCTATTGATTGCCCCCAAAAACCTCGCCCCTTCCACTGAAGCAGGTTCAAATGCAGAGAACTCATCATGGTCCTGTGAGAAGAAATTTTGACCTTAACCCTCGAGTCTTTGATGTCCACATCATCAATGATCGCGTAGACCGGAGCGCGCCAAGTGATGTCAGTCGAAACTTGTGAGGAGAATCGAGATTGAAGCCACTCGTTTATGCAATTGTAGATATCAGCAAACCCTAATGACATCGCATCAGGCTCAATACGTTCTAGCCTCTGATGAATGCTGGTGGATCTCGAAATAACTCCATCAAATGCCTTCCATTTCTCCACCATCCGAAGATAGTGAGGATAGTCGGCGAAACTGCAGTACGATGAATGTATGTCTTTCTTTCCCTCAAATCTGACCGTGAGTTCATTGAGCGAAAGTGTCCCATCCTCAAGCAACTCCCTTGCCAGATCACTATACTTGGAGATTGGAAGAGCCTGACAAACAATTTTCAATCGAGGCTTGTCGACTTCCTCACGCCATTTTCGGCGCAGGCTGTTGTAGATTTCGCTTACCGCAGTCACCTCCAAGTGGGAGAACCGGACTACCGTTAGAATGTTCTCCCACTCCGCGTCCTCTCTGAAGCAAGCCATTCTCAAGTCTATCGTCTCGTAGACCTCTTCCATGTGCTTGAGGACGTCCTTAAGCAATAGACTGGTCAACACACTCGCCAGGATAATTTACTTGGCCGACGGTATAAATGAGGCGATCGCAGGACACATTGCGCGGTCTTAACGATCGACGGAAAGAAAATCGATAGTCACCAAAAAACTGAAGAGTATAAAATGCCAATAGTCTATCGGGAAGATTCTTGACGGCGAATAAGACATACCGATCATTTGCTAATCAGATACAAGAAATCGAGGATGAGAACGACCTTAAGGACTATCATGCCTTCGTCTATTGGTATATCGATACGACTGCAGGCCGTGATCGGGATGCCATTCTGAACTGTATATGCGATGGCACTCACGACAAGGGCATAGATGCGGTTCTCATAGATGACGTAGAGAAGAAAGTAGTAATTATACAGTCGAAATTCGAGAGAAAGAAAGAAGCACGCGTACAGCTTGATGAAGCGGATGTGAAACAGTTCGCTTCTGTCCCCGAGTATTTCAAGAACAGGCGTGCCCTGAAGGAAGCTACTCGGAAAGCGAATCCCGCCACATTGAGACTTGTGAATGATGCATTTGAAGCGCTTCATACAAAGCACTATGATCTTCAGCTCATTTTCATAAGCACCTACAGGAAACCTCCACACATAGACGGATTGGTTTACGATACGCTTGGCTTCGAGAGAAGTCAATTCTCTGTCTTCGATCATGAGGACATCATGGATTTGTTTCAGGAAAAGATGCGCGATTGGACGCCACGCCTCGGAGTTTACAATCTTCCATACAAAGATGGCGACAAGGCGGTGATAAGAACGACCGGCCACCGGTCTTGGATTCTGACAGTTCCCTTGGAAGAGGTGCGCGCCCTTGTGCTGAAGTATCCTGACAAGCTCTTCAAGAAGAACGTTAGAGACTTTCTAGGCAACAATCGATGTAACCGGGGTATAAGAATAACACTCAAGAGCAGTCCGGAAAATTTCTGGTACTACAACAATGGCATAAACATTCTTTGCGACAAGGCCAGCATTGATGTTGAGAATCAATACATTCGCATGGAAAACCCTCAAATTGTAAACGGTTGCCAAACGGCCAGAAGTATAGAGAAATTTGATGGCGAACTTCGTGGAGACGTGGTCGTCAGAGTAATAGAGGCCAGAACTCCCGAATTTGTTAACGCCCTGACACTCTATCAAAACAGCTCGAATCCGGTCCGAAAGCGTGACTTGAAGTCTAACGACCCTGTTCAGGTGAGGCTAAAGCGAGAGCTACGGCAATACAGCTGTTACTATGAAATTAAGCGCGGCGAGGAATTCATAAAGATGGCTAAGAAATACCCAGCGATGAAAAAGCAGTACAGCTGGGCCATAAGTAACGAAGACGTGGCGAAGACGCTTGCGTCCGTGCGACTCCAACCCCATATCGCTGTTTCCAAAGGTAGCGAAGACTTCTTTGACGAGCACTACGATGAACTTTTTCCACAGAACATTTCGACTACAGCCGTATTTTCTCCTTATTTGTTATACGAACTCTTCATCCGAGAGTCGTTTAGAAACGTCAAGACAAGGTATCATATGTTTCGAAGGCCGTTCATATTCAAGAATCGAGCTGGGTACTACGTTCTCTACTTCATTGTAAACTCGCTTCGAGAAGCATTCGGCAACAGCTGGGAGAAGAATTTGCTAAAGTTCTACGTGAATGCTTCCGACGACACCTATTATCGGTTTCAAAGGAAACTTATGAAGATAGCCTCGGACTACTTCGAGATTTGCTACTGGGCATGGCGACACGCAGTGCGGCGATTTCCCCGACATGAAACATATTTTCAAACCAAGGGGACTCTGGACGAAATAACCAAGAAACATAATGCAGAGATCCGGTCACTGAGCAAGCAAGTCATCAAATTGTTTGAGAGATATGTAGAGTCATCTTAGCCTGATGCCGCAAAAGGTTATGCAAAACTGCAGGAACTTGATCCACAACAAAAAGAGTCTTATCTATCTTCCAATTACCCCGTAGCTCCCATCTAGAGTAGTCGACAGATAGACGTGAAATCTGATAGTTCTCTCTGCTTCCTCAGCGTCCGCAGCATTAGATCACGGGAGGGCTTTGCCCCATGAGGTTAGACACCATTTGCGCTGTCTCGTGACATGAATGAGCGTACTGGCTTAGCATGAAAATATGGTCCCGTAATTCACAACGCACCGCAGAGATTCTCGGTCCACTCATAGTCGCAATTTCGGTTACGAGTCTAACAATTTAAGCATGGAACAAGAAACTCATAATGTTGAAATGCTGGTTCTGGAAAATGTCGAGGGTAGTTCAAGAGGATTTGAGGCTCGTTAATAACTTGAGAGAAGCAGCCAAGCAATATTCGGACCTCAAGCAGGATCGCGCGGAAACGGCTGTGAAACTATATGGAACTTTTCTCAAGGACTACGTCTTCCAGTATGAAGGTGATAAGAAACGCATAGCCGAGTCTTTGAAGAGTTTCTTCGGTAAGAGTAAGATAAAGATCGTTGCGATCGACGGAACAAAGTATGAAAGGTCCAGAAGAGGATGTTTGGTCTTCTACGTTCTGGCCGCCCCGCTGGTCTACGAACTTGATTTTGATTCTGAAAACTTGAGACCGATTCGAGTTGAAGAAGAGTCCGTAAGAAACAATGTAATGGCTTTGGTTCCTGTGCCGCTTTCTGAGATCTTTCTGATCGGGGAGATGCCGTCGATCGAGGTGAAGGAGGAGGAAGAGGAACCTGAGGTTGAGGAGGAGTTGGGCGATTTCTTTACTCCACAGAAGATTGGGAAGATCGATGTTGTCCTCATGAAGCTTGCGGAAGTGTACACGATATATTGGTGTCTCCGGAACGTGAAGCCGGACGTGGTGATGGTTGACGGGTCCCTATTTGAAGGGTACTCCTATTCCAATAGAAGTGTGGATAGACTGAACGTCTTCAGGGGAAAGGTTCTCGGCGTGAAGTTGGATAGGAATGACTTCAGTATCTTCAAGTCTATTCCGATCAGTTCTGAGCTCGGCATACCATCTGTGTCTTTTCTGCGAGAGTTCATAGACGCCGAGCTTCTTGTTTTCAAGAGTATCAGGCTCCAGGCGAAGGATCTGTCGTTCCAGAGCAAACTGGCGAACATGAAAGTCAGTCTTACAAAGCGGCAGTTCGAGAACTTAGGGGAACTGAATTATCTGGAAATAGCTGAAAAAGATGGTGAGATAGAAATCGCGCTGAAGGATGATTACCTTAAGAGTTGGGATAGACTGAAGGATCTCTTCGTGAAAGTGTGTGAGGAAGGCTTTGGCAAGAACAACTTGGATGCTTTCAGGATACATATAGAAGAGGCGGGCCAGAAGTCATACAGGTACATGTGTGAAGAAGATATCGAGACGATGTGTAGAATAGGTTATGACATGATTTTCGAAGAGTGTTGGAACAGAGGCGCACTGATCTTTTCTATCACTAAGGACAGTTTTGTAAGGTTCTTTGTAGACAACTTCTTGACGATAGCGGGTCCTAGGCATCTTGGAATCTTCACTCTGGACCAGGAGTTGCTGCCGAGAGTCCCCTCGACAGATGCAGGGATGCTATATGACATTTCAGTGAGGGTTCCGAACCTACATGCTCCGCTTTCCATGATGGAGTATGACCCAGCTGTTTCAACCATCTATAGTACTTATGACATTGCAAGTAGAGATTATGTATTGAATCAGTTGAGAAGGATTGCTCAAGAGAGGCAGTTTATGAGATCACTCGTGCTGATATCGGAGGACAGATCGTCCGGTAGAAAATCATACGTCTACACTGTTGACAGGATTACCTACCCGAAGCTCGACAAGAACAGTGATTTGATGGAGGTTGAACTTGAAGGAAAGAGATACAGGTTCGCCTACTATCCGAATCCGAGCGAAACAATAAAAGCTATAGTTGGTTTGATAACTCTGACTTCTTCAAATAGGCATGATGCTGTCTTCGGTTATCCGGACCCGCTTTATGATGTGGACCAGTATGTGAAGACTTTGGGCAGAGCTCACCTAGAAACGCTCGACCTTGCTCTTACCGAGATTGACCTTGAAGAGTTCTCAGTTACGTATAGGCAGTTGAGGGAAATGGGTGGTGGGTAATGGCGGAGTATTTGAACGAGAAGATTTTCGAGCAAGACGTGAAGGGATTTCTATTCTTCATGGAGACGACTCAGGAAGGGATCGAGAGGGCAAAGATAGTTTTTGAGTTCAATAAAGAGGCTCTCTACAAACTGAGAGAGGGAGACATCGTTGCAGTCGAATCTTTTTCGTCACTGACGCATGAAGGAGGGAAGTACTACTCTCTCCTCGAAATCACAAGGATGAGTCCTACACACATAACGATTGACAGGCTGAAAAGATACAGGTTCATGGGGGCTGTAAGGGAATTCTTGAAGGAAGCCACGAAGGATTTTGAAGAGGGCGACCCCCGCCTGATCAGAGACCATGTCTACATCGAGTCTGAAGCGGTCGTAACGGGTTATATGATGAAAGTAGGGTCCGCTGAACCGGAGTTCATCAACGAACCGAGCAAACCGATTCTCGGAAGAGATGTCGGGGTTCTCAAACCAGTCATAGTTGAGAAACTTATCAATCAAGGCGTGGAGGAAGGTCTTGTCGTTGGGAAATTATACTCCACGTATGAAGAGAAGAGGGAAGTAGACGTCAAGGTCAAGCCTCACAAGATGGTCACGCATCACTACTCCATTTTCGGTTTCACCGGAGCGGGAAAGAGTAATCTGAGCTCTCTCCTTGTCACAAAGCTCATCGAAGAAGAGAGATTGAACACTATCATCTTCGACCTTTCGGACGAGTATACAGCCCTTCTGATAGATGTTTTGGAGAGGGAAGGAATCATTGTCATAGACAAAGAAGACGTTCCTGACTCTCTAGTGGAATATCTTGAAGGAACTCCGGAGCACAATGTCAGGGACCTGGCCAAGGAACTGTCAGAGAAGACGAAGAAGCCAGGAGTCTTTGACTCCGATGTGTTTGTGGAAACCTATCAAAAAGGGTTCGAAAAACTCATCAAGGACGGAAGGATCAAACTGATCAACACGGCGTTGCTGGGCGTTCCACAGGTTCTGGACTTTCGATATTTCATGAGCGAACTAGAGGAGAGATGCAGTCCAAACGCATCAAATGCAGCGCGATGCAAACAGTTGTCGTTTTTCCTGAAGAAGTTCGTCGAAGAGGATGACACAATAAGGAAGGACAAGGTGTCGAACTTCCTTTTGACAGAAGATATCGTAGAGAAACTCAACGTGATCATATTCAAGAAATGCTATGAGAAACTAAAGTGGAAGTCAGAGGGAGATTATGCTCCAGCAATAACTGGAATAATTGCTTCTCTACTAGAAGAAGTGAAGGCGGCCCTTGAGTCTCAGCAAACTAGTATGAGCGAAAACTATGTTACTGACGAATGGCTGCTCGACAGTTTTGTACTCAAGAGAGAAGCAGACAAGAAACTTTGCATCATCGTGTCTTCCGAGAAGACCGCGATGGCAAAGTTGATTCATACCTTGATCGACAAAGCGTTGAGAATAAGAAGAAAGAAGGGAACGAAAACACATGATGTCTTGTTCCTAGTGGACGAAGCTCATGAGTTCGTAATTAACCCGAGGGAAGCGGGAGTGACTGATGACGAGAGGCAGTCCTCGAGGATAATAGAGCGTTTAACAAGGATGGGCAGGAAGTACGGACTTGGAACCTGTATTTCCTCTCAGAGGGTCGCCTATTTGAACACCACGGCCATATCAAACTGTCATACGTCATTCATAGGAGCGCTCCCAAGGAGGTACGATCGAGACGCGATCTACACCGCTTATGGAGTTGCGGAGGAAGTGCTCAACCAAGTTGTGACTTTTCCGCCCGGGAACTGGTATATTGTCAGTAGCGGGGCCATGGGAATAAACAATGTTCCTGTACGAATCTTCTCGTCAAACAGAGAGGTCGAGCTCGCCAAGTACTTTAAGGGAAAGAATTACTTGTCGAAGGAAGGCATCAAAGTCCTAACCGATGGTAAGTACTTAGACTAGCTGGTGGTCTCAATCCCGTCTAAAGAGTCTTCTCTTGATCAGTTGAAGGACAACGCTTCAATCTTCCTCGACGAAGATTTTCGCAAGAAACTGATCGAGATAGGTATTCAGAAGGCGGGAAGCATGCACCGATTGGGCAGAGTCATGGGTTACGTAGGCAACGCTCCAAACTGGAGTATCAAACTGATTCTGCATGGAAAACAGGGCGTTCCACTCTTCAGACTGAAAAAACTTTGCACTTTCCTTGGCATATCGTTGAACGAGATAGAAAAGCACGTCTTGAAAACAAAGTGACGATCATGGAAGCGAGTAACGAGTATCAACTTTTCACTGAAAGAATTCTCTCTAAACTGAAATAGGTCTTCGAACTCAACCTTGACTCGGGGAATTGGATGGACTTCTACTATGTTTGGACGCCTTGGGGAGATGAGCCGAAAGAGAAGTATTTGTGGGAAATCTTTCCTTGCACTGACGGAATTCTGATCTCTAAGGGATATGTCACACCAAAGCTTGAGGATAGTTTTGTGAGGCATGGAGGTATACGCAAGTTCCTTCGATGGAATGGTCCGGTTATGGGAGATTCGGGAGCTTGGTTGTACAAGAACGAAGAAGAGCCGCCATACTCCGTCAGGGAGCTACTCGATTACTATGTACGAGTCGGAATCCCTCTTGGGGCACACCTAGACCATTCGATCTTTAAGACTGTAAATGTTGACGGTGTAGCTAGGGAACTGACTGAGGATGAGAAGAAGAGAAGATGGCAGATCACGATCGACAATGCTAGAGAAACGATGGAACTACTTCAAAAGGAAAGGTACAACGGACTACAAGTTATCGGGGTTATCCAGGGTTGGGACCTCGAAAGC
>Ga0315309_1002415_pt1 | contig 10911 bp, 14 predicted proteins | sample TDP4_MG_FD_203080 | JGI IMG/M metagenome (GOLD analysis project Ga0315309, IMG submission 203080) | Freshwater sediment microbial communities from Lake Towuti, South Sulawesi, Indonesia - TDP4 | ecosystem: Environmental > Aquatic > Freshwater > Lake > Sediment | place: Indonesia: South Sulawesi...
ATGAGAGAGCCGCGTCGAAGAACTTCGCCTTCGAGGCCACCCTGTCATCCGCATCCTTCGCCAACAGGCCGATCGAATACGTGTCCCCCTGCCTGTAGAACGCCCCAGGAAGACCCTCCCTCACATACCCCAGTTCCCGGTTCGAGATCAAGGCTCTAAGGACGCTCACAACGTCAGGAGACTTCACCGTCGAGGCAGCCATGAGGGCGTAAGACTTACCCAGCCTCGGAAACACAGGGTCCGAAAGCGCCGCAAGGAAGACGTGCAGCCAATCAGCCAAGCTACGCCCCTCAACTAACAGACCCCTCACCAGAGCCTCCATCGCCTTCCCCTTCAACCTACCCACGTCTCCCAAGCTTTCGTCGTGCACCCCGGATATGACCTCGACCGCCTCAAGGTGCCCGGCATCCGTCTCGACCAAGACGCCAGACCTAGCCCCAGACCTCACCGACTCCCAGCTATAGGCGACCACAAGAGACAACACCGTCGGCGAAAATCATAAAAGATTTCTGTTCCACCAAAGACAGCTTCGATCGATCGATCGACAACTACCGCATAAACCACAAAGTTGAGAATGAAAAAGAGCCGATCGATGAGTTCAGTGAACCGTGCCTTCGCATCCGAGATCGTAGTACACGCCGCTGAACGGTTTGTTCCTACTTCCACACCTTTCGCTCGGACAATATTGGCAAACAACCTTTTCTCGCCGCTTTGCAGCGAGGACCCCGGACACCGATTTTCTCGGCACCATCACATAGCCCGGCGTAAGGCGTACACCTACACTCTCGGATGGGTTCAGGATATGAAACAGCGTCTCCTGCTGCTCGATGCCGAAAAGCGTGCTCGTTCCGCTTCCCGGACTGAAGCTGGACAAGGGCCCTCCCAACGCTTCCTCCATGCGGGTTCTCAAATGGGCAGAGGCTCTCTCCAATGCGTAGTCCCCCACCTTCTCCAAGATCCACCTCCGAAGCCCGTCGACCTTCGCCTCCTCGGGGGCTAGGCTCTCAAGCTTCGGCCCTATAGTAACAACATAGGGAACGATCGCCTCCCCACTTTCCAGCATGTCCGCAAGGACCGTACTCTTCAAGGTGCGTCCGCCCTCCAGCCGAACCTCATCCCCCTCAACGCCCGTCACTTTCACCAATGCGAACACAGCCTTAGGCTCAATCAAACGCAGGCACCTCTCCATCAGCGCAGCCACAACCCCCTCCCTCAACATCCCAGCCCCCGCTGCTCGAAGCAAATCTCCCGCGTCCAAATCGAGGGGCACGGGATCAATCACTCTCGTCAATAACCTCTCCTTGGCTCTAGCCAAAACCAAGCCCCGCCCAGGCACCGTAGAACAATGCAGATCTGTATAAAGAATTTTCGCCCCACCCTCACACCCAACCCAACCCACTTTCCAAAACCCAACCACAGGTGGAGCAACAACCTCAACTCTCCTCAGAACTCTAACCGATCGATTGACGTAGCTCCCCACTTCGCTGTCTATGCGTTTGCCTCCAAATCACAACGTCAGAGGTACAAGGCAGAACTGTGAGAGCAAAAAGCAACCGGCAGGCTTCTTGTCCAAGCAAGATCTTGACCATAGGCGCTTGCTCCGCTTAGATCCCAGGCAAACAAACATCAGAAACTTCCAACGAGATGAGAGCGAATAGATCGGACGCTGACTCTATCGCCTCAAGACCACCCGGTTCTGGAGCAAGCCACTTCCATCCCTTCTTCTATCTCGACCGATATCGAAGAGCCAAGCAAACGTGCGGCAAGCCAGCTATCGATCGATAAAACCTTACGTTCACCAAAGACGCCTTCCACATCTGGTGTTTCGGGCTTAGACGGTTTACGCGACTCGACTCCACGCAACCCTTATAACGGCTTCCCAGCGCACATTCATCGCGGGGAAATATTGGTGGCCGAACTAGGCAGAGCAATCAAGGCTGGAATACTTGCGGGCTTGGTCTACGGCATCTTTTACGCGTTCTCCGTATTGTTACTTTTTCCCGTTGTCGCTTCCCTGCTGGGCATCTACACCTACGCCCCACCAGCGGGCATCATCGGGTCGTGGACCTACGTGCAGCTGCGGGTGAATCCGCTTGCAGCCATCATCATAGGTCCCATTTATGGACTGATAATTGGGGTCATCTACGCCTTCACATACAGCCGCCTGCCAGGGAGAAAAATCGGAAGATGGTCGATCTCGCAGACCAAGGGCGTAGTCCTCGCGATTATAGTATGGCTCGTCATGCTGCTCATAGCGATACCGACACGATTGCCAACAAGCGCATTCTTCAGCGAAATCGAAGGAGCACCATTCCTGCAGATAATAATGACGGCATGGGCTCTCTTCCTCTTCATCACATTAGGAGTTCAGCTGGGAGCCTTCTGGGACAGGTTCAAGCCCAAAGCTCCGCAGCCCACCGTCAGCGAAGCACCGATTTGATTCCGTCGATCGACTTGGATGAAGCGGGTAGAGAGTAGAGGAGATGCGGCCAGCCGCACACTTGTCAACGGCTTCACGCTAACCATGAGTTTGAGGTTAGGATTTGGTTGACATGTATGAGTGCATTAAGACCAAATAAGATATCCGTGAATTCAGCACGAGGACGGTCCCCGCCGACCTCAAGTTGAAAATCCTCGAGGCGGGACAGCTCACCGGCAGTGAAAGGAACAGCCAAGACTGGAGGTTCATTCTCGTACAGGAACGCCAAAGCCTCGAGAAACTGGCAGACGATAGCATCACCGGAAAATGGGTCAAAGCCGCCAACTTCGCGATCATGGTCCTCACCGACCCACACCACATTTTCAACGCACTAGACTCGGGGAGAGCGATTCAGGACACGCAGCTAGCCGCCTGGGACCACGGCGTGGCCTCCGACATCTTTACCAGAATGGAGACAGAGGAACTGCGATCGATCGACCGACATCAGCAAAATCAAATGAGCATATCTTAACCTAGGGTGAAGCATTTTATACAAGATGCAGTCAAAGGCGAGACCAGAATGCAGCAACCGCAAGCCAACGCTCCAAGAGACAAGGGGATCGCAACCCTGGGTGGAGGCTGCTTCTGGTGCACCGAAGCCGTCTTCACGGAACTAAAGGGCGTAGAAAAAGTCGAATCAGGCTACTCAGGCGGCATAACACCGAACCCAACATACGAACAAGTCAGCACCGGGAAAACAGGACATGCAGAAGTCATACAGATCACCTTCGACCCCAGGCAAATCTCCTACAGAGAAATCCTACACATCTTCTTCACGACACACGACCCAACCACACCAAACCGACAAGGACCCGACATCGGACCGCAATACCGCTCAACAATCCTCCACCATAACAAACAACAGAAAGAAACCGCTGAACAAGTCATCAAAGAAATCGACCAAGCGAGGATCTGGAACAAACCAGTAGTCACTGAACTCAAAGCATTCAAGGCATTCTACAAAGCAGAAGACCACCACCACGAATACTACAGACTAAACCCAGAACAACCCTACTGCGCAGTCGTCATCTCACCGAAACTCGCCAAATTCAGGAAACAATACCACGACAGACTCAAGAACCAATAAAGAAACACAATAATCCTGGAATCCACTCACACAGTATACGATTCGATCGAACGAACCCGTGTCCGGGCGGCGTCGCGCTAAGGGCCATCACCATCCGCTCTCCGTGCGGGCCCGTAAGAATCGTCGTCTCGAAGCCCTTCATCTGCCTGATCTCCGGCGCCCGGCTCAGATTGATGAAACGGGCTATTTTTTCGTAGGAGGCACAGCCACCTTCCGTTTCACTCAACCACACTAGAGCGATCGATCGAACTCCGACAGGTTCAAGAGGCACATCTTGGCATGCCCCTTTACCTTGACCTTCCTGTAGATCTTCCTTATTGTTCCCGCCTCGTCGATGAGGAACGTCGTTCTCTCAGTGCCCATGAACGTCCTGCCGTAGAGGCTCTTCTTCTTCCAGACGCCGTAGACGTCCAGGACCTTCCCCTCTGGATCACTTAGTAAGGTGAAGGGCAGCTTGTTCTTTTCCCTGAACGTCTGATGAGATTGCACGCTGTCCTTGCTCACCCCAAGGATCACTGCGCCCTCCCTGTCAAACTTCCGAGCCAAATCCCTAAACCCCCTCGCCTCCTCCGTGCACCCAGGGGTTCCATCCTTCGGGTAGAAATACAGGACCACTTTCTTTCCCCGGAAGTCGGACAAGGAAACCTCACTACCACTGTCTGACAGAAGAGTGAAGTCCGGAGCCTTCTCACCCAGATCAACCAAGGCAGCTCGCTCCCACCGTCAGACGGCGCCTCAAGATAAGATTATGCCACACCAGATCCACCGTCTGGTTCCGTCAACTTGAAAGCAGCAGGAGAACGCCGCATTTGGAAAGCACCTTGGAGATCGATCGATCGAAACCTCTATGCGAAGTGCTAAATAGATCTCGCTACACATATGTCTGCGGTCGATCGGTCCGAACCTCAAAATGAAGGTGAAAACGTGCACATCTCAATGTTCGCGGGCGAACTTCGCTGCATCCACTGCGGGAACATCAACAAAGCCAAGGAATGGCCACTTCACGGCGACATGGTGCCCTTCTACTACCAAAAGGAACCAGGCAACTACACCCTCAAACTAACCTGCCCACACTGCAAGAAAGAGTGGTACATAGTATGGGATGACAACCCAGGGCCAACCCAGCCCTTGTCCCTTTAGCGACAACCAGCGGATCGACCAGCCAAGCTTCAGGGCAGATCTTATATGGGTTTCATACAGCAAGTATCCATCACCCATTGGAGGTAGGAAAAAAGGGGAGGTCCCAAATGAAAATGTTCAACAAGCTGTTCGGTGGGTCCGAGAAGAAGCCAGATCAAATGACAGCAGAATACCACACCAAACTTGGATACGAGCACTGGAAGAAAGGAAAAGCAAACGAAGCAATAATGGAATATCAAGAAGCACTACGCATCGACCCCAACTTCGCCCTCGCACGCTCGAACCTCGGGTTCACATACAACGAGCAAGGAAGGCTAGACGACGCGATCAGAGAATGGGAAGAGACATTACGGAGAGGGGTTCCAAACGTCATCATCCGCGGGAACACCGAAGACTGGCTCAAGAAGGCAAAGGCGCTTAGAGACGAACGTGCGAAGCAAATCGAAGATGTTGACAGCGCCGTAAGCTCATACATCAAACAGCTCGGACAAGCCAGCACCACATGGCCCGTTGCCCACGACGCCCTAAAGAGAATCGGCGCCCCCGCCACGGGCGCACTCGCAAAAGCGATAGAAAGCGACAACTCTCTCCTGCGCGCGCGTGCCATGGACCTGTTAGGAAAAATCGGAGATCAACGAGCAATCGAACCACTGACAAAGGCCTCAAATATCACCGAGGAAGAATTCCGCCGAATCACGGGAATAACAGGCGCAACCCAAACAATCATGATGGGCAGCACAAAAATTGAAGTACCACTAACCGACATGTTGAAGGAACACCGTGAATATGCGAAAACGGCACTCAAAGAGATCAAGAAGAGGACAAGATCGAACGATTGACCGGCAGTAGGAGACTGAGCATATATAAGAGCCCAGCTGTGCTAATTGAAAAGCCATCGACTTCGATCCGCGCCGTTCGTTCACTTTCCCAGAAGCCGACCGAACAACCCCTTCTTGGGCTTCTCCTTCTCAAGCCTGAAACACTCTTCATTCGAAAGCACAACCCTCACCGCGGTCGCGAACCTCGTGTAGGCGTCGGTCACCGCTGGGCTGAAGACAGAGATTCTCAAGTCTCGATAGAAATTCTTGCTTTTATCCCAGAATCCATGCAGATAATCCGCAGTGCTTCTAGTCAAGATGACTATCTTCCTTGGATCCAAGTAAGCGTTCGCCAGCTCCAATCGATTCTTACGAAACGCTTCCTCACCGTCAATCAGAAACATTCCAAGCAGTCGACCTACAACTTCGGATGTCTTGTTGCCCATGCTCTCTATGGGAAGATCGAAGAACTTGCGAATCTTACCTTCATCTTCTACATTAATCTCATAGACAAACTCAAAAATCCCCGGCATGTTCGTCCGCAATGACATTTGCTTGCACGCAAGAACTGCCGTCACCAGCCACTCCGCCTCAGCCAGCTTGAAACTACCATACTTTGCAGGGTTTCCCAACAGAATCCAGTCAAGAGCGAGTCTCACGTTCAGGGGGATGCCTTCTCCTGACCCGCTCCCCCTACTTCCCGCGGCTTCCGACATGCATCGACGTTGCACTTTGACTGCAATTGACTTAATAAATCTTACTTTCAAAAGAGGGGATGCTTTGCATCCCGACCGCGTCCCTTGCTGCCACTGATGGACGCAGATGGCTAGGGCACTGATTGATCGATCGATCTTGACGCAATGCCATTGTCAGCGCTGAAACGGAAGATCGACTCCAAAGGGATCGATCGATCAACAACTGCCGCCGTGGTTGGGAGGTCACCAGACGCCCTATTCTCAAAATCTGCTAGCTACACAACACTGTCCGACAAATGCTCGCGATCTCGACGGTCCCCGCACCAATCACCTAGGCGCGGTTCGCCTCCTGGCGGAAGCCGATAACTCGCCCAGAATCCTCTTCCCCCTCTTCGACACCCTATACTTCGAGAGAGCCTTACTCTCACGCTCCAGAGTCCTCTCCACAAGCTCCGCAGCATGCAACACCCCCAAATGATAAGCAAGCAACCCCCTCTCAACACCCACCCTCCTCGCCAGCTCATTAAAATGAATACCCGGATTCCTCTCAATCAAAATAAACGCCCTCAACCTAGCTGGATTATCCAGCGCCCTGTACGCCATCAACCTCTCGTATATTTCCTCTTCCTTCATGCCTGTACAGCAGCCGTTTATCTGGTATATAGAGTTTTACCTGATAAAGATCTCCTTACCAATCACTTTCCATTCCTTGTATCTTCTAGCCAGTTTGAGGATCACCTTGCTAGCCGTCGGAAATGAACACCCACCTGCCCCACCATAGGCATAGACATGCCCGTACACCGCCATAAACGTCAAGTACGCATTGCTCAGATAGCTCCGAGAGAATCCATACAAAGGATGATAAGCGTAATTCACGAGCACCCTCAGCTTCGGAGCGATCCTCTTATCCATGTAAAATCCACCGAACTCTGTCGCTGAACCCCACGACTCAACGTTGATGAAAACCAACTCCACATCTCCCCTCCCCAACATACACCTCTCAGCCACATCAAAGCCTATCTCCGAAGGAAAATCATCCTCCGGTATAACAGCAACAATCCCATCCCTCCTCAATCGCTCCTTAATCCTCCTCCTCAACCTAAGCCCCCTCCCTCCAGCACCAAGCAGCGCAACAACCAACGACACCTTTCCATAACGCCGCCTAAACTCCCTCTCAAACCTCAACACCACAGCCCTACCGAACACACCCATCAGTCAACACCACAACACCTAGACCCAACTCTATTAAAACACCCCTTCAACTGTCGATCGAGTCCGATCGATCGATCGATTCTGCAATCGATTGATCGAAGTCTATGCGCCTAGCTCACTGCCCATGGCTTGCGAAGCGTCATCATCCACTTGCCTGCGCTGCCATCGCCCCGAGGATAACTGAAATAGCGTTCTTGACAACGCCAAGCTGCCACGACTCGACCAGGTCCCTCTTAAGCTGAGGCGGAGGCGTGAGGTCCAACACCTGCTTCCCCGCGTTGTAGATCTGTGCCACAGCCTCCACGGTCGCTGGATCACCCTTGAACATGCTAATCCCGGACAACAAGATCTGATCCCGACGCGACGGCGAGAGCTTGCCAACAGTCATGGCGGACATCACACAGGACTGGAGGCACGCCGTATCTGGGTACTTCAAGGTAAACTGGGTCCTACCGACCTGCCAAGTGCGGCCCTTGTCCACAAGTTCCTTCTTGACCCAACCGAGAAAGTCCTGCAGCAGCATCCCCGGATCCGCAGCGAACACATTCCGGCAGCGCGTCAGGATGGCGTTTCGCAGCCAGTCCGACTTGAGCAGCTCGTCGTCCGGCCGGATAGCCCCCCACATAGCACGCAGCACCGACCGGGCCTGCACAGCATCCACATCCCCCCAGGCTATGAGCGTCTCGAGCAGCGCACTATCAATGCGGTCGTACCTGTATTCGCCGTACCCGGACATCCTCAGGTTCTCCGCGAATTGCTCCTCCTTCTTCGTACCCCTTTGATAAGAGGAATACAGCGGGTTCAGAGCCAAGTACTCCCTGACAACCTCACCAGGGCCTTTAGTCGAAGTGAGACGCTTCCAGAAACCCCGCAACCCCTCAGGCTCAGCCTCGGTTCCCACCCCAGCCCACATCGCCCCCGGCACACCCAGCCTACCACCATCAGTCGCACTCCTGAGATAGGAAAGCCGATCCTGAACACCCCCCTGAGCCAGGAACTCTCCAACCGGATCTCCAGCCATGTCAGCGGCAGAGATCGCTGAACGAGATGTCTCGGGGTGCGTGCAAAGCCACGCGCGCCTCAGACGCGGCAACAGCTCCTCCGCACGACCGGATTTCTGAGCAAGACTCATCGCCTCCGCGCCCAGCCCTCGCCCCACCAGCGTAACCAAGAACCAAGCCTCCGCACTACGATCATCTCCCACCCTGCCCAGCAGCCTCGTGTAAACATCCTCAACCTCGCTTGCGGACACAGTCAACGCAGCGTGGTGAGCCCTCACAAAGTTGACCAAATGAGAAGGCGTCCTCATGAGAAGCCCCTCCAGAGCATCGCCTGTCAACAACTTCAACAACACCCCCAACTCCAAGACCATAGGTATCAAGGTGAAACGCTCCGCCCAGACAAGTTCAAGGGCGGGATCCTCCGCAAAGAAGAGATACAGTTCTTCAAGCAGCCTCGGAACCAAGTCAGCCTGGTCACCGCCCACCTGCAAGTTAACAAGCCTAGCGTACCGGGAATACGCACTCGCCAGCTCCGTCTCACGATGAGCCAAGACGGTTGACCGCATGGAATTCCTGACCTGCGCACCGACCTCGAGAACCAGCTCCCTAGGCAGGAGAAGCCCCGGCTTCTCATCTTCAAGAATCTTGAGCGCGACACGCACCGCCTGCTCCCTGCCCACCTTCTCCGCCAAAACCTTCCACTCATCAGCCAGCAGCGGCTTAGCCCGGTTCATCCGCAGAACAATGCTCTCCCGCACCTTCTCAGGAATTGTATCGATAAATTGAAGCGCATACAGACGATCGATGCCCCCCCACGCCTCCATCAACGCTATCCGAACCGGAGCCTTACCCATCGGCAAACGCCGCTTCTCCAAACGAGACTCACAATCCCGGAGACGCCGCTTAGCCTCCTCCACATCCGACGCCGCCACCCTCTTCGCCGCAACAACATCGGCGATCACCTCAGCCGCAAACCCCTTAACACCCGACACAGACGTCAACTCCATCAAAGACCGAAGATCCTCCAGATCCGCCTGAAACTCCTTCGAAACCTTGCCCTGCAACGGCACAAGCATGCTCCAGTAACGCTCCGCCTCATCCGGAGAGAAGAGCAACGACAACTGACACAGGCGCAGAAGCAGAAACGCCCGAGCCTGGCCAACTAGCTCCTTCCCAGCCAGCAAAGAATCAACCCTAGCCAACACATCCCGCGAAGCCTCGCTCAACCCACTCCACCCCTCGACCCATCAACCCACAGCGACCAAACGCCTTTAACCCTTTTTGAGATCAACCCATCGAACAAAGCTCCCTCTCCTCAGCAAAGAAAGAAACGAAAGCCCTGACCCAGCACCCCATCAACCAATACCGCACCCGCGGGGAACCGTGGAGTCTTTGCACCCAGAACATCAACGTTGAGCTCAACCAACACCACCGACTCCTGCCCACGCCCAAGCCTCATCCTAGCCAACACCATCCCACCATCAGGACCCCAATCGAAATCCCAAAGCCCCAACCTCACCAACCATAGAACGATGATCAGGCACACCCAGATCGCTAAAACGAGTCAACCGACGCTTCCCCGAGCCATCCGACATCATAACCCAGAAATCAAACCTAGGTGGATTCGCCAACACCTCATCGATCGATCGATCTAGACAACATGCAAGGGTATTCATGGGAGCTCATAAAGAAGCGTGCGCAGCTCAAGCCAACAGATTTATAAACAAATCCAACAGAAAACCACCATTCAGGTGATACTTTGAAAGCGTTAATCGCATACGGCACACGCTATGGAGCAACGACTGGAACCTCAGAGGAAATCGCCAAGATATTAAGAGAGGAAGGCCTCGACACCAAGATAGCTAACCTGAAAGAAGAAAAAATCAAAGACATCTCAGAATACGACTTAATTGTTGTCGCCAGCGGCATGAGGATGGGCAAATGGGCTAGCGAGGCAGAGGATTTTCTAAAAAAGTTCCAGAAAGAATTCAACCAGAAAAAGCTGGCTTTGTTCGTCTCTTCGATGAAAACGATTGCTGAAAGAGAAGGAAAAACAGAGGAAGGTGGAGTTTGCAGTTCACGTAAAGTCGCGGAGGACATAGTGGCAGAGTATCGCCTCAAACCAATAACGATGGGTTTCTTCGGCGGAGTATTGGATTACAACAAGATGGGCTTCTTTGAACGTAAAGCTATGGGATTTTTGAAGCCGCAACTTGAAAAGGACGGTTTCAAAGAGACGGAGCCTGGCGTCTATGATCTGCGTGATTGGGATGAGATTCGCAATTGGGCTAGGGAACTTTCTAGGAAGGCCAAACAATAACAGCATGACCTTTGTCATTTATTCAAGAGACGGAGCAATCCAACCCTAGCAATCGATGGGATTCGAAATTGTAGAGACTGCAAGCATGCTACGAAAGGCCTCGCTCATCTGCGGCATCCTCTCTCCGCCGCTCTATGTCGCCACGATCGATCGATGGGA
>Ga0315309_1002416_pt1 | contig 10910 bp, 11 predicted proteins | sample TDP4_MG_FD_203080 | JGI IMG/M metagenome (GOLD analysis project Ga0315309, IMG submission 203080) | Freshwater sediment microbial communities from Lake Towuti, South Sulawesi, Indonesia - TDP4 | ecosystem: Environmental > Aquatic > Freshwater > Lake > Sediment | place: Indonesia: South Sulawesi...
GATTTTTTGGCTGAATCGGCTTCAGCCTTAGCCATTTTGATGACTACGCTGAGCAGATTGGTAGAGGATTTTATCATATGGAATACGCTCGAATTTTCATTCTTGAATATGCCTGAGGAATTTTCAGCTACCTCAAGTATCATGCCACAGAAAAAGAATCCTATTGCCTTAGAACATATAAAAGGTCGAACCGGCCATGTCATTGCTGCTCTTGTTTCTGTGCTTACGATTTTAAAAGGTACTTCTTTCAGTCACAACCGTGAGATAGCCGGGGAGGTTGCAACGGGGGTCCATAATGCATTCGGGTTGGTCCAGGGATGTTTGGAAATGCTCTGTCATCTTTTCCCCCTTCTTTCTTTTAATACAGAATTGATATCTCGACGTACAACCCAAGGATTTTCAACGGTGACAGAATTGACAGACCTTCTGGTTCGGGAAAAAGGTATTTCTTTTCGGCAGGCCCATCATATTATAGGCCGTGTGGTTAATGAGCTCACTGATAAATCGCAGGGGATTGAGCATCTTTCATCAGCTATGATAGATCATGCCTCCAAGGAAGTCTTGGGATATGAATTGCTTATACCGGAAGAAGCAGTTCGAAAAGCTTTAGACCCATTTTTTAATATAGAAACCCGGGAGATAATTGGCGGCCCTGGGCCCCGATCTGTGGAAACGCTAATTTCCCATCAGAAAGAGGAATTGAAACAAAAGAGAGACTGGCTCTTTCAGCGCCGACGAGATCTTGACAAAGCAAAGGAAACCTGTCAAGAAGCTCAGTTGCAAATGATCTCAGCGAGTCCCAAGAATTAGAATTTTTCAAGGGATAGAAAAAATATGACATTCTCGATAATTGCTCATGATTCAAACAGTGGAGCCATTGGTTTGGCAGTTTCCACAGCCTCGGCTGCGGTAGGTAAACGGGTTCCCCATTACCGCGATGGGGTGGGTTTGGTAGTTACGCAAGGCAAAACAAACGTATTCTATGGGTCGATGGGGTTGAAACTTCTGGAGATTGGATTTTCACCCAAAAGAACCTTGGACATCCTCACTCGGCAGGATAAGAATTGCGAGTATCGCCAGGTCCTTATATCAAATCCCTCTGGGGAATGGGCAGTCCATACAGGCGAACTCACCGAACCATGGCATGGCCATTTGATGACTCAAAGTTACGTCGTCATGGGAAACACACTTCCTGGAAGGCAGGTCTTAGAGGCAATGGCCAATGGTTTTGAAATGGCTTCCGGGGACTTGCCTTCGCGACTCATGGCCGGTCTTAAGAAAGGTCAAGAGGCGGGAGGGGATCGAGAGGGCAGGAGATCGGCTGCCATTCTTGTATTGAGTCCCCAGCAGTTTCAACCCTGGGGACCTCTTGTAGATCTCCGGGTAGATTTTGATCCAAACCCAGTTGATAAGCTTGGAGAGACTTTGGAATCTTACTTGGAATGGGAAAAGAAGAAGTTAGAAGAAATTGATAAGAGAATTTATAGCTTAGATTTAGATGGGCCATGAGCCTATCTGCAAGATTGATGGTGCTCAAAGGAAGTTGTGCATAAACCATTGAAAGAGTGCAACGAAGAATTTGAGGCAATAATTAAATTCAAAGGAGGAGACCGTAGATGAAAAAATTTTCTGAGTTGACGCAGAAAGAAAAATCGAGAGCCGATGAAATCAATAAGAAGGTTGTTTTCATTAATGCATGCGATTCGACTTTTGTCCCAGATTTCAATGAGAAATATTTTCCCAAGCTTATGGAGAGTAAGCTAACCGGAATAAGTCTCACTGTGAACTATCAGGGCTGGATGAGCCTCGAGGAGGTACTGCTCAATTTTAGCACCTTATATTTAAAGGTCGAGTCGAACCCTGACAAGCTCTTATTAGTTAAGAATACGGCTGATATTCAAAGAGCCAAGAAAGAAGGTAAGGTAGGAGTGATCCTGGCTTTCCAGGACGGAAGGCCCATGGAATATGATTTAGGTTTGGTAAAAATTTTTCATCAGCTCGGGCTGCGGATAAGTGGTTTGACCTATCAGAGGAAGAACTATTTTGCCGATGGATGCGGCGAGAGGACAGACTCCGGTTTGAGTAAATTAGGCGTCCAGTTGGTAGAGGAAATGAATCGCTTGGGTATGGTAATCGATCTTACCCATACCGGAGAGGCCAGTTCTTTGGATACCATTGAGGTGTCTAAGGATCCGGTTATCTTTTCTCATAACTGTGCCAAGGGGATCTATGATCATTTCAGAAATTCAAGTGATGCAATGCTTAAGGCTCTGGCAAAGAAGGGTGGGGTGAACTGTGTTGGTACATTTTCGCCGTTCCTGAGAAAGGGTGGAACACAGGAAGGGACGACGTTGGAAGATACGGTGAATCATATTGATTATGTAGCGAATTTGGTGGGTGTTGATTATGTTGGGGTAGGGTTGGACTCGGCCCCGGACAGCAGGACGCCACTTCAGGCCAATACAATGGCAGGGAGGTATCCTGAGTTTGAGTGGGGGAAATTTGAGTATCGGTATGCAATCAAGACGATTTCAGAGATCCAGTATCTCACCCATGGGTTAGTGGCGAGGGGTTATCCGGATGCGGATATTGAGAAGATTTTAGGCGGTAATTTAATGAGGGTATTTAATAAGGTATGGAAGAAATAGGCGGATTGAGGAAGACTATGGAGACTCGAATAAAAGAGTGCTTAGACTCCCTTCGCTCAAGGCATATCAACGGGATATTTGCAGAAAATTCTGAGGAGGCGAGAGATAGGATTTTGGACTTAATCCGCAAGAACGCAGTGGTTGGGATCGGAGATTCAACGACAATTAGACAAATGGACATTCCAAAAATGTTGAAGGAAAAGGGTATAAAGGTTTTGGATGCATTTGAACCAAAAGACAAAGAGGCCTATGAACACCACCAAAGATTAGTTAGGGAGTCAACCCTCTGCGACGTTTTTCTAACCGGAACAAACGCCATCACTTGTGATGGGAGGCTGGTCAATGTGGATGCGGCCGGGAATAGGGTGGCAGGGATGTTTTGGGGCCATCCCATTTCTGTAGTCGTCGTTGGAAGAAATAAAGTGGTTAAAGATCTGGACGAGGCATTTTATCGGATCAGGAATATCATTGCGCCCAATCATATCCGAATCAGGTCAGCGGAATTAGGGGGAAGAGAATTTAAAACGCCTTGTGTTGCAACTGGTGAATGCAGTGATTGCAGGGCAACTGATAGGGCGTGCAATATTTTTACAATCATTGAAGGAAAACCTTTCCGTACCGAGATGAATGTTGTTATTGTGGACGAAGATTTAGGATTGGGTTGGGATGTCACGTGGCCCCAAGGCCGCATTTTGGAAGTTATTGAAAACTATAAGAAATTTGTTTGGGTGCCGATAAAGAAAGATCTCTAATATCTCAGAGGCAAGTCTTGTCAGAAGCACAGAGGTTAAAAGGGTACTCCATTTTTAAACTCTAAATTTGGAAAGGAGGATCATATGAAGGTGAAAAAGATAGATAACGGATTAATGAAGGGTGTTTTGGTTTTGTTAACGATAATTATTTCTGGAATATTGACCTTCAATATTTCTGCAAAGGCCGCAGAAGTATTTCCCAGTGGTCCGGTTGAATTTGTTGTTTGTTACCCCCCAGGAGGAGGGGCAGACGTTGCTGCAAGAATCGTTATGCCTGCGGTTGGAAACTACCTTGGTGTACCCGTTTCTATTGTCAACAAGCCCGGAGGAGAGGGTTCCTTGGGGGTAAGTTATTCCCTTAATAAGAAACCAGATGGCTACACTCTTTTTGGGATACACCAATTTAGTACTTTTGTCGGAGCAGTTTTTGGGCAGCTTCCTTATGACCTTAAGGAAATCTACCCAATCTGCAACTGGATTGATAACCTCAACATATTTGCAGTTCAGAGTAGTTCTCCTTTCAAGACTTTTAAAGACGTAGTCAACTATGCCAAGCAGAACCCGGGAAAATTGAAGTACGCTCTTCCTACTACCCGCACTTCCCAGGGTATAGGTGCTGAACTTCTGAAGAGTAATGCCGGAGTAGACATTGTGCCAGTCCCTTTCAAAGGGTCAGGGCCGGCGATGACGGCACTGCTCGGTGGACATGCCGACCTCTGTTCCGTTCCCTATGCGATGGCTAAGCCCCACATTCAAGCGGGCACAGTAAGGGCTTTGGTCGTGTTTGGGAAGAGGCGCGTTAAAGAGATTCCTGAAGTTTCCTCAGCGGTAGATCTTGGATATGACGAAGCGCCACTTGCGTTTGCAGGTGCTGGCTGTTCAGCTAAGGTTCCCAAGGATCGAATAGAAAAAATCTCTTTGGCTTTCGAAAAGGCAATGAAGGATCCGAAGGTATTAGCCCAGCTCGAAAAGTCTGGATTGGAACCTGTATACATGGATCATGAGGAGTTCCAAAAGCATATTCTTGAGGGATTTTCAAAGGTAAATCAGATCAAAGATAAGCTTAAGGAATAACTCATTTTACGACCAGCGGGATAAGGAGGCCAAGAGAGAGCGTCGAAGTCTCGCCCATGAGCGGGGAGTTTCACAACATCAGTGCCAGATTGGGTTCATGAGAAAAATTAATATTTATACAAGTGTATTTTTGATGCTTCTCGCTCTGGCAATATGCATTTTTTCATTTAAGCTTTCTCTTTATGCTCGTCGCGGTCCCGGCGCAGGATTCATGGGCTTTGGGACGGGTGGTATCCTCTTCCTCCTTTCTTTACACCTCTTTTTGAAAAACCTGTTTTTTCCTAACCGCGAAACATTAGAAGGACCCATCTTAAAAAATAAAAAAATAAATGTATCGATCTTAAGTTCGTTAATTTTTTATGCATTATTTTTGGAAAGGTTGGGTTATATCTTGGATTTGTTCCTCGTCCTCTTGTTCCTATTTGCTATTTCAAAAACCATGAAATGGTATGCCATCATTGGAACCTCAATTTTGATTTCTTTAGGAAGTTATCTTCTGTTCTCAACGTTTCTTAACATCGGATTGCCGTTGGGAGTGCTGAAAGTGTTGAGGTGAGTGTTCTATGTTGGAAAGCATCGTTTTGGGGTTTTCTATTTGTCTTCAGCCGTTCAACCTCTCTCTATGCTTCATTGGGGTTCTCATTGGGACATTAATCGGTGTCCTACCCGGGTTAGGACCCGGAGCAACGATCGCTCTCTTATTCCCCATTACCTTGGGAATGTCCCCGGCATCGGCAATCATCATGTTGGCTGGAATCTTTTACGGAGCCCAGTACGGAGGATCGACAACATCTATTCTTGTGAACATACCAGGTGAGGCTGCCTCCGTCGTGACTTGCCTTGATGGTCACCAGATGGCCTTACAAGGTAAGGCCGGGCCAGCCTTAGGGATAGCTGCATTAGGCTCTTTTATAGCAGGTACTTTTAGCGTATTAGGTCTCATGATCTTAGCCGTCCCTTTATCTAACTTGGCACTTAAATTCGGACCTCCTGAATATTTCGGGCTGATTTGTCTCGGGATGACCTTAATCATTTATTTGGCACAGAAATCGGTGGAAAAAGCCTTGATATCCGGTTTGTTAGGGATTTTTTTAAGTCAGATTGGGATCGATCAGGTCTCGTCAGCACAACGATTCACTTTTGGCTTGGGAGAGCTTTTTGACGGCATCAGTATGGTGCCGTTGGTCATGGGGCTTTTTGGATTAGGGGAGGTTTTCCTCACTCTTGAGGGAGAGATTTCCAAAATCTCCGTGATCACCCGTGTGAAGAACCTCCTTCCTAACCTTCAAGACTGGAAGGATTCTATATGGGCAGTTGTCAGAGGCTCAGTCCTCGGTTTTCTTCTTGGTGTTCTTCCAGGGGGAGGTCCGACTCTTTCGTCATTTGCCTCATATGGAATAGAAAAACGTTTGTCGAAAAGACCACAGCTTTTCGGCCATGGAGCCATTGAAGGGGTTGCCGGACCAGAATCAGCCAATAATTCGGCGACAGGGGGGTCGTTTGTTCCATTACTCACATTGGGCATTCCAACGAATGTTGTGATGGCGCTTCTTTTTTCAGCCTTAATGGTTCATGGGGTTCAACCAGGCCCCCTGTTAATTAAACAATACCCTGACGTGTTCTGGGGATTGGTAACAAGCATGTATATTGGAAATGTCATATTAGTTCTTCTGAACCTTCCCCTGATCCCCATTTGGGTAAGATTTCTGAAAATACCTTATCAAATTCTCTTCCCATTGATTATCATGTTTTGTTTGATCGGAGCTTACAGCGAACGGGGGCTTTCCTTCGATGTCTTCTTGATGATATTGTTTGGGGTGATCGGTTACCTAATGCGGAAGTTCGAGTATGAACCAGCACCTCTTGTTTTGGGATTCATACTTGGAGATATTCTTGAAGAATCGTTACGCCGCTCTTTGATTATGGCAGATGGGAGCTTTCTCATCTTTTTCAGGCGGCCAATTTCTGCGATTTTTTTAGGATTAGGGGTACTTCTCTTAATCTCAAATACAATCCCTTTCTTGAAGAAGCGTTTGCGAAAGTTGGAAAAGTTGGAGGTTACTTAGGACGATTGGGTAAACCCCGGGTGGTTCAGACCTTTATTAAGGAGTCCATAATTGACAAGACATAGCGTCATTTCCACGAAAGTGGGAATCCAGAAAGGAAATAGTGGATTGCTGCTTCCCTGCCTACCGGCAGGCAGGCGCAGGAATGACTTTTTAAGGAAACGAACTTCTAACTCAGCACGCTAACGTTTGTTAATAAAAGGAGTGAATAATATGATGAGATGGTTAAGTGTCTTTTTGGCATTGGCGATTTTAGCGGTTTCGTTTTCTGGATGCGCGGGCATTCAGAAGGATGCAAAGGTTAAATGTCCAAAATGCGGTGCGATCTTCACCATCGATGAGGGTTTGGAAGGGGTTAGAATCGGTCTGCCCAAGCCCTGAGTAACGCCTCACTGAAGCATGGGAGAAAGCCGTTGATCGGGCAGGAATATCTCCGAAAATCTTATCAGGCGGAAGATTTGAAATCATAGTGGGCAAAGATAACCCCCTCCATCACGGTACGGTCCTTGCATGGCTTAGGTTATTCTTTTAGTTGAGAGACAAGATGAGGTTGCCGCCCTGCCTGCCGGCAGGCAGGTATAAGATTTTCTCTGCCATCCCTGCCCGATTCCGGTAAGCTTCCTCTGGAGAGTGAGGCATTACCCCTCAGAATATTTGATTTGCAATCTGTGCGGCTTTTTCGTATACTGGGGGCATCTCGCGGTGATTCGTAAGGTCAGATTAGGACGATGTTTAAGATTTTAAAGAGATTCTGGCAACCTAAAGAACGCCGGAAACATATCCGGGCACCTATCAGTTCCATTGTCAGGTTCAGAATCGTCGACAGCAAGAACCCTGCGATTCGTTCTCGAATCCTTCAGGGAAAGGTTCTCGACATATCGATGGAAGGGCTATGTATTGGGACGAACACGGTTCAGATCGATGGATTGCATGTTTTCCATCCGTCATCTCCACAGAGCAACAAATTGGAGATCGAGGTTGAGCTTCATCAAGATCTGCCTCCCTTAAGAACCCTGGCAGAGGTAAAATGGTACAGTCGGGTTGTAGAGGAGGCCGGCCGCATCTACAAGATGGGAGTGAATTGGGAATCTCTGAGCGAAAGTGACCGGCAGACCCTTAAAAGCTTCCTAAAAATGAAAGGCCATTTCTGAGAACCCCTTCAATGCATCCTGGGTAGGTTAGAAGTCTGTTGCTTCTCCCGTCATTATAATATGGATTGAAAATATGGAAGAAAAATTACCCTTTGCCTGTCCGGTCTGCGGTCGGAAGACCGATTACCCATTAGCGCAGTTAGTAGAAGGGGCTGTTCTGACCTGTCCGTTCTGTAAGTTGACCCTGACCCTCCATGGTCATATGTGGGAAGATGTCCAAAAAGAAATAAGGAAATTAAGAAAAGGCGACAGGACTGGGCCATGAGAGAGTGCCGGTGACGGGGCTATCATGGGAACGGATCTGAGAGGGAAGTATCTGGGGGCCATGGTGGGCAGTGCTCTTGGGGATGCGATAGGCGAGCTTGCTTTCCGTTATCGAAAAAAGGAAGATTTGTGCGGTGTCGTCAATCGAATTGAAAAGCTCACCTATACAGACGACACTGCTATGACCATAGGCCTTGCAGAATCGATCCTCGAGAAGAGAGGTATCGACGCTCAACACTTGGGCGATACATTCAGCCGGAACTTTCAACGGGAACCATGGCGAGGTTATGCCTCAGGACCTCCGACCATTTTTTCCATGGTCCGGCGCTATGGGACCCCGTATGTTGAGACTGCGAGAAGTCTGTTTGGGGGATCTGGCTCCTTAGGAAATGGCGCAGCAATGAGGATTGTGCCTGTAGGTCTATTCTTTCATCGATCGGATGATCTCTACGAAGCAGCATGCTCCTCAGCCGAAGTGACTCATGCCCATCCTATTGGAATGGATGGAGCAGCCGTGCAGGCTCTGGCGATTGCTCAAGGGGTGAAGCTCGATCCCGAGAAGGAATTTCCATTGGATAGCTTTATTCAAAGCCTCACCGCTTTCGCTCGGACACTTCAAATTCGAGAGAAGATGAGACTTGTTCAAAGATCAATCTCTGAAGATCTCTCCCCAAATATTGCTGCCCATCGCTTGGGTCGTTCGGTGGCAGTGGATGAATCGATGCCTTTTGCAATCTACTCCTTCCTTCGACATCCAAAGTCTTTTGAAGACTGCCTCTACTGCGCGATACTGAATGGCGGGGATAGGGACACGCTTGGCGCAATGGCCTGTGCCATCGCAGGTGCTTATCTCGGGATTGGAGCCATCCCGAGTCTTTGGCACGAAAAGCTGGAGAATCGGGAGACCATCGATCGTTTAGCATTCTCTTTGGCCGAACTTGGCAACAGAGCAGGAGGGTAGGGGGGTCATTTTAATCGGGCATTGTTAAGACACCTGCTCCCTGAATTTTTCCCTGTTTTAGTAAAATAAGAGCCCTATTTGCTTCTCTTAACTCAAATTCCTGGATTTCGGAGATGACAGGAATTTTTGCAGCCAACGGAAGAAACTCTCCAACATCCCTTCTTGTGATATTGGCGACACTCTTCACCTCCTTCTCGTCCCAAAGAAGCTGAGCATAGTCAATGGCTGGAATAGGGTTTCGCTTTCGGATGACTGCGATGACGAGTCTCCCGCCTTTCTCCAGAAGGCTCAGGGCAATCGGGACTGTCTCTCCAACAGGCGTAAAGTCAATAGCAGAATGGACCTTCTTTGGAGGATTATCCTGCAGCCCGCCTGTCCACGCAGCCCCTAATTTTTTGGCTAAATTTCTATGCTCCTCACTTCTCGTAAACACAAATACCTCAAAGCCCCAATACGTTGCCACCTGAATGACAATATGGGCAGAAGCTCCAAACCCAAAGAGTCCCAATGTCTTGCCACCTTCCATTCCTGAAAGCCTTAAGTCACGGTATCCAATGGCGCCGGCGCATAATAGAGGGGCTGCCTCAGCATCAGAAAATCGTTCGGGAATCAAATAAGCAAAGTCTTCTGACACGACCGTATATTGCGCATAACCACCGTGGACATGGCATCCTGTTGCCTTGAAATCTTGGCATAAATTCTCGTTTCCTTTTCGACAGAAATGGCATTTTCCACAAGTGGAATGAATCCAGGCGATCCCGACCCTATCGCCCAAGTTAAATCTTCTCACTTCCGGACCTAAGCCTTTTACTCTTCCCACGATCTCATGGCCCAGAACAACAGGGAGCCTGGGTTGAATTCGACCCTCAATTTCATCAAGTTCAGTATGGCAGACTCCACAAGCAGAGACTCTTACCAAAATCTCCTTGGGACCAGGAACAGGATCTGACAGATCTATCATCTCAAGAGGCTCCTTTTCAATGGGTGAGACCTCTTTGAGCACCATCGCTTTCATCTTCAACTTTCCTTCCAGTTGGGATCTTGAGGATTAAATCTTCTCAGGATGTCCCTCCCTCACTGTGGGAAGAGATACGCAAAAGGTGCTCCCTCCAGAAGCTAAACAATCCTCAGGTTTCTTGCAATGTGGGCATGCAGAGATCCTTCCCGGGCAGAGATCTCTGTCTGTTGGAAGGTAGAGGCATCGCTGGCTCCCTACGGAAATGTCGAAACCGAAGCGCTGCCCATAAGTCTTTATCTGAAGAAGGTCAAGACCCTTGCCCCCCGCACCAAAATCATAAGGCTTTTTAGAACTATAGAGGTCCGTATCCAAAGTATGAAAGAGACCATCGAAAAGATGCCTCTGATTCTCCTTGGTGATTCCAATGCCAAAATCCTGAACTTTAAGGAGCACCCACTGGCCTTTTTCTTCCAAAACCACCCGAACCCTCCCCTCATCAGGAGTATTCTCAATGGCATTCTTCAAAAGTCCAACCAGACTCTCTTCGAGGATTTTTGGATCCATCAGTATATTGAGATCCTCTTGACCGTCCAAATGGAGTTGAAGGTCTCGATGTTTGGCTCGGGTTTTGACATGCTCCAGGATGCGTTCTGCAAAAGGATAGAGGTCAATACGTTCAAGACCCAAAGGTTGAGAACGATCCGATTCTGCAGGTCGTTGCCTCGCCTCCAATTCCTGGTAGGAGCCGATAATGCGATCGGTCTCTTGCTGAATATCGGAGAGACGAGTGAGATTTCTTTCGAGGGATTCAAAGACTTCCTCCCTGACGATGGGAGGGGTTTGAGTCTGAGTTTTACGCTTTAAAATACGGATATTTCCCTGGATGAGAGCCAGAGGGGTCATCAGTTCGTGGGAGAGATGGTCGAGGGCCCTGCTCTTCGCCTGGTTTAATCGCTCCAGTTCCCTTCTCGAACTCTCTATAGCATCAATGCGCGCCTTGCGGAGCTGAGCCATTTCAATGAATACGGAGGCATGA
>Ga0315309_1002417_pt1 | contig 10907 bp, 11 predicted proteins | sample TDP4_MG_FD_203080 | JGI IMG/M metagenome (GOLD analysis project Ga0315309, IMG submission 203080) | Freshwater sediment microbial communities from Lake Towuti, South Sulawesi, Indonesia - TDP4 | ecosystem: Environmental > Aquatic > Freshwater > Lake > Sediment | place: Indonesia: South Sulawesi...
GAGACCGCCAACAACACCCGCCGCTCAAGCCGAAGCCAAGGTTGTGGTGAAAGGCATAGCCGCGGGCAAACGAGACATAGGCATAGGACCAGCCAAGGTTGCGTTGACGGCAGAGGATGCGTCAAAAATAATGCAGAAAGGCGACATCCTTGTTACCACCATGACTAATCCCGACTATGTGCCCTTCATGAAAATCGCCGGCGCCATAGTCACCGACAAGGGCGGAGTGACAGCCCACGCAGCCATAGTCAGCCGAGAACTAGGCATACCATGCATAGTTGGAACCGAAGTCGGCACTAAAGTTATGGTTACAGGACGCGAATACACGGTTGACGCCAAGAGTGGCGTGGTCTACGAGGGAAGAATCAGCGCGTCAGAGGCACCAGTCTCACCCACGGTCTCGGCTCCAACAGCGTTATCAAGTTTTGCCCTTGAACCAGCACCTGTTACAGCCACAAAAATCTATATGAACCTAGGTGTGCCCGAGAAAATTGAGGAGTACAAGCATCTGCCCTTTGACGGTATTGGCCTCATGCGCATTGAATTCATACTTGCCAGTCACATTGGTCAACATCCCCTCTACCTGCTTGAAACGGGTCAAGCCGACAAGTTTGTGAACATGCTGGCTGAAGGCGTGGCAACAGTAGCTCGAGCCATACAGCCTCGACCCGTGGTTGTGCGCTTCAGTGATTTTAAGACAAACGAGTACAGGGAATTGCAAGGCGGCGCAAAATATGAGATTGAAGAGGCCAATCCGATGTTGGGTTGGCGGGGTGCCAGCCGCTACATCAGTCAATGGTACGAGAAAGCTTTCCGCTTAGAGTGCAAAGCCATACGAAAGTGCCGAGAAGAGTGGGGACTCAAAAACGTCTGGGTGATGCTTCCAGTTATCCGAACGGTTTGGGAAGCAAAAAAATGCCTTGAAATCATGAAGGAGGAGGGCTTAGAGCGCACCAAGGACTTTCAGGTGTGGTTTATGGCTGAGACCCCAGCCATCGCCATCATGGCTGACGAGTTTTCCAAACTCTGCGACGGATTTAGCATAGGCTCAAACGACATGACCCAAGGCGTGCTCATGATTGACCGTGACTCTGAACGACTCGGAATGATGGGCTACTTCGACGAGCGAGACCCAGCCGTAGAACGCATAATCGCGCATCTCATCAAAGTGGCTCATCAAAACGGCGTTACTGTCTCCATCTGCGGCGAGGGCCCATCCAACTTACCTGACTTCACGGAGTTTCTCGTCCAAAGAGGCATCGACAGCATATCTGTCAACAACGACGCCGTGGTGCGCACCCGCCAGTTGGTCGCCAGCCTTGAACAAAAGATTCTGTTGGAACGATTGAGCGAAATGCGAGAAAGGAACGTTGGACGAATGCCAACAAAGACAAAACGGCTAGAGTCTGAATGGACACCAGAATGGGAAGCGTAACCGCTGAAACCCTTTTCCTTCAAAAAACAGGTAGCGCCCCTAATTGAAATCCTCCATCTTTAACCTAGAAGAAGCGAGACTGAAAGAAGAAGTGCAGAGGCGAGGCGTCAAACGAGTCATCATTCAACTGCCCGAAGGCTTGAAACCCGATGGTCCAAGATTGGCTGCGTTAGTGGAGAAGGCAGGTGCCATAGCCATTGTTTCAGCCGACCCCTGCTACGGCGCTTGCGACCTTGCCGTGCAGGAAGCCGAAAGTTTGGGCGCGGATTTGATCGTCCACTTTGGTCACAGCAAAATGGTGGGCATGCCTGAACGCGTTCCAATCATTTACATTGAGGCTAAGGCTGAGGTGACGCTAAAAACCGCTGTTGAGAAGTCTTTGCCCCTTCTTGAGCCGTGGAAACGTATAGGTTTGGTTACCACGGTTCAACACCTAGACATGCTGGGCGAGGCTCGGGAAATACTTCTTAAGGCTGGAAAAAGCGTGGCTGTGGGAGATGCTGAACGCTTCATGTACCCGGGTCAACTTATCGGATGTGACTACAGCAATGCCCAAGCTGTCGCAAAGGATGTGGATGCTTTTCTCTTTGTGGGAGGGGGAAGATTCCACGCCATAGGCGTAGCCTTAGCCACCCGCAAACCAACCGTGGTAGCTGACCCTTACGAGCGCCGAGCCTACTCGGTTGACTCCGAGGCCCAAAAAATAGTCAAGCAACGGTGGAGAAGTATACAAGAGGCAATGGAAAGTGAACGCTTCGGCGTCTTAATCGGTTTAAAAAGTGGACAGAGACGGTTGGAAGAGGCTTTGCATGTGAGAGACAAGCTGGAAAAGGTTGGAAAGAAAACAACTCTTTTGGCTATCCGTGAGGTTACACCCGAGGCCATAATGGAATTTCCAACCATAAACACCTACGTGAACACGGCTTGTCCACGCATAAGCCTTGACGAGGCCACCAAATTTCAAAAACCAGTTTTAACCATAAATGAAGCCTTGGTTGTAGCTGGAGAACTCACATGGAAACAACTGCTCAAAAAAGGATGGTTCGAAGGCTAGACCTTGAACGTTTGCTTCAATCGGTTGAGGCTCATCCCTCTCCAAAGGCTTTTCTCGAACAATACACCATTTCCGTAGATGTTGCGTCGGAGATGTTGTTCTTAGCTGCCTACGTATACGACGACATCATAGGCAAGACCGTTGCAGACTTGGGCTGTGGCACGGGCAGGCTTGCCATAGGCGCTGTCCTTTTAGGCGCAAAAGAAGCGGTTGGCATAGATATTGATAAAGAAGCGGTTAAAACAGCCAAAGAGAATGCCGTGAAACTAAACGCTAAAGAAAAAACTGACTGGGTGTCCGGTGACATCGAACTTTTGCATGGAAACTTTCACACTGTTTTGCAGAACCCTCCCTTTGGAGTGCAGAGAAGAAGCGCCGACAGAAAGTTTTTGTTGAAGGCGCTGGAGTTGGCGCCTCGAGTATACTCACTTCATAAGGCTGGAGAAGGCAACCGTGCCTTCATCAAAAGGTTTATTGAGAGGCACGGGGGAAAGGTTACGGGCATATATCAAATGAAACTTAATATTCCAAAGCTGTTTAAGTTTCACACCAAACGCAGGCATGAGGTTGAAGTTGACCTATACCGAATAGAGATCGCAGGCGAGTAAAATATGACACCCGCGCAATCAAAACGCAAGAGTGGGCAAATCGTTGTGCCAGGCGACCGCCTAGGCGTGATTGAAGAGTTTACGCCTGGACCTGGAACCTACGAGCAAGGCGGCACCATCTACTCCTTTACCACAGGTCGAGCGCTTATGGACCTACTCAACAAGCAGGTTTCTGTATATCCCAAACTCCATGTGTTCAACGTTCCCTATGTGGGCAGCACCGTGGTGGGCCAGGTCTTGGAAGTACAAAGCAAGCAAGCAACGATACGTATTTTCCAAGTGGGCAACCGCTTGCTGACAGGGTTTTTCAGCGGCTTGCTCCACATTTCTGATGTGAGCCAACGCTATGTTGAGAGCATGTACGAGGTTTGCAAGGCTGGTGACATTGAGAGAGCTAGGGTGGTAAGTGATAAAAATCGAGTCTTTCACCTGACAACCAACGACAAGGACTTGGGCGTGGTTTACGCCTTTTGTTCCCGTTGTGGACACGCCTTAGCCCAGAGGAGATTCATTATGCGTTGTCCAGAATGCGGCAACTCTGAGAGGCGAAAAACCGCGCATGATTATGGAAAGGGCGAAGTCTAAATGAACATCAAGATTTTGAAGAAAACCACGGATGAGATGCGCATCGAAATCTTTGGTGAAGGACACACGCTTTGCAACCTATTGCAGAAAGCCCTGCTTGAAGATGAAACTGTTGAGGTTGGTGGATACAGCGTAGAGCATCCACTGGTTTCTAACCCAGTAGTGCATGTGAAGATGAAAGAGAAGCGCAAGCCTGAGAAAAGACCCGAAACGGCTCTAAAAGAGGCTGCCGAAAGAGTTCGCCATCGCAGCCGAGAGTTTCAAGTCAGTCTTGAGAAAGCCTTGAAAGAATGGCAGAAGAAATGACCCAATCCGTGCCCACGCTGAAGAGTTACAGCAGTCTAAAGGAGTTGCTGCTTGACAAAGACCTAGCCGGCTTGGGCGACTCCTATGTCAACTTTGTCTATTCCTTGGCTATGTCTCAGAAGCATGGACACCCAATGGGAGCCAAAGTCAACAATAAAGTCTTAGCCGACGCCGTTGAGGCATCCGGGCTGCGCAAGCTTTTGCCTCACAGGGTCGACAGGCATACGCGAGGAAACGCCGCCGAAGCGCTGTTGGTTTTTGCCTGGCTTCAAGACCTGCAGGAGTTAGACGACTGCGTTAAAGCTTTGAGCAGAGAAGACGACTTAAGCGAGGCGTTTGCGCTTCTTTTGCGAGAGGTCTTAGAAAAGCTCGGTGTGAGCCATGGACACAAGTAGGCGCAAGGGCGGTGAGCCTGCCAAGATTCGAGAGGTCAAACCTGAGATTCGAGTGTTGGGCATAGATGACGGCGTGTTTACACCACATTCTAAAGAGCTGGTTGATGTTGTGGGCGTGGTTTTTAGGGGTGGATACTGGCTCGACGGCTTCATGCACACGAGGGTTCAGGTGGACGGCATGGACGCCACTGAAAAACTAGCCGAGATGATAACCCGTTCGCCACATTACCCGCAACTGCGTGTGGTCATGTTAAACGGCGTCACCTTGGCAGGCTTCAACATCGTGGACATCAAGGAACTTCATGAAAAAGTGAGATTGCCCATAATAGCAGTTACTCGAGAAAAACCCGACTTCGAGGACATAAAGAAGGCTTTGCAAAACCTGCCCGAAACCGAGGAGAGGTGGAAAGCCATAGAGAAGGCGGGCAAAATGATTCGAGTGCGCACGCGTGAGGGAGAAGAACCCATCTATGCGCACGTTGCTGGAGTCTCCGAGGAAACTGCTAGACTCATCTTGAGGAGCACATCAACTCGCAGCAACATTCCAGAACCGTTGCGTGTGGCTCACATTATCGCTTCCGGGTTAGGGCAGGCATAAATCCGCGCCTTAACTGCTAATATTTATTGGAATAAGAAAAGGTTTAAAAGACTCGGCATCATGGAAAAGGGTTCAGACGCTGACAATTTGAGGCAACATCCCATGGAATTTTGCCCCAAGTGTGGAACAAGGCTTGCGCCCAAGAGGAGCAAAGAGGGAAAGAAAGCCAATCTTGTCATGGCTTGTCCAAAGTGCGGTTTCAGGAAGCGTCAACCCGCAAGAGAGGTAAAGCCCATCCCTAAGGTGATTGAGCACAGTCCACAGGAGACGATAGCCGTCATAAGCAAGGAAGAGCAGAAACTGCGAGTGTTGCCCACAGTCCGTGTTGAATGCCCGAAATGCGGCAACAACCTAGCCTACGTTTGGCAGGTTCAAACCCGAGGAAGCGACGAGTCCTCAACTCAATTTTTCAGATGCACCAAGTGCAACCACACATTCAGAGAATACAGCTAAATCAAAACTGCACATAGAAGTTGTTGTGTGCAAAAGGGCTGAGCCATAACAAACAACACGCAGAATAACCGTCGTCTTATGGCATTTTTGGCATGACTAAGTCGGCTATGTCTATGCCGTGACCGTAAACCTGCTGCATCGAAGAAGTAGCAATCAACATTTGGGGCGCAATGCCTGAATAACTCCTATGAACCAAAGACTCAGCCTCATTCACCAAGCTTTCAACGGTTTTGCGTTCATTTCTAAGGGTTTCAGCCAAGGCTATATCGCGTGCAAACATGGCCTTCAAAGCGTTCTCATGCGCGTCAAAAGCCACCTTATGCAAGCGAAGCAACAGTTGTGCCAAGTCCTTGGCTATCTTGACGCCCGTCAACTCGACAGCTACATCAGCCAACTGGACAGACCTATCACCAATGGCTTCAACAAGACTGGCAGTTAAACGATAATCTAGACAGTCAATGGGAAGTATGCCCAGTTTTTCGCTTAGGCCAGGGTTCTGAATAACCGTCCGCAGAATGCGAACCAAGAGAAAATAAAGGCGGTTGACCTCAACGTCCCGCGCAATCACATTCTTGGCTAGGTGCCCGTCACCCTCAACCAGAGCCATAACAGCATCCCGATGCATGCTGGATGCAATAGTGTGCTCCCGTTGGAGAATCTTGTCGGGAGGAAAAGCCGACGGCTCCAACAAGCACTGCATAACAATTTTAGAGTAATCCTCCTCAACGATCTCCAAACCAATCAAGCGACTAGAAGCCAACTTAATGCGTTCACGATCCTCAGAACTCATCCTGTCCTTAGCCTCAACACGAATAATATCATAACCAAGCAGATACTTGCCCATGATCTCTCGGTCAAGCAGAGGCGAAGGGCGAACAACAGCAACCTGCGGCGCTCTCTCAACACTGTACTTTGCGTCCACAATAAGCCGACCATCAGCAGTCTCAGACAATGCAACAACTGAACTCTTATCCAGCCCACTGCGCGCAGCCCAATCCTTAGGCAAGCAAACAAAAAAAGTGCCGCCACCTGTGCGCTGAACCTTACGAAGCTCCATATAAACCCCCAACGAAGATATGTATCCATATAAATAAATCGTTTGGAAATTATAAGCATTATAACAAAGCAACAAAAATCAAAAAGTTCAATAAGCAAACTGAATATTCAATGGAGAAAGCGTAGATGAAACTGCTCAAAAACATCATTGTAGGCATAGACCTTGCAGCAAAACCCTCAAACCCAACGGGATGGGCACTCCTAGATGGCTCAAAAGTGTCAGCGCAGCATCTTTTCACCGACGAAGAAATCATAGCGAAAACTCTCGAGCGCACTCCAAAAACCACAGCTATCGATGCGCCTCTAAGTCTGCCAAAAAGCAAGCGAGAATACATGAGAAAGGCCGACAAGGAAATGCATAGGAAAGGCTATCCTGTCTTGCCTCCACGCTTCAGGTCTATGGAAAAACTCACACTCAGAGCAACGAGGATAACTCTACAACTCCGAAGGGAAGGTTTAGCCGTCATTGAAGTCCATCCATTATCAACTCGAAAAGCGCTGAAAATTCCAAGAAAAGACTGGAATCAGATTCAAAAAATCCTGTTAACAATTGGTTTAAAAGATGACTTGAAGAAACGTTCTTTCACACCACATGAAATTGACGCCATAACTGCTGCCTTAACGGGTTATCTTCATCTGAAGCGAAAAACAGAATTGATAGGAGATCCAAAAGAAGGCTATATTGTGGTTCCCAAACGGAGAGACTGGAGGCCCCTGAAGCTTTGAGCGAACGACTCCAGAAAGCCGTCTCATTCGCCATTGAAGCCGGATACCAACTTGACAGCGAAGCCTTCACCCTCCTCGAAACCTTATCGAAAACCGAAGATCCAGTCGCTTTGATGGAAAAGATCATTAGAAAAATGGACGAACTTTCCCAAAAACCCTTGCTCATAGGCCGCAACCTTTTCGAGGAAATCACAGCTCAAACCACTGAAAAACAGACAGAAATCACTGCAGCACCATTGCCTGAAACCTTTCTGGAGTCGAAAAGAGAATCTTTCAAGCCATACACCAAGGAAATTGGCTCAGACGTCAAGGTGTTAGACGACCCAACAAACACCATGTGCACCATCGGATCGGTGGAAGAATACAGGGAATATTTCCTAGACCGTTTCAATCGACTGCAGAAGTTTTTGAGACAGAGGATGGACGCGAAAGACGCAACTCCAATTTCGGAAGTGCTTAAAGCGCCTACAAACTCGAAGGTCAAAGTTATTGGAATGTTAACTGAAAAGCGCGAATCCAAACAAAGAACTTTCCTAAGGCTCGAAGATCCAGAGGCAAGTGTTACAGTGCTGGTCTATGCGAATCTCGACAGATCAGTTCTGGAGCGAGTTCACGCGCTGCTCTTGGATCAGGTAATTTGCATAAGTGGTACAAAAGCCCAAAACGATTTGTTGATATTGGAAGACATTTTCTTCCCAGAGATACCGCAACAGACACCTAAAAAAGCCTCAGAGCCGGTGTATGCCGCACTGATATCGGATCTGCACGTCGGAAGCAGGCAATTCATGAGGGAAGAATTCAATCGCTTCCTCTTGTGGCTGAACGGGAAGCTCGGCGATAACAATTGGAGAGAAATAGCCAGTCACGTGAAGTACGTGGTCATTGCAGGCGACCTCGTAGACGGTATTGGCATATACCCAAAACAAGTGAAAGACCTAGTCATACGTGACATTCATCGCCAATACGATGCGGTTTCGAAATTTCTGGAGCAGATCCCAGACTATATAGAATTGATAATCATACCGGGAAACCACGACGCCTCCAGAAAGGCGTTGCCGCAACCCGCCATACCAAAAGACTACGCTGAACCAATTTATGAAGCAAGAGGAGTGCACTCTTTGGGAAACCCTTGCACAGTAAGCCTCCACGGTGTTGAGCTTTTATTATACCATGGGCGAAGTCTGGATGACGTTATTGCCAATGTGCCCAACACAAGCTTTAAGACGCCTGAAAGGGCTATGAAACTCCTGCTTCAGAGTAGGCATTTAGCGCCAATTTATGGCCAGCGCACACCTATTGCGCCTGGAAAACGCGACTTTTTAGTTATAGAGCGGGTTCCCGACATTTTCCATGCGGGCCACGTTCATGTTCAAGCTCACGACAGACATCGGGGATTGTTAATAGTGAACTCTGGAGCTTGGCAAAAACAAACCGAGTACCAGAGCAAAATGGGCTTAGAACCAACACCAGGAATCATTCCAATAGTCAACCTTCAAACTTTACAGGTCACAACGCTAAGTTTCACAACAAAAGAAGCCTAGCATAACCCATCCTTCTTCAACGTCTGCCACCGGCAATCTCAGCCAAATGCTTAGGAGAGTACGTAAGAAGGCGACTAAGCCTGTCGTCGTCGGCAAATACGTTCCTAAAAACTCCAGGAGTTATGCCTAAACGAATTTTTTTGGTTCGCCCATACCGTCCCATGTTAACAACTTGTGTGTTCAGCAAACCTATAGCATCGAGTTCGTTGATTAAGCCACTAACACGCCTCTGTGTTAACGGCGCCATTCCAGAGTGTTCACAGAGCTCACTGTAAACCTCGTAAATGTTGCCCGTAACACTCACCTGCTGAGCCTGAGCCTTGCTCAGCAAGTAAACACTGCACAAAACGAGTTTGGAATGAAAAGGAAGATTCCTCAATGCTTCAGTTATACGGTCATACTCTATTCTTTTTTCGGCTTGTCTTATGTGATTCTCATTTAGTTTGGATGCTCCTTCGCGTTCAGCCAGTTCACCAGCAACACGCAAAAGGTCCAACGCACGTCTTGCATCTCCGTGTTCAGCAGCCGCTAAGGCTGCGCACAAACCTACAGCACCCTCGGACACAACACCTTCATGAAAGGCCATTTTGGCTCTGTCAAACAAGATGTCCTGCAGTTCAGCTGCGTTATAGGGTTTGAAAACTATCTCCTCTTCGCTGAGTGAACTCAAAACCCTAGGGTCTAAAAACTCCTTAAACCGTAGGTCATTGGAGATGCCAACCAAAGTCGCTTTGCTGCGCTTTAAGGTCTCGTTTATTCGTGTCATTTCGTAAAGCAAGATGTCGCCTCTCAGTTTTACAAGCGCGTCAACCTCGTCTAGCACCGCAATGAAGACTTGTCTTTGTGCATCCAACCCTCGCCTGAAGCGGTCAAACACTTCGCCCAGCGCCAAACCTGTAAAAGGAACACGCACATCAAGAACATCGCACAAGCCGGAGAACACGCGATATTCGGTGCCAGCCATCCTGCAGTTGACGTAACAAACCTTCACTGGAGAATTGAACTCACTGGCTTTCTGAGTCAATTTGTTCAAAACATATTTCATGACAGCTGTTTTGCCTGTGCCAGTTTTGCCGTAAACAAAAATGTTTGAGCATCGCTCGCCTTTGAGAACAGGCGCAACCATCTCGCCCAAGAATCGAACCTGTTCTTCGCGATGAGGCAACGTTTCAGGTATGTAATCATGTCGCAAAACCTCTCTTTTTATGAAAATGCGGGTCTCTTTCAAGAAATCATCGAACACGCAACCGAGCACATCAGCACTGTTCAAAGCGGGGTCTCCAAGTTCTCTCTTCGACAACTGAAATGCAGACTCAGCATCAAAAGCGGGCATAAGAGCTCCCGTACAAAAAACTTGACATTAAGCTAAAATCTTACAAATTAAAATAGTAAAATTAGCCTCTTGCCTCTGAAGTTGCTGAAGGCCTCACGCACCCCTATTTTTCTCTTGGAGAGTTTTTTTAGAAAATCACAGCCAGTTTATCTCTTTGAAAGAGAGTCTCTGAGGATAAAGAGGAATCAAAAATTTAAGAGTTTACTTGAAAGCTTTTGGAGTTTTGAACAAAAATTTTGATCGAGGAGCGCACGTTTTTCTCTCAAGCACCACGGTCCACTGGAAATAAGGGGGTGGAGAAGATGAGTCACTGATGAGCTTCATCTATACTGCGTATATTTTCATGTTCTATTCACTGAACTGTTCACCAGCGTGTTGCAACAGATAAATGGTTTAAGTAACAACTGTAAAGTCCTTTAAAATAAGAATTTAATTTCTCCTGTTTTTTTAAATCGGGCTTTAATAAAACATATCTGAGGTGAAGAGAGACCCCTTGACTTCCACTGGAGAAAGCGAAGAAGATTAATTTGAAATTTCTTTCAGATAAATTGACCCAAAGTGAATTCTGTGAAATTTAATAATACTAAAATTGCTTTCATTTAAAAATTTAAACCGATTTCAGGCTTTACTTTTTTGGTTTTTCACCGCAAGTTCTATAACTTGTGAAACGTTAATTTGTTAAGCGCCTTGTGGTCCGTATGCCTGCAAAGAAAATGCGTGTAGAGGTCTTCGACGGGAGTGGAAACCGGTACGCTGTAACCTTTGAGGGGCAGGTTTCCAGGGAGAAGGCGCTTCGCCTTCTTGACATAGTTGAACT
>Ga0315309_1002418_pt1 | contig 10903 bp, 9 predicted proteins | sample TDP4_MG_FD_203080 | JGI IMG/M metagenome (GOLD analysis project Ga0315309, IMG submission 203080) | Freshwater sediment microbial communities from Lake Towuti, South Sulawesi, Indonesia - TDP4 | ecosystem: Environmental > Aquatic > Freshwater > Lake > Sediment | place: Indonesia: South Sulawesi...
GTGCTTATCCATGTCCTCAAACAGATTATCGTACTCAGTTACCTGATCTACTAGTATTCTAGCATTGTACTTTGGCTGTATGACTTCAAGGTTTGCACAGTGCAGACGTATCCCAAAGTCGGAATCCATCAAAGCTGGGCAGTAGACTGGAACCTTGTATTTGTAGGCAGTCGCGAGGACTCCATTGTCATTCTTCTCAAATAATTCCTTTCCCAGTCTGTTGAAGAAATAGGCAGGTGTGATTTTTATTTCTTCGATGGATATCCCTCGCCTTGATGACTCAACTCCCCTTGGCTTTGTGCCCTCACCAGTCGCTTTTCTTTTTTCAGTCACTAAACTTGGGAAGAATGTGCTGTCGAGCCATTCCCCGAATTCAGCCCACTTCTCGTTTATGAGGTACACGTCATAGATTCTGAAGAGTTTCTCTTTGAACAGTTCAGTGTCGTCCGCTTCTGGGCTTCCAATGATGTGAGCCATGTATACTCCTTGGAGGGAATCATGAACCATGTTTGCTCCGGTTGTTGCAAGGACATCAATAAACTTGTTCTCAATTGCCTTTGCGATAACTCTACGCATTCCAGCTGGGGTCATGGCTCCAGCCAGAGTGAGGTAAATGCGAGATCCTGACTTGATGGCGGAGAGCCAGGTGTCAGCAACGTCAAACAGTCTCCTCGCATTGTAGGCTGTCTGTCCTAGTTGCTCCAATAGATCCGGTACTGTGAGTTCTCCGCTTGGTTCCATGTCCTTGACAGGAGGTTTCTTTACAGTATGGATTCTCGGTGACAATCTCAACACCAGAGCGACAATCCGGCTTTAATAGGAGCAGGTGCAGTCACTTGCACTTTTAGATGTTCTGCTCCCTGATCAATATAATCGTTTCTATTTTCCTTTCTTCTCTGACACAATTACTACCTCATAGAAGTGCGGTGTAGGTCCTCCATCGAGTAGCGGCTCGACTTTCTCCCAAGCCTTATTTCGTTCGTCGCTAAGGTGCATGGCCATGAAGGTTTTCTCGGTCTCATGTTCCACGATTGCTGCATAGTTCTTCTTTCCTTTTGTCGGTTTCAGGAGTCGCCTCGAGATGAAGCCATCAAATTTCTCGTAGATGGTGTTTGACCATTCAAACCATTCCCTGAACTCCTTGTCCTTCCCTTTCTTAACAGGGGGAAACTCGATTATGTTTATGAACACGGTTTCACCTCCTTGAATTTTACTTTCCTGATTTCTTCACGGGATCAACATGGATGACACAATGATGGCAGTTTGTTGCTCGTTGAACCTTTTCGTGAACCTCTTCCGATATTCTACCTGCTTTTTCTATAGGGGTGCCTCTTGCCACTTCTATATGGAAACCTGTGTGAATCATGTTCGGTCCGACATACTCGGCTATCAAGTCGTGGACGCCAAGCACTCCTTTCACCGAGTTCGCCACTGACTTGACTTTCTCCATATACTGCCTGTCCGGGGCTCTACCCACAAGATAATTGAAGTTATCCTTGAAGAGGTATAAGCCACCGACAACGATGATGACGCCTATGATCATGGATGTCACCGCATCAGCCAAGTAATATCCTTGCCCAAGTAGGTACACACCTACGAGGGCGGGAACATAGGAAATCTCGTCCTTAAGAAGCTGAACAAATCCAGCTTTCGCCGAAGCGCCCTTCGTCTTTACTCTCAGAATGTCTATCATCGGAATAGCCAACACAAGCATCGATATCGCGATCACCATCAAACCGAGGTTCACGTCCCCCAACTCACCAACCTCAGGCTGGAAGAACTTCTCGATAGCCTGCCGAAACACCTCAAAGCTCATGAAAGAAATAAACACTACCGATGAAACTAACGCGGCAACATTTTGTGTTCTTCCCCTTCCAAACATGTAAAACTGATCTGCTGGCTTCTGCGACCAGAATAAAGAAAGTATGAGGAAGGAAGAAACTAGGACATCGCCTAACACCTCTAGTGCCTGCGCGAACAACACAAGAATTCCGGTTCCAAGGAACGTCGTAAGTTGTATAATGAAAATGGCGGAGTACGCCACCAAGGTTATCTTCAGGCCACGTGTCTCACCAGCGTGCCCTGACATAGATCCACCCTATTGTCTCAGGTTACTTATCTAATGTTCGTGTCCACCAGCGCCTTCTTCGCCCGCTTTGTGTCCGCCCATTGCTTCTTCCTCACCATGCTCTCCTTTACCAGTTATGGCCGTGTACAAGTGGTGCGAGTCCAGCACGAATCCGAGCATGGCGTGCACATACTCTCTTGCCGCGTCCACATCACTTATGTCGTAGTCCTTCTTTTCCATTGCATGTTTGAAGCGCTTCTCCAGTTCCTCTTGGAGGATGTGCTGGAGGAATTCTATGACTTCTTTCGGGTTTCCTTTTTCGATGGCTTTGTCAGCTCTTGGCACCACGGGACCCCAGTCAAGCCCTGCAGGCTTCAAACCCGTGTAAGGTGCTCCTTCTCCTTCTCTGTGTAGGCGCACGACGGTTTCGAAGAACCAATAATCAGAAAGTTCCTTGGCCTCCTTGCCCGATTTTCTCACCCGAAGAGTCTTTTCGAAAGCCTTCTTTATCTCACTCTCAGCTTTCTTTGGCGCCCATGGCAGTATAAGGTTGACATTCCCTTTATCCAGGGCGCTCGTCGCGGCTTTAACAACTGGCCCATCTAGCGTATCACAATGTGGGGGCACTCCTCTCACCTCCAATAGGAATTCGAGTTTGTTTCACTTATATATAGTTTTATTCGCTTACGTGATATCGGGCTTTAAGTGGATTTGACCACAATCATAGGTTCTGGGTACATGTCGGACTAGAGGTGACGATCCTTGCTACTGCATGTGCTTCTTGATTTTGCTGATGTTCCATCTATGAACGTAGACCTTGTTGACGTACGTTGTCCCGGCGACTATTTTCTCGAGTTCGCTTATTGCTTTTTGGTGTACTTCCTTTGGGGCATTCCATTGATGTGAAAACGCTTTGTCTCTTAGGGCAGACATGGCTCTCTCAACGTTCCCCTCGTAGGATGCTACAAACATGGAAGCGTCTGGTTTGACTATGTCCTTGAAATCCCATTCCCCGAGACCTGGGTGCTGATAATCGTACCCGTACTTCTTCATTAGTTTCCTATATACGTCCCTTGGAGTATCACTCGGATTCTCTATTAGGACTGAATACAGAGCTATCTTGGTCACCCTCGTGATTTCGGCTAATGCAACCTTCCAGTCCTTTATCAAATGTAGAACGTGAACACTCAACGAGGCATCAAATGATAGATCTAGAAATGGCAGGTAGCACGCGTCGGCATACATTAGGTCTTTGATTTTCTTGTCGATTGCTTTCCGCATCATCTTGCTCGAGATGTCCACTCCGACGACCTCAAAACCGTGGTTTTGCAGTGCAAGGGCAAACCTGCCTGTGCCAACTCCTACATCCAAGATCAGTCTGCAGTCTTTTAGTCCATCCCGCAGAATCTTAATCGTCTTTTCCATTATCTCTTCGGGAAACGATCTGGTGCGGTCATAGAGTTCTGCCACACGATCAAACGAGACACTCATGCGATCACCGCATCTTCATTGCTGGCTTCTGTCGACTCTTGGTTTGGGCAAGCTGTCTTCCCACCCAAACTGTATCTCAACAAGGGGGACTAATGAGAAACTCGGGAGAAAACAAGCACGCATGACAAGTGGAATGGTATTAGCTTTTCGGGATTCTTAGATTTCTCTCACATATCTTCGACCTTAGGCGAATATCAGCTGCCGCAATGAGAAAGGCTAAATAGGAAAAGAGAAGTCACTTACAACTACGGTATATTAAAGGAGAGAAGGGAGAATGAGGAAGAAATCTCTGAAACTAGCATCTATTGCCATAACAATACTACTGGTGATAAGCGCTTCCAGTATGATGTTCGTTAACGGAGCAGCAGCAACTTCACCGTTCTTGCCGGAACCTAAGGATATAGATGAAGATGTCAAAACGGCCGCAATTGATGCCAGTGAAGCAATTGAACCTCTTACAGCCACACACCATTCATATTGGAATCTTAGCGACGTCGCCATTTGGACCGGCTATAATGGGCTGACCGGCACAATCTTCTTAACATACTATACCCTGAGCTATATTGGAACCGATGTCGAAATCTGGGTTCAGAGCAACACCAGATTCCCGCTAGGTGATCTGAGAAACGCACCTGATACAGGAATGCCGACGAAACCCACCGACGCCATGCTAGAGTACATAGCTGACCAATTTGAAGATAACATACTTCCAAAAGAGTCAGAGTTCTTTGGTGCACCGCTCTTCCACAATGGGTCAAATGCTCAACTGCAATACCTGGTTCCCGCCATTCCTGACGACCCAGAGTACTACTACGAAGAAACGGGTAGAGCCGTGATATTGGTCTGCAACATTAGAGACGAGAACTACTATAACGCGTCCTATCCCTATCGTATAATTGGTGTACACATAGGAGCCTACGAGTCTTACTACTATGATAGAAACATAATAACGCTCGATGCCGTAACGTGGCACCATGGTCTCGGTCCAGCAGGTACAGAATGGGGACCCCACTTCGACTATGTTACACAAACGTACCACAGTCACCCGGTGCCAGTGGCTTCACAGTATGCATATGACAGCACCGTGGCGCATGAGTGGCAACACCTGCTACACTACGAACTCGCCGCCGGAGACGTTACCTTCATGAATGAAGGATGCAGCATGTACGCCGAATTCTTGTGTGGATATGGGATCGATCCAGACTACCCAAACAGCTACTTCGCCACACCAGACAACTCGCTCACAGAGTGGGGTGACCAGGGAGATATAAACATACTCGCTGACTACGGTGCCGCGGCTCTCTGGTGCTTGTACCTCGCTGACCGCTACGGACCGGAATTCCTTCGACTATACTTCCGCCTAAACGCCTATGGCGTTCACGGCATCGAAGCCATAGACTACGCGCTATACTTCAGCCACTACAATGAAAGATTCCCCGAAGTCTACCGCGATTGGAAACTTGCCAACTTAATCCGCGCTGACAGTCCTGGAGCCGGCAAATACAACTACAAGAGCATAAACCTAAACGATCCAGCATACATTCCAGTAAGGCTGTACGAGATATATGGACAACCGGTACCGCCAACGAGAGGTACAGACTTTGGAAACACAATCACTATACTGGGCTATGACACTGGAGTATCAGCAATATGCGGTTGGGGCTCAGACTACATCGCGCTACGAGACTGGGAACGGCCAAGCTTCGTATACTTTGACGGAGACGAATTTACATTACCTAAACAATCTAAATGGACCCTGACGGACGATGGCTGGTATTCAGGCACCGGCGAAGATCTCGTGACCTACCTTCTTGCTGGCAATGCTTACGTAGATTCCACCAACCCAACGCTAACAATCGTGACAGCTTACGGTCTTGAGACTCTCTGGGACTACGGCTTTGTCCAAGTTTCAACGGATGGAGGAATGACATGGACATCGCTAGAAAATGAATACACAACATCCGACCATGATCCAGCCGCCCATCCGGACATTGTTGCCAACCTTCCGGGACTGACGGACTACAACCCAGACTGGTCTGATTGGACTACGATGGACTTCGATTTGTCAGCTTATGCAGGTCAGACTGTGATGATCGGCTTCCGCTACATGACCGACTGGGCAGTGACCTACGAAGGCTGGTGGATAAACAGTGCAACAGTGAGCGGAACAGTGTTGACCTTAGAGAACAAGGACATCCAGTTCAAAGCAAGCTTCCAGGTGACAGTGGTATACGCCTTAGAGCTTCCTCGCGGCAGAATACTGTATTTGCCTTTCGACATGCGACTCAAGGACACAACACAAACGGGCTTTGCGATGGCTTTTGCTAAGTTCCCCAGCTACGTGATACTGATCGTGACGCCGACCATGCCAGCAGGCTTTGCTGACTATCAGTTCCAGGTCAATAGACAACCGTTCTCTTGGTGTGTTAGGTAGCACTAGCTTCCCCTTCTTTTTTTTGTCGCCATTCCTACAGCGGTATAGCAGTACTGTCCTCCACAGTGCGATGTAGAAAGAGTCCCTATAGCTGGAATTCTGTGAATAAAGGCGCGCCTACCGGTCGCATCCATCGTGCTTATAGCCCTTCCATCAAGGCGACTACTTTATCGTAATTCTCGTCTTTCACGGGAAAGCGAATGGTAAGGACTCACATCTTTTATCGCTACATCTCTTGGGTCGAACTTTGGAACGAATTGTCTTTTTTTTACGAATTGTCTTTTTTTAGAAGACTTGCCCCATCCCATGGACTATTGTGGAGAGGCACTTCCCAAGCACGTGCTTTGCTTCTGACTCGGCTGGTTTTGCGACGGGAATATAACCGCAATCCTAATCTGCTGCCAACAGAGACCGAAGGAGCGCTGGACACTGGTTGAGAGATCTGGAAACAGTCCGTGACGCTCTCAACTGACTTTCACAACGTATTCTTCCTTCATTTCCTTACCGTCCTCCCTATTTTCCTCCTAGTCATAGCATAGATGACCAATACCAAGAATAGCGTCAGACCAAACAGGCTAATAATCAATGCCTGGTAAAAACTGATGGTACTTGTGGTGTCAGGCAGTGTTTGTATTGGTAGTTGTTGAGCCATTTGAGCAGCTATGATCGCATTTGATTGCGCGGCTCTAGCACCGGAGACTGCTTCTGCATAGTTCATTGTTTGGTAGAGTTGTTGAGCAGCGCTTGCGTTACCTGTAGCCCAGCTAATGTAGTCTAGTACTGTTGAGTTTGCCACCTTTCCTCTCAGTGTGTCTGTAGCGTTGTCGATAAGAGTTGCTGCGCGTATCAAGTGGTAGTCTACGTGTCCCCGTGAGAGGACATCCTTGTCAAACTTGCTGAATCCGTAGTCAAAGGTGTGATATGACATGGCTGTTGCCGTGAAGTCTTGAAGCCAATCTCCCCAGAATGGGTGTTGCAGTCCCATTTGGTGCCCAGTCTCATGAATGATCGTGTGCGTAACTCCCCAGGATTGGGCAAACTGTTCATTGTGTCCGATAAGTGCAAGTGTATAGGCTGATGCGCCCCAAACGAAGAATGGTGAGCCTTGGTTTTCTGTTGGCAGTTGACCTGGTGGAGGCGTGATAACGCCCTGCCTTCGAATGATAATTGATAGTTGTCTTTGAACTGAATGACGAATACAGGGATGGCTACTTTGTTTGGATTCACTGTTATGAATGTTGAGAGTTTGTCCTCGAAGTAATTCCAAAGGACTTCAAAGTCTACAGCTTTGGTTGTTGAGAACTCGGCGCTATCAATAATTGACCATAAGGTACGATACGGCTCAGCATCCCCAGTACCATTCAAATGAACGTATGTGACATTGACCCTCCAAGTTGCATACGGGATCAAGTCGCTAAAAGAACTGAGAATAAGAGTGGAGTTAATCAGGGGTTGGGTTTGGTTGAGTTTTCCAGTACAGTTGTCGAATGCGTACACGACTACATCGTAGTTGTCCGATATCGGAGGTGCGAAGTCAAAGTCAGGAGCAAAGAGACCCCTGACCATGCCGTTCACAAAGTCACGTACGTATTCCGTCAAGAAGTTGATACCTCTCTTAGTGTGAAAGCCTCCAAGCTCTGGGTAAGTGTGGTTGAGGTACCAGATAGGCACAAAACCGTAATTGAAGTACTGGGAGTTGAACGGTGTAACCCATGCTCCTGCCGAGAGATCGATGAACCATAACCTGTATTGTCCTCCAAAGCCCAGCATCCACTGGCCAAACATCCCTGTACCAGAAGTCCACGTGGTACCTGTATCTTTATCATAGTAGGTAATATTGTAGTAGTGGGGGTATTGGTTTCCTCCTCCCAATGATGGAGGGACTACGTAATTCCAAGGTCGGCTTAGATTCATCAAAACGGCTGAGTAACCGTTTGTTGGTAGGGCGTTTATCGCGTTCAGTCTAGTGTAGAGATATTCCTCGACGCTGCACGCGTTATAAAAGATGTTAGCCTTGTATGCGATGGGCGAATAGTATGGATTCGGTAGAGGAAGAGGCAGAGGTGGGACATCTGTTACATTAATGCTTGCTAGATAAGATTCGAGGTTCGCCCTGAAAGACTGGTTTGTGAAGACATAGGTGTAGGTGATTGAGTAGTTTACACCCCAGTTGATACCTGAGCTTGTCTCTACTTGCGGCTTCGATTGTGGCAGGAGCCATGTTAGGAGACTTGTGTTGATGTACTGCTGGTCGAAACCTATGAACACGACTGTTATGTTCATTGGAGATGTTCTTGGGAGAAGAGTGGGCAGATCTTTCTCCTCATATTGTGGCGGCCAGCAAGTACCTGTGCGTATGGTTAGAGTGCTGAACAATAGTAAAGAGGTGATAATAATCCCTGCAAAAACAGTTTTCTTCAATCCTGTTCTGCTCCCCTGTTTCCTATGCGCAATGTTCTAGTGCTTATTGTATTTAAGCTTGTGCGATGCCTGACGAAGGAAATGAAAAAACGATGCTAGATGGCTTTCCTAGATTCTAGCTTACTCAGTTGCATGTCGGCATGGCGCCAAAGGTACCTGTGCTGATATGGCGAACCTGTAGTATTGCTTATTCCATACGTACGCCAGCCCCGTGGGCAGGTTTGAGAGTCTGGCTACGTCCTTTTCATCGAAGTGAGGAACAAGCTCCTTGAGCTTGTCGAAGTCTTCTCCCATTCTATGGATTATCATGGAGTGGCATTGTCCGAGGACGTGCTTGGCTTCCTGCCCAGGTAAGTTCTGTGACGCGAAGAAGAGACCGAATCTTAGGGATCTGCCTTGCCGGGCTATGCGTTCAACTCCTTGTAGGGTTGCCTCATCTTTCAATATTTTCCACGCTTCATCTACTATGACAACTGCTGGAGGATACTTTTCTCCGAGCGAGTGGAGACGGTGAATGTGGTCATAGAGTGCCCACAGAACATAGGACACAGTCACCTCCTGAGCGTCTCTCGATAACGGAGCAACATCAATAACAGATACTCGCCCAGGTTTGACTAGCTCCTCTATGGGTATAGTTGGAACATTTGGATCATCAAAAAGATCCATTAGGAGAAGTTGCTCAAGTCCTCTGAGAATGCTCTTGGCGGTCTGAATGTGTATTCCTGCCGAGCTTGTTGGCCCAGGTATCTTTATCTCTTGATCTCTGGATTGTTCTGCTGCTCTCACAAGGATGGATAGGAATCGAGTTATTTCTCTGAGGTCGTAGCTTCTTCCTTCCCTATCAAGGTTGTATTTGATGTTGTCTTTGGCGTGTATCAGTGAGTCTATGCCCATGCCTGAGACTCTATCTTTGAGTATGAGTTCAAGGTAGCTGTCACCCAAGGCCTCCAATTCCAAGTCGAAGTTCTTTGCTAATCCGTCCTTGCGCTTGCAGTCTCTGCCTTTCAATACGAAGAGTTTAAAGTCGCGTACGCCAGCTGGCTGAATACCCAATGCGCTCCACGCCGCTTTCCCATTCGGCGCCCTCTTGAAATTTGTTTCCATAACTTCGTTGGGGCAAGGTTGATCTAAGTATAGGAACTCGCTTCCCTTGACATTGAACTGAACAACCGCGAGCCCGCGCTCACTTAGTATCTTATCCAAGACAGCGATTGTGTTTGATTTACCTCCCCCCGTTGCCCCGACTATGATGCCATGGTACCAAATTACATCCATGGGCAAGTCGATGACGACGTAGGGTCTATATATGGACTCAGGGTTAGCGTATAGCCCAACAGGAATTGTCAGCGTGCTCTCCCGAGGTTGTTCGACGATTAGCGCAGTCTTGATATCCTCTGCATTGGCAAGGTAGACAGGGCTCTCTCGTTCTGGGGGTCTCAGTGGACCAACTACTCTCCCGTCCACCAGTTGACCGAGAGACTCGACTTCAAGGATTTCGGAATCCTGCCTCCATGTAGTACCACGCTTTCTTCGTTTACCACGGCCGCTGACGGCAGCCATGTCCTTGGCGCTTATGTATGATGAGTCGGGTTGGATGACCATTCGTCTTATCCTTCCGAGGACGGGCATTCTACTCTTGTCGATTGCTTCAACTCTGACTATTGTGTCGACTTTGAGATCCCCTATGATTCTCCTCTTTGATGCAGCTGGAACGATGACTTTGAAGATTTCCGTCTCGATTGGCTCTTCGAATCCTCCAGCCACGATACCAACGAGCTCTCTCCCTTCGTCGCCATGGTTTGTGCGACCTTCAGCAATATCTGTTCCGCGCGCACTGGTGACAGCCTTTTTCATCGAGTATCCTCGCTCCCTATGTTGCGTTGTATCTCAAGTGTCCGATTGCGGAGTGAAGTATCCTCGACCGCCTATTCTTCTTCAAGTCAGATATCTGGTGTCTCAGAGGTATAAGGAATACGGATCGCTCAGCCACACTTGCTGGATCCACGTAATTAGGTGGGTGAACTATTATTGATTCTAATTAAGCCCGCCATGTGCGATCATTCGGCTTGCGATGCTACTTCGCGACTTTTTGCTTTCTCAAAGCTTCCAGCCAAGTAGATCGATCGAAGTAGACTTCATTCCTCGTCACTTTTCCGCCTTTGACCTCGACGATGTCCATTCCATTTTCAATTATCACTTCGGAACCCACGGGAAAGGTGGCTTTCCATTTGGCTACGAAGCCGGCATTGGTCGGGAATACTTCGACGGCTTCCCACTTCCAGTTGGGGTTGACTGCGAGCAGCTTTCTGAAATAAGGTAAGATCTGGTCGTGTCCCTTTAGCCCCTCTTTGTTGGCTGGATCACAGTAGAAGGCATCCTTTGAGTAGAACTCTATCAATTTGTCAGGTGTGTTTCCTGTCCAAGTGGACAGCCATTTTGCCACGAAATCCATTATTTCTTTCTTTTTCACTCCAAATATCACCTACGTG
>Ga0315309_1002421_pt1 | contig 10896 bp, 7 predicted proteins | sample TDP4_MG_FD_203080 | JGI IMG/M metagenome (GOLD analysis project Ga0315309, IMG submission 203080) | Freshwater sediment microbial communities from Lake Towuti, South Sulawesi, Indonesia - TDP4 | ecosystem: Environmental > Aquatic > Freshwater > Lake > Sediment | place: Indonesia: South Sulawesi...
TCGGGGCTTTCCAGACGCTGTCTTTTGGCACCCTAGAGATCTGAGAGAGCTTTTCGAGAGAAACGGAGTCAAGACGCTGGAAATGGCCACCTGTGAAGGCTTGTCGTCGCATCTTCAGGGACCAACTAACAAGCTTTACCGGGACAAGGAGAAATGGGCGAAGTGGAAGGACTTGATTCTCAAAACCTGTACTGATCCAGTATTGCTCGGTATGGGAGAACACTTTCTATACATGGGCCGAAAAGTAACCAGCTGGTTTAATGGGCGAAGATTCGGAAGGCGATGTGGCTTAGGATGAAGACTGCGCCTGATGTCAGGAAGACATAGAGAAAGCCGTAGTTGTTTGCTATTAAGGGTCCGATTAGGCATCCTGCTGCTCCGCCAGCGCTCACTAAGACGTTGAACAAGCCTGCCTTTCCCTGCGGTAAGACTTCCATTGAAATGCTTAGTGTGCTTATGAGGAATACTGCGTAGGCGAATCCCATGAGGACCAGAGCGGTCACTGCTAGAAGGCTTGAGAATATTGAAGCATACACTGCTGCAACTATCATCACAAGCGCCAGTGAGCTTCTGATAAGAGCAATTCTGGTTAGTGCTTGTTTTTCACGGCTTAGCTCTGTCTGGGTTCTGTTTCTTGCGAACAAGTAGCCAGCGCATCCTCCAACGGCGTTCACGACGTAGACGGCGAACACGATGGTGGGCGTTAGGGTAAGGTTTTGTTGGAAAAAGACTGGCAACGGTGTGAACAGTATGCTTGTGGCTAGCCAGAACAGAATAAGCCCTAGGTAGTAGGCTGAGGCGCCTTCGCTTTTGAATCGTTCTGTTATCTCTTGTCCTTCGGCTGTTCTTAGCATGAGCGTTATGCCTCTTTGTGCAAAATCGAGTGTTCTCTCCATGCCTGCTAGTCCTCGCTCAAGAATCAAAGGCGGATCAACAACGAAGACGGCTGCCGACAAGAAGGCGATGATGTTCAGGGCGCTGCAGAGCAGCAGAATCAAGGAGCCACTGAAACCAGACAAGGATAGAAAGAATCCTAGGGCAAGTCCGATTAAGGCGCCTGCTTCGGTGAGTAATTCGTAGGATGCGAAGCTTCTTTCCCATTCCTCGCGTGAATGCCACTCAGCTATCAAGACGTTCTTTGGTGTTTCATGCGCTACGTGGAATATGGCTATGAGCGCGTATAGTCCCACTAATAATGCTATGCTGGTTGTCGACGAGAACAAGTACAGCAGAACCGCGAGGGACGAAAAGGACAGAAGAATGAACGGTTTGAAATGTCCAGTCTTGTCGCAGGCGTAGCCCCAGAAGTATGAGAATGGAATTGCAAGAAAAGTTGCCAGCGAAACCATGATTCCAACATCAGTAAGCGAGCCATTCACCGCGCTGCTAATGACGTAGAGTGGCAGGAAAATCGACAGTAACGCAAACGCCATCTCGTGTAAAAAGAAGCCTAGCCGCCACATGGCTACTCAGCGACTACGTAAGAAAAGAAAAACCTTTCGAAACTAGCTTCTATTTTTTTAATCTTCATGTTGAGCAGAGCCATATTATCTGTGAGCGTTGCCTTTTACTTTTCATCCAGTTTGTTGACAAAACTTATTAGTAATAAGATTGTGAAATCATCAATACGCTTCTAAAAAAGAGGGAGGTGAAAAAATGGAGCCAAAATTGAGAAGCGCCCTATCGTGTTTCTTTGCCTGTATGTTTATTTCCCTTTTCGCTTTAAGTTTCATGAGCGCAAGAGTCAATGCTGCTACCCAAATCCTTTACCACGCAGCGCCATTTGACGGATGGGCGAAGGGATGGTGGGGTGATTGTTATCAAACAGATGCAAGCACCTCAGGATATCACAGAGCAAGGTGCTGCAAGAATTCTTATGCTTGGGCTCTCATCAATGGGGATTCGTATTACGGCGGCGGGACAATGACCAAGATCAACATACAAGTGTCTGTAAAGAACGCCTACGTTTACAAGAATGCACCTTGGTTCAGCTGGGCTAATGCGAAATTCTGGGTGAGGTTCACAGACCTTACGGCGGCTAAGACTTTGTTCAATGACAAAACTAAGGATTACCAGGCAGTACAGGGAGTTTATTGGTATAACTATGCATTCACAGCAACCGTAGTGGGTGGTCACACCTACGAGTTGGAAGCAGGCGCATGGGTTGAGACCGGATACGGCTGGTTCGGGAATTATGGCACTGCAGAGGCTTACGGCACTATTGATGTCATGATCGTGGTCGGCAACCCGTAAAATCACTGCGAGAGAGTTTAGAACCTCTCCGTCTCCCTTTTTTTCTGGTGTTAAGTCAGTATGGCGCATATGATTTGCCATTTTTCAAGGAAGTTCTTCGGCAATGATCTGAGGATCAAATACTTGCAATCAGACTATGAGCAGGCGATGGTAATCACGATTCGAACTCTTTGAATCGCTTGTATCTAAAACCTTTATTGAATAATTAATCTACTCGAAATTTGCCCGGAAGCTTTTCTGTCTGTACACTAGGACAACGCCTGTCGCGGTTCCTGATAGAACTAGCACAATTCCTCCATACAAGTCTATGTAATCTGTTTCCTGCCAAGCTCTTGATGCTTCTAGGTGCACTTGCTTTGTGAACGTGTCATTGTTGAAGAACACGAAGTATATGGTAACACCTTCGTTTCCCATAGATATGCCTGTTCCGTAATCTCCTTGATCTGATTCAATCCAATCAGGCTCGTACTTTCCTTCTGTCCACAGCGAGAATATTTCTCCGACCATTAGACTGGATCTTATGGTGCCTTCGGAAACCGTGAAGGAAGCGAAGTATTCGCCTGAAGAGTCGACCCATGCGGTTCTGTTCTCATATTTGTGTGCGGCTACACTAAAAGTATCGTTGAGCACCACGTCTTTTCTTTCTAAAGGGGTCATTGATTTCATGATAAGAAAGGTGCCCAAACTCAGCATGGCTATTACCATTACGCAACCGCTGATTACTCCTTTTTCTGGCATGAAGTTTCACTGTTCTTTGTTATCGATTCTGGACGTTGTAATAAATATTCTGAATCAATTCTACATATTTTTGATTAACAAACATTAAATCGGCTCAAACTGATGCTTTATTGAATCTGCATGTCAATAGTTATCGCTGAAGGCTTGTCCAAGAGCTACGGAAGGATAGTTGCAGTTGACGGGCTAAACCTTGAGGTGAAGAAAGACTCGATTGTCGGTTTGGTTGGACCTAACGGCGCTGGAAAAACTACGACTTTCAAAATTCTCTTGGGCCTGATGAAGCCCGATGAAGGTCACGTGGAGGTTTTCGGCGAGAATCCTTGGGACAATCCTGATGTTCACGCAAAGATTGGAGTTGTTTACGAGAAACCGCTTTTTCCAGCCAGCGAAAAAGTGTTGGATTACTTGGAAAGAGCGTGTAGAATCTATGGCAGATCTGAACCTAGAGCTTCTGAGGTTTTGCGGCTAGTCGACTTGGGAGAGGCTACAGGTCGAAGCATCAGGGCTTTGTCTGCTGGAATGCTGCAGAAGTTTGCTATTGCCCACTCCATTATCAATGACCCTGAGTTTGTGATTGCTGACGAGATCACTTCTAATCTTGACCCCAAGGCGAGAGGTATGCTTCTCGACTTGATCTTGCAGCTTCACAAGGATCAGAAAGTCACTTTTCTACTCTCTTCGCATATTCTCCCAGAGCTTAGCAGAGTCTGCGACTCTGTTGTGATGATTAATAGGGGTAAGGTGTACGCTTGTGGGAGTCTGACAGAGCTATATGAGAAATTCGCGGCAAACATCATACGAGTTTCCACTGACAAGCCCGATTTGCTTGCTGAAGCTGTAAAGAAGCTTCGTTACGTTGAGTCTGTGGATATGATCTCTCAGGGAATTTCCATAAAGATTGAGAAAGAGGGGAGTGACCGAGTTTACGAGGATGTTTCACGGCTGGCAAGAGAGGTTAAGGCGAAGATACTTGGAATAGAGACGCAGAGCGCTTCGTTGGAGGAGCTTTATGCTTTGGTTATTGACTCGGGAGGACGATGAACGTGGCTAAGCGTAAGCCTTTCCTCGAGATTTTGGCCTCTTGTCTGCACGGAGACTACAAGTTTCCAGTCTTGGAGCTTCTTGCTTTTTTGTTCTTGCTGAGCAGTTTGTTGTTCGCTTACTCTGGGCGTGAGCCGCCGGGAGCTTCTGAAGAACTTGTGGTGATGAATCTGAGTAAGTCGTTGTTGGGTCTGCCGTTGTTCATTCTCGTCATGCTTCTGTTGAAGAATGTCACAATGGGGATTGGAAATGATCTTGAGAGAGGAACAATCCAAACCATATTGGTTTATCCTCTTAGGAGACGTTCAATTCTCACTGCGAAGCTTTTTTCAGCTGTTGTTATCGCAGTTCTTCTCTTCCTCGGAATTCAGATTACTGCTCTCTGGGTTCTTGCTCCCGACATGGTCTTCGCAAATCCTGATGTTATACTCCTAACGTATGTGGCACATGTCAGTCCTGCACTGTTAGTTGCTGGGCTTACGTTGTTGTTCTCGTTGATCTTGAGAAAAAGCAGTGCAGCATTCGTTGTTGGGTTGATGCTGTTCTTTCTTATTTCTATGCTTGCAAGTTTGGTGTCTTTTGCTTCGCAGGCAATGGGCTCCCTTCTTCTATGGCAGCTTTATTCTTTGATTAGTCCTTCTGAGGCTTTATACTATTACTATGCTTCACTTTCTCCGTACGGTTATCGTTTTTGGAGTCCAGTATTCTCGGAAGTTTTGTTGTATATTGGCGCGAGTTATGCTATAGCGTCATTTTTCTTCGTCTTATCGTATCTGTATTTTTGCAGGAGGTTGAGCGTTTGAGCAAGCGTTGGATAACGGTGTTGGGCAGGGCGGGCACTGTTTTGATGGCAGCTGGGCTAGCGCTGGTTTTGCTCTCGATGATTCCTGCTCGAAAAGTAGATCAAAGTGACTTCTTTGGCGTCGCAATCCTCGAACCTCAGACTTTCATCATTGACCCGACGTACATTTTTGAACCATTAACTCCTCAGCAAGGACTGTACTTGAATATAAGGGCAAACTGCAGTGTCACTGCGTACGTGTTGAATTTGGGTAAGGAAAACGTTTACCAATGGATTCTGGCGCGTTTTCCAGAGAGTCAACCTTCCTCCGCTCTTAACGGTTCAATCCTAGACGAGTTCTTGAACGTCCACCCAAACTCCGTGGCTCAATGCGAAGACGCGGTCGGTGAAACAACTGAGTTGCAACATGTTCCATCAAGGCTGATGAATGTTACCGTGATTTTCTCGAATCGGGGCACGCAGACTGCCAGTGTCAGCTACCGCGGCAAGTTGCTCAACTACATAGTTCCTGGCGAAAGAGCATTAAATCCAGCCAAGTTCGCGGTGCCAGTTGGGCTTGTCCTCGCTGTTCCTTGGTTGCTCTCAACAAGGAAGCGAATGGCAGCGAAGCCTCCAAGTATCGTCGTTCAAGCATCTAGTGCAACGGCTCAAAAATCAAGGAAAGCAAGGACACAGTAACCCGAGCGTCATTTCGTGTAGGGAGAGGCTGATAGCCGCATTACTGCCAAGCCACTACGAAAGAAAAGAAAAACTTTTCGAAAAGCGGTTTTTCTCAGCTCATGAGCCTTTCCTTTCTCAGAGAAAGCTCGTTGTCCAGATATTTCTGATTACTCATCCTCTTGATCTTCAGGAACTTCTCTGAGCCTTCCTCAGTTTCTCTTTCGCTTATTTGAATCTCCCCATCAAACAGTCCTAGAACTGCGTGGAGTTCCTCTGAAGGGTGCATCTGTGGGTCTATCACTGCCAGCGTTGTGAAACCTTCTGATTTCAGCTTTGTCATGAGCGCAGTCAGCCATCTTCGAGTTTCAACTGCGTGATGATACAGCAGAACATCCGAAACCAAGTCTACGCAGATTCTTCTAGGGCCCTTCAGTGAGGGGTCAAGTTTGCGGATTGCTGAAGTCAAAGCAATGCTGATGTCGGTAAGGTTTTCCACTCCCTTCAGCGTGAATACGTTGGGCGAGCCTTTGATGATTGCTTCTGCCTCAGGGTTGCAAACGAAAAGCTGCAGGTTTGGCATGGGTTTTTCTGCAAGAGCTTTTGCCAAACTGGCATCGATGGTTACATGGAATGTGATTTCACCATTCTTTGCCCCTGTCTCAAGAAAGCTTCTGATCAGCGAGTCCCTCTCGTCGCAAGAGGGTGATGTTAATACTACTGCGTAGTTTGGAGGTAAACCGCCGTGCAGTAGCTTGTCCAGATCCCCATATCCTGTGGAGACGGGTTCTATGGGCTTGGGCTTCGAGACTGGTTTACCTGTTTCTATGAATGTTATTCTTGCCTCCGCTTTTTCAATGTCTCTCTTGGCGCCTAATTTTTGATAGATTTCAAGGGCTTGGTTGAGTAGGTTATCTGCTTTCTCTTTGTCGCCAGGTTGGTCTCTTTCCAAATACACAAGAGCAAACTCGTAAAGGATGTTTTTGGCGAGCCAGTAGATGTTCCATTTTCTCGCGCCTAGAGCTTCGTGTTCTTGGAGGCTTTTTTGGAAAAGCTCGATGGATTCATTCCATTTCTTCTCTGCGCGAAGCAGCTTTGCCCTCGTTGCGTCTTCATTAGCGATGAGTTGTTTGTCTTGTTTTTCGTGGGCAAATTTGTGTAGCTCGTCGAGTAGGGTTCTTGCCTTTTCAATTTCGCCAAGCTCTACGTAGTTCATAGCAAGCCATGAATAATCAGATATTTGGAAAGCTTTCCATCCAGCTTTTTCATCGATTTCAGACATTCTTTCAAAGTATTCTTTGGCTTTGGCATATTCGCCTCTATCATGATAGGAAAATCCGAGGAACCAATAGCTGGTCGAGATTTGTTGAGTGTTGTTTATTTCTAATGATATGTTTAGTGCTTCTCTTAAGTACTGTTCGCTTCTGTTCAATTCTCCCCACACATGATAGTAGGCTCCAAGAACAAGTTTTGAGTTACTAAGGCTAAACAAATGACCTATCTTCCTGTTCAGTGCATCTGATTCCTCCGCTAAAGTAAGCGCCTTGTCAATGTTTCCCATACCAAAATGCCTATTTGCCAACGACAGGCCAAAACCGGCTATAGACTGAATGTGCCCTGCTTTTTTCGCCAGTTCTAGTCCTTTCTCAAAACATTCCAGTCTCCGTTCATTTTCCCCTGCTGGAAGATGTACAGCAAGGTTGTTGTAAGCACGCAGCGCTATGTCTAAGTAGCCGTTGTCGAGGGCTATCTTCAACGCTTTTTCCATGCTTTCAACCGCTTCTTTTCTATCTCCTGTGGCGCCCGCCACGAGTCCCAAGTCGACGTATGAACTTGCGATAACTTCAGAAGCGTTCAATTTTTTGGCAAGTTCAAGAGCTTTTTCAGCCCACGAACGAGCCTTCGTTACATCCTCAGTAAAGTACGACATAGTGGCTCTTGCAGCATAAAGGGCCGCCAACTCAACGCCTTCAGGTTCGGATTCCAAAATCCCTAAAGCCTTCTCAAAATTCTCGTGGGCCTCTTCTGTGTTGCCTACGATACGCCAGAAAGTCATTGCTATCTTGCGGTGCAATCTTGCAACCTTTTCTTTTTCATCAAGCTGCTTCCACTGGAGCAATGCTTCATTCCAATGCTTTATGCAAAGGGCATATTCTCCGACAAGTCCTTTGATGTTTCCAAGGGTCTCAAGAACACGCGCTTTTTCCGAATATTCGCCCTCTTTCTCCTCCAGCAGTTTGACGGCAGATTGAAAGTACGAAATCGCCTCAGCATTGGCATAAATCTTCGCAGCCTTTTCTCCAGCTTTCAAGAAATAGCTCAGGGCTTTTTCTTTGTCCCCACTCTCGAGAAAGTGTAGCGCTAACTCTCCAAGATGCTCATCAACCTTGTCAGCATACACTTTCTCCAAGGCTTCGCCAACAAGGCCGTGAAGTTTCTTGCGCTTGAAGGGACCAACTTCTTCATACACGACATCTCTCATAATGATATCAGCAAAGGAGCAAATGTCTTCTCCTCGGATAACTGTGTGCTTGACGAATCCTGTCTTGATCAGTCTATCCATTGTCTCAAGAAGCTTGTTCTCTTCAATACCCGTAAGCACGCACATTGCTTCCAAGGTGAAATCGTTTCCCATAAAAGAGGCAAAGGTCAAAACGCTCTGGCATTCATCGTCCAGCCTACTAAATCTCGCCTTCACAATACTCTTGACACTCTTCGGAAACTCAATCGATCCAATCTCTTTGAACCGCCACATGCCCTCTTTCAGATAAATGACTTCCTCTTCCTTCAGAGACTTCACTACTTCCTCGGCAAAGAACGGGTTGCCCCTCGTCTTATCGTAAACAAGTTTGCAGAACTCCTCGGGAACATCCTCTTGCTCCAAGATGTTCTTTATCATCTCTGAAACATCGCCGAAGGACATTCGCTTCAGTTGAATTTCCTGAGGCAAGCGTTCCCTGTTCAATTCAGCTAAGACTGGAGTCAGAGGATGCTTATCATCAATGTCAGTGCTGCGGTAAGCTCCTAAGAGAAGCAGTGATGTTTTCTGTGCGCCACGAGCCAGATAGTGTAATAGCAGAAGAGAAGATGGATCTGTCCACTGTAAATCGTCAAGAACCACCAGCAACGGGGTCTCTTGGGAGATGTTGGTGATGAACTGCGAGACTGCTTCAAAGAGCCTGTTCTGCTCCTGCTCGGGACTTATCGGAAAAGACTGGGGAATCGTTCTGAGCTTCTGGCTGAGCTCAGGAACCAACTTCGCGACTTCAGCAGGGTAGTAGCCGATAACTCTGTACAGTTGCTCAGAAGTGCATGTTTCCAGATAGTCTTTGATAACCTCTTTCCAGAGAATGTATGGAGGAACGCCGTCCATTCTGAATAGTGCCGGGCATCTGCCGTACAGAACCTGCACTCCTCGTGATTGTGCATAGGCACCTAGCTCTCTGAGCAATCTTGTCTTGCCGATCCCAGCTTCGCCGTGAGCGAAAACGAGACCGCCCTCACCATGAACAGCTCTGTAGACAGCTTCCTTCAGAAGATTCATTTCTTCAGTTCTATCGACAAGTGGAACCTCTTTCACAGCGATAGGACGAGGACTCGAGACGCGACCTCGTTCTAGATAAGTCAAGAATACTCCTTCACATTAATCTTGCAATATAATATTCCATATTGACTTTCTTATGACTTGCGCTACATCTTCCGATTCAGACTGAACATCAGGGGTTTTCGTGCATCGTTTGTCAAACATCAGGAGGAGACAGGAGTTCTATGCAGAAATCATTGAAGATTAGGTCTTAAGGTATTACGGAAGCCCTCATGGCCTGTGGTTCACTCACTCCAAGTCTTCTGTTCCTAGAGGAAGCTCGTTCTCCAAATATTTCCGGCTGCTCATCTTCTTGATCTTCAGGAATTTTTGCAAGCCCTTCTCGGTTTCTTTTTCGCTGATGTTGATTTCTCCTTCAAGTAGCCCCAGAATGGCGTGGAGTTCTTCTGGAGGGTGGATTTGAGGATCTATCACTGCTAGAGTGGTGAATCCTGCTGATTTCAGCTCTGGAATGAGAGCGTTGATCCATCTTCTTGTTTGGACCGCGTGATGTTGTAGCAGGACATCTGAGACTAGGTCTATGCAGATTCTTCTCGGGCCTTTCAAAGAGGGGTCTAGTCTGTGAATTGCTGAGGTCAAAGCGATGCCGAGCTCGGTGAGGTTTTCGACTCCTTTCAATTTTACTATGTTAGGTGCGCTTTTGATGATTGCGTCTGCCTGAGGGTTACATATGAAAAGGTAGAAGTTTGACTGGAACTCTTCTGCCAAGGGTTTTACCAAACCTGGATCTATGGTTACATAGAATGCAACTTCCCCCTCCTTTGCGCCTGTTTCAAGAAAGCTTTTGACTAGCAAGTCCCTCTCGTCGCAGGAAGGTGAGGTCAAAACTACCGCATAGGTTGCGGGTATTCCTCCATACATCAGCTTGTCAAGATCCGCATATCCGGTGGATACATGCTCGACGGGCTTGGGTTTCGAAACAACCTTGCCTGTTTCTATGAAAGTTATTCTTGCTTCCACTTTTTCAATGTCCTTCTTAGCACCCATTTTCTGGAACATTTCCAAAGCTTGGTTAAGCAGACTGAGAGCTTTTTCTTTGTCGCCTTCTTGATCTCTTTCCAGGTACACACGAGCATACTCGTTGAGAACCCATCTGGCGAAGTAGTAGGCATTCCCTATGTTCGCCTTTATCGACTCCCATTCTTTGAGAGTCTCCTCGAAAAGCTCTATCGATTCAGTATATTTCTTCTCGACCCGAAACAGCATAGCCCTCAGCGCCATTTCATTAGCATTAAGGGTCTTGTCTTCTGTTTCGAGAGCAAACTTCCGTAAGATTTCAAGCAGGTTCTGAGCTTTCTCAATTTCATCGAGCTCTATATACGTCCAGATTAGAAATTGGGAATAGAACACTGGATTCCATCTGTTTCCAGCTTTTTCAACCATTTTGTATGCTTTCTCAAGCGATTCTCTTGCTTTGGAGTACTCCTCCTTGTCAAGATGCAACAGCCCATACGCAAAATGACTGTCAGCTGTTGGAATAAGGTCAGTCAGTTTTCGAGAAATAGACATCGCCTCATCGTAGTACTGCTCGCTTTTACTCCAGTTTCCTATTGTTTGATAGGCAGACCCAAGAGTAGTCAACATGCTGGGAGTGTAAGCTATGCTTCCAACTTTTCTGTCTAGAGCAAGCGCTTCTTCACCCAGAGTTATCGCCTTATCCAGCTCCCCCATCCACGAATACGTTCCTGCCAGATCGCCAAGAAACCAAGATTGCCTACTGATGTCTCCCACTTTCTTGGCAAGTGAAAGCCCTTTTTCAAAACACTCTAAACGTTTCTCGTACTCTTCGAAAGGAAGAAAT
>Ga0315309_1002423_pt1 | contig 10893 bp, 8 predicted proteins | sample TDP4_MG_FD_203080 | JGI IMG/M metagenome (GOLD analysis project Ga0315309, IMG submission 203080) | Freshwater sediment microbial communities from Lake Towuti, South Sulawesi, Indonesia - TDP4 | ecosystem: Environmental > Aquatic > Freshwater > Lake > Sediment | place: Indonesia: South Sulawesi...
AATAAGCTACCCAAACCAAAGCGAACCCTATGCTTCATATGGGTCCCAGAATTCGGCGGAACCATCGCTTACCTACACGAACACCAAGACCTGCCCAGTAAGCTAATCGCAGGCATCAACCTGGACATGGTGGGTCAAAACCAAGAACAATGCAAATCCACACTCAACATCGAACGCACACCCGACTCCCACCCTTCATACCTCAACGACCTCATCCTAAACTTAACCGAGGACACAATCAAAGAATTCGACCACGAAACCGCATTCGGACTAGCCTCAACCTTCAGATACGCAGAAAGCCCACATAGTGGAGGAAGCGATCACCACGTATTCGTAGACTCCACCATCAACGTGCCCTGCATCATGCTCCTACAATGGCCAGACACCTTCTACCACACCAGCATGGACACAATAGACAAAGTAAGCCCAGAAACCCTCAAACGCGTAGGCTGGATCGCCACAGTCGCAGCACTCACACTAGCCAACGCAGACACCGACGAAGCAGTATACATCCTAAACCAAACCTGCAGCCGAGGACAAGCACGAATACAGAAAGCCCAACACCAAGCAACCCAAGAACTCCACGAAAAAGCACACGATCCAAAAACCAAAACCAACCCACAACAACACGCACAAACACTGACCAAGACAGCCCAACACCACAAAAACAGACTTGAACACATAACACAACGAGAAAAACAAGCACTCCAATCAGTCAGACGTATTGCAAATACTCCAGAACTCGACGCATTAATCCAGAAATTCACTAAGGACACCGAAGAGACGGGCAGCCAAGCAATCGCAAGGCTTCACGAAACAGTCCTCTTCCTAAGTAAATCACTCGGCCTGACCCTGCCAGCCCAAATCGAGGAAACAGACGCTGAAAAACAAGCCAAAACCATCATACCAACACGCCTAATCAAATGCACCCTAGACATGGACACCTTCAAAAAACTCATCGGAGCTGAACAATACGAATGGTACGAAGAAACCAGCGAAAAAGACCCAAAACAGAGCTTGAAACACTTTGAAACACTCAACTTCATGAACGGCACGCGAAACCTCTACGAAATAGTGCAAGCAGTTTCGGCTGAATATGGGGAGACCAATATGGAGCACGCAATCAGATTCATCAAAGACCTAGAAAAAACGGGATTCGTCACATTTCAAGCAAGCCAACCGACGAAGCCACCATGAAAACCGAAGAAACAGCCGCTCCAATGCAGAACACCTAAACCAAAGCTTGCAGACGTTTACGATTGACAGAAAGCCTAGGAAGGCACCAAACATGGCACACATCAGAACCGGCGATGCAGTCTCAACTGGAGTGGGACTAGGCCTAGGATTGGCAATGTCGAGCTACATGCTTCAAGCCATGAAACGGCAAGGAACAGCAGCCAAGCAGCTGATCGTGTGTCTCAACTGCGGAAACAGAAACTCGATTGAAAATAAATACTGCTGGCAATGCGGCCTGCCCATCTACCCGCTGCCTAAAACACAATGCACGAAATGCAAAGCCAACGTGCCTCTTATGACATACTGTGGAAACTGCGGTGCAAAACTAGGAAAAACGAAATAAAAAGAAAAGAAGGAAGTTCGCAGCTAAACCAGTTTTTCGCCACAATTGCCACAGAACTTGGTTCCCGCAGCGTTCTTCGTGCTGCATTTCGGACAGTTGACTTCAATTGCAGCCATAGGCTTGCCACAGTTACCACAGAACTTCAGATTAGCTGGAACCTCGCTCTTGCAGTGAGGACATGTAGCTTTCGCAGGCGGCGCCAAACTGCCTCCACAACCGCCACAGAACTTCACACTAACTGGGTTCTTGTTGCCACAGCTCGGGCATACCACTACCTGCTGAGCTCCCTGACCTTGCTGCATCTGCTGAGCCATCATGAAAGGCATAGTCAACCCAATACCTGCACCTACGCCGGCTGCAGCTGCGCCTCCACCTTGACCGTCTTTGAGCTCTGCTGCTGTCTCTTTCATGTACTGCATAGCCATCGCCTGCGCACCCACGCCAGACGCAAACCTTCTGGCCTCTTCAGGAATCTTGACCCCTTCGAACACGCAGTCAACGATCTTCAAGCCAACTCTGGCTCCTTCATCGCTGATTTTCAAAGCAACCTTGTCCGTAGTCATGTCGACATTCTTGACCACAGTGGCGATGTCATAGTTGCCAAACTCGTTTATGATGCGTTCGTTGACGAAGCCTCTGATGTAGTTTTCAACATCCTTGGAATTACTTGCGGATCTGTTACCGAAGAACTCCACGACGAAAAGCTTCGGATCCTCGATTTTATACAATAGATAGCCGAAGAATCCAAGCTCAGCCTGATACTTTATGTCTCCGCTAGGCGCCGAGTAAGCGTTGCCTCCAAAATTGCCCCTGAACTGACTACTACTGACGAAAATAACCTCGCACTCATAGATGTCACCGATCAAACCTATCTTACGCAACGCGTTAGTCAACAATGGAATGTTATTGCTCGTGATAGTGTGCCGTCCAGGTCCCATGACATCATAAGCTTTGCCATCTCTGAAGAACACAGCCCACTGATTCTCTTTCACCGTCACCTGGCTTCCGGCTTTCAACGACAAATTCGGAAACCTGTAAGCAATATCCTCTGCACCGGCATAGTCCCATGCTACTTTCTCGATTAATGGCATGTTTCAGTTACACCTCCAAAGGTCTGAATTCTTTCTCACGATTATCCCACTTGGCTTCAAGACCCAGTATCAGTGACTTGACGTTCTTCACTTTAGGTCGCGCGTCAGTCCACTTGTCGGCTTCCATGTCGCTGTAAAGCTCATCAACGGCCTTGCTCATGGATTGAATATATTCGCCTAGAGTCTTGTCGTAATTGAACGCTCTTGCCAGCTCGGTTTCTCTGATGTGTCCCTTGCGATCAAATAGGCCTGCGTAACCGTAGTCAGCGCGGTAGACTTTCTCAGCCACTCTGTCCACGACTTGGATGACTTTTTTGAAGTCGTCGCCCAAAGCCATTTGACCAGCGTTCAAAGCAGCTAGGTAGATCTCTTCCCATTTGTGACGCAAACCCTTGAAATCAGCGTAGTAGTTGTCCCTTAATTTCTTGTCAAGTTCTCGTAGGTCCTCTTTTGTTGCATAGCCGAATGTGAACACGTCTTGGATCTTGCCGAAGATGCCTTGTCGCTCCTTAACTCGCTCTATCGTTTCTGCTGTTGACATTTCGCATTCTCCTCCTATTTGAACTTGAATAACGGTCTGCCGCCGCCCAACACTTTGCCTTCGCAGCCATCGACTAGAATAACGTAGTTGTCACCACCCAACGAATAATGCACAAACCATATTGGGGCGTGAACCAATTCGCCCATGCCGATAGCCACATCGGTTGAGCATGACTGCAGCGTGTCTACTTTTCCGCTTGCGATTAGCCTCTCCTTGGCTTCGATCTCAGGTTTCACACTGCTTTTCGCTTCTTCCTCGTTGAACTCAGTGTTCAAGAATTCGGCGTCGCTCGGGATCTTGCCGACGTCAAAGGGAATCTTCTTGGCAGCTGGCACGTCGTAGAAGTTGATCTCGCTGATCATAGTCTTCCTAGCCAGCATAGGCCAGACGTAGTAGTTGGCGAAATTTATCACCACGTTGCGTGGCTTTTTGTCCTTTTGCTGCATCTCCGAGTATGCGCTGGCGCCAGCAATGACTAACTTGCCAAACTTTGACAGCTTGCTGCTCCTTTTGTCAGACAAGGCTTCCTGCGCTTGGTGAAGTTCTCCAGCGATTCCCTGTCCAGCAACACCGCTCATCTGAGTTGTCGTGTTGGTTGGGAAAACCCAGAAGGGAACATAACGCAGTTTGGCGCTGGTGATCTGAGCGTCTTGTGACACGCCAGATCTGAGTATGCCTTTGTCCATGTACTTTTGAGCTGCCTCAACTGCTTGTTGAGTGAGTAGGCGATTCTCAAGCATGCTGTGTTGCTTGATTTCGTCGTGTGTTGCAATTGAAATTGTGTATCCGCAGTAGCGGCAGGTGACTATGAGGTCTTCTTGACTGGGACTGATGGGCGCGCTGCATCGTGTGCAGCTAGTTATCACTTCTCTTGGTGGTGCTGGTCTGGGTTGAGGTTGAACAGCTGCTGGTGTAGGTACTGGTGTGGGCTGAACCGGTGCAGAGCTTGGTTGTATGGGAATAGGTGGAACGACCGCCGGTGCTTGGGGTGCTGCTGAAGGTAGATAAACATTCAGAACTCTTCTTGTCTCGACATCAGGTCTTCCGCCGATGGATACAATGCCTTTGAGCGTCCAAGTTCTTTCGAGCCATTGGCCATCCATACGCGTTCCTTGGAATGTAGGTCCGAGATTTGACGGAATAGCTATCCTGAATGGAAACTGTTGGCTTAATCCTCTTTGAACGTTGAATCTGTCATTGACTCTGTTCTGCCCGTTATACATAACATACTGCACAGTTGTTCCTTTCTGAACAGTTGTCGTTCGCGAACTGTAAATGCGCGTCTCAAGGGTCTCAGATGCCCCGCGAATGGGTTCTCCCCCGCTTCGAAGCTGCTCAATACCATGTAACTCGACACGTATTTCTTTGGCTTCGAACTCTTCATCTGAAGAGAAAATCAAATCGCCTGCGACGGCTTCGCCCAGCGTGTAATTGTCTTTTGCGATGTTTATCGAAATGGATGCTTTCGGAGCTTGAAAGGTCTTGAGCAATGGCAAGATTGTCGTCTCCTTATGGTGGTTTCATCTGATATATTCTGATATGCGGCAAAACACATGTCCAGAGGAATTCGTCTTTAAGGCTTATGAATTACCGCTTCAGCTACATCATCAACGCCCCAAACGGAAACAGCTTAACAATACGGAACTGTTCAGCACTTCCGTAGATCTCAGTCGATTCTGTCGAATTTCTAGAAACATGACAAAGGAAGTCTCTTTTGTGTCCGCGCTTACGAAATCGGAATTCTCCCTTTTGCCAATTGCTCGGTGAACCCTGCTATGTTCTCAAGTTCTGTGTTAACAACTTCCGCGATTTCTTTCCTGACACTTCCAAATGAGTTTCCGCCTTTCATGACAACTTGTGCCCCGGCAACAGCAGGCTCATCTATCGGCTTGCCGATCTCGCTCAGCAACCATATGTACACTTCCTCTAGCCCGGAAACTTTCTGATACACTTCCTTCGCGATTTTGTGAGTCAAAGTATTGTAAATCTTGCCGACGTGACTAACAGGGTTCTTTCCTGCTGCCGCTTCAGAGCAGTAAGGCCTGTTTAAAGGGATGATGCCGTTTGTACGGTTGCCTCTTCCTACCTGACCAGAATCGCCAGCTTCAGCACTCGTGCCCAGAACAGTCACGTAAACGCCTTCTAGGCCTCGTCCTTTCTGGTCCAAAGTGTTCAGATCAATGATGATGCTGTTGAAGTCTGTTTTTTTCTTGACAAAGCTCATTATTTCTTCGTGGATCGCGTTCTTCTTTCTGAAATAGTCGTTCTCGCTCTTGACAAAACGGTCTACGAAAGCCATGCCAATCGTGAGTCGCAGATCATCATTCTTCCTAGACGCCATCACCTTGACATCTTCGCCGGACTCAGGAAATCGCTTCTTGAAGTCAGGCGAGTTGACGTATTTTTCTGTTTCTAGGACTATTTTCTCGGTTCGAGTCATGGGTGCATAGCCTACTGCAGCCGAGGTGTCGTTTGCGCCTAGAACTTTTCCTTTGCGATCAAAAATGTCCATAAGCTCGGGGTGTCCGGGCTTTAGCTCTACTTGGTACCTTACATGTTTCTCAGGGTCGACGAAGCGAAGGTGCTCTTTGAACCATTGCTTGGCAGTTTTAATGGCGATGTCTTCTACTGGGATTCTTTCTTCGTTCAGGTCTACCGTTGCCCTGTCGCCGATGATCAAAAGCATGGGGTGTTTGACCCTACCGCCTCCAAACCGCGGTTCAGCTTCCCCGGCAGCCAAAAGAGACTTGTCTATGTTGTGATGCAGAATCCGGCCAGCTTTCCTTATGTACTCTTGGCTAAGCTTCACCGAGATTCTGTCCATTATGTTGTCACACACGAAGTCGGGATGCCCTAGGCCCTTTCGCTCCACGATTTCCAGTTTCTGTTGTTCAAGCGGAGTCTGTTCTAAGACGTTTACAAGAATATTCCTTTGTGTCATGTTACCTTCCCCTAGATTTTGGCGCAGTTGTATAAATGGAAACGCATATATATTTTTCGATATCTTTAGGAGTATTGAAAATAACCGGTGGTTATCAGATTATGGTTATCAAAGGTCCAACTCTGAAGAGACTGCGAGTTGACGCCGGACTTACGCAACGGCAACTAGCCGCGTTGGCCGGAGTGTCCCAAGCCCACATTGCCAAGATTGAAAAAGAAGCAGTTGACCCACGGTTGTCCACAGTAAACAGAATCCTAGAAGTGCTAACTGAACGCGAAGGAAAGAAATGTGGCGAGATTATGACCCCTCGTGTAATATCACTAAAAGTGACCGACAAGATATCAAAGGCTAGTCAGCTGATGATGAGGCATGCGATCAGTCAGTTGCCCGTGCTTGAGGGAAGCAAAATAGTGGGCACTATCACTGAAGACAGCATCGTTAGAAATCTGAGCCCAGCGATTGCAGACGAAGCGGTTGAGCGAATAATGCAGGCACCACTGCCGAACGTTCCTGAGGAGACTAGTGTAAGCATGATTCAACCCCTGCTGCAAGATCATCCGGCTGTGCTTGTCGTGAGGCGAGGCGAAATGGTAGGCATAATAGCTCGCTCTGATCTGCTAAAAGTGATCTCCAAGAGCCCTCTAACGAAATAGCTCACGGACAAAGACTGAAAATGTTATTTCTGCAGTCAGTGTTCTAATCAGACGTAGAGGACCAAGCCTTGCCCATCTTGCCAATAGACACCGGACGCTATGGCACGTCAGAAATGAAAGCAGTATTTGAGGAAGAGAACCGCCTTCAGAGGATGCTAGATGTGGAAGCTGCCCTTGCTTGGGCACATGCCGAAGTTGGTGACATTCCCAAGAAAGACTCTCAAAAAATAATGGAAGTGGCCACGGTTGAGAATGTTAAACTCAACCGCGTTAAAGAGATTGAGGCTCAGATAAAACATGATGTAACGTCTATCGTGCGTGCGCTTTCTGAAGTCGCGGGATCAAGCGGTGCTTATGTGCATTTAGGGGCTACAAGCCAAGACATTAATGATACTGCCACAGCGTTGCAACTCAAGGAAGCTGTTGCGCTAGTTGAGGCTAAGCTTGACAATCTTGAGGAGGTTATGCTGGAAAAGGCTCAGCAACACAAACGTACTATAATGATAGGCAGGACTCACGGTCAACACGCTTTGCCGATAACTTTGGGCTTCAAGTTTGCTATATGGATGAGGGAAAACGCGCGTCATATGCAGAGGCTACGCCAGTGCAAAGAACGCCTTCTAGTTGGCAAAATGAGCGGTGCTGTTGGAACTCAAGCAGGACTGGGACCGCATGCGCGTGAAATTCAAGATCTGATCATGGAAAAAATTGGTTTGAAAGCCGCGGACATTTCAAACCAGATCATACAAAGAGATGTGCACGCTGAGTTTGTTCTTTTGCTTTCCATGATCGCCTCAACCTTGGATAAGATTGCAACTGAGATACGGGAACTTCAACGCCCTGAAATTGGTGAATTGGCTGAACCTTTTGAGAGGGTCAAACAGGTTGGGAGCTCGACCATGCCTCATAAGCGCAATCCAGAGCTGTGTGAACGTGTCTGCGGCTTGGCCAAAATAATGCGTAGTTTGGTGTTGCCTGCTTTGGAGGATGTGCCCACTTGGCATGAGCGTGATTTGACTCAGACTTCAACTGAGAGATTTATAATTCCTGAAGCTTGCATTCTGGTTGACTACATGCTCCATTTAATGACGAATATTCTGTCCCACCTTCACGTTGACAAGGTACGAATGCGCCAAAACATTGACTTGACGCAGGGAAGAACTATGTCAGAAGCCGTTATGATAGCCTTGGTCAGGAAAGGCATGAACCGCCAAGAAGCACACGAACGCTTGCGAGCATTAACTCTGAAAAGCGAAGCCGAAAAACAACCGTTCAAGAACACTCTGCTCAAAGACAAAACGGTTCGAGCTAAGCTCACCGAAAAAGAAATCGACAAAGCCTTAAACCCGCACAACTACTTGGGTACAGCCATGAAACAAGTCGACTTTGTCGCAAAAGAGACTCAACGTGAAAGAAGGGCAAGAGGATTAGCTCATTAGAAATGCTTTCAAAGCACCTTCAAGGTCTTCCTTTTCAGCATCCCCCAGTGGCAAAGCCGGTCTGCGTGGATAACCGGCTGGTAATCCAAGTAATTTCATTGCTTCCTTAATGGCAGAAAGCTGGTTATGTCTTTTTACGAGCACCTCGTTTAGATAGGATATGTGCTGCTGCAACTGGCCTGCCTCCTCATAATCGCCTCTCTTAAATGCCTCATACAGATTACGGCACATCTTTGGGAATACATTTGCAACCGCGACTACTCCGCCCTTGCCCCCAAGCATCAAGGTTGAAAGAGTTACGTCAGCGGTTCCGGCCAACACCGAAATCTTGTCACCTGCTAGTCTTATGATCTCGGTTATCGTGCTGATGTTTCCACCGCTATCTTTCACACCCACCACATTTTCACACTCGGAGACAAGTTGAGAAATCACACCTGGGTCCAGAGAAATGCCTGTGAACTTTGGAACACTGTAGAGAACTATTGGAAGATCAACGGTGTCCAAAACAGCTTTGAAATGCTCATACATCTCCTTGTTTGAGAGTTTGAAATAGAACGGCGTCACCACTAATGCTGCATCCACGCCAATGTCTTTTGCATCTTTAGTGAACAGAATGGTTTCCTTGGTACTCATGCTGCCTGTTCCAGCAATCACCGGAAGCTTTCCTTTGACCTCGTCAATCACTGCTCTAATCACTTTCTTTCTCTCTTCTCTTGTCAGATAGGGTGCCTCTCCGTTGCTTCCGCAGGGCACAAGCCCCGATACGCCTTCACTGACCCAAAATCGTACACATGCTCTCAGCGCTTCTTCGTCAAGGTCGCCCTCACTCGTAAAAGGCGTTACGTGAGGCACGAAGATTCCTTTCAACTCGATTCTGCGCATGTTCTCCTCCTAGAGGCCTGCTTCCAGTATTAGGCATATATCGCTCTAAGCTTTTATTGTTAGAAAAACAGGTGGCACGATTGCAAAAAAGCTTCACCATAATCATTGTGGAACCGATCCATGCAGACGGAGTAAAACTCTTAAGAAAATATGGCAAAGTCATCCAGCTCCCTCCCAATTCCACTTGGAAAGACCTTCTAGGGGTTTCGAAAAAGGCCGACGCTTTTGTCACGCGTGGCTTTGTGAAGATCCCAGCTGAGGTCTTAGAGCAAGCTGAAAGGCTCAAGGTGATAGCGGTTCACGGGGCGGGCACGGACCATATTGATATCGACTTTGCTCAAAAGAGACATATACAGATAGCCCAAGCACCTAAGGCGCTCACAGAGGCCGTAGCCGAGTTTACCATTGGATTAATGCTCTCTTTACTCAGAAAAATACCGGCAGCCGACACAGCTGTTAGGAGCGCTGAATGGAATAGGAAGTACGGCGACTTGGTTGGCGTTGGTCTAACGGGCAAGACAGTCGGGATCATAGGGCTTGGAAGGATAGGAAGCGCAGTAGCCAAGAGGCTTAAGGCATTTAGCGTGAGATTAATCTACTATCAACGGGTCAGAAATCTCAAACTTGAGAAGCAGCTCGGAGCTGAATATGCTTCATTTCATCAGCTCTTGAAAACGTCTGATATAATATTGCTGCACGTTCCATTAACTCCCGAAACCTACCATATGATTTCCCATAACGAATTCAAGATTATGAAACATGGTGTATATATTGTCAATACTTCGCGTGGTGCAGCTGTGGACGAGAAGGCGATGTACGAAGCTTTAGCGTCTGGGAAAGCGGCTGGAGCAGCCTTAGACGTTTTCGAGTCCGAGCCTCTAAGCGCTAACTCTCCACTGATCAGGCTTAAGAACGTCGTTCTCACGCCACACTTGGCAGCCAGTAGCACGGAGACTCTAAGGAGAATGGCTGTCACAGTGGCTGAAGAAGTCATTCGGGTTTTAGCTCCGCAATACGCTCCTGAAAAAGCGTAGAGAAAGTAGTTTAATCACCGTTCTGCAAGGCTGTCATATTAGTCTGAGATATACACAGTTGTGTACAAAAGTAAACTCAGATTATTAATGCTAAATCAATAGAAAAGACAGGGTTACCTTGTTGAATCAAGATGAGACAAGCCACGACAAGAAAAGAGAAAAGACAATTTCGAATTTGAGAGGAGACATGCAAATGAAGGGAATAAACAAGAAGCATTCAACATCAGCCATATTATTAGCAACGCTTGTCGCGCTTCTCTTAATGCAGCTCGCAAGAGCGAACCCGATAGAGGTTTCCATCGCGCCACTCGCCGGACCTGTGGGCACCACAGTGACCGTCTCAGGTATCGCTGACACATCAGGCGGCAACGTAAGCATATACTTTGACATAAACGGCAACGGCCAAACAGAAGTCGCAGAGTTCCAGAAAAACGCCACAGCAAGTGTGACATCCCCATACAGTTACGAAGCCACCATAACAGTGCCGCCGTCCATAGCTGGTACTCATGCCATTATTGCAGCAGACGTAATCGCAGGCACCAGCACCGGCGCTTATTTCACCGTGACCTCAGAAATCACTATTAGTCCTGCATCCGGTCCTATTGGTGAGGCGATTACCGTAACAGGAACAGGATTTGATCGAATTAGCGTCGTTGCGGTCAAATTTGATGACATCGACGTAACTTCTTCACCTGCGCCCCAGACCGATGACGTGGGCAGCTTCACTACAAGT
>Ga0315309_1002425_pt1 | contig 10882 bp, 11 predicted proteins | sample TDP4_MG_FD_203080 | JGI IMG/M metagenome (GOLD analysis project Ga0315309, IMG submission 203080) | Freshwater sediment microbial communities from Lake Towuti, South Sulawesi, Indonesia - TDP4 | ecosystem: Environmental > Aquatic > Freshwater > Lake > Sediment | place: Indonesia: South Sulawesi...
GTAGTAGGTGCCTGACCTAGGGGCGTCCAAGGCTACATCGGCGAGCAGGTAGAAGCTGCTGGGTGAGAAAGGCTCGTAAGTAGCTTGGGCGGGTTGCTTTCCCTTTACCACAAGGGTATCGGCGCCTGCAGGTACTTCCACGTAGTCGGGGATGGCGCCTTGGTTGTTTATACCAGGACCCATAAGGACGAACCCCGGTACAAATTCTCTGTCCTCGGGGTTTGTGGATTTGAATAACCCGACATGGATCCTCTGACCCTCGGTTATGTCGAAGCGGTAGTATTGGGCCTCCCCGCCTTCATGAAGTTCTCCATATATGGCCCAAGATTTGGTCGGATCAGGTATGAAGGTGGCCGTGGCAAGACTCTCGTTGTCCCCTGGGGTTAGTGGTGCATGGGCTAGGGCTTTGGATGTCAGAAGGAGGCAAGAGAGAGCTGAGACCAAAAGGATGATGCCCAAGAACGCCATAAGATGTATGTATGCCTGTGCGTCATGGGGCGGGCTAGCGCGCGCTGGATTTCTTTGCCTTTTCTCCAGCTTCAGAAGCTCTTGTTCAGATTTTGTACTCATGGCTATTTTACGACGTCCTTCCACTATCCGATGTGAACGCGCATTTTTGCCTAAGCTTTTAATTCAAGAAACCCGAAATGTTCGTCTTTCCAATCTTAAGCTCTGAAAATGTGTCTAACAATTGCTTAGCAATCTCCGCAAGTATCCTCTTAACACCATCTGTCTTCTCAACTTCGGAGCCAAGGTAGATCCTTACTACGATCCCGTCTTCTCTATTACTTATCATCGTAAAGAAATTAATCTTTTTACTATCCTCAATTGCTAGTGATTCGATCAAGATGGACTTCTTTTCACGATCAATATATGTGTTTGAGGTCTTGAGAATAACGCCTTCTTTTCTGATGAACAAGGTTCTCATTTTATCAAAGATATCCTTAATGTGGACTTTTCCGTTTAGCACTACATGGGGCATTTCGGTTTCCCTATTTTATCTATTTCTATATTGTCTAATGCGTTTAGTCAAATAACTAAAAAAGGGGAGATATTGTGTTGCTATTAATCCAATTAGACTGGCGTTCCACTGAAATAAACGCTATTCCCTAAAGCCTTTATTTGGGCATTATCACTGAATCAATAACGTGGATAACTCCGTTGGTGCATTCGATGTCTGGCTTTATAACCTTTGCAACATCTATCTTTACCCCTTCTGTAGTGTCAATGGAGATTTCTTGGCCTTGGACAGTTTTCGCCGATCTAAGTTTCATTACGTCCGCTGCCATAAGTTTACGTGGCACTACGTGATAGGTAAGAACAGAGGTCAGCTTTTCTTTATCCTTAAGCAGTCTTTCAACTGTTCCCGCTGGCAACTTGGCAAAAGCCGCATCATTTGGAGCAAAGACGGTGAATGGCCCTTTACCACTCAAGGTTTTCACAAGACCAGCTGTTTTTACTGCTTCTACCAGTGTCCTGAAATCACCCGCTTCTATGGCTGTTTCCACTACATTTTTCATAAGTTTCACCTCCTCCATATTTTTGCTCCTCATATTCCACGCTTTACAACGGCAACCTTACATTCAATGTTTTTCATGAATATAGCATTTTTCAACATGGATATGTAAAAATTTAAAAATGATGGGCAAGAAGTCAACTGCTTACAGTTAAGTTCGTAGGAGCGAGTTGCTCAAGCCTATCAAAAGCTTACCCTGAACTGTCCCTATGCAACGGTAAAGTCCAAATCGAAGAATTGCAGAAACCGCGAAACGTACTAGAAGAACCACGCGCGGATTCGGAAGCTACCGTTGTTGTGAAAGCTCAAAATGTCTGTTCCAAAATATTGTTTTCTAACCTGATAATGACCTCGGTCGTATAGAAAACACTATTTTGGCATCATCACTGAATCAATCACATGGATCACTCCATTAGTGCATTCAATGTCTGTCTGTACAATATTTGCACCGTCTATTTCTACCCCGTCTGTCGTATCGACGGTGAGAATTCCGCCTTGCATGGTTGTCAACGAACCAAGAGTAACCACGTCGGCCGCCATGAACTTGCCCAAGACCACGTGGTAGGTTAGAACTTCAATCAGAGCTGTCTTATTCGCTAAGAGAGAATCCAAAACTCCTTCAGGTAGCGCTGCGAACGCGTCATCTGTTGGAGCGAAAACAGTGAAAGGTCCCTCGCCCTTTAAGGTATCAACTAGGTCAGCTGCCTCTAAAGCTGTCACCAAAGTTGTGAAAGAACCAGCCTCTATCGCCGTCTCAACTATATCCTTAGGCTGATTAGATAGCCACATGTAATACCCACTCGGAGCCACGATTACTATCGCAATGACCAGTGCAATTGTATAAATTGAAATTTTTTTCATTTTTTATTTTCACCTCCTACTCTCCAACGGTAACTTATATTCAATGTTTTTCTTGGATATAATACTTGCCAACATAAATCTGTAAAAGATTCAATGGATTCAATGTTAGTATTTATAATATGTGTTAAAATGTCAAAACCTTACATGAGAGAATGATGTAAGAATGGTTTTTAAGGCGTAAAGTTAAAGTCTGGTTTAAGTTGTCTGAGAGAACCTTTGGTTTAACGTAGCGCTATAATTAATAGTTTCAAGTAAACTTAATTAGTAAGTTTTTTCTGAACTGCGACATGTTTGGCGGTCGTAACTTACGGAGTGAGAAAAGTAGAGCGGTAATGAAGATTAGAGCCAAGTTGCTTGACGCAGCCAGATGGTGGTTTAACCGACATGATTACATTGAGGTCCACGGGCCAACGATAATTCCTGCAGCCGGAGATTGGCCTAACTCCTTCGAGGTCAAATATTTCGATAAAAAGGCTTACCTTACCCAAGGGCTGCAACCTTACACCGCTGCCTTCATGGCAAGTTTAGGAAAAATATACACGATAGCCCCTGCCTTCAGGGCAGAAAAGTTGAGAACGAGACGGCACCTAACGGAATACTGGCGCATAGAAGCGGAGGCTCCCCTATGTGACTTGGATGGCATCATTAGGATTCAGGAGGAGCTGGTGACCCACATCTGCCACAGTCTGTCCAAAGAGGCCATTGAGGAGTTGAAATGCTTGCAACGTCATACTAAGGATGTGATGAGGGTTCAGACACCCTTCCCTAGGCTAACCTATGATGAGGTTGTTGAGATGCTGCAAAGGGATGGATATAACATCCAATGGGGAGAAGAATTGAACTGGGAACTGGAGAATAACCTTAGTTTTCGATTCAATCAACCGTTCTTCATCACGGAGTTTCCAATCGGTATCCAAACGTTCTTCTACAGACCTCATCCTCAAAGGCCAGAGCTAACCTTGTCTGCGGACCTGCTTGCCCCAGAAGGTTATGGAGAGATTGCTAGCGGCGGGCAAATGATAGAAGAAAAAGAGGTGCTGCTCAAAAAGATGGCGGAGGAGAAGATAGAACCCGAGGGTCAACGATGGTACATGGATCTTAGACGATACGGCTCTGTTCCCCACTCGGGGTTTGTGATGGGACTTGAAAGGTTAATCCAGTGGATCTGCAAGCTTAAACACATAGGAGAGGCTTCAGCTTTCCCAAGACTATTCGATAGCATTTATCCCTGATTTTGCGCCAGTTGTCGTCCAATCTTCCTGGCGACATTCATATACAATTTCAATTTTATTCTTTCGCGGAAATCTGAGGATAACAGTTCTGGAGCCAAAATTAACGATATGTTCGAGAGGAAAATCAATAAGCAACTTACAAGGGAACTAACAATTAGTGGGATCTGGAATATTTGATGCGTAAGGAGACTTCCGACGCCTGTAGCCAAGTAGTAGATTGTCAATCCAATCGAATAGCTCTTCGCGCAACTTTCTTTGTTGGCTAGATCACCCCAAACAACCAAGAGATACAGTGTCAAGAGGATTCCCCAATTCAAGCCGTTTACAACATACACAAAACAGAACATCTCATGGCTTTTGACCAACCCTACAAGAACCAAGCTAATTCCATACGAAGTAAGGCTGAAAACTAAGGATAATCTTCGTCCAAAGAAGTCTGCAAGTATTCCTCCGCCCAAAGCTCCAAAAACAGCTCCAACTAACTGCGAAACCGAGAGAAACATGAAATAATAAGAAGATGGAACGCGTTGCGAAACATAGAATGCCATATTTCTGGCCAGCGTTGCATTAATCAAAGAATACAAAACCCACGGAACAGCGTAAAGAAGAATGGTTCTTTTCTCAGGATTATATCCTATTTCATCCTTCTTTGATGTCAATATCGCTTTTTCTGGCCTTAATAATTTAATTGCGAGTGTTCCAAAACTAAGAATGACACTCAACATTACTGCTCCATAAAAATCAAAGATTCCTACCATCAAAATTAGGATAAGAAAAATTGGTAAAGATAAAAATCCGACGAAACCAGCCACCCGACCTCTTTCCTCAGATACGGTTAAGCTCCAGAAATACGTAAAAAATGCCAACTGACCTATACTGAAAAATACTCCTGCTACGAAAATGATTATTAATCTAAGAATTATGCTTGAAGTAAATAAAAGAAGAACGGTTACTATCGAAGTGGCTATGGAATATTCATAGATGATACGTATTTTACTGAACCTGTGAATGAAAAAACTGTTTAATATTAATGTAATGGCGATGATAAAATTAAAAGATGCATGAGCTATTAGATAAGTGTCAGCGGATGAACCAACGGCGTGCCGCAGAACTGAGAGGGTGAAAATATCGTACCATGTAAGTAAAGTAAAGTAAGGAATCATGGTTACCAGGAAGCCACGTTTAGTCAGTCGAACACCGGTCATCAGGACGCTCAATTCGTCATACCAACCTTAATCTCATTTAAACGCTCGCGCATAAATTAATTTCTTCTTTTTTGAGTATAACAAGTTTTATAAGGAAAATAGGACAATGTCCACAAAGGTGGGATAATGAAAACTCTTAAGGAAAGAATAGCAGATGTTTCTCGGTATCTCCAATCTTTGATGACGCCCAGCGTCTTTCCCGAGGTTCAAGACGCGGTTGAGAGAAAGGACAAGAACTTGCTTATAAAAGCGTGCAGAAAGGCCAAAATTCCAGAGATTTACTTAGGCATTCTTGTGCCTTTGCTGCTCGACATTGGTCCCGATGTGAAATGGCCATTTAACTACTAGCTCCGCTATACTTGCAATCTGGATAAGCTTTCGATAAAAAGTTGGGGCTGCGCCTCCACAAAGAATTTGAGCGTCTGAGTAGTTTTATTCCTTTTTTTCAATGCAAACAGTTCCTCTTCCGCCCTTTTGGTGAATTTTCTGATAGTTTTCATGGTATTATTTAACGCTTTTGTTTCCAAGGTTTCTTCCACAATTTCTTTTATGTCCGATGGCTCGATTGTATTTCTATTTACTAGGTCTTCAAGTTTTTTCCGAATTTTTTCAGAGCGTTTCTTTGCCCACAGTAAGGAGTAAGGCAGTGCGCCGCTTCTTATTTTTTCAGCCAGCTCTAGCGTCAAGTTAATGGATACATGGAAGTCCTTCCATAATTCTAAAATTGTGCCGAGATATTGCCCATATTTACCCAGGTGTTTGACTTCGTCTTCAGAACCATTCCCTAGAGCTGCTCCGATTTTTAGACACGTTTCCAGGTTGGCGGCCTGCATTTTGATCACCCAAAGTTTTTTTCTGGGGAAAACATTGCTCTGGCTCCTTAATCTAAGATTAACTGTTTCAGCCTTGGCTATCTTCGTCCAAAAATCCCAGAACAGCTTAGCAACAGTTTGACGCTTTATTTTATCTACGTCCATTTGATTAAGAATTGAAAAGGCTTTAGCCGACGCAAGTCCACCGATCATTAACGCTGTGCCTTCACCGAATTTCCCAAGAAGCGTCGGCTTAAATAACTTAGACACAGTTTTATCTACTATATCGTCCCAGATGTTAAAGCCTAGGGTCATCATGGTCATAGCTAAAGCAGCTTCATAGGTGATATCTGACCGTCCTCCGACTGCCTCACAAGAAAGGGCTATCAAAGATGGAGTGAGGGGATCGCGCCAATTTTTTGATACAAACTCTAGAGGCGGCCGTAGATCCTTCAAGGCGGCATCTTCAAGCAATATTCTCCTAGCTCTGTCTGCTACCATTCCTCCATTGTCTTCAAGAATCCTATGACAACGCTCCTTTACGCTATATTTACCACACATTCTACTCAAGAATATTTTATGTCAATTTTCTATTATAATCCTTTGTCAGACTCTTACAATACAAATAGAGTGACGCGTATGAAGAAATACTAGTGCTATGTGACTATCCGACGGCTAGGACAGAGACTATTCCCTAATATCCATCTTATCCACCAAAATGAATAGGGCATAGACTATTAGAAAAATTTATATTTGTTGTATTATTGTATATTCATCAATACAGTTCGTAGTGTTAGAGATGGCGGCGGGTGAAACGGTAAGGAAAAAGTGGCCAAATTTGGATGTAAATGTATTGTTGACGATGCTAATTGATGAACTCACTCAAGTTAATAAAAAACTCGACTCGATGGTTGAGTTAAATGGAAAGATGCTAAAGACTCAGGAAGAGTTTCTGCAAAGGATCGCCAATCAAAGTTATCGAAGGGAAATCATCAAGCTTGAGCCTGATGCTATGACGTTGTTGTTCCTGCCTAGATCCTTAAGGAAGACTGTAATGGCTTTATACAAACTGAAGGAGGCGACAGCTGAAGACCTTGCAAGGGAAACAAATAGGTTGAGAGCGGTAGAAAGTGCGTCGGCGAACCAGTTAGTAAGGATGGGATACCTCAAGAAAAAGCGAGAAGGTCGGAGGGTGTACTTCTACATTGAATGATTCCCTTGGAGATAAGAGAATGAAAGGAAAAGTGATATCTATTCATTCATCACGGGGTGGAACCGGGAAAACTGTGATAGCAACAAATTTAGCGGTAACTTATGCAAATAAAGGGTTAAACATCGCACTTTTGGACCTTGATTTTCGGGCCCCGAGTCTGATAACCGTGTTCTCAAAGGGAATCGGAGGACCCGTTAAACATTGGTTGAACGACTTCATGAATGGCCAATGTACGATAGAGCAAGCTTTGATTAACGTATCTGAAGAGTACAATCTAAGGGGAAGACTACTGATAGGATTGGCAAACCCAGCTATAGAAGCGATTCAAAACATGATAGGAAAGAGTAGAGCCTGGGAAGTGACGGCCGTAAAGAAACTTTTCTCCTTACGATCTACACTTTCTAACGACATGGACATAGACCGTTGCATCTTCGACACTAGCCCGGGTATCCAATACTCATCCATTAACGCTGTAATCAGTTCTGACGTGTCCATTATAGTAACAACTTTAGACTCATTGGACGTGAAGGGCGTACAAAGGATGCTAGCAGAATTTTATGACGCTTTTGAAAAGAGGACCGTAGTCTTAATGAATAAGGTTTTTCCTCAGACACGAATCTGGTCAAACGGAAGACAAAAAGAATTAATCAGTCAGATGGAGAAAGCTCTTAAACATCCTATAATAGGCGTAATACCTTGCTATTGTGACGTGCTTCAAGCTGAAAGGGCTTCACTCTTGGCCATTGAGAAGTTGGGTCACCCTTTTCTAAGAAACTTAGAAGAGGTTGCAGAGAAACTTGAGCATATCGAGTGAATAAACAAAAACAGGAGGAGGCGTTTTGGAAAGGGAAATTTTGAATGAAACGCGCGAAAGGATGGTTAAGAGTTTCTTGGAGGTAGTTGCTTTGATGGAGTTGAGGAACTGTTCCATGAGTGATTACGATTTTGTCACATCTATTCATAAAAAATGGTAACAGTTGAGTTGGAGGTTTGTGTATGGAGGGCTTAGTTGTTCATTACGAGCCGTTTAAGGAAGTGGTGATCATGGATCACACTCGATTTTCAACGCCTGACGACCTGGCTCGCTTTGCCAACGTGGCCACTGGAGGAAAGCCAACGGGCATTTACTGGGCTGGGGGAGTGGCCTTTATCTATTATCCCTTGCCGACTTCAACCGAGGTGGCGGCGAGGGCAGTTATAGAGGACAAAAGAGCCTACTGGGCGTTTGTGACCTATGCGTTGATGCCTGAGTACCGCCCAATAATCGAGACCAAGGAGAGGATAATGGTTCCCGTTGTAGACATGTCTTCAAGTTCCTTGTTTCAAAAGGTTGCCCAGTGGCTGAAAGAGCAGCATTGAAACACGGCATAGGCATGCACTTCTCCTCATTTCAGTTAGAGGCTCTTCCGCGCGCTATCTAACCCTATCTAAAAGCATCGTAGAACACCCCAGTGAACTCTCCTCCCACTGCCCGTTGGCAAGATGTCCCAAAGCCGGGCTGATGAGACCCTCACTCGGCATAAGAAGCTCTAAGCTGAAAGGGCCATAAACATAGCGGAAAAGCTACCAGAGGCTGTCGAGGATGCCTAGGAGATGTTAGGGTCGCGGAAAGTTTAATGAAAAATGAGCATTGAGCTCCTGAACGCTATTTAATTCTTAACCTTCACTGTGCCTTCCCACGAAACCACGCAATGGTTCTTTGGAGGCCCTCTTCCAAGCCTGTTTTTGGTTCCCAGTTCAAGAGCCTCTTTGCCTTGCTTATGTCTGGGCATCTCCTTTTCGGATCGTCGGGTGGGAGAGGATGGAACTCGATCGCTGACCTTGAATCTGTTAACCTCCGAATCGTCTCCGCCAAGTCAATAATCCGCGTCTCCACGCTGCTTCCAAGGTTGACCACCTCCCCAGAAGCCTCAGTCACCCACGCGGCCCTAAGAATTCCCTCAACCATGTCCGAAGCGTAAGTGAAGGACCTGGTCTGGGTCCCATCCCCGAAAACCGTCAGCGGACGATTGCTAAGGGCCTGATCGATGAATCGAGCCACCACCCTACCGTAAATGTCACCCGGGCGTATCCGGGGCCCGAAGGCATTAAATATCCTCAGGATTCGGGTGTCGAGTACGTGCTGAATCCTATACGCGTTTACGAAGGCCTCCCCAGCCCTCTTAGCCTCATCATAACATGACCTCGGCCCCACGGGATTTACGTTGCCCGTGTATGACTCCGGTGTCGGGATGTGCTCAGGGTCTGGATCCCCGTAAATCTCTGATGACGATGTGTAAACGAGCCTAGCATCATGCTCCTTGGCGATCCCTAGTGCAACCCACGTGCCCAAGGTATTAGCCTTCATGATTTGAATCGGAAACCTGGCGAACTCGAAGGGCGAAGCCCTACTCGCAAGATGCAACACCACATCTATCTGCTTGTCAAAAAATATCGGCTGAGAAATGTCATGCTCAATGAGAGTAAAGTTTTCCAAGCCCGTGAGGCGTTGAATATTTTCCATCTTTCCGCTGCTGAAATTGTCGATGCAAGTAACCTCCGCCCTCTGCTTAATGAGTACCTCACATATGTACGAGCCTAGAAAACCCGCCCCGCCCGTAACAAGAACAGACCGGCCCTTAAAAGCGACGCCTTGCCCACTCAGGCCCCTAACCAGCGAATCAACATCTTCCTCAACGACATTCACATGCATCACATCAACCCGTAATCGTTCTGTTCTGCCTTGAAAATGTTGGCGGATAAGGCTCGTGCCATACCAAAACCTCGGCCATAACCGCAACCTTCTGAGTCATCAAACACCATTCTTCATTTTTATCACGCAAATAATAATATATATAATTAATGCAGAGATTCGAATAAAGTGTAGAATAAGGAGCAAGGATCATGGAGCAACAACGGATATCAATTACTGGAACGGGCTACGTTGGCCTATGCACGGCAACAGGATTCGCAAGCAAGGGCTACAAAGTCATCACCTCGACCCATGATCGAGAAAAGGCTTCTTCAATAAATAGGGGAGTCCCACCCTTCTACGAACCTGGCCTAGAGGAATTGCTACAAAAAGTTGTGAAGGATGGTTACCTCCAATGCGTGATCGGCCGCGAGGAAGCCGTCTTAAACACGGACGTCACCTTCATCGCCGTCGGCACGCCAAGCCGACCAGACGGAAGCATTGATCTGCGGCACATTGAAAGCGCGGCCCGTGAAATCGGAGAAGCCCTAAGGAAAAAGGACGCGTATCATCTAGTGGTGGTCAAGAGCACCGTAGTGCCCGGCACTACAGAAAACCTGGTGAAACCCGCTCTTGAAAAATATTCGAAGATGCGGTGCGGCGTCGACTTCGGTTTATGCATGAATCCTGAGTTCTTACGCGAGGGTTCTGCCCTCCACGACACCCTACACCCCGACAGAATCATTATTGGCGAACACGATCAAAAGTCCGGCGACGTCCTAGAAACCTTGTATAAAGACTTTTACGGCGAAAAAGCGCCTCCGCTAATTAGGACTAGTCTCCCGAATGCCGAACTCATCAAGTACGCCAACAACGCCTTCCTCGCCACCAAAATCAGCTTCATCAACACCATCGCCAATCTCTGCGAGAAAATTCGGGGCGCAGACGTCACAACCATAGCCAAAGCCATAGGCATCGACGAACGAATCAGCCCCCTATTCCTGGAAGCCGGACTTGGGTATGGCGGTTCCTGCTTCCCTAAAGACGTCAAGGCCCTCATCGCCTTCTCCAAAGATTTGGGCTATGCCCCTCTTCTCCTCAGCGCCGCTCAGGACGTAAACAGAAACCAACCCTACAAAGCCATCGACCTGTGTAGAAAGCTCCTAGGTGATCTGCATGGCAAACAGGTAGCCATCCTAGGCTTAGCCTTCAAGCCAAACACCGACGACATTCGCGAAGCCGTCTCTATAAAGATCGTGAGCAAACTCCTAAAGGAGGGAGCAAAAATCGTTGCCTACGACCCAGCAGCCACAAACAAGGCTAAGAAAATCTTCGAGGAAAGGATAAGATATGCCACCTCAGCCATCGAGTG
>Ga0315309_1002427_pt1 | contig 10879 bp, 9 predicted proteins | sample TDP4_MG_FD_203080 | JGI IMG/M metagenome (GOLD analysis project Ga0315309, IMG submission 203080) | Freshwater sediment microbial communities from Lake Towuti, South Sulawesi, Indonesia - TDP4 | ecosystem: Environmental > Aquatic > Freshwater > Lake > Sediment | place: Indonesia: South Sulawesi...
TGCCCAGTTGAGATGGGAAAGGAATACGAAGTGGACATAACGGAAACGAGCCGCCAAGGGGAAGGCATAGCCAGAATCCAAGGCTTCGTAATATTCGTTACCAACGCAAAGCCTAGAGACCATGTAAAAATAAGGATCACGAGGATAGGCCGCAGAGCCGCAAACGCTGAAATAGTCAAATAAAGCCTTCTACTATAACTACATGACGAAGTTAAGAGAGCGAGTCTATCCGTCCAAATATTTTTCTCCAGAAGTTTGCAAGGATTGTACTAAGAGTGGGAAAGAAGTTGAGGAACGTAGAGTAAGGGTCTACGTCTACAGGGTTTTCGGTTACTATTGTCCTAGAGAGGAGAGAGACAAAAATAGGGTTCTATTTACACTTTCTTTCATTTTCCATCTTTTTCAAGAGTTTGTCAAGGATTTTTGCTTTCGTTCGCAATTCTTGTTCTGAAATCGTCTGTCCCATTGGATATAATTCATCAATCATAGCACCTTCATTTACCAGATACACAACAGGATAAAGATAGCATCCCAAGGGTCCTTTCCCATAGATTCGGCATTTCTTATCAGCGAGGTTGTGGAAATAGCACCATCCGTCAACGTTTCTGAGCCGAGTCACACTATCATCTATGATTGCAAATTCTTCTCGGCGATAACCCGCTTCCTCTAATCTTTTGATGCCCTTACCTGAAAGCTCCATCATCGTTTTTTCACAGCACTTTCCACAATTTGAACACTGCACAGGGAAGCAGACTCCCCAATATATCATAACGAAAGACAGCCGAGTTATAGTTGTTCTGGTAGTCCGGGATAGGTTCAAATATCAGTTTAAATTATCGGGGTTTAGGTTTTTATGTTTGCGCGCGATTTGTCATATAGATTTACTAATCGTTGTTTCTTGCTGTAGCTAAGCGATTTAATTTCTCGTTCTCTCTTCATAGCCTCGCTACGGCTGTCGAACTCCTCCACGTACAATATCTTCTCAGGTTCATGCATCCTCGTATATCTAGCGCCTTGACCCTTTTTATGCCGTTCAACCCGTCGTTTCACGTCCTTGGCGTATCCAGTGTAATAGCGACCATCTTTACAAAGAAGGATGTAAACATAGTAAGGCATGCATCATCAATTCAAAGCTGATAAACAAACCCACCAATATTTTTTGCGCGCGCATGTTTTCTTCGTGTCAAGTGGAGATTCGCATTAAGACTTTGATATCATTTTACACATGCGCTATGGATACAACCGCTACCCAGAGAAGCACTAGCAATGTCAGCATGACCCCGTGAACCAGTTTTCTAAGGCTTCGTGTTCTGCGGGATCTATTATGTGGACCGGGCGGGATTTGAACCCGCGACTTCCGCCGTGCGAGGGCGGCGTTCATACCACTGAACTACCGGCCCACTAACGTCTGAAAACGTGAGCCTAATTAAACATTTTGAACGCCCTAAGCCGAACTGATTGTCTGCCTGCCAAAACGCAGACTAGCCTCTCGGACCAGCGAATCGTGCTTGGTTCCAAATAATCATGAATGTTGAGACTTAGAGGGTTCCTGAAACTCCCTTTTTTGGTTAGATCTTCCACCCAAGGAGAACTTTTGACTGTCAATAAAAATTCTCCGTTGACTGTCAATAGACCTCTTCTCTCCCTATTTTCTCCACCACACCACTCTTTTCTGAGAAGATTTGTCTTCAACATTCTGCTGTTATCATGCTCTAGACAGGAGAACGAAATGTATAAATGAGAAACTTCCATCTGGTACATTTTGGTCGGGCAACGGGCGGTAGCTCAGCTTGGTAGAGCTTCCGAGCCAGCCACAACCGTGACTGACGAAGACGCTGTAGACGCCTGCCAAAGGTAGGCATCACTCAGCCTGCCAAGCGAACAGACACCGGAGTGTCGCAGGAGAGCTCAAAGCAAGCCTTTAGCTCGGCGAATTCAAAATGAAGGCTTCACCTCATGAAAGTCCTGCCCGCCCGACCAGAAACCGAATCCTATTCAGAAGTTTAGCTGACGGTTTCTCAACACAACCAATGCCAGAAGACTGCTAACTAAGGCTGGAGCAGGCAACAAATATACAATTGGCTCAAGTTGGCGCAGCAACGGAAAGATCGAGGTGAAATAGTAACATAAAACAAGGGTTGCGACTCCCCCAGCAAGATTTAGAATTCCTCCCCATCTCGCCCTGTCTACCCATATCAGATAGCTACCGAAGACTAACGTCAAAGTCAATGCGGTTGCTACTCCTCCAGTTGTGTAGGCCCTTGCTAGAAAAGAATTGCTTAGCATGGCTAGGTGAAGATATAGAGTGGTCACGTGAGTTCCGATTAAAACGATGTTTAATGAGCCCAGCCACCCCAAAGCCGCAGTAATCAACGTGTACCTCGCCTTCGCGAGCAGAGCCTCCAACTGGTTGCAGCGGACTTCAACCTCTGGTTCCATTTCACTCCCTCCTCATGATCAAAACAGACATGCAAGACGCTGCCACAACTATCCCTGACAAAACCGATGAAACGGAAAGTCCCATTGAGCTGAAAGAATTCAGAGTGGAGGTTGCTCCGTCCGAATCAGGCAGATTAGCTTTCACCTTACCTATGTTTGTTTCAACTATGGCAACACCCCCATGAATTGACGTTATGGTCCCTTGAATTTCGCCAACAGAGGTTTCTATGGTGGCTACATCTCCCTCAATTTTAACCACTATAGCATTGGTGTTCTCAACAATTGGTTTGATGTAGGCAACATCAGCCTTAATCTCGCCAATGTCGGTTTCCATGATTACCATGTCCCCCTCCACAGCAACTATCTTAGCGTCGGCGGACGCCAGGTTCACCTTGATCACGCCAATGTCAGTCTGAACAGTAGCCATGTCACCATTAACTGCTAAGAGACTAGCGCTCCAATCGGTCAATGTCAGACTCACCAAGAAACTGCGAAGGCAAGTCCCGCTAACCCCGCCAACATCCGCTTGGATGCTTAAGGTGTACGTACCGCTCGAGGCGTTGGCTGGAATGCTGTAAGCCACGAGATAGATGCCTGCGGCCATGTGTTCAGCAGTTAAGGTCTCTCTAGTACTGTCAGGCTTGTGAACTGTTGCGTTGATCCCAGTGACATCAACAGGAATGCCGTTAAGGGTCGTGAGCACATAGAAGTCCGCCGCTTCTGTCCTAAAATGCACGGGGCCAGCGTCCATTTCTACGCTCAATACATCCGCATCCGCGCCCTCAGCTACCGATACCATGTACTGCGCTTCGTCGCAAGCACCGTAACCGTCCAATGCCTTGACCAAGTGGGCGCCAACCTCGGCCACAGGCACATTGAAGACCGCTACAAAGCTTCCGTCAGCGTTGGCTCTGGCGGTTGCCATTGGCGAATCATCAAACTTGACCGTGATGCTTGAGTTAAATGCGAATCCCGATCCGCTAACTGTTATCTTTGTTCCCACCGGACCTGAAGTTGGCCTTATAGCTATGCGGGGAGGGAGCGTCGCTGGCGAACTAGCCCACGTAACCGCGCGAATGAAAATCATCTTTGCTTCATCGGACCAGGCGTTGCTGATGTGTGTGTAAATGTTTTGTGAAAGCCCTGCTAGAAGTACATGCACGTTTCCGTTTTTCCTTATTTTATATGCAACACCACCGCCTATGGGGCCAATCTGATCAGTACCGACATCCGCTATCGTCACCCCTGAGTAGCGATAAAACCACGCGAGATCGTACCAGCCGCCGTTAATGAGAGAGATTTTTTCACCTACGCTCCATCCATCAAAGATCGGATGTATCGTAGTCACCTCATAGTACACATCGCCCTCAGAGTATGCCTGGTAAGAACCCTTCGGATCGTTGAAATACTGTTGTAACAGAGAAATGCCGTAAGGCGATGACAGCCCCGGCCATGTATTGGTGAAGACAAGTCCCACCTGGTAGTCATCTGCGGCGCTGATTAAAGCAGAAAAAGTTTCGTTTCCTGGGTCTTCAGGTATGTTTATCACGATCACGTCATAGTTGTAGATGTCTTCGGTTAGGTTCCAGTCTCTTTCATGGGCACTGATGTTCCTCATGAGAAGATCGACAATTTCCCCCTTGAAGTCTCCAAGTATTGCAACCTTAAGGGTTGGCCCCAATTGTACATCTACGGTTGTGGTCTCATTTCCGACGACTTCAACATCATAGGTTACAGATGGCTTGTAACCCCACTTCCAAGCGTCAACATCATAGACTCCAACTGGAGCCTCTATAATGTAATAGCCAGCATCATTCGTCATAGTGGGCTTCAGCGGCGTGTCCAGCAACGTAATGGTTGCGTTTGCTATGGTGTTGTTTGTTCCAACATGGGTGACAAACCCTGCAATGAATCCTGCGGGTAGTGGTATGAGTTCGAAGTCAAGTCTGGTCCACTGCTTTTCAACCACTTCTGCTGTGGCGTTTTGTACATGGTATCCGAAAGAGCTTGCTGTTAACGAGTAGTTGCCCGGGTACAACCAGATTTTGTAATACCCGTTTACGTCTGTTTTTTCGTCTCCCCACGAGATCCCCAATAGGGTTACTTCAGCTCCCCACTCGATCTGCTCTAAGGTTTCAGCATCTGTCACATAACCCTCAATACCACAGTTCAAAAACGCCAGTTCGACAGCCTTATATGCATCGATGACGCCCCAACCGTACCTAGTATCCTGACCATCATCGCCCAAATCCTCTACAGTTATTCTGAGCAAATCGTAAATGCTTTCAACTGTAATGTTCGGGTTGGCATGAAGCAATAAGGCGACGGTTCCAGCCACGTGTGGTGTTGCCATTGATGTGCCCGACCAGAATTCCCACTCCCCTGATGGTAGAGACGAGTAAATGTACACCCCTGGCGCGCTGAAATCTGGTTTTATATAGGGATCAGGATACGAGGCCGGCCAATCAACCACTTCACCACTGCTCCACCAAGGCACACCATCGTGCTCGTTTATGGCGCCGACTGCAAAGGTTTCGTAAACGTTACCTGGGCTCCCCGAAGAGTCTTTTCCGTTGTTGCCTACTGCCGCAACTGGCACCACACCAGCCGCCTTCATGTTCTGAATAGGCTCTATCATTTCATCATACTGGCCGTAGGCACCCCAAGACATGCTAACAACGTGTGCCCTCTCACCCGCTGGATTTCCATGTTGGTCAAAGGGGTTTACTGCCCACTGCATACCTGCAATACATTGAGCAAATGACCCTGAACCGTATGGCAGCACCAACGCGTGCATGAGCCAGGCACCCGGCGCGACGCCTATAGCAACGCCACTAGCGTCACCTCCAAGAACTGTGCCAGATGTGTGAGTTCCATGACCATGCGTGTCGTGTGGTGTTGAGTCTGTAACAATGTTGCCAGACCAGTCGAACTCAATCCATCCACCGGGAAACGCTGGATCTGACGGGTTGTCAGTCCACATCTTTCCTTCAAGGTCGGGATGAGTAACGTCAACACCCGTGTCTAACACGCATACACGTATCCCGGAACCGTTGAAACCTAGAGCCCAGGCTTCTGGAGCGTTTATTCTATCTAAGCCCCAGGTAACGTTGCTGGAACTCACTTCGCTTTCAGTCATGGGTTCAGGGATGGTAACCTCAAAGTTTTCGAAAACCTCCTCCACGTCTTCCAGATAAGTTAGCTTGTACAGAGTGTCAATCGTAACGTTCGCTAGTATGGCGTTGATGAGCCAGAAAGTGTTCAACACCAAGGCATCCTTTCTTCCCCTCAAAAACTCCAGCACACGCTCTTGAACGCTGGTTGTGCGCGCCCTCAAAACATCAACTGTTGTACCACCATCGAAATCGTGAAAATCGGAATCACGCAGTTTTATGACCACGGTGATTGCTCGATCTACGTCATCAACTTCTTCAACCTGTTCCTCAAGTGAACTGCTCAACTTTTCCAAAGCAGGGAACCTAGCTCCTGTCTTCACCAAAAAATAGAACGTAACACCTGCTGACGCTGTTATCACTAGAGAACACAACAATAAAAGGCTAATAAGTTCCCTTTTCCTGAATCTTGAGAGCGCGTTCATCCAGTTGCCTTCGTTTCGGTATCGTATGTGTTACTACACACTATATGTTTTGAAACATATAAATATATTCGGAGAACATACTTAACAACTCTCAACATTAACAATCAAAATTCAAAGTAAGGATTCCAAATAGAGAGGTCAAAGCCCATATAGAACCCAAATTCAAGAAATGCGAAAAGTTAGAAAGGAGAGACACATTACACTTCGAACTCGGAAGGGTCGTTGAACTCAATGGGGAAAGTTTCTCAAATATTCGAGGAAGTTCGCAAGGAGGGAAGAAAATATCTGCTAGAACCCGAGGCCAAAGCAGTATGCATGGAGTACGAAATACCCGTGGCGAAGTTTAGGGTGGCGAAAAACATTGAGGAGACAGTTCGGTTTGCAGGGGAAACTGGTTATCCAGTGGTTCTCAAGATCGTTTCTCCCGATATTGTCCACAAGTTTGACATGGGTGGAGTGATTCTTAACATCAAAAGTTCTGAGGAAGTCAGAGACGCCTACGAGAGAATACTAGTCAACGTGAAGAAGCACAAGCCCGACGCCAAGATTGCAGGCATTTTGGTGCAGGAGATGATTCCCCCCTCAACCGAGATCATCGTTGGAGCGACCAAGGACCCACATTTTGGACAAACGCTAATTTTCGGGCTCGGCGGAATCTTTGTAGAGGTTCTTAAAGACGTATCATTCAGGATTGCTCCAATCACTAGGTCAGACGCTGAGGAAATGATCACTGATGTGAAGGGATACCAGATTCTCAGAGGCTATCGCGACCAGCTCCCAGCCGACATTAACGCCATCGTAGAGATCTTGCTGAACACATCAAGACTTGTGACAGATCACCGGGACATCAGAGAGCTCGACCTGAATCCAATTCTAGTCTACGAGAAGGGAGCAAAAACAGTCGATGCAAGAATTATACTGGAGTAAAGCCTTCGATCATTCCAAGAACGAGGTCTTCTCCCAGCTTTGCGTTCCCCCCGACCTTCCATTCTTCGTTAGACTTGACGGGAGACGCTTTCAAGCGGTCTCGGAAACGATCGGCGCTCAAAAACCATTCGACGAAAAATTTGCCAAGTGCCTCGTTGCCTCTGCAATAGCCATGTTTCAGAGTGGTTTCACTCCTGCTCTGGCCTACGTGGTCAGCGACGAGATTAACCTGCTGTTCTTGTACACCGCGCCTTTTAGGCGAAGGGTTGAAAAGATCAACTCCATCTTGGCTGGCGTAGCTTCCAGCGCATTCTCATCGAGTGCTCCAAAATTCTTTCACAAAACTTCGATCGCGGCTTTTGATGCACGTATAATCATTTCATCTCTCGAAAAGATCGCAGAGTACCTAGCCTGGAGACAGGGAGATGCTTGGCGAAACCACAACAACACCTACGCGTACTGGTTCTTGCGGAAAACGGGACACAAACCCTTAGAAGCGTCGAAGATGCTAAAAGGCTTGAAAACCAAGGACATACACGACTTACTCTTCAGCCACGGCGTTAACCTCGCTCAAACACCCGCTTGGCAACGCAGAGGAATTCTCATCTACAGGGAACCCTATGAGAAGGCGGTGGGAAATCTTACGGCAACCCGCAGGCGAATACGGGAGAACTGGAACCTTCCTCTCTTCACATCAAAGGAGGGAAAAGCGCTGGTTAAAAAGATTCTTGAATGGGCTAAACTCGGTACAGAGGGAATAGAAGTTGTCTAGTCCTCTCGAACGGAGAATGGACGAAATAAACCGTAAACTTGCTTCCCTCAAGGAAGAACTTGACAAACTGAAGCCTGAACTCCGAAGGTGGGCTGAAAAGAGAAACTCTGTACAGGAACAAATTAAAGCTCTGCGAAGAAAAGCCGCTGACCTGAAGGGAAAACGCGACGAGTTAAACACGAGGGTTCAAGAACTTAAGAACATGCGCGAGCAAGCTAGGGCAGAGCGGAGGGAAAAGCTTGCTCAAATCCTAAAGCTTAAGGAAAAATCGAGGCGTCTCGCAGAAAAGAAGCCTGTCCGAAGCATGCGTGACGTAGAAAGCGAAATTGAAAGATTAGAGTGGGAGATTCAAACGACATCCATCTCAGTCCGTGAAGAAAAGATGCTGATTGACCAAGTGAGAGCTCTTGAAAAAGAATTGTTAACGCACAAACAAATGCGTGAATTGGAGGAGGAACTTCTTAAGTTGCGAGCTGAAGAGAGAGCGTTAGAAACAAAAGCTAACCTTCACCATGAAGAGCTCTCCGAAATAGCCAAGGAAAGCCAGGGGTTCCATGAAAAGAGGGCTGAAATCCTAAACGAAATTCACACCCTTCGAGTTGAGGCAGACAACGCACACCAAAAATATCTTGAAGTCAGACAGCAAACCCAACCTCTTCGTCAAGAGCGCGGGGAGCTGTTGCGTCAAGACAGTGATCTTGAGCAGGAGCTTCGTCAAGCAGAGGAAGAAAAGCAGCTCCAGCGTCAACGTGAGCTTCGCGAAGAGTTGGTGGAAAAGGCATTAGAGAAACTGAAACGGGGCGAGAAGTTAAGTTGGGGAGAGTTTAAGGTACTAACCGAACAGAAGAAGCTAGAAACACTGAAAAAACCTCGAAAAAATGATTAGTAATTCAGAACCTTAAAATGTAGCATAAATAAAAATTAATGTGGTAGACGAGCAGTTAATAAGGGTTGGAGAAACTGGTGGTGTCAAGGTCTACAAAGGGGAAGACGGAACGCATCCTCGTTCTCTGCGTCGACAGAGACGACGACCTAGGTGCGAAAGGAGGAATAAAGACGCCAATTCTCGGAAGAGAAGAGAATATCAGCGCCGCCACCGCCCTCATCCTGCGGGACCCTGAGGAACCCGACGCCAACGCCATGTTCGAGGCAGTCAGGGTCTACGACCGCCTGAGGGAAGATGTCAAAGAAGCGCCTGGAGATTGTCAAATAGCCACTATCACAGGGTCTGAACTGGGAGGCGTCGGGGCGGATAGGAAACTCGTATCTGAACTCACAGATGTGTTGAAAAATTTTCCTGCAACCGATGTTATCTTGGTCACTGATGGCTATGGGGACGAGGCTATTTTACCGCTGGTTGAGTCGAGAGTGCCCGTAACCTCTGTCCGAAGGATTGTGGTAGCACACAGCAAATCAGTTGAAGAAACTCTCGCAGTGTTCTCTCGTTACCTAAAAGTGCTTATCAAGAATCCTCGTTATTCGCGAATTGCGCTCGGCTTGCCTGGAATCTTACTGTTAGTCTTAGGTACTTTGGCACTTTCCCAGATCCCTATCCAACCTCATCACGTTTGGATAGCCATTTTCCTTGTTTTCGGCGCATTCCTTTTCGTGAAGGGATTTGGATTCGATAGAACAGTTCGAGATCTCTACACGTGGATCCGAGAATATTCTCCTCCTCCTTTCCCAGTGCAAATAGCAGGCTTCTCTGCTGGCGCTGGACTTCTGTTGTTTGCCATCGGCTGTTATCGGGGAGCATTTATTGCAAACTCGTATACCATTGAAAACCCTCCACCAGACCCTAGTCAATGGATCGCAATTGTTCCTAGGCTGGTGGGAGAGTTCATTTCCGGGTCAATAGGTCTTATTGTGGTTGGTATCTGCATTCTGTTCTCTGGTAGGATGATCCGCTGGTTCCTTGAGCGGGATTCTAGACTGTTACGCACGTCCGTCATTGTGGTTGCATGTGTTTGTTCGTGGCGAATCTTTTATGAAGCGTCGCAGGTTCTCATTAATCCTTCTTTAGAGAACACAGACCTTGTAATTGCCATTGTTGCCAGCGTAATCTTGACAGTAGTTGCCGTTTCGGTTACCAGCTTGCTGCATAGAAAGTATGCACACTTTTTCATGGAGAAAAATGTGGAAATTGGAGAAGGCTGAGATAGCTATAATCGGCGGAACAGGCTTAGAAGCCCTGTTGAAGGGCGCAAAGCAGATTCGTGTAGGAACCCCCTATGGGCTTCCGCCTCCCATATCGGTCGGCAATATTGATGGAAAGACCGTGGCTTTTTTGCCTCGTCACGGCGTTCACCATTCAGTTCCTCCTCACCAAGTGAATTATCGAGCTAACGTGTACGCCCTGCACAAGATCGGCGTTAAGCAGATCGCCGCCACAAACGCCGTGGGCGCCATAAATCCTGACTTTAAACCTGGCGACCTAGTGATTCCCCACGACCTGATCGATTTTACAAGATGTCGTGAGCTCACGTTTTATGATGAGACGCCAGTTACACATGTAGATATGTCTGAGCCATACTGTCCGAAGATTCGTGGCCTTCTGATTGAAAAGGCGAAGGAGTCCGGTGTGAGGGTGTGGGATCGGGCTGTTCTTGTTTGCACTGAAGGCCCTCGTTACGAAACCCCCGCGGAGATCGAGATGTTTAGGCGGTTGGGCTGTGATGTCGTGGGCATGACTGGAGCGCCTGAGGCGGTGCTCGCCCGTGAGCTGGAGGTATGCTACGCAACCTTGTGCTTCGTTTCGAACTTGGCTGCGGGAATGCAGCAGCGATTGACAGCCAGTGAAGTGGTAGGGGTGGCGGAGCAAAAACTGCCGACCATTCAGCAAGTTTTAAGAGAGACCGTCAAGCATCTACCAGACGACCGTCGCTGTCCTTGCGCGCACGCGCTCAGAGATGCGAGGCTTCGGGGTTAACTCATGCTGAAAACGTTGTTGTCCCTGCTTGGAGTTTACAAGGCGTATGAGAAGTGGTTGTGGCATCAAGTTAAGGGCGGCTCGAAGCCTGAGCACATCGCCATAATACTTGACGGCAACCGCCGCTGGGCTTCGGAGAGACTGCTAAATCCCTGGGTTGGCCACCATCATGGCGCCGACAAAATTGAGGATTTGTTGGAGTGGTGCCTCAATC
>Ga0315309_1002428_pt1 | contig 10874 bp, 9 predicted proteins | sample TDP4_MG_FD_203080 | JGI IMG/M metagenome (GOLD analysis project Ga0315309, IMG submission 203080) | Freshwater sediment microbial communities from Lake Towuti, South Sulawesi, Indonesia - TDP4 | ecosystem: Environmental > Aquatic > Freshwater > Lake > Sediment | place: Indonesia: South Sulawesi...
CGGATATCTTTTCCATGCATTTCACGACCTGCAGCACGCTGTTCAACCTTGCGACATCGCGCTCCTGCTTCGCCGCCCGGAGTGTCGTGAGCCAGAGCTTGTAGTTGAGCTTGTCGAACTCCTCCTCAAGTTCCCTGACCCATTCTGCGACCTCGCGCGAGCCGAGCAAGATAGATGAATATGCCATGTCCACCATCACGCTGCTCAAATCTCGCATCTCCGCGAGTTCACCGCGGATCGCTGCCAGCCCCTCCCCTGTAACAGGGGCCGTTTTTTTGACACCCGCCATCTTGCGCAGGCATTCTATCCCATCCCGCGGCCCCCGAGCGATGAGGATATCACCGGGCAATGCTTCCATATCGCTTGTTGGGGGAACGGACCAGGACTTTCCCCGCTTCATCGCCATGATCCACACCCCTATGTTTGAAGGCAGCTTCAGTTCCAGGAGCTTCTGACCTGCCAACATCGAGCCATCCGCGACCTCTATTTTAGCTAGTTTCTCATCTGCCTTGGCTATCGCCTCGCGCACAACGGGATGGATGTCAATGCCCCTGATGACGAGGTCCGCGATGTCCCCGGTCGCATTGGACATCGCCTCCGCTGCACTTGCGACCTGGAGGATGCCCGTTATCTTTTGGGCCTCCTTCACGTTGCGCGCAGCTACAGCGGCAATTATCCTGATCCGGTACATGAGCTCATCCATGTGAGCCTCAAGATCGTGCACCCGCTTAGCTATTTCTTCACTTTCGAAAAGCAGCGATGCGTATGCGAGGTCCACCATGAGGTCAGAGACATCCTTCATCTCAGTTAGAAGTTCCCTGACGCTCTTTGGTCTATACTCAACCTTCTCCACTTTCTCACACACCTACTATTTTGATCGCTATAAGTAAGCATGTTACGCCTGAAACATCGATGATCGAAGTAACAACCGGAATTACCACATTGTCGGGGTCCAAGCCTCGCGCGAAGGATATGAATGCCAACGCAACTGTCGATAGCACGATCACAGGCACCGACATCATGCCGGCAATGAAAAAAGCTAACATCAGCCTGATGGAATCCACGGGCGCTGTACCTCGCACGCACGCGATGAAGAAAAAGGAAGCGCTTATGATCGAGAATATGCCTATGCTCATGAGCACCGATGCCTTGATGTTTCCCCTTAGCACCCTTTGTTTCCTAAGCCTTGGTTCAACTGTACCCATATGTAACGCGGACGCTAGCCTAGCACCCAGGATGCTGCCGATGTTACCGCCTATCCCATTTATCGGCGGGACCATCATCAGGATCAATGGCACCTTTTCAATTTTTTCGACATTGACGTTGAGCAGGTAGCCGGCGAAGAGCGATATGAGTGCACATGCTGGAAGTATGGGGTAGCTCTCGAGGACTATTCTTCGGACGCTATAGACCGTCAAGTGATCACCTCACGAAGAGCACGGCTAGGAATATGCAAACCACGGTGACGAAATCGCCGATTGTGGCCATCACTGGACTAGTGATGTTGTCCGGGTCCAAGCCTCGGACATAAGAAATCACCGCCACAAAGACGGTCAAAGTTGCGAGGATGAGGCCGGAGGTAAATCCAGCTATCAACGCTATCATCACGAGGCTCAAAACGCCTATCGTCTCCGCTCCTGTCAGGATGCATATGGCATACGAAAGCAGGCCTATCGTTGCAGACGCGATGAAGCTGAGGATGAGCGAAGACACGATGTTTGCCTTTAACTCGGCCGTCATGGCTAGTCGAGGCTCGATGACACCTGTATGTAGTGCCGTCCCAAGTCTGGAAGCTAAAGCGCCGTTTATATTGCCACGAAGGTCAAGCAAAGGGGGGACCATCACTATGAGCCCTGGGATGAGCTCGATGATGTGTTCTTCCATCCTCTCCAGCGCGAAACCGGCGCCCAGCTCAATGATGGTGCATAAAAGTAAAACGGATAGGCCCTGAATCAAAATGGCCCTGATGTTCACCTCCTTAACCACAACCGCACCCGAAAGCCCTTGGCGGACTTTCTATTTATGCTATTTCGGGAATTCAGCCCTCTGAAAACAGGTTTATAACACATCGAGGACAAATCTCAGCGGTCGTGTGAGGATGAGGCCGATTCACCTAGGTTTGATCCCCGACGGCAACCGGAGATGGGCGCGCGAGCATGGGTTGGAGCCCTGGGAGGGGCACAGGCGGGGCGCAAAGGTCATGGAGGAATGCCTGAAGTGGTGCGTCGAGGAGGGTATAGAAGAAGTCAGCGTTTACGCTTTATCGAGCGAGAACTTGGCAAAGCGCCCGAAGGATGAATTGGGGAGTATCTTCAATATTTTCGCCGAGTACTTCAAGAAGCTATCACAGGATGAGTTCGTACATAAGTACGAGGTGCGGGTGAGAGTACTGGGGCACGCATATAGGCTGCCGAAATTCGTCCTAAAAGCCGCCCACGACGTTGCAAAGGCCACGCAGAAACATGCAAAGCATTTTTTGAACGTGCTCGTCGCCTATGGCGGGCAAGATGAGCTCCTGAAGTGCGTTCGGGCCGCGAGCCGAAGCAGGTTTGCCAGGGCTACGCGAAAACTACTCGAGAGACACCTCTTGGTTTCCCGCCCCGTGGACCTAGTGATAAGGACAGGCGGCGACCACAGGCTTTCGAACTTCTTGCTGTACCAATCAGCATATGCGGAGATCGCCTTCGTGGACAAGTTTTGGCCAGATTTTACCCGAGAAGATTTCGATCGATGTCTAGCTCAGTACGAGCGGAGCCAACGGAGGATGGGGGCTTAGCCGGAGGACAATTCTCTCGATTTTCCTGGCGATCGTCCGGCAAACTCGCTGCAGTAAAAAGATTTAAACGTCTAGGTGTTGGAAAGGCGACTCTTGCATTAACGACCGGTGTGGGATAAAATAATTATGGTCTAAGTTGGGTGATAAGTGCAATCGATTTTTGTATCAGATTTTGAAATGGCGAAAATTTAGTTTTCCAAATATTTTCTGGAGCTTCTCACCGCTTTTATGTTTACTTGGTGCGGGGGACCGGATTCGAACCGGTGAAGACCCTTCGGTCACCGGATCTTAAGTCCGGCCCTTTAGACCAGGCTCAGGCACCCCCGCGAGGAAAACTTTCCCAAGCGAGGCAATAAAACTAACGTCCTTTCTTATGCGCCTTGCGGTAGACCGCGCGGTATTTCTTACGCTTCCTCTGCAGCTTCCGCTCCAGCTCCTCCTCTGATTCCCACGACATTAACATCACCTGGTGCCCCGGGCGGGATTTGAACCCGCGTCGCAGGCTTTCCCCACAAGAGTCGAGAGGCCTGCATGATATCGGCGGAGGTTCGGCTCCTTGACCGGCCTACACCACCGGGGCACCATTTAGTTGTAGGGGACTCTTTGTAAAAAGTTTCTGGACCAACTCAAGCTCATACCACTTTCGCGGCGTTTTTTTGAAGAATTGATGGCGGGCCCGCCGGGATTCGAACCCGGGATTTGCAGCTTAGGAGGCTTGCAGGCAACTGATGCTTGCTGCCTTATCCAGCTTGGCCACGGGCCCATATGAAATTGGTCGGCAAGGCTTATGACCGTTGCCCCATCCAACGCAAATGGCATCCACGAATCTGCGAAAGTTATTTAAAGCGCACACGGCAATGATTTTTGCAGTTCAGGCAGGTGATCAATTGAGTGCTTCAAGAGCTTTGGGAGCATTGCTCTGCATTGCGTGTGTCGTAATAGCGGTTGCCCATATCTTTTTCGGTTATTATAAAGGTCCAAGGATACATCTTGCATTCGCGCTGCCGATTACCGCGGGATTGCTGGTAGTCGTCGGTCTGGGCTTCTGGCTGGGATGGATAATGGCAACCACCAAGGAAGTTTCGCCCGCAGCCACGACAGCGCCACCGGAAGAAGAAGAGAAATAGAAAATCCCGTTTCCGAGTATTTTGCTCCCCGATGTCAGTTTTTTATCCATAGCAATCTAGAACTTAGCGGGTATCGACTTGAACCTCAGGCGATGGTTAATCGTAGGCTATCTGCTCGTGCTGATGGCATTCACGACCTCCATTCTGTCAATTCCAGGCGAGAAATATCGCACGCTCACAACCTCGGACAGCGGATGGTTCTACGACCTCGCAGTTGACATCGACAAAACCGATGGCATGGTGGAAAACAACCGCCTCTCCCACGCGCCCTACGGGATGCCAGTTGGTGTCACCGATCAAGGGCAACCTCTGATGGCGGTAATGCTGTACAGGGCCATTCATGCCGTCAATTCAAATATCACCCTGATGGATGTCGTCCAACATTGGTCACTCCTTCTGTTTGCCCTCTCGCTCATTCCGATTTTCTTGATAGGGAAGGAGCTCGGAGGTGATTTAGCCGGCTGTCTGGCGGCGTTCTTTGCTGCATTTTTGACTTCTAGCATCTACTGGACAAAATTTGGGTCATTCGACCGAGAGGCGACTCAACTCGTGCTAGGGGTTTGGACTACTTACCTCACCATACGATTGTTTAAAGCGCCTCGCGGGTCCATCCCAACGTTCGCGATCTTAGCTGGTTCGGTTTACGGAATTTTCGTATCAACTTGGGGAGTAGGCGCGCTCTACCTCGCACCCGTGATCATCGGCGGGCTAGCCCTCGTCTTACTAGTTGGATTCGCTGGAAAGTTGGTCCGAAAGACCGCGGACCTGATCAGATCAGCATTTCTGACGATTCGCGAAAATTTGTACCTGATAGTTGGAGCGGCCGGGATGTTGGTGGTGATGACACTTATGTTTTACGTGGGAGGGGGCGACCCAATAGTCTGGAAAGGCTTCGCTCAAACGCTTCTGAGTTATGTCGGGATTGGAGGTGGAGGAGGGATATCGTTTTCGAGATACGCGGGTGAGGCGCAGGCGCCAGGGAGTTGGGGGGACGTATTTGGTAGATTCTATGATATGGAAGTTCTGAATGCGATCGTCCTTGTGCTCGTAGCCCTAGCGCTGATCAAAATCTGTATGTCTCGAAAGCGCTGGGAACTATTAGTGATACCATGGTTCATCATAGTTGCTGGAATGGTTTGGCCTGGGCGCGGTCAAGCTCGATTTGAACGACTTTGGTGGCCACTTATTCCCGTACTAGCTGGCGTAGGCTTCGTGGCAATGGTATCCATCCTCCGACAGGCATCCCTGAAGATCCCATCCGCAGCAGGATGGTTGGATCGAATTCAAAAGCCAATAGTAATTGCAGTTTGTGCTATCCTCGTTGCGGCACCGTTTATCCAAAATGCATATGCCACAGCTGAACAGACAACTCCTCCAACAATGTGGACGGGGATACCTAACTTTGATAATGAACTTATAAGCAGTTTCGATTGGCTCCGAGAGAACACGCCCGAGAATTCGGTCGTCGCCGTCGAGTGGTCATACGGGCACCTCGCCACTGGCATCTCTAGGCGGATGACCGTGTGCGATGGTACCGAGACTTTAGCGGAGGAGGGTAAATGGGAGAACACTGCCGCCATTCGTCCCCCCGATTACATTTACTATGTAAGGGACAGCACGGGGATTATTTACGGCGTTGATGTCCCCGCTAGGCCTTGGACGATCAACGGTAGAAGAACCGATATCCAGCGCCTCCCCTTGATGGATGAACGCGAATTTCGTTGGCTTGTACAGACCTATCGTGATAACTACAAATGTCAGATCGACTATGTGATATTCTATAATGCTTGGGTCACCCCTGGGTTTAGTTACTTTTATGGGGCTTGGTACCCAGCGTTTTCTATGTGGAGGAGCGGATATTGGAAGGCACAGACCTCATCCTTCGCGGAAGAGGGTCAAAACCTTGTCTTTAAATTTGAGAATCGGGAAAATGTGGTACTCGATCCACAGGGAAATGTCTTCCTGCGACAGGATAGCACCCAAAAGAGCTTAGCTGGATATGTGGGTATCTATCTCGACAATAATGGGTCAATAAGGAACATTATGTTCAGCCATCTCTCACCTACCCCGGATATTCCCGAAACATTGATGGTTTTCTACGATGAAAACGATAACGTCCTCATCCAAGAAAGTAATAGAATTGCTCCATCTCTGCTCGAACTTTCGGTCCCGATGGATGTCCGCGTATTCTCGCCCATCCTCTACTATGCCGATTACCTTGAGGGCATTGATTACTTCGTACAAAAGGTTTACACGAGCCCGGGTGGCCAGGTCACGGTCTGCAGGATCAACTACGTGCCCCAGCCGATCTCGCCATCCGACAACGCGATGATAAATGATAACACCCCGACCTTTAGGTGGTCATCTGCAGTCGGTGCGGCGAAGTATGAACTATGGGTGGATGACGACCCTACTTTCACTTCCTCTGAAATCACCGAAAATACCTCCGAAGTCACATACACCCCCACCGAGGCCCTCACCGGGGAAAGCTACTCGTGGAAAGTCAGGGCATATGATATAGATAATAACCCGACGGACTGGTCACCAGTCTGGACATTCACCCTAGATACCATTCCACCATCTGCACCCTCGCCCGCTTCACCCGAGAACGGTGCCGTGGAAAACGACCTCACCCAAATTTTCACCTGGACGCAGCCAGAGCCCGATGTCACGTACTGGATCCAGATAGATGACGAAGCCGGTTTCTCCCAGCCATATGTACACGAGAACTGGGCGGTGACGGATAATTCATACGAGAACTATGCCTTCTCCAGAAATGGCACCTACTACTGGCGCGTTTGTGCTCGAGATGCCACGTACAACTGGAGCCCATGGTCCGAAAACTATGAGCTGACGATCCTAGCGCCGCCAGGCCAGCCGACGCTCATCTCACCAGCCGATGGCGCGATGGGCAACGATAATACCCCAACATTTGAGTGGACCCCGGGCTCGAACGCCGATAACCACCGCCTACTCGTCGATGATGACAACGACTTCTCATCACCCGAGGAAAATGTACTCCTCGGGGCAACCGACGGCACCTATACCATAGCAACCGAAAATGGCTTGCCAGATGGAAGTTACTCGTGGAAGGTGATCGCGATCAACGAGGTCAGTGAGAACAGGTCGGCTGTCTGGACGTTCACGATAGACACCGTGCCACCAAGCGTGCCAGCGCTCCTCGCCCCGGACAATGGGAAGACCGTGAGGGAGAGCACCCCAACCTTCGACTGGTCCGACGTTAGCGACCCGTCAGGCTTAACTTATGCGCTTGAGGTCGCCATAGATGCTGAGTTCAACTCGCTCGTCATCGCGAAGTACGATCTCGTGGTATCCTCCTACAAGCCCACCGCCGCCGAGGCCCTTGCTGATGGCACTTACTATTGGCGCGTCAGGGCAATTGATAAAGCAAATAACGCCGGAGATTTCTCGCCCGCGTGGTCATTCATCGTAGATACCCGGGTTTAAGAAGCAAATTTAAGAAGTCCGGCGAGTAACAGCGTCCGAGGCAATTCAATGCAGAGGCCCAGAGGAACGCGCGACCTGTTCGGCGAGGAGCTCAGAAGCATCCGCCATGTTACTCAAGTTATGGGTGACGTCTTCAGGCGTTACGGCTACGTTGAGGTTGAAACACCTATATTCGAACACCTCGAACTTTTCACGAAGAAATCAGGCGCAAACGTCGTCAAGCAGCTATACACATTTCAGGACAAGTCCGATCGCTGGTTGGCGCTCCGTCCAGAGCTGACCGCACCCGCCGTCAGGTTGTACATCAGCCAGCTCAAATCGGCCCCTAAGCCACTGAAGCTGTTCTACTTCGGCAACTGCTTCCGCTACGAGGAGCCCCAAGCTAGGCGCTGGCGACAGTTTTTGCAATCGGGCGTGGAAATCATCGGCTCCGCCAGACCCGAAGCCGACGCCGAAGTCATAGCACTTTCTGACGATGTCATGCGCGAGCTAGGTTTGGTCGGGCGCGAGCTGCGCATCGGGCACATAAGGCTGCTGAGGGAGGCGCTCGCAAAGGCCGGGGTGAAGGACGATGCTCAGGATCCCATAATGCGCGCGATCGACAGCCGCGAGGAGTCAAGGCTCCGGGATGAGCTAGACAGGGCTGAAGTCGGGGGGCATGATAGATATCTACTCAATGCTTTGATTGCGCTGCGGGGCGACGCTAAAATTTTAGATCAAGCCGAGAAGCTTGTCGGCGGTTTGCCAAGGGCGAGGGCGGCAGTGCAGAACCTTCGCGATATCCTGAGGCAAGTCCGATTGCTTGGGGTCGAGGATTTCAGCGTCGATTTTGGAATCGCCCGCGGGCTCGAGTACTATACTGACGCCGTGTTCGAATTTTACGTGGATGGTGTTCAAGTCGTTGGTGGCGGGCGGTACGACGAGCTGATCGAACTTCTCGGAGGGGAGCCATGCCCGGCGGTTGGCGTGGGATTTGGCGTCGATCGGATTGCCCAAGTCCTCCTAAAACGGAAAATCGAGGTCGCGCGCGAACGGTTGGACTGCATGATCCTCCCGGCAAGTGAGGCGATGTTGGACGATTGCTTAAAAGTCGCGCGCGAGTTGCGGGCGGCGGGGTTGGCCGTGGATGTAGACCTGATGGGGCGTAGCCTGACAAAGGCCATATCCTATGCCAATGCGCGTGGGACTGAGCACGTCATCATAGTGGGGGCGAAGGACTTGGCCGTGGGTAAAGTTACGCTGAGGGACATGCGGACGGGCGTGCAGGAGAAAGTCCCAAAACAGGAGCTGGTCAAGAAATTGAAGCAACGCTAGATTTTAAAAATATTGTATCTAAAATTTGTATCCGTGCTTTTCGAACATCTCCTTCAAAACGAGCGCATCCTGCTCCAGGGTCGGGCTCTCGGAGATCAGCGTGATATCTATTTTCCTCTTCAATATCTCCCTCACCAATGGCTCAAAGTCCGGCTTTTTCGCGTCTATTGTTAGGTGATGTTTTTCGTTGCCTTTCCCTATTTCGACCTCTGTGTACTCAGCACCCGTCACGTGGGTGTGGAGGTGCTTCAGTTTCAACGGCTTCAGTTCATCGAAAATTTTCGCATAGTCTTCCTGTCTCTTTAAACCCCCCGCAGACCTGCAATTCAGATGAGCCCAGTCGACCACAGGCACGCAACCACTGACATCTTTACAGATTCCGATTATTTCTTCCAAGCTCCCAAATGTGCTCTGCTTCCCCATCGTCTCCAACCCGAGCCAGACATCCCCCATTTTCTTGAATTTCATCCGTTCAATGAGATCCTCGCATGATTGTTTGACGGCTTCGTACGCTTGCTTCCGGGTCAGACTGCCGTAAAATCCTGGATGGAAGACCGCTACATCAGCGCCCATGAAATGTGCCCTTTCTACCGAGTCGAGGATCCTCTTCTTGGAGGCCTCGAGCTTCTCCTCTTCCTGGGAGCAGAGGTTGACGAAATATGGGCAATGCACCGATAGATGGACATCGAGTTCCTTGGCGATTTTACCCACTTCTTTCGCCATCTCATTGCTCATCCCAACCCTTCTCACAAATTCACATTCGAGCGCATTGAGCCCGAGTTCGGCCGTGCATCGGACGCCCGCAATCGTGCTCCTCTCCTTGCAAGCCAGAGGAACCCCAGCAGGCCCTAAGTATATCACCAAGTCACCCAAATCCACTTATGCAGAATGAACAAAAACCTTATTGCAGACATTGGATGGTGAAACATGTTAAGTGAGATCCGCGAGAAGGCGGCCCCGCTGATGGAGCCGGTCGCGAGGGCATTTGCTAGGGCCGGCTTTTCACCCAACAGTCTAACCCTGATCGGGCTCTTGATCGGTTCGGTAGCTGCCCTGCTCTTCGCTAGGGGTGAACCCCGTTGGGCTGGCCTGACGTTGCTCGTATGTGGGGTATTTGACGTGATCGATGGCGCGGTCGCCCGCCTCACAGGCAGGGAGACGGCCTTCGGGGGGGTGCTTGATGCGGTCATCGATAGATACGTGGACTTCGCCATCTTCATCGGCATCATGTACAGCAGTTTAGAGGAGTTATGGTGGAGGCTTCCCAGCTGGGCGTGGTGCACCTTGGCTCTTACCGGCAGCTTCATGGTCAGCTATACTCGCGCTAGAGCGGAGGCAGCTGGCTCAGGAAAACTCGATGTCGGGATCGCCGAGAGAGGAGAGCGCCTTCTGATCTTGGCCTTCGGTGGGCTGCTTGCATACACGCACGTCGCGGTAGCGCTAGTAGCGATTTTAGCACATGCAACGGCGATCCAGAGGTTGATCGTGAGTAGGTATCGTCTAAAATGAGGCCCTCTTTTTGAAGAGCCTTTTACAGAGATCTGTGAAGTACTCCTCGGCCTCTTTCAATAGTTTCTGACCCTTATCCGTGATCTTGTAATATTTCCGCGCCGGTTTACCCCGTTGCTCCTTCCATTCCATCGTGAGGTAGCCCTCCCGCTGAAGCCTGTAGAGTACGGTATAGGATGTCACCATTGGCGGCTTCCATCCGAACCTCTTGTTTACCTCCCGGCGCAGCTCATATGCGTACATCGGACGCTCTTGAAGCAATCGAAGGATATACGGCCAGAGCATCTCCTTTGTAGTTTTGCGTTCCAGCCGCTTCACCAGAGTACCCCTGTTTAAATCGACCGCAAGCTTTATAAGTCTTACATTTAGAATTATCTCCAATTATGAGATAATCCAAAATATGGAGATATCTTCTGTGACAAAGGTGAACGTTGCAATCGTTGGGGTTGGTAACTGCGCCTCATCGCTGGTCCAAGGCGTTGAGTACTACAAAGACGCGAGGGAGGACCAATTCGTTTCAGGTTTGATGCATGTCAACTTCGGCGGCTACCATATCCGAGATATCAAGTTCGTCGCCGCGTTAGATGTCGACGCAAACAAAGTCGGCAGGGACCTTTCGGAGGCGATATTCACCCCGCCAAATTGTACGATCAAGTTCAGTGACGTCCCTAAGCTCGGAG
>Ga0315309_1002429_pt1 | contig 10874 bp, 12 predicted proteins | sample TDP4_MG_FD_203080 | JGI IMG/M metagenome (GOLD analysis project Ga0315309, IMG submission 203080) | Freshwater sediment microbial communities from Lake Towuti, South Sulawesi, Indonesia - TDP4 | ecosystem: Environmental > Aquatic > Freshwater > Lake > Sediment | place: Indonesia: South Sulawesi...
GATTTTTCTTATTTGCTGAGCTCATTTCACAAAAGTTCGTGCATCCCTGAAAAGGAGGTTGGAGATTATGCCTATTTTATCCCTCTCTGGGTTTTGCGATGATTTCGTTTATCTTCAGGTCCAGAAACTTTCTTGCGTAAGCTGGCTTTACAACTATAGCCGTATCGGCTCCTTTGTCGGTTCCGGCTATGGCTATGACTTCCTTGTCGACTGGTATCAGCCCAGCGTCAGCCGACATTAGAACGATCTCAACGCAGACTTTCATCCCTTGACAGAACCTATACAGCGTCTGAGTGACAATCTCATTGAAGGATTTTCCACCAAACTTCTCGGTAAAGGCCGAGCTGACATCGTCACCTAACGCATGGATGCTGGTGAGAACTTTCACTCCTTTAGCCTGGACTCTCGACCTTTCCTGTCCGCTCATTGCCCATCCTTCACTCTTGTACCCTTCACAGATTGTGACAGCAACTATGTTAAATCCTGGGTCGCTGAAGGTTTCAGCTACTCTTAGGGCAGTCTGGCCGTGTGTTGAAGCAACTACTATGTCTTTGATGTTGAGTTCTAAGGCTCTGTCGTAAGCTAACTTGACAGTTTCATCAGTATTATCGGGGCCCGTTTTCTCGAAATAGGTTATGCTTTTCCTCATAGTCTTCACCTCCGGTTTCAATCTTTTCTGTGGGGACGATGAACAGTCAGGTTAGTATCAGTTCGATTCCAAGTAGCTTACAGAGCTCAACCAGTCGGTCAGTGTAATCGCCATAGATGAGATGGTAGTGTTGCGCAAGTATATTCTGTGTGAAATTCTTCGTCCTATCGCCAAGTATTATCTCAAGGCTTGGGTATACCGGTGCTTCTAACTGCCATCCTATCTCATGCCAAGTTCTCGGTTTTACGGCTTCGCCAACCGCGATGTGCATCGTGTATCGGTCTCCATCCGATGAAAGTCTGGCCAATGTTATCTTTCCTGTCTTCATCGAACCTACAACCATTAGACCAGTCAATTTTCCCCACGCGTACTTGTATAGTCTTGGAGTATCCTCGAGGGATGACTGCGGAATCATGCCGCAAACACCCATCAGTATGCGGTCGTCAAAGATGTCGTAAAACTCAAGATATGAGGAGCGCTGTCCACTGACGAAGTCCATAATCAGTTCCGTCACTAAACCGAGGACATCACTCTCGCACACTACAGATACTTGAGATCCGGCTAACGAAAGCGGTATACAGGGAGTTATGCCATGATATATTGGCAAGCCGTATACGCATTTCATGCTTACAGCATTGAATTTTCTTTCATCAATTATCTTCTTTAAGGCTAGATATACCTTAACGGCTTTCCTTAGATCTTCTTTGGCAACCTCCTTGTCTATGTCCCAGTTCTCGAACTGCTTGGACATGAAGCTATCAGCTTCCTCATCCTCCACCTCATCTGCTCTCAAAAGTAGCCTGTGCACTTCGTAGTCCTCCACCTCTACGCCGATCTTGCTGCGGAGCGATGTCTGGTCGAAACCAGCTGTATAGCTACCCATATCCGCATAGCCGAATATGCCTATTCTTGATCTGGCCAGCGTGCTTGCTGCCGAAGATGCGCATGCAAAATCTAGTACCTCTTTGCGGACGCGATCAGAGTCAGGATTTCCATACACAACCCCTAGCCGAGCACCCATAACCTTTAACGGATGCATCACAGCTGCCATGCCTGCAGCTCCGGCTGGAGCAATGAGCGCTGTTTTTTCTTGGATTGAAGCTAATGCCCATAACAGGATCGGCTTGTTAAAGAAAGGCATCAAAGTGTTCACTATCATCGGGGGCTCAGCCCAAGACGGGATCAAAGCGGTCAAGAAGTCAAATTCTCGGGATCTTAGCTTTGATACGGCACTATCTACGTCGGACAGATTGATAACGGGACCCACCTGAGTGGTCACTTCAATGTCAAGAGAGGTCAAAGTTTCCATCGAATGATCTACGATTTTTTTCAAGGCTTCAACGGTGTCTTGAGTATAGGCTGGCGCCATGAAGCTCACGAAACCCGTTCGCATCACATTTCCTCCGTCTTAATCCAGCTATAGATCATCGACAGGTAATAAATTTTAGTTCACACAAACAATCTTAAATACCAAAAAGAGATGATTAGGATTGATAATGGAGGAGAGGTGATACTTTTGGGTAGGATGGAAAAGTCGATTGAAATCAGGGCTCCCCCTGAGAAAGTCTGGGAAATGCTTCCTTTGGACAGGCTTCTGGAATGGGTGCCAGGATACAAACGTGATCTGAAGAGTGTGGAGTACACTTCCGAGGTGCGCACTCCCGAGGACAAGTTAAGAGTGGGTGCATCTGCTCGCGGTATACCTAAGAAGAAGGGTGAATTTAATTTTGAGATCACTGAGAGTCTTGAGAACCAGAAGTTTGCGTATCGTTTATCTGGTACGTTAAATGTGCTCGTAACATCTATCTTGGAACCCGTACAGCAGGGAACTAAATTCACATACGTGTACGACTATAAAATGCCCTGGGGGATTCCGGGTAAGATCCTCGAGAAACTACTTATTAGTGAATTAAAAAAAGAATCCAAGAGTTCGTTAGAGAACTTAAAAAACATTCTGGAGAAGTAGATGCTCACTTGAAGAAAGCAAGTGTTAAGTGTTAAAAAAAGAGAATAATTATTGATAATAAGGGGGGATGTATTATGTCATTAGAAGAGAATAAGGCTATTATTCGCAAGATGTTTGAAGCCTTCAATAAGCAAGACCTAGCTTCACTGGACGAGTTAATAGCACCTGACTATGTTGACCATCCGCGTCAGTTGCGGGGTCTGAAAAGTTACAAACAACACTTGACTATGTTTTACAAGAGCTTTCCAGATACCCATGAGACCATTGAGGACATAATCGCTGAAGGGGATAAGGTGTGGATTCGCATTAGAGGTACTGCGACACACACAGGCGAGTATCGTGGATTAGCCCCTACTGGCAAGAAGACAACATGGGAAGCTTTTATCATCTGGCGTATAGTTGGTGGCAAGGTTGTAGAAATGTTGGCTATCGTCGCAGACGAATTGGATTTTCTCAAACAACTAGGTATTATCGAATACAAAGGATTTCCTGACGAAGTCAAGTAAGTGCTCTGATTAATATTTCAGCAATCAACATGCCTGTAGAGTATCTAGCTATAAAACAAAATGAATATTTTACTGGCGGACTTTGGGCGTCTTACCTATGAATGGGTTGGTGATCATTTATTTACACTTAAAGATTAGTATATGTGTAATCACTGGAAACGGAGGAAGGTAAAATTAAGGAACCACATCCTAACGTCAAGCTAATCACGCAAGTGGTGGAAGCGGTTAACAAGAACGACTCCGAAACCTTGACGCAACTCATCTCTGAAGACTTTGTTTACAGGGTCTATGGACGAGGACCAATGGCTAGAACCTATAGAGGACACCAAGGATTAATGGAGGTAGTGGAGGTTGCAATGGGTGTGATTAACATCAAGCCGTTAGTCATTCTAGCGGATGATGAGCGTGTCTTTATGTTGGCTAAAATCACTGGAAAAAGAAAGGGGAAGGTTTTGGATACGGAGAACTGTTACTTGTATCGCTTCAGAGATGGGAAGATGGTCGAGGGCAGGAATATACCAACTGACCAATATGCATTCGATGAGTTCTGGTTATAACCCCCTGAAGATAGCTAGCTAAAAATAGTAATATTTTCTGAACAACTATTAGATGTCAAAAAGAGATAGTTAGGATTGATAGTTTAGGGGGAGGTTATTCTGTGTCATTAGAAGAGAATAAGGCTCTTATTCACAAGGGGATTGAAGCCCTGAACAAGAAGGACTTAACCGTTATAGAAGAGCTTATAGCACCAGATTATGTTGACCATACAAATCCGCTACGAGATGGGGAAGACATCAAACAATTCTATAATAAGGTTTTCAAGGACTTACCCGATTTTCAAAGGACTATTGAGGACATAATCGCTGAAGGCGATAAAGTGTGGGCTCGTTTCAGAATTACGGCAACATCCCCAGCTGGCAAGAAGATAGAATTATCAACCGTTACTATCTATCGCATAGCTAATGGCAAGATTGTGGAAAGTTGGTCTGTCCCGCAGACAGTTACCAAGAAGAAGAAACCTAAGCTTAGGTAACTGTTTTGACTTACAATTCAGCAATCCACATGTCTATCGAGTGTAGCTAGCTAGAATGCATTATCAGTCTAGATTCACGATTGTTTTTTTGGGGATTTGATTTTAGTCCCAAAACCCAAAACCCATCTCTATCTATCCTTATCACTCTATCACGGCGTTTTGTTTGTTAGTTTGTTTTATGTGTGTTAAGAGAGAGTGAGTAAGTAAGAGAGAAAGAAGAAGAAGAAAAAGATTGAATTTTAATGTGCACACACAACTGAACTGACACTGAACACAAAGATGGTGTGCATGAGGAAATAATGCTAAGGCAGGTAAAAGGATGGTACGCAGGCATGGAATCATCCTATCCGTGCAGTGCAGGTATTAGACCTTTCTCTCTAATGGGTAACTTGAGATGGGAAAAGGCGTACTGACAGTGGGCTGAGAGCAAGCTACAAAGAAAGAAGAAAAGAAACAGAGCTCAGGTAATACTGCGGGCAAAGAAAAGAAGGAGAAAAGATTAAGATTTAACCTCTCTCTCTTGTTGTTACTTTATTTTGGCGATCTCTGCTGATATATATTTCCATATGGGCAACATGCTTATAGTACCGATCAACCTTCGCAAAGGCTTCGTCAGTTGCTTCAAAGATTGTTACAAATTTATTCCGAGCTAGCTATTTCTTCTTACTTTTCAAGTAAGTAGCTACGACATCTGTAGATTCAGCTATGGGCTTCCACTTCAACTTCAACAGTGGATGGTAATGTACGTAGTGGTTGCTTATCTGCTGCGGGTCATCGACCTCATACAGCGTGAAACCACTCGTTTCCCCAGCGAAGGCATAGGTCGGTGAAATTCCCTTAGGGTAGCCGGGCTTTCCTCTTAGCTCTATCATTTTCTGGAATAGTGGGATGACTTTGTCCAGATCCTCAGGTTTAAACTCGAAATAGCATATGTATTTCACTTCCTCACCCTCCCTTTTCCTTCTTGGTACTTGTATAGCTCCCCACCTCGGAGCTAAGGCTCTGACAGCTTGCACCTATCATTAGAGCCTCAAACCCTAAGAAAGACGTAAGATGTATATAACATTTTATACAAGACTCAAAAGGATCTTCAACCTCTTTTTTTGTTTTGTGTGTGTGACTGACTGTGTGACTGGTCATTCACACGCGTGCGTATGTACGCACGCACGTGCAAGCAAGCAGGGGCTGGGTTTTGGGTTTTGGAATTTAATTTTAAGTGTTATTTTTCAGACCTACGGTTTCTTAGGAAAAAAATTTTAGTCAACTTGGAATTTGCTGGAATAGGTTTTCGACGCTTTTGTAAAGCTGTATGTACAGTCTGTATTGCTTATCATATATTTCCCTGCTAGCTTCCAAGGGAACTCTTTTCTCCTTTATCGAGACCATGAAGTTGCTAGCATCCTTCAAGGAACTGAACATGTTCGTTGCTAGACCAGCTAGCATAGCTACGCCCAACGCTGCGGTCTCTTCAGTGTGAACCGTCAATATCGGCCTTTGCAGCACATCAGCCTTGATCTGGTTCCACAGAAGGCTTCTAGCCGCTCCCCCCGTGGATCTAATCTCCTTTGTTTTCACATCCAATTCCTCAAGTAGCTCAACATTACTCCTGAGCATGTACGCGATGGATTCCATGATCGCCCTTACAATGTGGCCCCTTCCATGATATAATGTCAGACCGAACAAGACACCCTTCGCTTCTGGGTTGGATTCAGGAGAAGCTGCCCCCATGAAATGCGGCAGCAAGATCAGTCCATCCGACCCCGCAGGAATCTTGGACGCTTCAAGCGTCAATAGATCGTAAGGATCTACGCCCATTCTGTTAGCGGCGTCAACCTCGACTAACCCAAAATTATCCCTGTACCACTTAAGAAGCGCTCCCGCTGTGTGGCACCAAGGCTGCAGGAAATATCTCCCTTGCACAGCATGATGGTGGCAAGGCATCCTTCGCATAGGATCTAAGATGATACGGTCTATTGTTGCAACCACTGCTAAGGCGCCGCCCGTGGTTTCGGTAATGACTCCGGGCGCTATGTTGCCCGCTCCAACCGCGTTTGCAGCTTGATCATACGCTCCAGTTGAGACAATACTGTTTGCATGGAGTCCCGTCTCGTTTGCGGCTTCTGCAGTGACATTACCTACAGCTGCTCCTGGAGGTCTGAGTTCTGGAAGCTCATCTTCGCTTATGCCAATGAAATCCAGAAGTTCGCCCCACCATTGCCTACGAGATATGTCGAACAGGAAGGATGAACATACCATCGAGTATTCAGTTGCAAAAATACCTGTTAGCCTATATATCATGTAGTCTTCGAGTAGTAGGAACTTGTACACTCTCTCGAAAAGTGCAGATTCATTTCTCTTCAGCCAGAAGATCTTGGTCGCCGTCCATGTCGGGATGACATCGTTCTGCCCAGTAACACGGTATGCATCAGCTACCCCGAACCTATCCTTTATAAGCTGGGCTTCTTCTTTTGATCTGTTGTCGAGCCATACGATGGCTCTACCCACGGGTTTCCCATCCTTGCCTAACGACACGAAGCTTTCTCCTTGGCTCGATATGCCGATGCCCAAGATTTCCCGTGGACTTACCTTCGATTCGTTCAAAACTTTCGAGAGGGAGTCTTTGAAGGCATTCCAATAGGTCTCACCTTCGGCTTCTACGAATCCTGGTTGGGGCATGAGGAGCTCATACTCACTTCTGCCCGATGCCTTGACAGTGCCTCTCTGATCGAATAAGACGCACTTAACGGAGGTTGTACCGACGTCTACGCCTAGTAAATAGCTCATAAATAATCCTCTCGGATGCGATTGGTTAGTATGTTGTCCCTATTTATAATATTGGCGCACACTGTCGTGGTATGGCAACGCTAGTACATCCTCTAGGATCTTTCTGGCTTGTTCTTCAGACATCATCCATGGATCTATGATTACAAGTTCCAGTAACCGTTGCTTGCTTCCACTTGGGTAGGCTCCGAGTTCAACCTCAACTGGTGCGACCGTGTGAAGTGAGTAAGCGGCGCTACGGGCTCCGACGATACTAATCTTAATGCCAACCATACTTGATCAACCAGCTATTCAATACGTAAACTTTCCGTTTATTGCCAAAAGGCTTTCAGGTCTGAAACTGAAGGCAATTTCACCTTCATAGGGTGGTACTTCCTTGAAACCGCTTCCGATCTGGTCCCCTCTATCTTTGAACACGTATAGATAGAGGGGTGCGCTGCTGCCTCCTTCCAATCGACATTGTACTTCTCCAGCTCCTACGTTACAGTTAGCCCATCTTAGACTCGAGTTGTGCAAGTTTTTAGCATATTCTGCGATGTGACTCCAACTCGCGTAGATCTTTTCATATCTTGAGGTGAGTTCGTCAATACGCGATAGGAGGCTATCCCACTCTTCGTTATTCAAGACAGATATGTTTTGCTCATGTGTAACCAGCACTGCAAAGGATAGATTGCCTAGGCAGAGCTTGATACCAAATGCTGCGTACCAGGCGGCAAGTTCAACGTCAACCTTTGTTCTCGCGGTCTCCCATAGAAAATCGTAGATTTGACCTTGAGACGTTATAGCGCCCTTGCTGACTAATGCTTGCAGTATAGACTTGGGAACATTGCTGTAGCTGGGCGATACTATGAATAGGTCGGGATCTCCGGGATGGTGATCAATGACGCCGCCTTGACCGCCGAACGGCTTTAGACCCCTCAGCTTTGTCTCCGGGAGCTGCAAAGCTGACGCCCCGTACGGAACGCTAAAGGCGTATGGAATGGCAAGGTAGGTGATGTCCCTTTCCTTTAAGAAGGGGATGACATTCTCTCCCACTTCGCCAAAATGGGCTGTTAGCACTTTAGACCAGCGGATCTTCCATCTGTTCATCAGTTGGTCTAATCTTTCAAAGAATCGTCTCAATTCGTCTTCGCTGTATTCACTGCCTTCGTTATGGTTCCGGGGTGACTTGGGTTTCCAGTATACCTGATTATTCCAAGTGAGAGCGTGGACTGAGAACTCCGCCAGGTCAGCCTTATAGAAGTTGTTTATGATTTTGGCCCCTTTCTCACTTATGTTCTCCGTGAATAGTGATACGTGCGGTATGAACCCGTGCCTGTTAAGGATTTTAATCCACTCAAAGTTGTTTGCACCGCTGCAGTCATCAATGCGAATTGTAACGAACGGAGGCATAGCCAACATTACAAAAGGCTTCCTCGCGGCCCAGACGATGCTTCTCCAGAAAACATCGTCTAGTCCGCCCCCATGGCCGAAGTACTCCTTTAGCCAAACCTTGGGTGACAGGGCACACAGAACAACTTTTCCTCTTCCATAGGTCTCAGTAATAAGAGCTGGGCGACCACTATTGTTTGCCAGGATCATCAGGAGTCTGTGTCCGTTTTCTACATTGACGATGTTTCCTACTTCCACGGGCTTATTAAAGCGGATGAAGTCGAGATCTTTGGTGGCAGTAATGTAATGGTTGTTGTCCCAGATTCTCACAATCTCTGTGTCTAGATGTGGCATATGCGTAGGTTCTTCAGTCGTCTTCAAGCCCAGCGCATCCTTAAGAGGATCCTTATATCGATGTATGTCGCCGTCAAAGCAGACAAGCCCTGTGCCTTCTCCAACGGAGTTGACGATAGACTCGGTTTCTTCCTCAGAAAGACTCTTGCCCAAATGCTCCTGAGTGATCACTATAGCGCTGTGATTCGTAAGGGGTTCAAACGGTAAGTCATGCTGCGCAAGGTCAAATACTTCATAGGGCATCCCGAAAAAGCTCAGTGCAGACCATAATATCTCATCAAGGTTTCTGTATCCCTCTTCATTTGAGCTATCTACAAGGCATAGCAGTGACATGTTTCCTTTGTTCATCCCGATTTCCTCCGTCATTGTAAAGTGACCTCTCTGAATGATATCTTCACATTTCCAATTTCCTCAAGTCTTTAGGTTGGAGCTATATCATGTTTTCGTTTTCTACTGAGCTGAATAGTGGCAAACTAGGGTCGGTACTTGCCGTGTCTCTTGGATGCTTCTATGAATGCGTGTACGTTCTCTGGGGGTGTTCTCCAGTCTAGGCAGGCTGTACCCATTATGAACCCGCCTCCGGGTGCCATTATGTCAATTATCCTCTTGCATTCTCTTTCGACCTCTTGGGGTGTCTGATCTAACAGCAAGCTTGCTTCATACGCAACGTTTATCCAGACACGTCTAGGCGTGAAAGTTTCCTTGAAAAGTCTGAGATTTGAGAAGCTCGTCAGATAACTTACACATCTCGTCGGTATCTCGGTCATCAACCCCACGTAGGGATCAAGAACGCATTGGCTACTGATCGTCCAGTACTTCCACCCATACTTTTTTGCCCACTCCCAATAATAAGGAAGAACGTATTTCTTCAAGAGAGGTGGCGAAAAGTGACCGAGGAAATTGTCATACAAATCTACTACGTCATATTTCGATAGGTCTCTCCCAAGCAGATCTCTGTAGAAGTCATGGATGGCTTCACCCACGTCGCACATCTTCCGTAGTAGTTTATGGACCAGTTGTGGATCTGTATGCATGTCTCTTATGAGGTTGTTATAACCTCTGGCATAAACGGCCATTTGAAGCGGCCGCTCAGGGTCTCCATTTCCGACATGTAGGTATACTGTGGCAAGATCCCCCACTAGCTTCTTCATCTTCTCATATCTTTCGAGGAGTTGAGGCATGATTCCGGCTTTGGATATATCGGGAACTTGAAAGTCATCGATCTTCTCGGGTCTGTCAAGCGGGTGGTATCTAACATCCACCCATGGCCAATCGTTTTCCGGAAAAGCTATTCGGCAACCGATGACTGAAGGATGCGAAACAACCCCGCCTTCAACGCCCACAAGCGTGTCCACTCCAAGTTGATCATCACTCAGTTCTTGAAAGGCATCTATCCTCTCTTTGAGCTGATAGAAGGCTTGAAGCTCGGGGTCCCGGAAATACTCAGCCATGTTTAATCCGTATTTTCTGCGAAGATACCAACCCGACATCCCCTCAACCCAAACATGCACGGGAACCCGATCCGGTTTTTCAAAGTTCCTTGCCGCTTCGTAACGGATTCTCGACTTTTCGATCCGGCCTTTGTGAAGACGGTTAAGCTTCTCAGCCTCTTCTACCAGTTTCCTAATCTTTTCAGTCAACTTCGCAGTCACCTTTTTGAACGATGTCCCAACCCATATTTATAGGTGAGTGCACGGTTCTTGTCAAACCGACTGGAATGATCTGGGTCTTGAGATAGGAATTTACAACAGTCGCAGCGAGTAATCTGCGTAGATAGTTCTCGCTGCCTTCTGAAAGCCACGGTTTACCCATTTCATCTGGAACCGTTCTTGGTCCGCCGCCCATCGCCGATTTCTCTACCGTAGGTTCACCAGCATGCGCATCTGATCTTTTAGAAGTCATATATGTGGATTTGACTCAAGAAAGAAATCAAATTTAGGGCTAAAGTCTGAAAGACAAGGCAAGCTCAAAGACTGCGTTACTGTGTGAAACAGGAAAGACCTCTCGGATCCAGATTCAGCAAGCTCAACGAGCCCAAGAAGACGCATGTCCCTGATAATATCTCTTAGGAAGGTTTTTATGCTTATGTCAAGAGATTAATTATGAGTTGTGAGTAGGTGAAGCTCGAGTGGATGCCACGTTAGTTCTAAGTATTTCTGCGGCATCTCTTGCGATTCTTCACACTCTACTCCCGGATCATGAGATCCCCTTAGC
>Ga0315309_1002432_pt1 | contig 10860 bp, 8 predicted proteins | sample TDP4_MG_FD_203080 | JGI IMG/M metagenome (GOLD analysis project Ga0315309, IMG submission 203080) | Freshwater sediment microbial communities from Lake Towuti, South Sulawesi, Indonesia - TDP4 | ecosystem: Environmental > Aquatic > Freshwater > Lake > Sediment | place: Indonesia: South Sulawesi...
ACGGATTAGAGGTGCCATTCGATCTGAGGATAATGGGCAAGGACGTAGTTCTGAAAATGATCCGTGGTGACATATACACTTTGAGAAAAACCGATCCAAAGCAGCAGCTGTACCAGCAGATGGAAGAGAAACTGTTGCTTCTGAAACCGCACCTGTTCAAGAATAACCTAGTTCTGGTCGGACCTGCTTTTCTGAAATGGGTCGAAAAGAATCTTGAAGGCTCAATAGCTGACCTTTGTGAAGTGATCGACGACATTAGGACTTTTATGAAGCCTGAGGAGCTTCCTGATGATCCCAAGGAGTTTGTTGAGGCGCTCTTCTCTGCGGGGTTAAAAACGAACTGGTTAAGAAACGTGAAAATATCAAAACAGACCGATGAAACCATGAAAATATCATTTCAGGGTTCAACGCCTTCCATGGCTAATATTGCAACTGTTGTTTTCTCATTGATTTTGGCGACCAAAGGATGGAAACTCGTTAGTTATCTGACAGAGTATGATAACGGCAATATGGTGATCAAGTTCGTTGGCGAAGGCGGCAAAGATGTTTTGGATCAACTTGTTGAATTGAACCTCTATCGTGTTGTGAGCGAACAATTCCTAGGCACAATGTTCATCCCAAGGGACATTTTTGACTCCCTCGTCACCAAGGTTTTTGAAAGCGACAGAGACAAGTTTGAGGACATATATAGAAACATGGGAGCAAGGATTGCTAATGCGATAAGGATGCTTGCCAAGAGCGACGTGGAAAAAATCCAGCGGTTGTCGAGAAACTTTATCCTCAAAAACCTTAACCAGGCTCAGCCCACTGCAGAAGTCAGATTTATCGACGATGAGCATTTCTCAGTTATTTTCAAGAAGATGGACCCGGTTGTGATAAGCAGCCAAAGAATTCTGATCGAATCGATGCTCAAGAGCTTGGGATATGAGGTCTCGATCACTTCATTCCAGAACTTGCTCAACTTCAGAGCAAAGAAAACTGAGAAGCCCACTCTGGAGCCTATACCTCGTAGTGCAGCGGTGCAGACAGTAGTTGACGCGATGTCGGCTGACTCTCTGGAAGAGGCTTTCCGTCAAGTTAGACCCACTTTGGATGAGATGTTCCCCCTTGATTATCCATGGACAATAAAAGAGACAGGAGAACGCCTGATGGACATGTACAGAGAGACAGGAACAGAGGTCGAGGTAGAATACTTTGAAGGAGGTTTCACCCTCAAATATAGAACATGTCCATATTACAAGGTTGTTAAGAAGGGACAGCAAACCTGGCTGTGCAATTTCAGAAAGAAAGTTATCGAATATGTTGCTTCGAGAGTAACGCACGGTGGCAAAAGCAAGATCAAGATAATAAAGTCACTTTTGAAGAATGAGCATCCCTGTGAGTATGCGGTCTTCTTGAAAGAATTTCTGGAGTGAGATAAGACACGTCGCATTGGCTCCGCCTTGCCTGCTGCAGCATTTTAGAGCATTTTTCATCTTTCATACGGCGATGTGTAGGACGATTTCTGATGTTATGTTTATAAGCTAGAACCCTGCTGTGTTGTAAGGTCAATTTCGATACGTGCAGAATCTAACATGGCTTAAGGAGAAGGGAAGCGGTGACGGATGGACCTAACATTGCTTGCGCTCTCTATTGGAGCCCTTGCGATGCTCGTGGTCGCTTACCTAGCCTGGTCCATCATTAAGGAGCCTGTCGGAACCCGTCAGATGGAGAAGATTTCGGGGTATATTGAAGAGGGCGTCAACGCCTTCATAAAAAGGCAGTACGGAACCATCGCTGTTTTTGTTGTGGTAATGATTGTTCCTTTGGCGTTTTTCTTTCGGGATGTCAGGGTTGTTGTCGCTTTTGTTTCTGGGGCTGGGCTTTCGTTGCTCGCGGCCTACATTGGGCTGCGTGTGGCGGTCAAAGCTAATGTAAGAACGGCCAACATTGCGAGAGTTTCAGCTGCCAAGGCTTTCACGCTGGCCTTTAGAGGTGGAGGGGTTATGGGTCTGTCTGTTGTGGGACTCAGCCTCATTGGAGTAAGCCTGCTCTTTTTGTTCTATCGAGACCCGGAGCTGATCGTTAGTTTTGGCTTCGGAGCCAGCTTGGCAGCATTGTTCGCGCAGTTGGGAGGAGGCATATTCACCAAGGCGGCAGACATTGGCGCAGACTTGGTTGGCAAGGTGGAGTGGCGCATCCCTGAAGATGACGTACGCAATCCCGCCGTGATCGCAGATCAAGTTGGAGACAACGTAGGTGACTGTGCTGGGCGAGGTTCTGATCTGTTTGAGTCTATTAGCGATGATTACATTACGTCTATGATTTTGGCTACTGTCTTGATCGGTGCGTTGGGCGTGAGTGAGTCTGCTGCCCTGATGTTTCCACTCATGCTTGGTGCCTCGGGTATTCTTGCGACGATCGTTGGTGTCTTCGTCGTAAGAGGGTGGAGAAAGATTCGACCGATCATCTCTTTCAACGTAGGTTTGCTCATCGCTTCCATAATCTGTGCGTTAGGTGCATTCTTGTCGTCAGTGGTGTTGCTGCAGTCGGTGACTATATTCTATGCAGTGGTGAGCGGTTTGGTCGCTAGCCTCGCCGTCGGAATAGCAGTGCAGTATTACATTGGAATCAACAGCAGACCAGTGAGAAAAATAGCGGAGTCGTCTGAGCGTGGGGCAGCTATTAACATAATTACAGGTTTGTCGTACGCGCTTCAGAGTCCGTTCGTGCCTTTTTTGTCCATTTTGGCTGCCATCTTGTTTTCTTACTTCATAACTGGGGGCTCAATCTATGGGATTGTCGCGGCCAATCTTGGAACGGACCTTGCGATTGGGATGATCATGTCCAGTGATACGTTTGGGCCTATAAGCGATAATGCTGCGGGTATTTCTTTGATGTCAGGCGTAAAGCCTGGTAACGGGGGCAACGGAAGCGTGCTTGAGGAACTCGATGCGATGGGCAACACGACTAAGGCTTACACGAAGGCTTTTGCCACGGCGTCTGGCACTGTTTCAACTGTCGTGATTTTCGCGGCTTATGAGGAAATGGTGGGACTCACCGCAGCCAACGAGAGTCTTTTGAATCCGGTTCTCATTGTTGGTCTCCTGTTGGGTGCCTCTCTTCCTTTTCTGTTTTCTTCATTAGCGATTGGAGCCACGGGGAAAGGAGCCTACAAAATGGTCGATGAGGTGAGACGGCAACTAAATGAGAATCCAGCCATTCTTGAGGGCAGAGCCAAGCCAGACTACGCGCGTTGTGTAGACTTGGGAACGAAGAATGCGCTGAGGCAGATGATTGCGCCGGGTTTGCTTGCTGTGGGTTCTCCAATCGTTATCGGGCTGTTGTTAGGAAAATTCGCGTTAGGTGCTATGCTCTTGGGCGAACTGGCTACCTCAGCTCTGTTGTCACCTTTCTTCACTTTCGGCGGAGGCACATGGGACAATGCTAAGAAGTTCATTGAAAGAAAATTCTGGATGAAGGGCACGCCAACGCACGCTGCGAGTGTAACTGGCGACACTGTCGGAGACCCGTTGAAAGACGTGGCAGGACCGTCTCTCAACATCTTCATGAAGCTCACGAACATGACTGCATTATTGATAGTTCCATTGCTACTGAAGATTTTCCCTTGAGATGGCTTACCAACATGAGGTGTTTTTTCAAGCTCTTGTAAAGAATTACATTCTGGTTGTGTGCAATTGAGCGTACCCTGTTTACCTGTGGTTTCGTTCGACGGGAGGAGACGGTACTGGGCTACGTGATTTTCTTCTTTTCAGTAGAACGCGCGCTCTATACTGCTTCAGTTATCTTGAGTCTCGTAAGTCATTAAGTAAAAGCTACTTCTTGAGCAGTTCGTCGAGCATTGCAGTTAGCTTTGGTGCAGCTCTCATCAGATCATAACTTGTAATAATGCCCACAAGCTGGTCGTCTCTTACCACTGCGAGTTTCTTGATTCTTTTCTTGGCCATGAGTCGGGCTGCCTCCTCTATGCCTGCCTCTTCATTTATGGACACGACGGGCGTTGCCATGATTTCCATGGCTCTAACAGCGTCTGGTGGAATGCGCGGCTGAACGATTTTTGACACTATGTCCTTGTGCGTTATGATGCCGACTGGGCGTTTCTCCTGCACAACTATGACGCTGCTTATGTCAAACTTGTTCATGGTTGCCACAACCTCTTGCACGCTCGTGTCTCGTCTAACAACCCTCGGCTCCTTGGTCATAACATCTCTAACCAACATCAATCCGGCCAATGAAACCAGTCTCCCCGAGCAATTACACAATTGACACATAAGACAGATGTGGAATGTTTTAGCCTTTTCGCAAAGCCCTGTGGCTTCTAACGAAACTCATTAATCGCGGCATAAGCTGATATCCATGCGGCAAAGTCCTCAAGCTTCCTCTCTTACATTCTTTCTCAGAGAACTTTGATGCTCGATCGCCTTTGATCTTGTTGCCAGCGATCAAGACCGGAACTGGATCGTCGCTGTGTGCCTTCAACTTGCATGGTGTGGCGTGGTCAGAAGTGACACAGATAACATTGTCCTTCAGGTCTATTCGGCGCAGAAGATCTTCGAAGAAATATTTGTCTATCGTGGCAATCATCTGCGTCTTCACCTGGGACTTGCCGTCGTGTCCAGGTTCGTCTGGACCCTTTATGTGAATGTAAAAGCAGTCGTATTCAGGCACTGCATTAAACAGTCTATCGACTCTGATCTGACAGTCCTTCCTAAGATCTCCAGAAGGCGGCGGCAAATCGATTAGATGCATGCCAGCCAGCTTGGCTATGCCTCTCTCGACGGGCATGTCAGCTAAGCATGCAAAACTAACCCGGTACCTCTTGTTTATGTTGAAGAACCTTGGCAGCCGGTGTCCTGCGTCTCTGGTCAAAATGACATTTGCCTTCAGCTTGCCCTCGTTCTCGCGTCTTTGATTCACATCGTGCTCATCGAGGACCTGACGAGATTTTTCTGTGAACTCGTTGACAACCATCGCCGCTGCTTCAGCCGCACGGGTCTTTTCTATGGGTTCACATTTCTTAAGGATCATCTTGACGTCTTTCTCTGCAACGCCTAGTCCTTTAAGCCTTGTGTAGGCTGGATCTGTGTTCGTTATCCTGCTTGACAGTTTTCCCTTCTCGCTCTTGATCACTAACACAGCTCGGTGTCCGATCGTGCTCTTGAATCGGAAGACAGCGGGATAAGATGTTAACCGCACTTTCTCCTGCACAGCTTCAGCGAGTCTTTGCGCTTCCTTAGTTGTGAGGTCTCTGCTCACGCGCCTATCTATTATTGTTGTTCCGTGCCCAATTGTGGCGAAGTTGCAGCGTAGCGCCAAGTCGCCATTTTTCACAGATAAGCCTGCGCCAACCGCCTCCAAGACGCCTCTGCCCGTTGAATACTTGAACGGGTCGTATCCAAGAATCGATACGACGCCCACGTCACTTTCAGGCGCTATTCCCTTTCCAACCGTGTACATGAGACCTGTCTCACCGTTCTGAGCAAGCCTGTCCATATTTGGCGTATCCGCGGCGCCGAGCGGAGTTTCACTCCCAAGTTCTCTTATCGGAAGATCAGCCATTCCGTCAATTACCACGTAGATCAACTTCACGCTTGCTGCCCCCAAGCACAGGGTTCTCATTGGCTTAGTCTTTTAAGTTAATTATCCGTTTTACTATTTGGGAATGTTTTTGTGTCCCAACTGATAGAATTCAGCTTCTACGGCAGCTCAGACAGCGCTTGGCTCAATCCTCACATTCTAACAAGGAGTCTCTTGGCTCAGAGGATCTTGCTCTCAATACACAATAAAGAGAGGACTCCGTCTGATATCGGAGCTCAAATCGGAGTTCATAAGGACTACGTGGTCGATGAGTTAAGCAGGCTGTCGGAAAACGCCTTGGTGGCAAACACAAATGAAGACCTGTGGATTGCTAATTTTATAATCTTAAATGCCGAGGAGAAGAAGCCCTTCGTTGATTTGGCGCGAGACATTGCCAGTGAAGAAGTCTCTAGGATTCAGCGTGAGCTTCCACAACTCAAGGCTGTCTTTGAGAAATGCAGTGTTAGAAACCAAGGCTTCACATGGGAACAGATGGATTACATCATCTTGGCAGCTCTAATTGCAGACTTAGGAGTCAACTACTCCCTTCACCGAAAAAGCATGGTTGCGCCACCGCCAGAGAGGCCGGATGGTGGCAGATGGTACTTTTGGGGACTCGAGAGAGGAGCTGACTCCAAGAGACAGTTTGGTGTGAACAGCAATTCGACCAAACAGGGCGGAACAGCTCATATATGGAGCCGGTTTCTCACGAAACCCTCAATAAGTCCATTCAAACCTGATGAAATGCCACTGATGTTTGCCTTGGCAAATCAATCGTTGACTGCTTCCGAACTGGCTCAAATCACTCGGATTGAAGAGGTAGCGGTCAAGCTAAAGATGAAGAAGCTCTCAAGCTATGGCTATTACAGCGATGCTGAAGGCAAGTTTAAAGCCAATTTCCCGATTCTCAGCGAGAATGATCTTGGACTTATCATCAAAGAAGTGACGCGAGTTTCTAACACCATCGTTGACAAGGTCATTAAGCCGAAATCAGTGGTTCTTAGGCGATTGTTTAGGAAAATGGAATTAGATAGGCTTAATCGAGAATACAGCGCATATCAGTGCATGTTCTATCACATCATAATGGACCATGTGTTAGACCGATTCGTTGAAAGCGGCATCTTGCCAGAGATGCCGAAAAAGGCGCGGGTTACATGGGGGTTCTGGGGCTGGATTGGAGAACTAGAGTTGCTGAGCTTTTCAAAGAGTCCGTGAAGATTATCTGTTTGTCAGGATTTTTCTGATAAGTTGCTGCGTCTCCCGAGGCGGAAGAGTCGTGTTAACCATGTGAACTTTTGTGTGCTTTAAGTACTGTTTGAAGAAGTCCATTCTCAGCTGCAGTTTTCTTTTGTTGGTCAGGAGTTGATGGGGATTGCAGAAGTTATTAGCCACTAGATATTCCAGCGCTTCTTTCTGAGACACCTTCCTAACCGTCTTCTTGTCTGCTGGATCTCGCTTCAAAAGTATGATATGTTGCATGGTCGTCATAGGAATGACGCCGCCGGCTCCAACAATCCATCTTACATTTACGACGGCTCTGCCCTGCGGGTCAAACTGCACCTTTTTGACCAGCCTCTCATATTGACCCCAAATCTTGCCTATGTCCGCCTCGATGTAACTGTTCTTCTCTGAACCAAAAGCCAAAGGCTCACGGCTAGACAACCGCACGAAATACCAGTCGTCAGAGACCAACCTAGCATTTTTCAACTGCAATAGACCCCAAGAATGAGTCGTTTTGCCCGTTCCAGGCGGCGCAATAAGCGACACACCATGACCTCCCACGTCAATAGCGGCTCCATGAACCGAGTATATCCTGTGCTCATCCTCGAGAACATCGCCAGCCACAGCCAGCGCCAAGCTCTTTATCCAGCCGTAATAATCAACATTGATAAGAAACGCCGTTTTCGTGTAAGGATCGTATCTGACACTCATCCTCTCTCCCGGCTCTTCCGTTACGACTAGCCTACCGTGTGAACGCACGTCTTCGCTCATAGTGTAGAAGTTATCGTCCCAGCGTTCCTTAACATATTCAACATCCGTTAGCAGTTTTATGCAGCATCCGTAAATTGACGCCTTGCGTGTGTACAGATACCTACTCTCATATTTCTCGTACAGGGAATCCTTCTCTGCGGCTTCGACCAGCTCAATCTTATATGAGCTTCTCTTCAACAACACGTTTTCCATACACGCTCATACTAATGGCTGAAAGAAAAGAATTGCTACCAGGCTTTTGGAACACCTGACCTCAAGTCACTAGGCCATGTTCCTAGATTCATAACTGTTAAATCTGAATCTCAGTTACCATCCAATGGTGTCTGTTTGCGAATCGGATTCTTCGTGTGGGAATACCCACCAGCCCTCGTCGGCGGCCTTGGTACATACGCCGAATACATAACGCGCGAATACATTGAATTGGGACATGACGTAACCGTATTCACACTCAACCCGGGCGACCTACAAACAAGAGAAATAATCAAGGGTGTCGAGGTTCATCGTCCCCTAATAGCCGACGCGAGCAACGTCTTCCCAGTCTTCTTAACTGAGGACCTGCGCCGATGGGGCACCAACATCAGATTTTTCAACGACATACTCCTCTACAACATCCTCAGCTCGACAAAGTTCATCAATGGCCTCATCAGAAAAGAAGATACACAATTCGATGTTGTCTGTGTGCATGACTGGCTCAGCAGCATCTCAGGCATGATAGTCAAGAACGAGACAAAAATCCCAGTTGTCTTCCACGTTCACAGCACCGAATGGGGGAGAAGTGGTGGCCAGGGCTCTGAGGTTGTGTCACACCTAGAATCTCAAATGGCTCAAACATGCGACCACATAGTCACAGTCAGCTACGCCATGCGCGAAGACCTAGTTAGGCACGGGTGGCCAGCACCAAAAACAAGCGTGGTCTGGAATGGTGTCGACCCAGACAAATACGACCCTTCCTTAGTGAAATCAAGAGATGTCGAAAAAGCACGAGAGCGCCACGGCATACCTAAAGACGGAAACATGATATTGTTCATTGGAAGACTAACATGGGTCAAAGGCGTCAGAAACCTAGTTCAAGCCATGCCCCAAATCCTAAAAGACCATCCCCAAAGCAAGCTTGTAATTCTAGGAAAGGGCGAAGAACAGAAGGACATAACCGAACTTGCCAACAGACTGGGCGTGGGAGACAACGTTGTCTGCCACTTCGAGTTTGTTCCAGAGCCTGACAGAATCGCCCACTACGCAGCAGCAGACGTATGCGTCTTTCCCTCCACGTATGAGCCCTTTGGCATAGTAAGCCTTGAAGCCATGTCATTAGCCAAGCCCGTAGTTGTCGGCGCTCAAGGAGTCGTAGGCTTCAAAGAACAAGTGATCTCAAGCGGTCCAGATCAAAACGGTCTCCACGTCAATGGGAACAATCCAGCCGACATTGCATGGGGCATAAATGAGGTCTTGAAAGATCCTGAAAGAGCCAAGCTTTGGGGTGAAAACGGGCGCAAACGGGTGCTGCAGTATTTCACTTGGAGAAAAGCGGCTGAGCAAACCTTGCAAATCTACGAGTCGCTTTTGTCACAACCGCCTACGAAATAGAAGCCGAGAATACTAACTTGGAAACTGTGGTTAGCATTATGTTTGTGCTCTTTGGGAGCTGAAGCTTGGCCTCTTTATCGTCTCCAAAGATATGCATGTGTGTATACCGACGATTCCTGTGATGCCTCTGATCTTCGCTATGAAGTAGTTGAGGGCTTTTATGTCGCCGAACGTGGCTTTCAGAAACACACCACACCTCCCGCTTAGGTTGTAGGACTCCAACACTTCTTCAAAGTTTACAACGTTCTTGATGACTTCGTCAGCGTGCTTGAGACTAGGGTAGACCGTGATGAATGCGGTTATGGTTCTTCCCAGCGTTGCCTCATTGACGTTTATTGTGAATCTCTCGATGACACCCTTATCATGCAGTCTCACCACTCTCTTTCGAGCCGTTGACTCCTCGATTCCAAGCTTCTGTCCCAGCTGACGATACGAGATTCTGCCGTCGGCTTCCAGAATCCTGAGTATCTGCTGATCAAGCTCGTCGATTTTCAGCATTCGAAGCACCTTACATCCTTTACACAATATGGTTCTCACTGTGGTCTATTAAATTTTTCCTCTTCTGGGAAATTTTGATTCAATACAAATCGAAAGTGGGGTTTTTTGAAGCCATTTTTCCCGCATCCGTAACGAAGAATGTGACCCAATGCAGGAAACAGCGGGCAAAATATATTAGAAAGCAGATAAAAATAATAATTATTAACAATCAATAAAGGACGAAGAGAGGAAAAGCGTTTGCTCGAAACCGAAGCGTATCAAGCGCTGTCCAGCAGATCACGACTCGACATATTGAAGATGCTCTACAGAAAATCAATGGACGTCGAAGAAATAGCTGAAAAACTCGGACTGAAACCCATCACAGTCCGCCACCACCTACAGTCACTGCAGGAAGCCGGATTCGTTGAGGCATACGAAGAGAGAGCCGGCGCCGTTGGTAGACCCAAAGTGTACTACAAGATTGTGAGGGAACCCACTCTCATTGGTTTTCCAAAACGCCAATACCTGTACCTTAGCACTTATCTGATAAACACTATGCTGTCCACCCTTGGGGAAAGCGAGACCAAGAAGATCCTCAGAAAAATAGGAGTTGAAATGGGAGAAAACGTTGTGAAACGACTGCAGTTTGAGCACGAGCTCAAAGACTGGACTCCCAAGACTTTCCAGAAGTTCTTGGTCGAAGGATACATGAGGGAAATGGGCGCCGAACCCGAAGTTTTGGAAGTTGACGACAGGAAAATCAAGTACCGACTGCACAACTGCATATTCTTTGAACTGTCTGTGAAGATGCCAGAAATCATGTGCGATGTATTGCACAACAGCTTCTATGAGGGATTGGCAAGAGGCATAAACAAGGAAGTGAAGTTTTCCCGACTCACCTGCATGGCTGAAGGCGATCAATGCTGCGAACACATGTGCCAGTGGTCGCCAAAGTAGGCCAGCTGACCTATCGTAGCCATCTTCTTTGGTTCTAGCGACCTAGAGGATGATGCCTCAGAGCAGTCTAGCTGAGCCTACAGAAGATTTTAGTTGAGCTTCACCTTTTGAAGCAAGTTGCCCGGAGACACAACGTTTCTGTTCAGTCCTAGTTCTTTTGGTGGAATCCCAAACGCTAAGCCGATGAGCTGTGTGATGTAAAGTACAGGGAGCGCGATATCAATGCCGAAGTGAGACTCTATGTCTTTCTGTTTGGCGTCGAGGTTGAAGTGG
>Ga0315309_1002436_pt1 | contig 10857 bp, 24 predicted proteins | sample TDP4_MG_FD_203080 | JGI IMG/M metagenome (GOLD analysis project Ga0315309, IMG submission 203080) | Freshwater sediment microbial communities from Lake Towuti, South Sulawesi, Indonesia - TDP4 | ecosystem: Environmental > Aquatic > Freshwater > Lake > Sediment | place: Indonesia: South Sulawesi...
ACTAATAAGTATAGGTATTGATCTTCCCCCCTAGATACTAGTAGAACAAAAACCGCAGAACTCACCAGAAATAAATTTCGGGTTTATGTCGCATCGTAACCCAAGTAAACCAACTAGCACTTAACGATAATGATCGCTTTAGGGCGGTCTAAAAGACCGAGCATTAGGACTATCGGGAAGATCGTCAAAGGAAGGCTCAACAAGACCAGAGCGATTAAGAGCATATTTGCCCGTTTCATACCATCTAATTGACCTTTCGCCCATTTAAGACTTATGAAAAAAAGGCGGAGATGTTCTAGATTCTGCCCTCAAAGAGGTCGGTAAAGGTCTTGAGAGCGACCTTACCCTCTGGCGTTAGTTCGTAATAGTGATGACCCTTCTTTAGCGTTTCATCAATCAAGCCCTTACTTTTCAAAGCGTCTAGCCTTGTGAGTAATTCGATCGCTCTAAGGTTCGCTTTCTGGATGATCTGACCTCTGAGATGTGCGCCTTTGCTTATGACCTTGAGGATGTCCCTTGTAATCTCTAGACTTGTCCGATGTGGAAATTTATCCATAGACCTCACCTAGTCGCTAAAGAGCCATTTATAGGCTCTACAGCAATCATCTTCCTCATGGTCTCCGTGCGTCTTGACCTCTTTCTTAGGCTCGATCTTTACCTCGACTTGTATATCTTCGTCTAAAGGCTCGATCTTCTTGATCTGCCTCAATTCCTCTAGCCTTGTTCGCATACTCTCACACTCCATAGATACAGTTTAGAACCATAAACCCATAGAACGAGAGGGAGGTCTCTAGGACTACGATAGTGCATAACCTTCTTTTCCGTGCCTCGTCTAAAAGTCGCCTCTAGCCTCTGACCATCCCTATAACTTGAGAGCGCTATACCCTTAACCCTCTTAGCCTCTGCCTCAAGATCGTAACTTGTGCCATGAACCGAATCATATGTCATTTTCTCATGACCCCATAAACTTAACCGACATCAAAAACCATCCTTGATCTTTCGCAATAACCCTAGCCTTCGTAAAAGCCTCTGTTATGCTAGTCGCTATGATCTTTTCGACCAATAGAATCGTATCCGTTCTAAAAGTCGCCTCATAATTCGCCACGTTTATCCCTCTTTTGATGTTGTGGGTCTCGACCACACCAATCGGGCGGAGTGATGTAGTGAGGACAGTAGCCTAGTCGGATACATCGCTCATCACACTCATGTATGACCCTTTTCCGCTTTAGTTTCTTGTTGAATAGGGCGTTAAAGTCCTTAAAGACCCCCGCCTCGTTTCTGAGACTGTTATACCTAACTCTAGGTTGATCGTCACCTAAGAGGAATTGTAAGACGTTAGCCTCATCATCCGTAAGGGTCTCAAGGGTCTCGAACCAAAAATGAAACCCTTTCTCTGTCTTTCGATAGTTGTGACCGATCAAGGTATAGCCTTGTTGCTCAACAATCCACAACCTAGAGGTGACGAACCGTTCTAGTAGCGCCTCATCCATCCGCACGTCAGTATCAAATTTTAAGACCGTCAATAGACAGCATACCCCTCTTCACTCATAGGTGAGTCTCTAGGATGATGTTTCCACACTAAGACCCAATACCACAAGTTAGGGTTAACCGCTACCCTCACGATTAACCGCTCTCTTCCTCTCACTATCCGCTTTATGACAACCTTGTGAGTGAGACCCTCTCTAACCTCACTCCCATACTCTAGACCCGCCTCATCAAGAATGTCATCCGCTACATAGTGACCAAAATACTGAGCAACCTTACCCGACACCTTAGCCTTAAGACCTTCCTCGTAACCTTCACGCTCTGGAAAAGCATCTGGAGATAAGGCATAGACCCCGACCGCATCAACATAGAGGGGATTACCCTTCTTAGCCCTTTCCTCATCGTAATCGACAACCATGAAATACCGTAGTTCGACCCCTATCAGCATCTTGACAAACGCCTTAGTGGTAGCGTCACGAAGGTAAAGATATGCCCGACCTCTCCGCATGAACCAAAGGATTTCTTGACCCGTATCAGCGTCATCAATAACCTCGAAACTCATCTATCGTTTCACCTCTGAGACCCTAGTCGTGATAACCCTTAAGGTGTGACCTTTGTCAAGACAATGTATAGCTTCTATGAGAGAAACCCGTTTATCCTCATTGAGACAAACGTAATGCGTTCTCTCAGTCATCATAACCTCGCCTCTAAACCTCATCTAGCGTTCACCTTCCTCAATCCAATGATGACCACAATCCCAACAGTAAAACCCGTCACTCTGAAAGGTCGCCTTAACTTGTCTAGTCACTCTCAGAGACCCGCACATAGGGCACACTCTAGGCGCTAGAGTTGTCTGTACGCCTTCTTTGACCTTAACACGTCTAGACCTTGACCCTCGACCTTGCGCTCTTACGTCTGACTTCATCCTCTGGCGCTCATGTTTAAACTCAGAACTCATAGTAACCTCACCTCAGTCTCTAGGTCTAACGTATAAGTGAAACTTCTGATAGTCACAATCTCCCTCTTTCGCACAAATCCCATCTTTGCCTTTTCTGCCACATATGACAAGATCGTGAGTAAGACCTACTAGACGCATTTCCTCAGCGACACACCGCTTAAGTTCTCGCTCAAAATCAAATGATCTCTTAACTGTCTCAGTCATGGTAGCGCTACCCTCTTCTTAATGCTCTCGGAAGGAATAAACATTTTTTGGTTGCTATTCCACTCAGAGGTTACCCAACCATACCTTAAAGCGTTCTCGACCGACCGCTCGACCGACCGCATAGACGTAACCCCTAGATAATCCATAAGTTGTTCTCTTGTGACCCGACCCTTTCGTAATGTCCAATATAACGTATGGTAACCTTGCCATTTAGTAGCAACCTCATAACTATCTGAGCCTAATTCTCTCTCAACGAAATCCCTCTCGAATACTAGTCTCTCAGCATAGAACTTTAAGGCGTTATGAACCTTGTCGTATGGTATGAGTCGGCTTAGTTCTCTGCATAGTCTAGGCGCATATTCGACCGCTCTCTCCGAACCTACTTGTATCGAAAGCGCTCTTACAAACTCCGAAGGTATCTTTATGCGAATGTTCGGGTCATGTACGGTAGCGACCTTGTTAAGTTGCTCTATCGCCTCAAGCATGAGAACCGATTTACATGGTGTATAGGGCAACTCATAGAATCGTATGAATTTTTCCCGTACATGAGTCGCAAAAACAGGGTGTGTCATCATGGTCTTAATCCAAAGGGGTTGCACACCACTCACGAACCCTAGTCTTACCATACGTACATCAACCTTTAACCCATCGTCTTGATATGAACCCGAATAACTTAAAGAGCCTACGATCTCCCCCATTTTCTCAAGCATATGCGAACTTGACCCTAAAAGCGCATAATCTTCATTAAGTAAGGTTGCTTGTCCGCTAATCCTCAACCAATCCGCCAGAGCCTTAAGACCTCTCAACCCGATACGTGAGACCCTTCGGATGTTCTCACCATGTTCTTGTAAGAACCTTTCACAAGCAAAGATCACGGTTGTTTTTCCACCCGAAGGGGGAGCAACTACTAGTAGAGGAACACCCGCTAGAGCGCTAGCGACTGAGAACTCGAAGGTCGGCGCTAGAGTCTTGACATCGCCATACTTAGACCACGACATTAAACCACTCTCCAAGTTACAATGTAATCGCTTTTATCCAGAGCCTTAGCGACCTCTACGCCTAACTTCCCGAAGGTTAAGACCTTTCTCTCATCCTCTAGGTCTAAGGTCTTGTTGTATGTCGGTTTCGATAGTCCTACCTTGAACCCCACAATCTTAATCCTCATGTTTCTGACCTCACGTTCGCCTTCATAAAGTTGTTCATGTAAGGGACTACGTACTTCTGCACGATTTCATTGACCGTATCCGCAAAACTTAGGCGCTTTCCTCTCTCAAGTTGTAAGATTGAAAGGTATTGGTTGAGAGCCTTCCAATCTTCCGCATAGACCTTAACGATCTTAGTATCTTTCCTCGTCATCCTTGTCCTCTCCATTTAATAGGTGTCTCATCTTTTCCCTTGCCTTTTCCTTGCACTCCTCAAGTAGTTTTTTGGTCTCTACGTCTTTCTCTAGAGCCTCATCGTGTAGTTTTTGGTAAATCTCATCATCCCATACTGACCTTATCGCCTCTGATACTAGTCTCCTAAATTCCTCTGGTACATAGGCGACTAGTGCGTCTAACTCAACTATGAAACTATGTTCGTAGGTTGCCATTCTAGGGTCTCGCTCTAATTTCGCAAGGGTCTCCGCATCTTCGGGTTTAGGCGGTAGGTTGTACTTCGTGACTTGTTCACTTGTGACCCCTAACCTCTTAAGTTCGACTTGATCTAGGTCTAACCCGAAGTATTCTAGAGCCTCATTTAAGAACCTCTCAATGTCAACGCCCGAAGGGTCTAGGTCTCCGAGATAGTAGATTACGACCTTCTGATGTTTCTGAAGGATGTACTTGAGCGCCTCAACATTGTTGTATATGAATGTCCATGAGGAATATCCTCTGTTGACCCTTATCGTTAGACCCCAATTTCCGACCCAATTTTGAAGGGTTGAGGCTAACGCCTCTTTCTCTATCCAAATTTCGCACACTAAAGGTTGATCTGCCCATCTTAAGACTGTACACCAAGGTCTCAGATAATCGAAGTATTCCCTAAGTATGCTTTCCATGTCAAAGCGCTCTAGTTTGTCTACTAGTCTCTTTTCAAAGGTTTCGACTACATCATCCTCGAATCGTGCGTCCTCAAGAGACCCATAGGCGACCCTAGTCTTATCCTCTAAGAAATCCCACTCGTAACGTCCTTCTTTCCTCGCCTTCACTAGTTGCTTAGATAGACCTTGATAAGCCGATCTTGTGTTAGGTATTAGAGCCTTTGAGTACAAGTTATAGAAAAGGGTTCTTAGAGTCGGTTTTACACCTAACGACTCGAAGTATTTTAGAGCCTCGTCAACACCTACGAGCGCTTTGCCCCAATTGACATCAACCATCTCGCTCACCTCATTTTTTTGGATACTAGTATAGACACCTAAGTATATAAGGTTTACAATATAAACATATGTATCAGTAACCTAGATTTTTAAACTAGAGTTTAAGGTCACGTCGCATCGTAAACCTTTAAAGATTGAGAAGGCGATCTTAAGGGTATGAGCCACAAAAATATTCTTCTTATTACGGGTTCGGGTATGGCAAGCGTCTATAACGAATCGCTTAAGATTCAAAGCGTTTTTCACGACAAGGGTTACCCATGCGATCTAGTCTTTTTTAATAAATCATCGCCTCAGAGAACTAGAGTTAAAACTTATGATCTAGGTATTTGGTGGACTCCATTCCTACCTCTTTTCATATCTCCGCAGAAATATTGGCTTAACCTTCAAAAATGCAGATTAGCGCTTTCTTACTATGTTATTGAGGGTCTAGTTAAAGGGGTAGAGGCGTGGCGCTCATGGTTGAATTGGCAATACATAGTTACGCCCTCAACTTTCGTGAGGTCTAACCTTGAACGTATGGGCGTGCAAGTGAGAGAGGTTATACCGCATCAGATTTGGGCTAGTATGCCCGTAAACCATGAGTACGGGCGGATATGGAGAGACAAGTTTCCTAGAAATAAACGGATACTTCTTTATAATGGGTCTCAGATCGAAAGAAAGGCTCTCCCTAAACTGAGAAAGGCGATAGACCTTCTTTCGACTAAGCGCTCTGACTTCCTCATGGTCTTTCATACTGACAATGTTTCTATACCTCATCACACGCTTGTTAGAGACCTTCATGGCGTTAATACAGTCGTAGAGTGCGAATTTCCCCACATACCCATAGAGAGCGCCTTCGCTAAGATGTTCTACTCTGATATAATCGTTCATCCCGCCATAACTGAGGGATTCGGGTTACCCGTGCTTGAGGCTCTTAATCTAGGTAAAACCCTAGTCTGCATTAACGCCTATGGTGTCAATGAGATAGCGAACCCTAAGAACTCGTTTATGGTTATGAAGGTCACAGAGACCGTCTTAGAGTGGAAAAGTTACATAGCCTTTAGAGTCTGCGATTACAACCCCCAAGACTTAGCCGATCAAATCACTCTAGCCCTTGAGTCTAGTAGAGAGGTCTTATCTGAGAAACAGATTAACGGTCTAGAGACCGCAAAAAAGTTCTATAACACCTATGAACGGTTCACTAGATTCCTATGACCTCTTCAACCATTCATGCGTTAAGTCCATCGCCTTCTTATCCATGATTAGGATGGTGAAACCGAAAGCGGAGTCTCCGCTAAACTTGTCACCATTCAACTTAACGCCTCTAAACCAAATCTGCCATACATGAGTCGGGTCTCCCTTCCAAAACTCATGCGGTAGGGATATGATGACCCGTTTCTTAGATACCCTCTGTATCTCAGTTAATCCGTAACCCATGTTAGTAAGGTGTTCTAAGACCTCTCCAGCCATGACGGTGTCAAATAACCCATTTCGGAAAGGTAAGAACCTTACGTCACAGACTAGAACATCCAGACCCCTAGCCTTTGCTTTTATGCAACTAGCCCGACTTATGTCGGTAGTTACGACCTCTTTACCTTGACCCTTACAGAGCCATGACACAAACCCGTCATGTGCGCCTACCTCTAGGACTAACCCATAAGAATAATGTGCGATTTCCTGCATACGTGATCTTTGCATTGGCTCAGTCTCAAAAAGGTGACTGAGATTAACGTCATATTTGTCCCAATCTGGATTAACCTCTCCCATAAGATCACCAATAAAAAAAGGGGGGGTTAAGGTTGCGTTGTTGTCCTCTGACCCCTTAATTTGTCCTTGATTGTTCGCATCCGCTCTAATTCGTCCGCCGTTATGGGTTCGGGTTCGCTAGGTTCTTCCTTTGCCTCTTGTTTCGCTTTAGCCGTCTGAAATGCTAATTGAACGAAGTCCTCAAAAGATTTAGGCATTGACCCACTTCTGACTTGAGTAACCTCTAAGCGTCTTATGGTCATTTGCGCCTCTCTAGACCTACGCATGAATTCATTGAGAACTTTGATCGCTATCTCTACATCTTCCATAGTAATCTCCATGCTCATCCTCTCCATAGATAGACCACAATAAACGGTTTTTCATAATAGACCTTCTTTTGTGGGTATGGCACTCTCCTAGAAATAATGTTTAAGAGGCTCTCAAGGTCTATGAAAAGATAGACCTCATTCTCGTTTTCTGGCATCAATTGAACCCGTAAGCCCATAGCCCTAAGATTCGCTAAAGACTTCTCAACACTCGTGTTATACTGCAATTTCTGAGGCATCACATCACCGTCTGGGTATATAAAGGTCGAAGTTGCTTTTAAATTTTGGTGTCTTTGATTGAGTACACCCCCAAGTCTGGCTGACATATTAAGCCAAGTGCTTAACGCCATCCAGACTATTCTATATGAGGTCGCTAGTGCAATCGCCTCAAACGCCTCAGTTATCGCTAGCGCCGTAGTTTTGGGGGGCATCGCTTTCATGGTGATGTCCTACGGTTCTAGGTTACTGAGAGGCGTTACGGGTTGGCTTAGAGGTCTCTTCTAGGCGATTAGGAGAGCCTACCCTAATCTCCCCTTTTTTTTTGTTTCAAAACAGAAAAAGAAAGGGAGTTTAAGGTTCTTTTAAGGCAGAACGAGTTTTATGCCGACTAATGCAAAAGCGCCCGCAATCGTCAAGGCTAGTATCTTCCAGAGGTTTCCTCTGTCACTCGCTAACCCGTCTTTAATGTCCTCAAGTTTCGTACTGATAGCGACAAGTTGTTCTTTGATTTCCATTAAGAGCCTTGCCTCGTCTGACATCGCCATATCGTTCACCATACGTAACCTAGTACGTTATGTATATCGAATACCTGACGGTCAATGTTGCGCCATCTGGTACACTTTGAGGTGACGCTAAGACATCACGACACACCATAAAGTAGTTCGACAATGAACCTGTTTGATTCCACAATGCGATACCTATCTCCTTCACCGTGACCGTTACCCCGCCCGTGTTTGAGAACGCCCTGATAACCCTGAAACGAGCGTTGCTATTCCACTCGTAATAATCCTCGACTGTAACCTCGCCATAGAGAAGTTGATTAGCACCGCCACCATGTGCGATTTTCGCCTGTAAACCATAATGTGTTTTGTCAAATGCAACATCCGAAGTTCCTACCATTGTGCCGTAAGCCGAATCGGCTGATACAGCTCTTACACCTAAGAGACCGTAAGCCTCTGCGGTTGACCTTGCAGATCGGAAGGTTACACCCGAACCTGCAGTATTGGTTAATGTCTCACCTGTGTCCGTGCCATAGCCCCTAGCGTTCATCATTGTCCGAAGCATCCGTATCCAAAGCCTTAAGAAACTCCTTGAGAAACCCGATGTTTTACTAATGAGTTTTCCGTTTCGGTCTCTGACTTCTACATCATAACGCACTTGCATCATGGTTGGTTTCCTTTTCCCTTTTACGCTCATGCTACCTCGACCTCGTAACTTAAATCCGTGATCTTTCTACTTAAGTCTTGCCCTGCCGTCACATTGACCTCATAGGACTCAATTGAACCCTTAAGGTTCACGTCTGATATGCCCGTGAAATAGCCCGTTGGTGCGCCTGAAACTGTCGGACTAGGCGGTGTTTTTTCTGTCGGTGTTTCAACAGTCATAGAAGGCGGTGTATAGGAGAAACCCGTTATTGAGGGTACTAACGGGTATGGTGTGCTTGAGGCTATGGGTATGACCGCATCTATTATGAGACCTGTTAAGCGCCCTATTATGGGAGAGGCTAAGATTCCGAAGATGCCATAACCAATATCACTTGCTTTTTGAGGCATTAAGATTCTTTCTGCGCCTTTCCACGCCATACTAATTGTGAGGTCTGTTTGTATGGTCTGAACGACCTTGTTTCTGAACCCCGTTATGATGTTTGAGAACCACGTATTGATACCTGTAGTTACTGAACCCCACCATGAGCCTATAGCCGTGCATACGCCAGAGAACCATGCGACTAGGTTATTCCATGCGCCTATGACCGTGTTCACAACCCAATTCCAAACAGTATATAAGGCGTTATAGAGCCAATTGCCGATGTTGTAGAACTGTGACCCTATCCACGAAAAGCCTTGACCTATAAACGTCATAGCGCTATTGAGCCATTGCCCGAAGATACTAGCGAAGTTCTCTAAGCCCTCTCTTAGATAGTCGTATGCCTCACCTATCCACTCGCCTAGCGTAGAGAACGCCTTAGTCAAAGCATCCCATATTTGAGAGCCGAAAGCGACTAGACCCGAGAATAGACCTTGACCCGTGTTTGTTATGTTTTGTGCTTGAGTCCATATACTAGCGAACCACGTGTTCAATGTCGAAGTTATCGAGTTTAAGAGATTCCAAAGCCAAGAGAGATCAAAACTCATCTTACCACAACCTTATCCTTAAGATGAGTCTCCCCTCTTTCAATTCTAGCGTTACCGAACTCTTCGCTCTAGGGTCTGCATCTCGTAAGAGCATATCCCTTAATTGCTCTTGAGTCAATTCCACAACTATATCCCTTTGGGTAAGTTGCGGAGTTATGCCTAGACCCTTGAGAGGCGTAGATTCTAGGAGACCCCTTAAGAGACCTTCCTCAGCCACATTCATCACCTCTAACTCATCCAAATCGTCACGTTTGCCATCAATAGAATCAAGGCTAAAGGATGTTCTCCCGCATAAGTTATTATTTGTCTTGAGACCGCCATGACATAGTTAATTATCTGCCTCACTATACCTATCAATTGTGTGATCGCAGAGCCTAAGACTGATCTCGCCTCTTCGTACACTTGCGTACTTTCCGAATCTATAGGAATAGGCATTTCAGCCATCACCAAATATAGAGATAATGCTCTCTCTCCTTATAAGTGTATCACATAAAAAAAGGGGGGGTTTAAGCGTTTACCGAGTTTACGATACGACAGAAACCCTTATTTTGCTATGCCTTCGTAGCGGGTACGGGCGCTTCTGTCACCATGACCTCTCCGACTGCACTAACGCAATCTCTGAGAACGCCCCCGTCAAGACCTAGTTTTGTCCACTTGTCCACAACTTCATCCATAGTTGCGATTTTCCGCCTCTGAACCTTCGCTAAGATTTCATTTATGAAGGCTTTGTAAAGCCCCCATAGTGCGGAAGGTACATTCGCTCTCATTAGAACGGGCTTGATCTCTGCATAGGCGTTTCTGAAAGCGCCGACACCAGAGGCTCTAGCGCTCGTCAGAGCGTCAGCGTATTCCTTAGCCATCTCGTGATTACCCGCACCTATGCCAAAGCCCACCGCATAGGCTTTAAGTCGGTATCTCGGGTTTGTGGTTATGCCTTCTTGTCGTTTCCTTCCCATTTTGAACCATCCCAACTTTGCTAGTATATGCGAAAGCCTATTTAAGACTTTCCTAATCACCATGTGGTCTCTGCCTCAGGCTCTTCCTCGTAGAACTTCAGCATAGTCTCTTCTTCTTCAGTAGGCGGTTTTAGGAGTTTTTGAATCATTGTTATGGCGGTTGCGCTTGTGATTTCGTTTCTCTTATATTTGCCTACCACTACCATGATCTCCTCCATTAACTCGATAGGTCTAGGCATTGTCTCACCATACTGTGTATGGTACGCTCTAGAATTTAAGGTTTTGCTAGTTGGTTTACTTGGGTTACGATGCGACATAAACCCGAAATTTATTTCTGGTGAGTTCTGCGGTTTTTGTTCTACTAGTATCTAGGGGGGAAGATCAATACCTATACTTATTACTATATTTATTATGATATTGTTATTGATGTATTGGCTTGTGGTCGTATGGAGTCTAGTCTCGGGGGTGAGTCTAGTAGAGAATTCTGGACTCTCTC
>Ga0315309_1002437_pt1 | contig 10856 bp, 8 predicted proteins | sample TDP4_MG_FD_203080 | JGI IMG/M metagenome (GOLD analysis project Ga0315309, IMG submission 203080) | Freshwater sediment microbial communities from Lake Towuti, South Sulawesi, Indonesia - TDP4 | ecosystem: Environmental > Aquatic > Freshwater > Lake > Sediment | place: Indonesia: South Sulawesi...
AATGTGGTACAATACATGGCGTCGGCTCCTTTGTGGGTTTTGGATACCTGGTATTGTACCAGATTTCCCCCAAGGAGCCGACAATTATATTTCGTGGCGTCACGCGGAAAGGGCCATTTTCCCACCCCCTTTTCGGAGATGGGGCACATTATTATGAAGGTACTCCCCCCTTTCTTGTCCCAACCGTGTAACGCTCACCTTGCATCCCAACAAGCGCGCTACTTGCAACTTGTCTTGAGTATGATATAATGACCCATAGCCTGGAGAGAATTTCAGTAGATCACGATTTAAAGCTCAAAGCGGACCACAGTCCCCGTTTAGGCCGCTGGACTTTGGTCCAGCGGGAGCAATTCGTGATCTACAGAATTTGGGTAGCTGAAACATGGTGCAATGGATCAGAGCCAGGACAAATCTCATCATCGCCATGACCTTAGGCCTGTCTAGCCTGGCTCTCTACGTGAGAACGGCCGCTCCCACTGTCTTGACAGCCGACGGCGGAGAGTTCCAATTCGTGCCCTATATCGCGGGCATCGCTCATCCGACTGGCTATCCCCTCTATACGATGCTCGGCTGGCTCTGGTCGCATGTCCTGCCCCTCGGCGACGTGGCTTACCGCATGAACTTCTTCTCCGCCTTGTGGGCTGCTGTTGCCGTGACTTTGCTTTATCTAACCTCCATCCTTTTCCTGCGCCCGGTCAGTCCGGGTATCCCTCAGGGGATCTTTCACGTCAGTGCGCTGGTGGCCACGGCCACTTTCGCCGTCTCACAGACCTTCTGGTCGCAGGCCATCATCGCCGAGGTGTATAGCCTCCATGCCTTCTTCGTCGTCCTGGTTTTCTATTTTCTCCTGAGATGGAAAGCAGCAACAACGAACCCTTCAAGGAGAAAGGAAGAGGCAGAAGGTAAGACTCGGCGACCGGCTACCTGTCTGCTCCTCGTTGCTTTCATCTACGGTCTGAGTCTCACTCACCACCGCACCATGCTCCTCCTGGCCCCAGCGGTGGCCGTCTTTCTCTGGCTGGCGGGTAGGGCAACCCGCCCTACGGCAGCTACAGCAGCGGGCCGACATAACGAGCCTAGGATGATCCACGATGGTCACTTTGCTCTAAAAGCGCTGCTGGTGCTCCTGCTGCCTCTATTGCTTTACCTTTACATCCCCTGGCGTGCCTCCTTCACACCTTATCTGCGTCTCTCCCTGAGTGTGGACAAGGAGTTGGTTCTCTATCAAAACACCCCCCAGGGTTTCTTCAACCTGGTCATGGGGCAGATGTTCAGGGGAGAACTGGGCTACAGGACTGAGACTCTGACGCGCTTGCGAATGGCCGCCGATCTCTTAGGGGACCAATTCGGCCTGGTGGGTGTGGCCCTGGGCCTCTTAGGGGTGCTCAGGTTGGCCTTTGGGCGGCGATGGGCCCTCCTGGCCCTCACCGGGTTGACCTATCTGGCCAACGTTGTTTTCACCCTGGTTTACTTCATCGGCGACATCTTTGTTCTCTTCATCCCTTCCTACCTGGTCTTTGCCCTTTGGCTGGCCCTTGGAGCAGCGACTTTAGGGGAGGGGGTTGGCGAAGGCATCGTTCGATGGAAAGGGACCGTGGTGCGTTATGGCCCCTGGGAAAAGGGGTATCAGAAAATGATATCGGGCATCTGCTCTCTGGTATCCCTGGCTACAGTTGTCCCTCTTTGTATCCTACCCCTCACCCTCTTGTCTCGAAACTATCCTCAGATAGACCAGAGCCACCACTACGAGGTCCGTGACCGTTGGCAGGAGATCCTGGCCGAGCCCTTGCCCTGGCGAGCCATACTGGTCAGCAACGATCGCGATGAGATCATGCCCCTCTGGTACTACCAGTTCGTGGAGGGCCGGCGGCCGGACCTGAATGGCCTTTTCCCTCGCATCGTCCCTGAGCCCACTTACGAGAACATCGTCCGGCTCATTGACGATATTCTGGCCACGGGACGTCCCATCTACCTCATCAAAGAGATGCCTGGTCTGGAGATCAAGTACCAACTGGAGCCTTTTGGCTCGTTGGTTGAGGTCGTCGGGCCGGCTGTGACCAAAGCCCCTGATCATTCCCAGCGTGTCAGCTTGAGCGAGGAGGTGCTCCTCATCGGCTATGACCAGGAGCCCCATAGCCCCCGGCCGGGCGAGGAACTGCGCGTCACCCTCTGTTGGCAAATCCAGAGAGAACTGGGGAGGGTCTATTCCAGCTTTGTGCACCTGGTAGACGAGAAAGGTCAGGGAGTGTCTGGCAGCGATCAGCAGCCTGGCGGTGAGTTCTATCCCACGGACCTCTGGCGGCCCGGTGAGATTCTGCGCGACGAGCACGTCTTCACTGTGCCGCCTGAGACCCCACCGGGCGAATACCGTCTGCTGGTGGGCATGTATTCGTACCCCTCCCTGGAATCTCTGGGGGAGAGTGTTTTCATAGGCCGATTAGAAATTAGAGATTAGAAATTGGAAATTAGAGAGATGGAGAAAGACATGCAACCCAAACTCAGAGCAATCGAAGCGCATTTGGTGCGGCACGGGGGCCAGCCCGCCATCGTGCTACGCGATCCCTTGCGGTTGAGCGACCAGGCTGTTTTCCTGCGTCCTCAGCTTGCCCTGCTGCTGGAGCTATGCGATGGCACCCGTGACGAGTCGGAACTACGGGCGGCCCTGGCCGTGCGCGCTGGCCTCCGTCTCACTCCCACAGCCCTGGAGCAAATCCTGGCCCAACTGGACGATGCCCTGCTGCTGGACAATGAGAGGTTCGCCCAGGCTTACGCCGCCGCGCTTCAGGAGTTCCGGGCAGCGCCCTGGCGTCCACCGGGTCTGGCCGGCATCAATTATCCGACGGACCCCGACGAACTGAGGGATACGTTGCAAGGATACATGGATTCCGCGCCCGACACGGGCCAGCAGACGGATGATCGCCTCATACGCGGCCTGGTCAGTCCCCACATTGACTATCAACGGGGTGGGCCGATCTACGCTCAGGTGTGGGACAAGGCGGCCGAGGCAGTGCGCGAAGCCGAAATAGCCATCATCTTCGGCACCGACCACATCAGCGGGCAGGAGGGGCTCACTTTGACCCGCCAGCACTACGCTACACCCTGGGGAGTGCTCCCCACAGCGCATCACGTCGTTGAGGCCATGGCTCAGGCTATGGGAGATGAAGTCGCCTTCCGCCACGAACTGCACCACCGCGTCGAACATTCCATCGAGTTGGCCGCGGTCTGGCTGCACTATCTCCTGAGAGACAGGGGAGACAGGCCGTGCGAGCTGGTACCTATCCTCTGCGGCCCCTTCCAGCGCTTTGTGATAGGGAACGATCAGCCAGGACAAGACGTTACAATGTCAGCCGCTATTGAGGCTCTGAGGGCAGCGATGGCCTCATCTCGGACCATCGTCGTGGCTGCCGGTGACCTGGCCCACGTGGGGCCGGCCTTTGGCGATTCCTATCCCATTGACTTCGTTGGGCGGGCCAGGCTCACGGCAGCCGACCAGCAATTGATGGCTACCATTTGCACGGGGGATGCAGAGGCTTTCTTCCAGAGTGTGAAGGAGGAGCAGGATCGGAGGCGGATTTGTGGCCTGCCTCCCATATATCTGACCCTTCGTTACCTTAATGGTGCAAAGGGGGAAGTTTCGGGATACATACAATGTCCGGCCGATCAGAGAAGCACGTCCCTGGTCTCAATCTGTGGCATCGTTTTCAGATAGGACATCTTTCCTATTGCCCCCTGGGATTCTTTTCCCATTGATTTTACCCCCCCACTCTGCTATAGTTATCATGGACGCCCATCTAAACCCGCGGATGGGACAAGCCAAAGCTAGCAGAGTATCAGTAGATCACGATTTAAGGCTCAAAGCGGACCACAGTCCGCGTTTAGGCCGCTGGACGGCTCGACTGAGCTCGCCGAAGTCTGTGGTCCAGCGGGAGCAATTTGTGATCTACTGAGTATAGCTCCACAAATTCCCTCAAGAGGCGTTGGTTTCCAACACGACTCAACTTGCCTCAAACTCGCTCACAGGACCCCCCATTTTATTATGGACAGTTGAGATCGGATGCAGAGCCCGCTCGGGAAACGTGCTGCTGAGCAGACGCTACCAGGTTGAGGCGACCGATTGCAGAGGGACATCGGTCGGCTCGTTCCTTGTGCAGTGGAAGCCAGGCGCCTGCTTGAGTATTTAGGTCGGATGCGGGACCACGTCAAAAAGTTCGCTTCCAAGCGAGTAAGAATCTAAATCTAGTAAGGAGGTAAAACAGATGAAAGGCAAGAAGGTAGTTTTCACCCTGATGGCAGTGGCACTCTTCGTCCTGCCCGCAGCGATGACCGCTTCCGCCGCCGGGCCGGGTGATCCTGACACGACCGTCACCATCACCGACGCAACGTTGGAGTGCGGGTCAACAGCCACCAGCCAGATCCTGATCACTGTCGTCAATCAGGCGACCAATCCCAAGGAGGTGCGGGGGGTGGAGGTTCACCTCACCTTCGATCGCACCCTGCTCCAGGTGGTTGACGCCGACAGCGACTCTGGCAACGGCGTCCAACTGACGGTGGAAAGTGGCCTCTTCGATGGCGACCTCCGCATCGGCCAGAACCTGGCTGACAATGCGGCAGGCACTATCGTCTTCGCCGTGGCCCAGAGCAACGGGACGCCCGTGTTCAATGCCGAGAAGAAAGCCATCGCCACCATCACCTGGGAATGCGCGGGTGAGTGTCCGCCGGCACCGGTAGAGACCGAAGTGGCGGTGGTGGGGAACACCTTGATGTCCGACCCGGACGGGTACCCCGTCACAGTGGACTGCGCGGTCAATGGCACCATCACCATTCCCGCTTGCGTCACCACAGGTTGCATCGAGGGCTACGTCAGGTCCCAGGGCCGCTACACTGACCGCAGCCCTGACTCCAGCGGGGTCCATGTGGTGGCTGACGGACATGAAGCCGACACCGAGGCCACTGGCTACTTCAAGCTGGAGGGGCTGGAGGCAGGCACCTACGACGTGATGGCTGAGATGTACGGCTATCTGGATGCCATGGCCTCAGGCGTGCAGGTTGTGGCCGAAGCGCAATGCACTTCACTGGGCACCACCACTCTGTGGGGTGGCAATGTCGCACCGCAGCCAACGCCTGACAATACGATTGATATCCTCGACGTGTCGTACATCGGTGCGAACTTTGGGACCACGCAAGCGACCGCCGACGTGAACGGCGACGGCGTGGTGAACATCCTCGACCTGACGGTGGCTGCAGCCAACTTTAACATGGCTGGCCCGAGGCCTTGGGCGGAATAGCAGCTTCTCAGCCGCCTCAACTGCTGGTTGGGGGACCTGCCGCACCCCAACCAGCAATCCACAATCCAGGAGGTGACAAGGTGAACGGGAGGAAAATCATGAGGATCTCCCGGTTGCTTCTCACTCTGATGGCGGTGGTTGTCCTTGGCCTTCCTACGCTGATGACCGCTTCCGCCGCCGGACCGGGAGACCCTGACACTACTGTGGAAATCACCGATAAGTGGTTTTGGTGTGGAAAGACCGGCACCAGCCAGATTCTGGTCTCCATTGTCAATGACCCGGCCCAACCTCAACTAGTGCATGGGGTTGAGGTTCACCTCAGCTTTGACGCCACGAAGCTTCACGTGGTGGACGCCGATGGTGACCCCGCCAACGGAGTCCAGATCGCAGCCGAGGGTGGTCTTTTCCCTCTGGGCGAGCAGGTCGTCGTGCAGGAGGTGGACAACGAGGCCGGCACTATCCTCTTCGCCGTGAGCCGCAAAAGTGGGGCCAGCGTGCAGGACGCCACCGACGCCGCCATCGCTACCATTACCTGGGAGTCTGCGTTTGACTGCCCCATCACGACGGAACCATGGGAGATATGCTCCGAGGCGCACGTTGCGGAGGCCCTGATGTCCGACGCAGATGGGTATGGTATCACCGTAGACGAAATCCTACACGGGGAGATCTGCGATCCCCCTGGAGGGATCGTAGGGACTATCAAGCTCCAGGGCCGCTACGACCACAGCGGGACCATGGTGTCAGCCTCGCTCGGGGAACCTGGCTGCTGTCAGCTCTTCACCGATGCTGAGGGCCATTTCAATATCGTCCCCACTGAAGTTGGCACCTACACAGTAAAGGCATGGAAACAGGGCTACCTGCGTGCTCGCAGCACAGGCGTCGCGTACGATCCCGGGCAACCCACAGACATGGGCACCGTCACCCTGCTGGGCGGCGACGCCATCCCCGACGGGGTCATTGACATCTGCGATGTCACCTACATCGCCTCGCGCTTCGGGGGGACAGACGTGCTCGCCGACATCAACGGCGATGGTCAGGTGAACATCCTCGACCTGACCGTAACGGCGGCCAACTTTGGCCAGTCAGAACCCGTACCCTGGTAACAGCTCGACCAGGGGGAGATAGAGTGCGAGCGCACCACCTTCTCCAGAGGGAAAAGCAACCTGTTTATCGAAAAAATTAAGGGGGAAAACAACAAAATGAAAGGCAAGAAACTGATGTTAGCCCTGGTGGTGGCGACTCTCATGGCATTGCCGCTGGTGAGTGCTTTCGCCGCAGGGCCAGGTGACCCCGACACTACTGTCGCCGTCACCGGCGCTTCCATGAACGTTGGGGCGGAGGCAACCAGCGAGATCAGGGTTTTCATCGTCAATGGGGAGACTGATCCCGTTGAGCTGCGGGGAGTGGAGGTCCATCTGACCTTCAATCCCGCCATCGTCGAAGTCGTCAGTGTCACGCCCAGTGCCGCTCTTTTCGATGGCACGCTCCAGATCGGCCAGAACCGGTTTGACAACGGGGCGGGCACCATTGACTTCGCCGTGGCCCAGAGCGGTGGCACGCCGGTGTTCAATGCCGAGAATAAAGCCATAGCTACCATCACCTGGCGCGGCCTGGCTTCTGGACAGACCGCAGTGACAGCGGCCGGAAACAACTTGATGTCTGACCCAGAAGGGTATGCCATTACCGTGGATACCTCGGTGCCCGGCACCGTCGTCGTCAACGAGATGGTGGGTTGCGTAATCGGATCCGTCCAACTCCAGGGTCGCTACCCTGACCGCAGCCCTGACTACAGCGGGGCCACTGTGATAGCTGAGAAAGATGGGGTCGTCGTGGCTTCGGTCACCACGGACGCCGACGGCAAATTTAGACTGGAGAATCTGGCTCCAGATACTTACGAAGTATATGCCAGGATGTACGGCTACCTCGATTCTTACAAGGGTTCTGGCGTGCAGGTTGTGGCCGGTGACTGCACAGACATGGGTGCTACCAAGCTGCTGGGCGGTGACGTCGCACCACAAGCCCCAGAACCGGACAACGTCATTGACATCAACGACATAGCGTACATCGCCTTCCGTTTCCTCGGAGCGGACATGAGCGCCGACGTCAACGGCGACAGCGTGGTGAACATCCTCGACCTGACCATGGCCGCAGCCAACTTTGGCCGGACAGGGCCAACGCCCTGGTCAATGACGCCGTAGCAGCCTTGATCGTAGTCAACAGAGAGGTGGTGGTGTGCCAGCCGCATCACCACCTCTTTCACTTGATCCATTGACCAGTGACCAGGCTCATTGTCCTCCATCCCTTATCTCTCGTCCCCTGATTTGACACTATTTCAAAGCTATGCTACACTGAGGCAAACGACAAAGGGGTGAAGAATGGTATATTGCTTTAACATGTTTGATGGCTTCCAACGGCGGTCTCCCCTGTACCCCCGTTTGATGGCGACGCTGGCTCTTTTACTCGTTGCCTTGCTGCTGAGCGGCCCATTGACGGGCACAGAGTCGGCTCAAGAGGGGGCGACAGTGCGCCTGGAGCCTCTTCCAGGGCAGGAAGGGGCAGATGCCGTCACAGTGGCCATCCGCATCGAAAACGCAACCCGTCTCTATGGGGCCGAGGTTCACCTGGCCTTCGATCCGGCCCGCCTGGAAGTTCAAGACGCCGATCCAGATACAGAGGGGGTTCAGATTCAGGCTGGTGACTTTCCCAGCCCCGATTTCGTCGTCCAGAATCAGGCCGACAACACCAGGGGGACAATTGACTACGCGGCCACCCAACTGGCCCCCAGGGAGGCCGTTGACGGGAACGGGGTTTTGGCCACGGTGACCGTCAAGGGCAAGGACAAGGGCACCTCTTCGCTGACCTTTGTGGGGGCCAAGCTGGCCAATCCCGATGGTCAGGAGATCCCGTCCCAGACCGTGGATGGTCAGGTTGAGATCGCCGCCACGGCTGTGTCTGGTGGCGTGAACTCTGGCCCCATGATAGGCGCTGGGGGGGTAGTTGTCCTGGTGATCGTCATTGTCGCTTTTCTCGCGCTGAAAAAGAGAGAGTGAGCCTGGCGAGAGGAGGGGAAGGTGCTGGATCGCTTGAAAGAGTTCAAAGAGCAAATGGGCTACAGCTTCTGGGTGGCCCTGGCTCTGATCGCCGTCGTGCTGATCCTGATCGCTCTGGGGATAGGACGGCTGGTGTGGACGCTGGTAGGCGGGGTCAAACCGGAGGTTACCCCTGCAGGACCCACTCCCTCAGGTGTCGTGGAATCGAGACCAATGGAGGTGCCTGCTGGAGTCACAGTGGTCGGCATTGACCCTGCCTGGCAACGCATCGGACCGGAGGGGACGACGGAGGTCGCCATCCGCATCGAGAACGTGACCCGTCTTTACGGGGTTGAGGTTCACCTGACCTTCGATCCGACCTACCTGGAAATCCAGGACGCCGACCCCGACAAGGCTAGTGTCCAGCTTCAAACGGGCTCCTTCCCCGCGCCCGATTTCGTTGTCCAGAACCAGGCCGACAACGTTCAGGGGACCATTGATTACGCCGTCAGCCAGTTAGCCCCCAGGGAGCCAGTTGATGGCGGTGGGGTTCTGGCCACGATAACCGTCAAAACCAAAGGCGAAGGCACCTCTCGGCTCGCCTTCACCGGTGCCAAGCTGGCCAACCCCGATGGTCAGCAGATCCAGGCCCAGACATTGGACGGTGAGATCGTGGTCGCGGTGGGAGCTCTCAGCGTGCAACCCACGCCCACCGTCGAGGGGCCACCGACTGAAACCCCCGTTGTCCTTGCCACGCCCCTTCCGACTCAAGTACCCACTGCTGTCCCATCCCCAACTGAGACCCCTCTGTCAGCTCCGGCCGAGCCCACAGTGGCTCCCTCTCCCACACCAGTCCGGGTGGAGCCCATCGCTATGCCACCTCCGCCCGCAGTCACGGGGGGCTGCTACTATATCGTACGGAGGGGTGACACCCTTTTCTCCATAGCCCGGCGTTTCGGCACCACGATAGCGGCCATAGCTCAAGCCAACGGCATATCCAACCCGCGTTACATCCGTGCCGGGCAGAGGCTGATTATCCCCGGCGCTTATCCAGCCTGGGCGCCCCCCTCAGCCGCTCCAGGGGCCACGGTCTATATCGTGCGGCGGGGTGATACCCTGTACTCCATCGCCAGAAGGTATCACACGACTGTAGCGGCCATCGCCTGGGCCAATAGAATTGCCAACCCCCATCGCATCTGGGTTGGCCAGAGACTGGTCATCCCCACCAGTTATTGGTAATCCTCTATCCGTCCAGTGAACGTGCCCGATAGATGAAATAATCGGTCGGTCGGCCGCGTCTGTCCGCCTCCTGTATTGTGATCTCATCTGCCTGGCCAAAGACCTCCTCAAGCTTTTTCTGGAAGTCCGGGCACCACTCCGCCGCCCAGACCGTTAGCACCCCACCATCCGTCAGCAAGTCTTTCATCCTGGCCAGAGTCGGCTTCTCGTATAGCCTCTGGTTGCTTTCCAATGCCAGCCATGTAGGACCATTATCAACGTCCAGGATGATGGCATCGTAGGTCTCCTCCGCCTGGAGAAGGTAATCTCCCAGATCCATCTGTATCAGGCGCACCCGGGGGTCGGAAAGGGCGTGGCCGTTCAGTTCACCGAAGAACCTCTGAGCCCAACTGATGATGTGCCCCTCGATCTCGACCACGTCCACAGCCTGGATCCCATCATAGTCCAGAGCGGCCTGCAGAGTATAGCCCATCCCCAGGCCACCGATCAAGGCCCGCATAGCCCGCCTCTCCCCCGCCAATGGCTCGATGGCCAGGGTGGCCACTGCCTTCCCTGATCGCTCGTTGTAGCTGGCCATCAGAAAGACGCCGTTAAAGATGATCTCGTAGACAGGCTGGCCTGGGCCATCGGTCTCTATCCACTGTTGTAATTGTATCTCCCCCTGAGGGGTCGTCTCGCGAGCCAGGACGACCTTCTCTTGATTCGTATATGGATTTACCATCTCCGCCCCTCGGGATTATCCCTCGTAGAAAAGAGTTGAACCTCATCGTGACTTACTATATCATGCTAATGGCTATTTGTCAACGGTGATTCCCGCATTGACCACTGTTGCACCGCCTGTACCACCATAGTGGCGCTCCTGCACCGCAACAGTGGTGATTGCGGTACAGGCGGTACGGGTCACCCTGTCGAGTCGGTCATCTCCTGGGACCTGGCATCGGTCAGACCTTTGAGGCTTTTGCCTGCCTCTATTTATCTTGTATTTCGATTATAGCCAGGAAACAAGCTGTCCGCGGGCTTGCCTCTGATATTCCTTTGCACTTTTGGGCGATTTCTGCTATACTCTATGCATCCTGGCTTTAGCTGGGACACTGCCCCATCTTGCGGACATAGGAGAAGAACAGGGTGAGGAGAGTAAGGATTTCCACACTTATTTTAGGCTTGTTGCTGATTTTGGCTGCGCTGGGAGGGGTCCTGTTCCATTTTGCCTCCGCAGTAGACCCGGCTGAGGTCCAAAGCGCCCCGGCTAGAGCCATCCCTAATACCGACGTCAATCCCTATGGAGCGAACTTTTTCCTGGAAC